>Ga0209039_10003410_pt1 | contig 12434 bp, 11 predicted proteins | sample BogFormECP12_OM1_FD_188238 | JGI IMG/M metagenome (GOLD analysis project Ga0209039, IMG submission 188238) | Bog forest soil microbial communities from Calvert Island, British Columbia, Canada - ECP12_OM1 (SPAdes) (version 2) | ecosystem: Environmental > Aquatic > Freshwater > Wetlands > Bog ...
GGTCTTGTCTGACGGGCATGGTCGACACGTCGGAGCGGGTGACGGTACGGATCCCGCAGGAGCTCCTCGAGAAGCTGAAGCAGATTCAGCAGCTCAAGGAGACCCCGACGATTTCCGACACGATCCGGGAGGGGCTCGACCAGTACATCGAGCTGAACCTTCCTCCCCAGAACATCCGCAAGGTCGTGGTCGAGCTCTCCCGGCAGGACAACAGCCGGCTCGAAGAGTTCGTCCGCGAGGGGAACTCGGTCAGCGTCGACGACGCGGTCCGTTCGGCGGTCCGGGAGTACATCCGCAGCCGGATCGAGCAGGCTAGCCCGTCCGCCCGTATCCACCGTCGGGAGGGGGAACCGGTCGCGGCAGAGGGGTCCCCTCCGCCCTAGGTGGCGAGGGGGCCGATGTACGACGAATCGACCGCTCCGAATGCCTGGGGCCGTCTCGCCCTGGCGCCGTCCATCGGGGTCGTGGGCCTCGGTGGGGCAGGCAGCGAGGCCGTCCAGGACCTAATCTCCCTCGGCATCCCGGGCGTCCGCGCCATCGCCGTGAACACCGACGCAGCCCATCTTCTGCGCACCGGGGTGGAGGAGCGGATCCTGATCGGCCACCGGGAGCTGCGGGGCCGGGGCAGCGGAGGGGATCGGGCCCTCGTCCTTCGGGCCGCCGAGGAAGGCAAGGAGGAGCTCCTGCGCCGCTTGCGGCCGCTCGAGATCGTCTTCCTGCTCGCCGGCCTCGGCGGCGGGACCGGCAGTGCCCTGCTCCCGTTCTTATCGCGCGCCCTCCGCTCGACGGAGACGCTCGCCGTTCCGGTCGTCTTCCTTCCGTTCCAGGTCGAGATCGACAACAACCGGACGCGGCGGGACAACGTTGAGGCGACGGTCTCGGAGCTCGAGCAGATGGGCGGACTGTTGGTCGCGCTCGCGAACGAGAAGCTCCGGCGGTTCGAGACGCTGCCGATCCACCGGGTGTTCCAGGTCCGGAACGCCTACCTCCACTCGCTCGTCTCGAGCTTGGTCGACATGGTCGAAAATCCCTCCCAGCTCAACGTCGACCTCGCGAGCCTGAAGAACCACTTACGGGACGCCGGGCTCTCGACCCTCCTGGTCGGCGAGTACCACATCTCGGAGCCCGAACGGCTCGTCCAGCAGGCGCTCACCGACTCGCTGCTCGACTTCCACCTATCGGACCGGCCGTCCGCGCTCGTCCACTTGGACGGAGGCTCGAACATGACTCTCCGGACGCTCGACCGCGTGCTCCGCACGATCAGCCAGCGCCTCAATCAGCCCGAGCGGCTGGTCTTCGGGACCCGGGTGCGACCGGAGCCGAGAGAGGTCGTCCATCTGACCGCCGTGATCGGGGGCCTCAAGACGAGGTCCGTCCACGAAGCGCTCGAGAGCACGGTCGAGGTCACTCGACCGGTCTTTGTCCACTGACTACGCGCTCGGCCCACCGCTCGCGGTCCGACCGGCTTCCCGGAGGTCGAGCTCGTGGTGGACCAGGTCGACGACCTGGCTCGTTCTCAGGGACCGGGGACCTACGGAGGCGCGGGGGACGCCGGTCGACGTGAGCAACTCGCGTTCCCCGGGTGTGGGGTCGTACGGGTCGGAGACGACCGCCGCAATGTGGCCGCCCGGCGAGGGCCATCCCTCGATCGGGCTCCCGTCCTCGCAGAGCCAAACGGGATTCGGCTGGGTGAGGAACGTCCGGAGCTCGGACATGGGGTCCGTCGGAGCCACCGAAAGGCCCGGCGACGACTCGAACGGCTGCGGGAAGTCGACCGACCGGACCAGGGCGTTCTTGAGGAGGGCGGCGGTCGACCGTTCGTCGGGGTTCAGGAAGCGAAGCCTCGCACCGGAGAGGACGATGCGGCGAGCCTTCGGCGGGGGGTCCGCCACGAAGAGCACGGTCAATTCGGTGTCCCGGCGCAGGTCGTTCGAGAGGGTGAAGGCCGTGGAGACCGCCCGGGCGACCTCGTCCATCCTACCGGCCCCGCCGGCGAGGTCGTTGAGGGTGAACTGGCCATCGGTCGGGACCCGGTGCGCGAGGATCAGGAACCGGCGCATGGGCGAGTTCAGCGCGTACGAGGATTGGTCAGCGACGGTTCGGAGCGATCGCGGTCGAGCTCACGGTTCGGGGGTCGGACCCCGTCGGTGGGGGCTCGGAGGGGGGGGCGGCGCCGGCATCGGATTCTGGCGGCGCTCGAGCCAGATCTCGTCCCCGAGCTCATGATATACTGCATGGGCGGCCAACCCCGTGCCCGTCTCCCCGTGGGGAAGCAGGAACCCTCCCGATCGGTTGGCGTTGGACGAGAAGACGACCTCCGCCTCACCCGCCGCGGCCATGGCGGCCGACTCCTCGCGGGCCAGCTCGAAGATGCGCTCCTTGCGGAACATCCAGTAGTGGATCCTCCACTCGCGGCCGTCGTAGAGGGTCGTCTCGTCCCGCTCGGTCTCGAGGATCCCCGTGTCCTCGAGCATGTAGAACGTGTCCCGGTCGTCCGGTTCCAGGACGTTGTCGATGATCCTCTCGTTGAAGCCGAAGAAGTTCAACACGTGGGCGGCGATCGACCGGGCGTCCTCGGGGCGCATCCCCTCGTGGCCGACTGACCGTCGGATCGCCTTGGCCAGGGAGTCGAAGTCCACGGGCCCAGCGGCGTACGACAACGCGGCGTCGGTAGGAATCCCGGCACGAGTCGTCGTCACGTCCTGCTCCGTGCGGAGCGGCACCGGGTTGCGTAGGGTGTAGCGCTTCGGACCCGGTTGCTTGGAGGTCCCGCTGGCCGGTCCCCGCATGGGTGGAATCTATCTTTCGGGCCGGTATAAGTAACTATGGAAAACCGCGGGTTTCCGCGGTTCGTGCCTACCCGGGACGGACCCCTGCCGGGACGCGGGAAAACGGGTCTCGAGGGGGAGCCCGGAACGACCCGAACCCTACAGGACCACCCGTCGGCTACGTCCGACGCGCTGGAGGGCCTCGACGGCCGGGCGCCATTCCTCCTCTTCGATCCGATACTCGAGCTCCGCGAGCGGCTGGAACTCCTTCGGGAACGGAAAGAGCGACTTCGCGACGTAGACCCGGGCGAACGGTCCCCCGGTGGGGCCGTTCCACGTCTTCCCGGCCTCTACGACGGATCGGTACTCGTAGTACTCGGGCGCCGGGACGAACCAGATGATCCGGTCGTCCGTCGCCCTAAGCTTGGGGCCCCGCGCGTAGACCTGGAGGCCGAGGTGCTGGACGACCGGGGTGGGCAGGGTGAACAGATGACGCTCTCCCGGGCGCGCCGAGGCGATGAATCGGTTGCGGACCGTTTCGATGGCGAGGGCCTCCCGGGCCGGGTGCGAGGCGATCACCCGCACGACCCCGGCGCCCCGGGCCAGGAACGAGATCGTCCGGCTTGAGTCCCGGTGCGGTCCCGTTTCGGGCCGGAAGCAGATCAGTTCCGCGACCTCCGCCGGCAGCTGCAGCGTGAGCCAGGTCGGGTGGGTCGCCCGGACGATCACGTACTCCATCGCAGAGCGTTCGACGGAGGGGCGCTATAAGAATCCTGTGCACCGGGGTGAGTCGCCGTTCACCTTCGGGGGGCGAGGCCGGCGAGCCCTTTCACCACGTCCCGGAAGTCCTGGGTGACGAGCACGAGGTCGGCCGCCCGGTTCACCTCGGGGTACGGGGAGTTGAGGGCGACCCCACCGCCCACGAGCCGGAACAGCTCGGCGTCCGTCCAGCCGTCGCCCACGTGCGCCACCAACGCCGTCGGGGTGGGATGGCGGGCGAGGAGCGCGCGCAGGCCCCCGGCCTTATCGGCCCGGACGCCGACCGGAGGACCGATCCGCCCCGCGATGACCGGCTGCGCCGCCACGGCCTCGGCGTCGTCGAACCCGAAGGAGCGTTGGTACCAGTCCGCCACATACGTGGGATTGTGGGTGAGCAATGCGACCCGGGCCCCCCGGTCGTGCAGTTGCGCGATCCCCTCGGCGATCCCCGCCAGCCTAGGAGTCCGTTCGAGGACGTCCTCCATCTCGGCGAGGGTGTGCCCGGTCGCGAGGTCGAGGAGGTCCGCGAGGTGGGCGTCCTCGCCGATCTGGTGGGCTTGGAATCGGCGCTGGGTCTCCTCGAAAGCTCCGAGGGAATCGAACGCCACGGCGACATCCCTCCATCCGTGGGTCTGCGTCAACGTGCCGTCGATGTCGACGGTGACGAGACGCCAGGGGAACCCTCGCTCCACGTTCGACCCCGTCGGGGACGGAGGCGAGCCCCCGGTAGAAACCGGAGTCCCTCTTTCGACCCCCAGCCCGCTCAGCTAGCGCCCGGGAGATAACGGTGGTGGCGGAGCCCAGGTCCGTTCGGGTTCGTCACCGTGGAAGGTTGATCTCGCCGTCGGAGAGGAGGTGGCGAGGCGGCAAGCTTCCCGCGATCGCCGCGGCGCGTTCCGCCGTGGCCCGACGGGCCGCGGTGATCGAGCGAACGAACGGTTTCGCGCCGATGGGCGCGAACAGGGTCGTGAACAGCCCGACCGCGGCGACCACGGTGTAGATTTCCTTCGTGAAGTATCCCTGCTGGTACAAGATCACCGCCATCGCCAGTTCGACCGCCCCGCGGCTCGAGACGAGCATCCCCGCGCAGAGCGATTCGTCCCCCGACCAGCCCAGCAGGCGGGCGAACGCGGTCCCGACGAACACCTTCGAGAAGAACGCGAAGAGGATGAGGGAGGCGAGCGCGAGGATAGAATAGTCCGCCAAGCTGAGGGTCGTGAAGTCCATCCCGAAGCCGACGAGCGCGAAGAAGAGGGGAATGAAGAATCCCCACGTGATGGCGTTGAACACGAGGCTGATCGTCCGATGTCCCGCTCGGCCGGCGCTCTCCGGAGTGACGAGGAGACCGGCGTAGAATGCTCCGACGATGAACGTGAGGCCGAGGAACTGGGAGTAGAGCGCGGCACCCAGCCCCGCCATCATGAGGAATCCGAAGCCGGCCTCGCGAGACCGCCAAGTGAGACGGAAGCGGTCGACCCAACGGTCCCAGACGTGGAGCTGGCGCAGGCTCTGAAGCCCCATGTGGATGGCCAGGATGGTCGTGAGGAACAGACCCACCGTCGCGAGGGCGGTCGCGATGTCGATCCAGAGGTTCCCGGTACCGCTCTCGAGCCGGAGGAGGATGGCGAAGGTGGTCACCGCCGCGAGCTCGTTGACGACCGAGGCGTTCATCAGGAACGCCCCGAAGCGACTGTCGGCGAGGTCGAACTCCCGTAGCATGATGCCGAGCACCGGGAGCGCGGTGATCGAAATGCAGAGCGCGACGAAGAGCGAGGTATCCACCCCAATCTCGGGGTACAGCAGACGGACCACGCCGGCGCCCACCGCGAATGGCACGGCGAAGATGGCGACCCCCAACGCGGCGGCCGAGGCGCCCGTCGCCCGGATCTGAGCGGGCGTCACGGCGAGGCCCGCCATCATGAGGATGAAGAACGTCGCGAGGAACTGGATCCCCACGAACTCGCCCGAGATGCTCGTGAGGCCGAGAGGTCCCCCGAGGAAAGTCGGACCGAAGATGAGTCCGACTGCAATCTGCCCGACGAGCGCCGGGATGCCGAAGCGGCTCACCAGCTCCCCGACGAGGATGGCGGCGGTAATCAGCAGGAACAAGGCCACGATGAACTCGGTGGTCGTGTCCATGTGGTCCCCGCGTTCTCCGAGAGGCGTCGCGATCCGATGCCGGCCCTCCCCCCGGCGATGGTGTGGGCGGTGGTGCGACGGACCCGGCGCGCTTGAACGGGGGGACCTCGGCGGACGTTAACAACCTTTGGTCCGAGGGGGCGTTCGTCCTCTTCCGCCCCGAAGCCGTATGTAGCCGGCCTCCGTGGCATCTCCGTGGACCGTCGTCGAGCGCCTTCCCCGAGAGCTCCCTTGGATCCCCAGGAACTCGCCGACGAGGTGAGCGAGCGAAGGTCCCGGGCGCTCGAGGAGCCGCTCGACCTCCGATTGCGCCAGCGGGACCCCTATCCGCTCATCGAGGTTCGGAACCCGCTCCACCGGACCACCTACCTCGTCATGCGGCCGGCGTACCCGGATCGGTGGGCGGACCTGTGCACCTGCACCGACTTCGCGCGTCGTGGCCTCGGGACCTGTAAGCACATCGAGGCCGCCGACCGGTGGCTGGCCCACCACCCGGACGCGTCCCCCTCCCCCCCACCGAAACCGCTCGTGCGCTCGGCTGTCGTCTGGAAGGAGATCGACCGACGCCTCGAGCGGCCCGGACGAGGCTCGTTGCCCGCCAGCCGCCGATGGCGCGAAGCGGGCGCCGCCCTCTTCGATACCGCTCCCTAGACCGCGAAACGAGACAGAAAGGTAGGAGGAAAGGGTTCGTCCCGGGGTCCGGGCTCGACCTAGGTCGAAGTCATGCCCGGCGCGCCCTTGAGCGCCCGGATCTTGTAGTACTCGGGGTCGACGATGACCTCGCCGTTGACGCCCATCGTCTCGAGCGTCTTCAGCGCGAGGCCGCTCTGCTTCTTCGCCGCCTGCCACTCGGGGATGGGGATCGAGAACTTCTGCTCGACCTCCGTGCGGTAGATCGGGCCGGAGTTGTACGAGCAGAACGGAATGACCCGCCCGTCCGGAACGGCGTAGTGGATGTCGCAGCGCATCAGGCGCTGGATGTCGTAGTCGTAGGCGTCCTGGAAGTGCATGTTCCCGATGTACATCGTCTGCCAGGTGAACTTCGCGACCGCCTCCTTGCTGCCGCCGGTGAAGATCCCGGCGATGACCCGGACGCAGTTCTTCTCGCTCAGGCCCTCCGGGGCCTTCGAGAAGTCGAAGAACTTCGCCACGTCGTGGAGCAGCCGGGCCCCAGCGACTGCGGTGCGGACCCGCGAGAAGCGGGCGTCCCGGTACTTCTCGATCATCGACTCGACGTTCTCGAAGAACCCGTCGACGTCCATGAACCGGGGGAGCGGGGTGATCTTTTGGCCGTCCTTCGAGACGAACGCGAAGGTGGCACACCCGCAGCCGGGGTGGGTCGTGAGGGTCATCTTCTCCTCGCCGTGAATGATCGAGGTGAGCTCTGAGATCGGGGCCACCGACGGGACGGGGAAGAAGTCCGACTTTTCGAACGGTCCCTCCGTGCAGAGGATCCGGACGAGGTCCGACTGGGTGAACCGCATCTGGAACCGGTCCTTGTCGGGGATCCGCGCGGTGAGCGCGACCGGCTGGAAGTTGACGCCGCGGACGACGTCGATGTTGTCGATCGCGTACTTCACGGTCGGCCAGATCTCCTTCTCGTTGAACCCGCCCACGAGGGTGGGGACGAGGACGACGGAGATCGGTTTGTCCGACTTGCCGGCGGCGAGCTCGCTCGCGGGGGTGTGGGTCTCCCGGGCGGCCTGGATCGCCTTGTGCTTCGTCTTGAGCAGGGGGACCCCGCGCACCTTTCGGTAGATCTCATCGTCAAGACCGTCGAACTGCAGGTACAGGGTGTGCAGGCCCGCGTCCCGGCACGCCTGGGCGAAGCCGGGCTCGTTCGCGAACCGAATCCCGTTCGTCGCGACCTGGATCTGCTTGAAGTTGAGGTCGCGGGCCATCGCGACCGCGTCCAGGAAGAGCGGGGAGAGGGTCGGTTCGCCGCCCGAGAACTGGACCGCGACCGTTCCGACGGGCTTCTGCTCCCGGAGGGTCTTCAGCATGAAGTGGATCTGTTCCCGAGTTGGCTCGTAGACGTACCCCGCCGCGTTCGCGTTCGCGAAGCAGACCGGGCACTTCAGATTGCATCGGTTCGTGAGGTCGACGAGGGCGAGTCCCGTGTGGGACTTGTGGTGGCTGCACATGCCGCACGTGGTCGGGCAGCCGCGGAACTTGTCGTAATAGGGGTTCTCGTAGCCGACCCCGTCATGCGCGTACGCCTCCATCCGGAGGTAGAGGTCGACGTCGTTGGAGATGATGTCCCAGAAGTATCCGTGGGTGCGGCAGGTCTTCTCCATGATGACCCGTCCCTCCTTCTCGCGGACGATCGCGGGAATGACCTTGATGCACTCGGGACAGACCGAGGCGGTCTTTCGAGGAAGGCCACGGGGCGCCTGGAATTCCATCATCACGCGTGCCGGCATTCTCGTTTCTTCTCCTTGGCCCCGCCTGGACGGCTTGGACCTGGAGCCCTGACCTATGCCGGCCTACATAACCCATGTGTCGTCGTAGGAGCGACAGAAGTCGGTCCCAGTGACGAGGAGTCACACGGTACGCCTCGCTACAAACGAACGATATACGGCGCCTCAAGAAGTCGGTCCGACCACCGGGTGCGACCTCTTATGGCCCCCGCGTTTCCGGCCCGCCGAACCCCATGGCGACGAAGAAGGGAACCCGAACGAAGAAGGCCGCGACCCGCCCGACCCGTCGTTCGATAGCCAAGACCCCCCGGTTCGTTGGTCGGGACCCGAGCCCGGTCCTCGACCACTACCCTCCCCGGGAGGTCGGCTCCTCGCTCAGGAGGCCGCTCCCGGTCTCGCTCCCGTCGAACCCCGCGACCGCCCCGACCCCTCACGCTCCCGCCCCCGCCTCCCCCGCGGGGGGGCCGGCCCAGCCGCTGATCACCCTCGAGCGTCCCTTCGATGTCGATGAGTTCTCGACCCTGCTCGGGGGGACCTCGATTCGGGTCGTGGTCCCGCGGGAGGTGCTCCCGGAGGTCCTGCGTCGGGTCCTGGAGTTCATGGGATTCGGCATCTACGTCTACACGATCTCCATCCGCCCGGCTCCCTCCGAGCTCCTGAAGAGCTTCGTCCTCGAGCTCCAGCGGGTCGACTACTCCGCCGCGAAAGGTGACTGGGCGCCATTCCAGGACAGGGGGAGCGCGAATTCCCCGTTCGGTCCAGCGGGCGGGCGAGCGTGACCCCTTAGACCTTCGGGGCGAGCGCCCGCTGGGTGAGGAACGTCGCGATCGCGAACATCGCGATCGCCCAGCCGATGAGCCCTAGCAAGTAGACCCAGGCGGCGTACGGGTAGAAGGCTCCGCCAAAGAGGTCGATGCGGAGGACCTCGACGGCGAGCGTGACGGGGTTGTACGAAGCGACCCCCTGGAGCCAGGCCGGCATCGCTCCCCACGGGTACAAGGCGGCCGACGTGAGCAGGACCGGCAGGTTGATCGCGTTCACCAGGGCGAAGTACGTCTGCGGCTGCTCGATCGTGAAGCCGAGGGCGAGGAAGAGCGAGGCGAACATCAGGGAGAGAAGCAGGATGGCCGCGACGATCTCCGCCGCTCCCACGACCGTCACCGCGGCGGTGACGTGGAGCCCCGCGAGGCCCACCTCCCCCAGGAGGATCGCCAATCCCAGAACCAGGAACGCGAGCCCGACCGGTTGGATCGACCCGGCCACGAGGCGAGAACCGAAGATGTCGGCCGCCGTGGCGGGGGACGCCGCCGTCCGCTTCAGCGTGCCGAACAGCTTGTCGAAGATGACGTTCGCGCCGACGAACAGGGTCGCCGTCACGCCGACGAACCCGACCATGCCGGCCGAGAAGTAGGAGAAGTAGTCGGGGGCCCCCAACAGGTACGTGTGGAGGAGCTGGGTCCTCTGGTCCGGCGTCAGGTAGGGGGAGTTGAGGAAGCTCGTGAAGTTGAACCCCTGTCCGAAGAGGAGAAGGTAGAGGATCGGGAGCAGCAGCCCCGTCGCGATCGCCGCGGGGTTCCGGACGATCTTGAGGAGCTCGCGCTTCGTGAGGGCGCTCCACCGTCGGACGTTCATCGCAACCCCCTCCGGGACGCCTGGACACGGGTCAGGAACACCGCGCGGTCGGTCCCGGTCGGTCCCTCGTCCTCCCGGAACTCCCGCCCCGTGAACTCGAGGAACACCTCGTCCAGGCTGGGCCGCCGCAACGAAACGCCAGCGAGGCCGATGCCGAGGCTGGTGGCAGCCCCGACGACCTTCGGTATCAGGGTGTCCCCGCTCGGGCACTTCACCCGGAGCGTCCCGTCCTGGGAGGTCACGGCCGTGACCCCGGGGAGAGCCCTCAACGCCGGCTCGAGCGCCGCCGCGTCCCCGAGCGGACGGACCGTGACGATGTCGCCTCCCAACCGGTCCTTGAGCTCCGTGGGAGTTCCCGCGGCGACGATCTTGCCGTGGTCGATGATCGCGATCCGGTCGCAGACGCCGTCGGCCTCGTCAAGGTAATGCGTCGTGAGGAACACGGTCATCCCGGTTTCCTTTCGGAGGTCGCCGACGATCTTCCAGAAGCCGGCTCTTCCCTGAGGGTCCAACCCGAGCGTCGGCTCGTCCAGGAACAGCACTCGGGGGGAATGGATGATCCCGACCGCGAGCTCGAGCCGCCGGCGCATGCCGCCCGAGAACGTCTTCACCAGACGGTCGGCCGAATCGGCGAGCGCGAGGCGGTCGAGGAGCTCGTCCACTCTCTTCGAGGTATCCCGGAGATGGACCCCGAACAGCGCGGCCGCCAGCTCGAGGTTCTCTCGTCCCGTGAGGTCTTGGTCGGCCGTCGACTCCTGGAACACCAGCCCGATCCGCTGCTTGAGCTCGTGAGGATGGTGGAGGACGTCCAATCCGTCCACGGTCGCGCGGCCGGCCGTCGGGCCCAGCACCGCGGTGAGCATGGACAGCGTCGTCGTCTTTCCGGCGCCGTTCGGTCCGAGGAAACCGTAGACCTCGCCCTCCTTGACAGAGAAGGAGACCCCGTCCACGGCCTTCACCGAGCCGTTGAACGTCTTCGATAGTCCCTCCGCGACGATCGCGTCCGCCATGGTACGTTCTACCCCACCCCGCCGAGCGGGGGTTCATGAGCGTTGCTGCCGAGGTTGCGCGGAGGCCACCAGGGTCGCCGCCTGCGAGGTACCCCTCCGGGTTGAGCCAGCGCGTGCATCGATCTTCCACTGTCGGAGCCGTGGCCTCGCCCTTAAGGGTCGGTCACCGCCGGTGACCACCTGCGCGGATGGTGACGTGGGATCGACCGCAGGTCGCTACGGAGCTGAACGCCGCCGGTTGGGAGAGGGTGTCCCTCCGAGACAAGGTAATTACCGAGCGGCCGTCGACCGCTCGAGGGATGGAATTGACGATCGGTTCCGACGAGGCGCGCTGGGAAGTCGAGCTGCGGAACCTTCGAGAGGAACTCCAGCAGCTCAGGACCGAGCAAAAGGAGATGGCCCAGTCGGTCCGCCAACTGGTGCAGACGTTCCGCATCCTGGCCGCCCACCTCGGCATCGCGGGTGAGCCGTACGTCCCCAAGGGAAACACTCCCTCGGCCGACCGCGACCGCTCGGGCTTCGCGTGAGGCGGGCCGATGGAGATCCTCTACACCGTCCGGGCCGATTCCCCGTCCGAGCATCGGGGTCGATTCTCGATAGACCTCGACCGGGTCTCGTCGCCCACCGTTGACCTAGTCCTGCCCTCCTGGGTTCCCGGCTCCTACCATATTCTGAACTACAGTCGCGGGTTCCGCGACCTCGTCGCGCGACGAGGACCGGACGGAGCGCCGCTCCGGACGGAGCGGGTCGACAAGGCCCGATGGCGGATTGAGACCGAAGGCGCCTCCCGGATCCACGTCGATTACACGGTCTACGGTCACCAGCTGGTGACCGAAGGCTTCGACCTCACCCCCGAGCACCTGTTCGTCAATGCGGCCCTTTGCCTGCCGTACGTGGACGGGCACTCCTCGGAACCCTCGAGCGTAGCCCTGGACGTACCGACCGACTGGACGGTCATCACCGAGCTCGAGGAGCTCCCCGGCACCCCTCCTCGCTACCGCGCCCGGACCTACGACGAGCTCGTTGACTCTCCCATCGACGTCGGCCGACCGATCGTGCTGACCGTCCGGCCCGCGGGCATCCCCCACCGGATCTGCCTTTGTGGCGAAGGGGGGAACTACGACGCGCACGCCCTCGAACAGGACATCTCCAAGGTCGTCGAGGCGGCGGTCGCCCTGGTGGGCGACTCCCCCCTCTCCCGGTACACCTTCTTCTACCACCTGACGAACGTCCCGGACGGGGGCCTCGAGCACGCCTCGTCGACCTCTTGTGTGGTGTCGCGGACCACCTTCCGGCCACCGGAGGCGTACCGCCACTTCCTCAGCCTCACCGCCCACGAATACCTCCACCTCTACAACGTGAAACGGATCCGCCCGAAGGTCCTCGGTCCGTTCGATTATACCCGAGAGAACTACACGCGACTGCTCTGGTGGATGGAGGGGACGACCGACTACTTCACCTACCTCGTACTCCGGCGGGCCGGCCTCTACACCCCGGACCAGTTCCTAGAGCAACGCGCGAAGGTCGTCAAGGAGTACCTCGACATCCCCGGCCGTAACCGGGTCTCCCTCGAGGAGTCGTCGCTCATCACCTGGATCGACCACTATCAGCCGTTCGAGGAGACCCCGAACCAGTCGGTCTCCTACTACACGAAGGGCGACCTCGTCTCGATGTGCCTCGACCTCGAGATCCGCCACCAGAGCGAG
>Ga0209039_10003411_pt1 | contig 12434 bp, 9 predicted proteins | sample BogFormECP12_OM1_FD_188238 | JGI IMG/M metagenome (GOLD analysis project Ga0209039, IMG submission 188238) | Bog forest soil microbial communities from Calvert Island, British Columbia, Canada - ECP12_OM1 (SPAdes) (version 2) | ecosystem: Environmental > Aquatic > Freshwater > Wetlands > Bog ...
GAAATGGATTGATCACACCACGCTCTGCTGCGACAATCCTGGAACAACCAGCGTAGTCCTGAAACGGAACCCGTTCCCTACACAAAGTGAACTGGACGCGGATTTGCGATCCTGAAGGGCATCTCGATCTACGCCGCCTACGCTTTGTTTCTCCGCTGCGCCCACCGCTGCTTGGCCAGTTCGGACAGCTTCTTCCGGGCTTCTGCACTCATCGGTGGGCGACCACTTTTAGGCGCAGCGTAAACACTCGCAGACGGACGACTCGCCAACACAACCGAGATAGATTGCATCAAGACTTCAAAACGTCCCGTTGGGACAAAATCTGCGGATTCCTTTCCTCGGTGAGCGAGCGGAAACATCAAACCTGAAACATTCCAGCCCGGCTGTTTACTGGCCTTTCCTCCGTGTTTTCAAGTTCTACCCATTCTGGAACACGTCGGGGGAACTCAAACACTCCTCCCCGAGAACTGTTTAATTTGGACGCCCGAGTGAAGGCGAACTGCGCGCCAGTACCGCGTTCCGGAAGTCAAGGCCGGCGCCGATTTTGGACAAAACCAGTAATTCTGTTCGAGGGGTCGTACGGAGTCAGTAGGCGAGGATTGTTATTGCGGGGCTTCCGTGTGATGTTTCGCCCGGTCTCGGGCGACCTTACCTGGGCAGGGAGGCGCATATAATTATGCCCTAATGGAAGCGAACCCGAGGCCGAGGAAGCTTTGGTTATTTGTGGTCATCGCCCTTGGCATGATGGTATCGTGCGCGGCGATTGTCGGTATCCTCTTTGGTCCAAATGCGGCAACACAGACTCTGGCATTGACCACGGCACTTGCGGGAGCAGTTGCTGCATTCGAAAAGGTTTTCCCTTCCCCGCCGGCTACCCAGGTACAGACGATGCCAGCGCCGTCAGCGAAACATCGGAGAATGGTGGCGGCTGTACTCTTTGCTGCCGGTGCGTTGGCAGGCTATGGATCTCCACGCATTGCCGCTGTCTTGTTTCCTCCCACCGCGAGCGTCAGGGTTTCCGCCGCAGAAGAAGTCGACATGAAGGACCGGGCCACCCTGACATGGAGAAACGTGCCTCAGCAGTACGAAGTATGGCTGCTCGTGTATCACGACGGAATCTATTACCCGCAAGAATATCGGGTGAGGTCAAATCCCAATGGCAAAGTCGTTCTCGACATCACTGTTGGCCGCCAAGGGGACGGCGGGAAAACCTTCGAACTTGTCCCCGTCCTCGCTGCTCCTGAGGCACAGAAGGACCTTCAGGATCATATCTTGGACGGGCTTGGCGGGATTCCGGTTGGCGCAGTTCGGTTCCGAGGAGTGGTTGTGCGAAGAAAAATGTAAGCTGCATCTGAATCGTTGTCAGGCTAAGAAGGAGCGATTATGAGATCGGATACCATAAGGCGCATCATGACGGGCTGTGAGCTTTCACTTGTTTTGGTCGTTTTACTGGCGTTGCAAGCGGGTGCACAACAGCCATGCCTCAAGGAAGCGTGGGCGGCCTATAACAGCAAGGACTATCCGGGCGCCATCAAAGCTGCAGATAAATGCATCGATGATTTTGGTCGGCAAGCCGAAAAAGAAGAGGCGGCCCTGAAAGCAAAGCCTGAACCCGAGCCCCCGATTGGCAAGGTGGAAGGAGCTGCTGAGAGAAACGCCATCTTCGCACGGTGGGCGGTCAACGATGTTTCCGCAGCTTACTTCGTAAAAGGTCGCTCCGCTGAGTTCCTTTACAAGAAGGGTTCGAACGGACAAAAAATCGTGGCAGAGAAGGCGTATCAAGGCGCTATAAGTCTGTCCTACGGAAGGGTCTGGGATCCGCAAGGTTGGTTCTGGGCACCGAAGCAGGCGGCTGAGGAGCGACTGCCCATAAAGTAGCGCGGAGCGTGGCAGGCCAACAGAAATTTGGTATTTTGTGCCAAAGAACGAGTTCCTGACGACGGGATCGCTCCTGCCGACAAGCGCGAAAGCCCCTGCACTCCGGGGCGGTCGCTCCGGAACGTCGCCACCTCGGATCATTTTCAGCGACCCTGATTGGTTCTCCTGGGTTATGGAACAGCGTGTGTCCGATAGTAAGGGACCGCCGAAGCACGAAAACAGAGGAGATCAATGCGAGGGCCCGCCATTCGGATACCGAATAACGAGGCAGGAGGTTTCCGATCCGAATATATTATGCACCGACCGATTGGCAAGTTCGGGCGTGCGGAAATTGTCTCCACAATAGGCCGGAACACGGGAACACGAAGGCTCCAGCCCCACTTTCCGAATTGCCATGACTGATCTAAGTGTGCCGCGCCAGATCGCTTCCCATGACAAGCGGGGTGTAAGAACCTGATTTCGACCGTAAGAGTAGGCGCTTTTTGGCCGACGGGAGCATCAAAATGATTCGACCATTACGTAGGCTTATTGATGTCTTGTGAGCGTCCGGACACTCAACACGGGATGAAGCTCCAAGTCGTTGGGTGCTGCGCGACTTTGCTCGTGCATGAAATCGGAAGGAGCCTACGCCGACTATCTCAACCATGGAACCTGGCGCAGAGCGTCAAAGCGAATAGCCCGAACCTGTTATCGAGGGCATGCCAGTCGCAAGGCCGCGGACAGAGGAAGAAACCATTGTTCGTTCCTAGCGCTTTCCGCCGCTAAACGCGCACTCGTGAAGTCTGTGGCCTTTTTAGTCCTCATTAGGACCAACGCAACAGTTCTTAGTCGTCATCGGCACTTCAATCTGATCACCTGAATTGAAATCTTCGCGACTGACGTTATAACCCTCCGATCTCGCGAAGGACAGTCGTGATTCTGGATCCTTGCAGTCCAGAACGTTCTGCGAGAATGCATGATCACAGCGCATGCGGGCCAAAAACGAAACTGCCGATTCTCTGCTCATGGGTTCCTGCTACTTGATTGTTATGAGGTGAATGCGACCAGGTCCTGCAAATGCTCGTCTAAGCTGGTGGCCCTGTCAACGGGAAACTTGTGTTGCCTTGATTAAACGTCGAGTGTTGATGCAGGGATGCAGGTCACCGTCTACAGACGTTGCGGTCTCGTTCGCCCTGTTTTCTGGTCCACTCGCTGTTCTCGACGGAAGTCCATGGGATTCCTTCTCCGGAAGGTGATGTCAAGCTGCTTGTGTAAAAACGCGGAGGGTGCGGGTTTTCCATTCCAGGTTGAATCGCTGGAAGATGGAGTAGATGATGCGATCCACGCTCTGCACGTTCACAAAACAGACCATGGGCCGGGTGCGACGACGTACTTCCACGAAACAGCGTTCGATAATGTTGGTCGTGCGCAAACTCCTCCACAGATGACGCGGTAGGCGGTAAAACACCAGCAACTCCGGCAGATCCGCCTCCAGTTGTCGCACCACTCGGGGATACGCCGCGCGCCAGCGCCGGGCGAAAGCGCGGGCCGCGGATTGGGCTCGGCCGTCGGCCCGATAGATGGCCTGGGCGTCGGCCTTGACCTGGTCGTAATCGCACTGCCGCACCTTCTCCAGAATATTGCGCATCTTGTGCACCCAGCAGCGCTGATGCTGTGCCCGCGGATAGACCGTCTGAATGGCCGCCGCCAGTCCCGCACAACCGTCGGTGACGATCAGCTGCAAGTGCTTGCCCTCCAGCCCGCGCCGATACAGGTCCTGCAACAGCGCTTCCCAGTCCGCCTGGCTCTCGCCCCGGGTGCGCAGAAAAGCCAGCAGTTGGCGGGTGCCGTCGCGGCGTACCCCGTAGGCCACCAGCAAGTGCACCCGCTGCCGCCCCGCCGGCCGGCGTACCCGCAGGCTCACTCCATCCAAAAACACATACGCCCAATCGTCCTCCAGCCGCGCCTGATGAAACTGCCGCACCGCCGCGTCCAGATCGCGTATCAGGTTGGAGACCGTCTGCGCGCTCACCACTTCGCCGCTCAACGGCTCAACGTGGCCACTACCCGTCCCACTTGACGGGTCGAGATGCCGCGCAAAAACGCTTCCCGGATCAGCAGCGTCAGCTCTGCCGCCCGCCGCTGAAACTTCTCCAGCCCCGGTGGCAGAAAGTTCTTCTCCCGGGTGCGCGCTATGCGCAGCCGCAGCGTCCCGAAGCGGGTCACGAAATCGCGCTCGTAGTAGCCGTTGCGGTAATCGCGCCGCTGGCTGCCGCTGCGTTGGTATGCCGCCCAGCCACTGTAGCGATCTCGCAGCCGCTCTGACTCCGCCTCCAACAACCGCTTCCACGCCTACTTCGTCTGGCCGTATACGTCTCCCCAGAAACTCTCTTTCATCTCCTCCAGGAAGTGTTGGAAGTGTTCTGTGATCGGTGTAACCTTCGCCATAGATGTAAGTCTCCTTTCGAGAATGCTTGAGCTCGTGAGGCCAAAGCCAACTTACACCCTCTCGCTTTTCACACAATCGAATTTGCGTCCGGAAGATTATTTCTTGTTGCTCTGGTAGTTCGGTGCTATGCTACTTTGTCCATTTCTGAAAACTCAGTTGTGGAGAGTGAGTAGCGCGCTTCGTCTCTGGCCAAATGATCCGTGGAATGGTGCGCCGTATCTGGCGCCTCCTGCGTTTCCTCTATGCACAGCGACGGCCCGAACGGTTTGCCTCAGAGCCGATACGTTCACTCACAATCCTCCAATCGACCTTTGCGGAAGGGGTCGGCTGCGGAACTACCGAGAGATACCGAGATTTGGGCTCGCGTGGTATCCGCACGCTGGGGAGTGCCAGGACTGTGCGAACACTGGCAGGCACGATGTCCATTCTTTAGAGAGTAATTAAGGATGAGGCCGAACTGATTGACAAGTGAATGAGTGTCGCCGCAGTCAGAGCAGGAGCCTCGCAATATCATGGTTCTGTGTGTCTACGTCGGTTGCAAGGGCGAGCTGCAGATACGCGGTGTGAGTGGTTACTGTTCCACCTGTCGATCGGCGGTCTCCTTATGCGGCCACTGTGGCGAGGCGAATCGCGCATTTGCCAGAATGTGCAGAAGCTGTGGAAGGAGCATGGACATAGGTGCCGCTTGGCAGAGTTCACCTCCGACTATGCTCACGCGACTTCGAGGAAAGACCGTTGCGCCTGATGTCTTTTGGACAGCGCCGGTGGCCTGTTTCGGTTCCATGTGGGCGCTCTCGAGAAATGGGCAAGTCTACAGATACTCGCCGTATTCGAACACCATCGATCCGTACCGCATGCTGGGCGACGGGTTTGGCCAGTGTCCCTGCGTTATACGAACGCTTTCGTTAGGGACGGGTGGAAAAGATGTCGAGCCATGGCTTGTCACAGCAAGTCCCGACAGGGTAACGGCGATCTCATTGTTCTCTAACAGAACTAGGAACTTCGAAGCGGAGGCGGAGTCGATCTTCGCAAATGCGATGGAAGACCCATGCGGCGTGGATGCTGCGTCATCCGAAGTTTGTTTCATGACTCGCCGAAATGGCGAAGCATATCTCGCAGTGGCAAATGTCGAGAGTGGTGAGATTCGCCGGTCGCGGTTGGGTTCCGAACCTTTTGCGGGGCCATTCCGTTGTGGCGAACTGACGTTTGCTTACTCAACCACGCATCTGTATGCACTTTGCGAGACTGGCCTGAAGGCCTACCCATTTCCTCGTGGATTTCAAGCTTGGGTGCGCAACAGCGGGCAAGAGGTTCGCCCTTCATTCGGACGACTTCCGTTCTTGGTTTGCGGACGAAGTGTCTACATTCCTGGATCTTCAGTTGCCGGGCCTGCATTTCTTCTGCAGCGCCTCCGGGGTGGAGTTGGTGAGACCGCGATGATTCCTATAGCGGAAGAAGCGACTTACGCCCAAGGTTTTGATGGTCGACCCGCCTTCGCCATGCAAGGTCGCATTTCTGTGCTTGAAGAAGCAAATCTGCACGACGTTCGACAAGACACTCAGATCACGTCGAGGCGACCTGCTTTTGTAAGCGATAAGCTGTGTGCAGCGGGGGTAGAAACCGCTGGCGGCGAAAAGCTCCGTTTGTTCACCTCCGGTGATGCCATCGACATTCCAATCGGACAACTACCGGAATTCATGGATGGAATAGGGTTTTACGGGGTGGGGGCGTCATTGGTCTACGCCTATGTCACCGACAAAGAACATCTAGGACTTGTCTCATGGTACGACTGATACGATCGATCATTTTCGTCTTTCTCTGCGTAGCTGTCTGCCAAGCAGCCGTTCCGCAGGCACTTCTGATCGATCGTTCCGGGAGCATGAAACCCTATTACCAGGACGGCTTCATCAGGAAGGTGAGTTTGATTCTTTTCCAAGCGCTGCAGCCCTCTGGTGAGGTTTCCATTTATGCCTTTGGCGATACAGCTCTACCCATGAAGAATTTGGAGCAACTGGACAGCCTGCCGTTCAGCTCCTCAACATTGATTGACAAGGCGTTAGACAGAGCGGCGAAAGACAAACGGTCGATTATCTGGATTATCACCGACAACATCGAAGATCCACCAGGGAGCACCGACGTTGGCGATACCGAACTCTTTTATAAGAAGTTGCGCAGCGACGCAGTAGATCGCGTTACTATTTTTCCCTTGCGGCAACAGCCGGGACACCCGGGACTAATAATCTACGCGTTGCTTTTAGATGAATCGTCCCTGGAGGTTTATGAGGCTGGGATTGCAACATTCCAACGTGACGTCGCCGGAATACTCAAGACGGCGGCCCTTCGGATGAAGCCTCTTGATCGCGATACGGTGCAGGTCAGCTTTCTGCGGGCGAACGTCAATCCCAGAACCAGCTTGATCACGTATGAAACCGGGAAGGCAATACACGAGCAGATCGAAATTCGTTTCAAGTCGAGATTCGATCATATCGATATTGTTGACTCCGAAATCCGTGTCACGGACGGAAAGCCGGGGTTTGACGGCAAGTCCCTTGTTTACCCGGAGAAACGACAAATTGAAATCAGCCCGCGTAGGGTGACAAAGCTCGGCGCTGGCGACGAAACCGCTCAGGTATACATCGTCGACGTGGACCTCGGAAAACTCAAACTGAAGAATGACCTGAAGTCTCTATGGGATGCCGCGTGGTCGAGATCGAGCGAGGATGCGCGGTTGGATTTGGGTTTCGAAGTCATTGTGCCACAGAAGAATTTTAGACTTCGTGACAAGTTCTTACAGGAATTTCAAGCGGGAACACTCGCCGAGGCGAAGCAGACCGGCAAGATTTATGCAATCGACAAATTGCCGAGCCTGATGAGCGAATCAGTTACTGACGTGAGAGTAGCCAGTCCGCTGGTGTTTCGGGTGAAGTATCCAGCTTATCCGGCTCTCGTTTGGATTCTGATCTTCCTCGTTGTCATACTTTTGATCATCTTATTGATTGTGGGCGTGATGCGCCTGCTCAACGGACACAATAGTGATTGGCAGGTGACGGCAACAACGGCGGGCGGCGCTTCTCTTGATTGCCAACTCGAGAACGGGGCTGTGCAGATTCAGCGGGAGAATGTGGGAACCATTCTCAAGAATCAACTCCACGCTGCTCCGGGCGTGACTCTATTGGATGCCAAAGACCATGTTGCGTTGCGCAGCGGACTGCGTGTGGAGATAGAGGCGCGAGGGCGCACGATATTTTTGGTTTTCCGTACTAAGGGCAGTCCTACACCGGCTCCAGCAACAGCGTCAGCGCCAGTACCGAGAAGGAGATAGAGCTATGTCAGCGGCGGTTTCTCAAGCAAAGAATGTGCGCCCGATGATCACGGTTATCTTCGGTCTTTTTTTTCTGTTCAACGTTTTACTGTTGGTGCTAGCTTTGCTGGCTGCTTTCAAGGGTGTTACGGTTCCACTGTTGCCTGAAAATGTTGGACTCGGGATCAGGCTGCTCATCTTCGCGGTCGGAGTTGGTGTTAGTTCGGCACTGGGGCGCTGGCTTTACATGCGACTAATCGAAGGGGAAATTGCCGTGCAGGAGGCTGGGACGGCAGCTCTGGTAATGCTGTTTTATCTGGTGCTTATTTTTGCCGGCCTAGCCTTCCTAGGCGGGTTCAGTTGGATTTGGCAGGCCGTATTTCTGTTGATCCTCCTGCTAATGACATTTCTGGGCTTGACTCGCATTATGGGCATCTTGGCCAGCATTATTATCATTGTTTTGTGTTTGTTGGCTGGAGTCGCCCTGTTCTTCATCATGTCGTAAAGAGGAGAGGCCATCATGACCCCTGCACCTGCTGGAAACAACCCTATTTGTCCCACACTGTTTATCGGCCTGGGCGGCACTGGCAAGGAAGTGCTGTTGCGTATGCGCCGGCGTTTCTATGAGAGGTTTCGTACCACTGGCCTGCCGTGCACGAGATACTTATGGATCGACACCGACATTAGGGACCTCGGAGCACGCGGCGAAAGTTTGGATGAAGCATTCGCTGCGGTTAGTTTTACGGACACCGAGCGTGTTGCCCTGCTGAATGGGACGGTAGGCGAAAGTGTGGGCGACATTTTTGTCAACCGTGAGCGATGGTCTTATATCCACGACTGGTTGTATGAGGAAGTTGAACGCTATGGCACGGGAATCAAGGATGGCGCAGGCGGGGTGCGCGCAGTGGGCCGTCTCACCTTTTTCTGGAACTATCAAGACTTGAAAACTGCGATTGGCCGAGAATTGACGCGGCTTACCCAAATTGAAGTCAGAAATCAAACGAGGGACTTCTACAGGCAGCACGGACTCGGGGAAGCTGTACTTGATAATAATGCACAGGCCCTCGTAATCATAGTAAGCTCTGTTGCGGGAGGTACCGGTGCGGGAACGTATTTGGACACCGCTTTTCTCCTGAAGCAACTGGCCCACGAGAACGTCGCGCAAATCAGTCAGATTTTTAGCTACCTACTCCTGCCGAACGTCTATCACGCAAACAGCAATGCGGGCCAGTTGGCCAAGCGCTCCTTCGCCAATGCCTATGCTGCTCTCGAGGAGCTCGACCACTACTTATTACGTATGCCAGGTAAGGGAGGGAAAGACGGAGACCACCTTCACATTGACTACATAGTGGCATGGGAAGATCAAAAGAAGCTGCGGGTGATGGGGCCACCTATGGATGCCACTTACTTGCTCGAAATGTGCAATGAAGGCGGCCTTTCGCTGTCCTTCGAAAACAGAAGAGAGCTCTTCGGCATGCTGGCCGAATCTCTCTTCCTTGACCTGCTACCCGGCGCATTCGCCACTTCCAAAAGGTCTGATTACAGCAATATCACGCAGCAACTATCGGGATCGGCCGGAGCGAACAGCGAATCGGGTGGAGTTGTTTTGCCGCAGTCTTTCTCGCGTCGTTACGCTGCGTGTGGCCTCTCCAAGATCGAGATTCCCGTTGATGCGTTACGCGCCTCCTGCGCTGCACAATTGGGCTGCGACATCGCAAGGAAACACATCCTTCGGGAGAACGATGACCCCACTGTGAAACAAGAGGTCCGAACGGATCTCGCAACCTACAAGCTCGACAGAGACGGTATCCCTGACAGTTATGGTGTGTCATGGAAGGACACGATCCATAACGAGGTCCTTAAGGACTTTCGAACCACGCCGATCCGCGATGAAGGCACCGTAAACGACCTAGAGCAGAAGCTTTTCGATCTGGACAAGAAGCTCGTCTATAGCGAGGGCGCGGACAAAACTCGCTTGGGCGATGTCATTAGGTATCTCCGAGACAAAACCGGCAGCGTGACAGAGGACGGCAAGAAGCAGCTTTCTGCTCTTGTAGTTGAGCGTTGTCTGGAAAACGAAGGGCGCGGGTTGCCGGCAACTTTAAGGACAGGCGGATACTTAGATCAGGTAATCGCGGCGATCCGGGATCTTTCAGCCCCGCCTGATACGGGCGTGAAAGCTTACTTTGATCAAGAAGCCGAAGCGGCAGCGGCGGATGCGGCTGCATGGGAAGGGAAACGTACGTTGCTTGTCCAGGAACTTCGGACAGCGCTTGGAAGTATGACCGTTGCGGTGCTTGGTCTGAAATCTTGGACTATCGGGAAACTTGTGGAGCGCCTACAGGATGCGCACGAGCAAGCTTTGCGGTCCCGCGCCTATGTCTGCCTTTATCAGGAGTCGAAGAAGTGTGCCGAGGGCCTGGTCAAGACCCTTTCTGAACAGCGTGCACGCCTGGAAAAACTCCAGCAGTTCCTTCAGCAATTTGCCAACACGCAAGAAACCCGAGCGATAGGCTTTCGAACCCTTCAGAGCGAGATGCAGGTACTAATGTACCGCTTATATGACGAGAAGAACTGGGATCAGTTCTATCGCCTTGACAAGGATGAGGGAGGCGAACTGAAGGAAGTAAATCTGCAGATAGAATACCGCAGCCTGCTCACCTCCTGTTTTGGGGCGGAGTCCAATCTATTGAATCTCATTTCCTCTCTCGAGAGGGATGGTGAAGATCTACTGGAGAAGCACATTGTCGATTTCTGCGAAGACCGCTTCTGGCGAGATTTTTATACCAACCGTCGCGCTGTGGATGTTTTGGACCACCCACTCATGAAAGCACGACGCAGCGAGTATCTTCAAAAACTGGTCGATGCAGCAAGGCCCATGTTGCGCCAAGCCGGCAGAATGGGTGCTGCTTTCGTAGATGCGCCAAAATTTGCCTATCTTGGCATTGCGGACCCGAATGCAAATCCATATCGGCAGGTAGTTAACGAAGTCAACCAACTGATACAGAATATCCACGGCTACAACTACCAGTTACAGGCCCATGCTACGGGGAATCCTTCGGAGATCTACCTCTACATGTCGAACTACGCTTACGCGCTGCCCTCTCTGCCACTAGTGAGCGGAGAGGCCCACGATGCTTACTGGGACTTTTACACGAAGCTCAATGAGAATTCTCAAGGTGCGGCAGCGAGCCAAGTTCCGCTCCACCTTTCCAAGCGGTGGGAGGGAAAGTTCGACGATCTCGTGGTTTATACGGATGAGACAGCTAAGGTCTTGAGAGAAATTTATTACATCTTACTGTTCGGGCAGATATTGAAGGTATTGACTCTCAAAGATCAAAAAGGGCTCCACATTTACCAGTATAAGCTCGGCGCACCTTTCAGCAAGATGGCTCCCCTCGGACCGAGGCGGCAGGTGGTTGCCACCCTACAGCGGGACCAAGATCTGCGCGCGATGCTGATGAGCGCAATCAAGACTCGCGAGAATAGCCTAAATACGGAGCAGGTTGTGTCCTACTACTGGGCCATCCAGGCCAGTCTGAACAGTCCTGACCTTATCGCAAACACGCCAGAGGCGACGCTGCTGACTCAAAAGCTCGATAAAGAAAAAGGGGGGGAGGCCTACGAACGTGCTCTGGCAGCAGTTGCAGATCCTAGCATATTGAAATTGGATGCCATTCCGGAACCCGAACGATTCGACTGGATCAAAAGCTTGAATGCCGCCAGACTTGAATGGTTCGCCGGTTCATATCCGGCGCTGAAAGACATTGATGCCTGGGAGAAGCAGGGTGCTCGCGCTGCGTTCTAGTTGACCTCATCTGGGTCCGGGAGAGAGAGCCGGATTATGATCGAAACTTGTTCACAGTGCGGCATCTGGGAGATCCTAGAGAGGGACAACTATTGCTCCTGGTGCGGATACAAGTTCATCAGCCTGGATATATCGATCCGACCGAACCGCTTCGTGCAGCGCGATTATCCGCCTCCGGCTGAACTCTTAATTTACAACAGTTCCTCTACAAATACCGTGGAGGTGCGAAGGGTCATTCCGAGCGCGAAGTGGATGACTATTGATTCGACGGCCGTCCGATTCCCGCTTTCCCTTGAACCCAATCAGCGCAAGAGGATTCTTGTTGAGATCGATCCACTAGATATAGAAGAGGACTACTGCACTGGGCGAGTCGTCGTGGAGTCAAGTGTTGGCACTGAGTCTGTCGACGTGGAGATCATACCTGCACCTGAATTGCTAGTGCGCACGGGAGAGTATGAGATCTACCTCGATAATCTGAATCTGGAGGACACTTATTGTCAGATCGAAATGGCACACGGGATAGCGACAGTCCGTCAAGTGACTGCGGAACCGGCAGAGTGGGTCACCGCACGCCTGGCGGAGAATGTTCCGCTCCCGGTCACTCTTGACGCACGCACGAATCCCCACCTTGAGATTAAGTTGGTTGTAGATGAACAAAAGCTGCTTGACCGTTCCACGTCATTTCCAGCGATCTACGAGGGCTCTGTGTGCGTTACGTGTGACGAATTCGAGGTGCAGGAGCCTTTTCGTATCCGCTGCTGGAAACCACCGCAGATGACCGTTTGGGAGGAGAGTGATCCAGTCTTCACGGTGTACCTGGGACGATCTGGCGAAATTACTTTAACGGTGCAGAACAAGGCGCTTGGAGATCCTCTTGCTGGACGGGGCAATGCGGTCCTGGAAGTACGTTCCATCCAGTGTGTCGGGGACAGCGGACAGTCCTTGCCTTGGTTGGTTCTTGATGAGTCGCTCGTGAAGCCGGTCCTCATACTGGGCGGCGAATTCCACCAGTTTCGGTT
>Ga0209039_10003412_pt1 | contig 12431 bp, 10 predicted proteins | sample BogFormECP12_OM1_FD_188238 | JGI IMG/M metagenome (GOLD analysis project Ga0209039, IMG submission 188238) | Bog forest soil microbial communities from Calvert Island, British Columbia, Canada - ECP12_OM1 (SPAdes) (version 2) | ecosystem: Environmental > Aquatic > Freshwater > Wetlands > Bog ...
CGGTAAGAAAAGAAGTAAATGGTAGAGGACTCGACTTCATATGAACAAATCCGGTCTCATCAAAGCCTTAAGCAGAGAGATGGATCTCCCGATTCAGAAAGCGAACGAGATAGTAGACACGGTGTTTGACATTATGTCCAAATCCCTAGTATCGGGAGACCGCATCGAAATACGGGGGTTCGGCTCATTTACAGCAAGGCACTATGAAGGATACACGGGCCGTAACCCCAAGACAGGTGAAAAAAAGACTGTCGAGGCAAAGAGGCTTCCGTTTTTCAAGGCGGGACAGGACTTGAGGGAAGGCCTCAATCAGCATGTTAATGGGAAATTTGCCCAAAAAGGAAGGAAAGGTTGGACAGGATGAGGGTGCCAATCTCATTTATCAGATGGGTGTGACCGTGAAAGGCGTCAGACCTCCTATCTGGAGGCGACTTCAAGTCACGGGATGCACTAAACTTGGGGCTTTGCACGGAATTCTGCAGGCGGTTATGGGATGGTCAGACAGGCATCTGCACGAATTCAACATCCACGGTATACCTTACGGCGATGCTTCACAGTCACCGGCGGAGAATGTGATAGATGAAAACGCTGTGAATCTGAGTCAATTGATTTCCGATGAAAAGCAGAGGTTCCTGTATGTGTACGACTTAGCAGACAACTGGGAGCATGAGATTCTCGTGGAGAGGGTTTTGCCTATTGATGAGGGCACGCACTATCCGGTCTGTCTCAATGGGCGGCGCTCCTGCCCACCTGAGGATTGTGGAGGCCCACGGCGTTATGCGAAACTGCTGGAGACTATTAGAAATCCCTCGCATCCTCAATACGAAGAAACCTGGGACCGGGTAGGTGAGAACTTTGACCCGGAGCGGTTCGACATCAAATCTGTCAACGCTAGACTTGAAGAATTTCAGCGGTAGAGAGATTCAGGAAACGTGGTCGTGGAATGGGAATCTTTCGGCTGGAGGAATAATCATTTAAGAAAAGAGCCGTTCGTCGAGGATCTGGGGAGTGTGCCGATGTTCCTTTACTCATGGGAGCTTCGGGCAAGGCTACCCCTGCACTTATTCACCATGTTTGTCCGCAACTGTTTGGTGGCGATGCTCCCGCACAAGTTCCCGGAATAGATATCTTTCAGGGCCGTTTCTGAATTGAGGGATCTATTAACGCATCGGCAGACTTCCTCGTATTTGGCCAGTGCGGTACTCAACCCGGCAGATTCCGTCTGGTCGATCACGCTCCGATAGTGTGTCTTCAGCAAAGCGAGCTTTGAGTCCAAAGCCGCATCGGTGGACTGAGAGCAAATGTAGGCCATTCGTTCAAGATACTCCTTCAATAGGTGGCAGGCATGCAGCCTTTCAGATGATTTCCGAGTCTTCTCCCGATGCTTGCCTTTCTCCCCTTTTTTGAGAGCCTGATTCCGGTAGGCCTCTGCCAATTTGGCTTGCACAGTTCTGTTCTCAGGATCCACCCTTGCGGCTCTTTTCAGAATTTCAATCGTCTTATTAAAGGAACCGTCTTTGGCCTCCTTCAAGGCCTCCTGCACCGCCACGTTGCCGTAGTTGCTCTTCGAAATCTCATTTGTTGGTTCCAGTTTGAGCGAAGCTTCCAGATTGGCTATTCTCTGGTCTGGCGTCATGTCAGGGTTTTCAGTCATAGCGTAGTTGTTGTAAGCGGCCGCGAGGTTTGTCTTCGTAAGAGCGTCCCCTGAAACGAGATCGAGAGATTCTTTGAGAAGAGAAATCTGGCCCGGAATGTCTCCCTCTGTCCCTTTCACTACAGCCAGATTCGATAGGGCCCCGGCCAGGCTTTTGATGACGGATTGGTCTTTGTGGGATAATTCCAGCGCTTTCCGAAGGAGATTCACCTCATCCTGAAAAGCACCCGCCTTGCCTTTGGTCAGCGCCATATTGTAATAGGCGTTGGCAAGGTTCCGTCTTATTTTCGTGTTCTCAGAATCGAGTGAAGATGCCTGTTGCAGTAGAGCTATTTCCTCTTCATGTAAACCTGTGCGCCCTTTCGCCACCCCGTAGTTGTTCAATAGAATGACCATGGCCTTTTGAGCGGCCGTATTGCTGGGTTCGATTTCGATAACCTGTTTCAGAAAATCCGCCTTCTCCTCGACCGTGATCTTTTCTTCCGGAGCCGTCACCGCTTGCAAAACGGCTTGAACGAAATTGGACCGGATCTCTTTTTGGTCTGGGACAACATTCAACGCTTTGGCGAGGAAAAGGATGCCGTCTCGGACGTTTCTTTCGCGGGTGAGCCTGAGGCCCAGGTTGTTGTAGGCCACGGAAAGTACCTTGCGGTACTGGGCATTTTCAGGTTCCAACTGGACGGCCTTTTCCAAGGCCGGTATCGCTTCGGACACATTGCCCTTGGAAAGAAGATTACACCCGGAAAAGAACGCATTTTCAGCCGAGACTGGTCTTGAGGGCTCTTCTGCACAAAGAACGGTCGAGAGCACACAAAGGAGCACTAATAACAGAATCGCCGACAAAGCCAGCAAGTTGTTGAACGACGGCAACGTCATGAATCGCCTCGCGGTTTAATATGTGCCGAGGCATTTCCAAGCAACCGCACAGAGTCTGGAAAAGGAATTGGTAGAAGAACGATAGCATGAGGTTCGATGCCGGTCAACGCCGGTCCATTAATTTAGGTAGTAATTCCCATCATGTGGCACATTGTGGACGTGATTGCTGCTATTCCCGGACGTCCCCGAATTCTGAGGTCTGTACTTCAGCCGAACGGGGCTGCTTGGTTTGTGCAATTTGACTCGGCCCTCTTCAAGGAGGTCAAGGTGCTATACCTCTAACTTAACAAGTGGTACATAATACGGGGGCAGGCCAAAAAAGATTGGACAAAGGAGAAGTAGCCGGTTAGCATAAATTGCATCAAAGCGCTGACTGCTGTTCCATAAGGCGGACCACTGGCAAAGGGGAGGTCCCCCGTAAGAAGCAAATATGAGCAAGCTTACCTCGCTGGAGAAGGCGCTATGCGTTCTCGATGCCGTGGCTAAGGCCCGGAGCGCGGGGCTGCGCGAACTCGCAGCCGAGGTGGGTTTTCCCCCTTCTACGGTGCACCGTCTGCTGACCATCCTGACGACCTCCCATTATCTGACGCAAGATCCTGTCACCAGAAAATATAGGCTGGCTTTGAAATTCTTGGAACTGGGAACCGCTGTCCAGGAAGATCTGGACGTCATTAGTGTGGCCCGCCCCAGCATGACAGCGCTTATGGAAGCCACTTCGGAAACGGTGAATCTGGCTCTCTTCGACGGCGCAGGAACAGTCTATGTGGACCAGGTAGCAAACTCCAACTCCTTTTTGCGCATGTTCACCCGCGTGGGAACCAGGGTACCGCTTCATTGCACCGGAGTGGGCAAAGCATGCCTGGCTGGTTTACCCAATGAGTTTGTGTCGGAATATTGGCGTACTACTGAGAAAAAAAGTTACACAGAGAAGACGATCACAGACGAACCTCGCCTGAAGACAGATCTTCAGGTCATCCGCCGGCTGGGCTATGCAGTGGATGACGAGGAAATGGAAATTGGGGTCCGTTGCGTGGCTTCCGCAATCCGCCAGGCTCGAGGCAACGTCATCGCTGCGGTGAGCATTTCCGCGCCCAGTTCACGGCTGACTGCTTCGAGGGTTTCGCTCGTCGGCGAGTTGGTTCGACGTTCTGCCGGCCAGATTTCCGCTGACCTGGGTTACGCGGAAAATGAGTTGGCCGGAATCTAGCTCTTGCAGCAGAGGCCGGACCGATGCCCGGCAGCCCTGTGAGAGGAGACCGCGGAGGAACGGAGTGTACACCCCGGGTTCCAGGCTGTGAGACGAAAAAGAAGGAGGACTTTAGCATGCCTATTATGACTGCTATGGACGCAGCGGTTTCCATCCTTTACGATGAAGGGGTCCGCAATATTTTTGGGATCCCGGGCGCCGGGATTCTGCCATTTTATCAATCACTGAAGAATTTTGGAAAGATTAGGCACATGGTATGCCGCCATGAGGAAGGCGCCATCCATATGGCCGACGGCTACGCACGCGCTATAGGCACGGTGGGTGTCTGCGCAGCCACTTCAGGGCCGGGGGCTTCCAATTTCGTCACAGGTCTCTATACGGCTCAGGTAGATTCGATTCCGATACTGGCACTAACCGGCCAGAACGTGCGTGCACAGTTGGGCCGCGAGGCGTTTCAGGCTGTAGACATCGCGGAAATCGCAAAGCCTGTTACCAAGAAGTCATACTGCATCAAAGAATCCGCCATGGTTCCATGGGTCTTTCGGGAGGCGTTTAAGATAATGCGTGAAGGAAGGCCTGGACCAGTCTTGATCGATCTTCCGTTAGACGTGCAGAAAGGAGAGATAGTATACGACCCCGAAGTAGATACGGCGCTGTCCATATCAAAACTTAAACCTAGTCCCAAGCAGGTCAAGAAAGCGGTAGATATGTTGATGGCCGCCGAGCGGCCGGTAATGCTGTTGGGAGGCGGCGTGATTCTTGCCGATGCCTGCGAGGAATTCGTGGCCATCGCGGAGTATTTGCAAATTCCGGTGGTAAGCTCATACATGGGCAAATCGGGGATCTCTTACTGTCACCCTCTGATGGCGGGCCAAGTAGGTATCCAGTGCAACACGCCGTCGGGAAATAGCACATTCCTGGACTCGGATCTGGTCTTTGCCGTGGGTGCACGGTTCAATGACCGCCACACTGGAGACATCAAAGTTTATACGGGGAATCGCAAGTTTATACACATTGACGTGGATCCGGGACAAATCGGCAAAAACCTCATGCCTGAACTGGGCATATGTGCGGATGCAAAGGAAGCCTTGATGGCGGTCCTCGAGGAAGTCCGCGGACGCGGTTCCGCTCTCCAGGCCGGTCCCTGGGCCAAGAGAGTTCCGGATCTGTGCGCACAAATGGCTCGAAGAGTGGATTACGATGACGTGCCCATCAAAGCTCAAAGAGTCTTCAAAGAGCTTAATGAGTTTTTCAACGATGACACTGTCTTTGTGACCTGCATTGGTTTGAACCAGATCTGGTCGGGTCAGTTGCAGCAGATTTCCAACCCCAGACACTACCTGGATTGCGGTGGTGCGGGTCCATTGGGTTGGGATCTTCCCGCAGCGATCGGAGCAAAGGTTGCCCGCCCCGACAAGCAAGTTGTCCAGGTCGTGGGTGATTTTGGTTTTCAATTCTGCATGGAGGAACTCCCTGTGGCTGTGATGTACGGCCTACCCTTCGTAATTGTGGTTCTCAACAACGGTTATCTCGGGCTTATCCGCCAGGCAGAGAAGTACCTGTTTGACATGAACTACGAGGTACAGATCTGGTACGACGGCATAAACGATGGCCGAGGCTTCGACTTCGTCAAGTTTGCGGAGGCCTGCGGGGCAACGGGCGAGAGAGTGGAAAAACCTGACCAAATAAAGGAAGCCCTGAGACGGGGAGTTGCCGCCAAGACCCCATACATCATCGACATAATCTTGGAACGTGAAACGGACTGTTCCATGGGCGCGTCGATTGACGCGGTTAGGGAGTTTGTTTAGTCCTCGTTTCACACCAATGCACCATCCTCACTGAAACGGAGGTGATGAATATGGCTGACGCAGTTTCTCGGGCAAAGGCTATCCTGAGGGAGTTCAAAGGAGACACCTACGCCTTCGGCTTTGATATTTTGGATAAGGTGGGGCCCTTTGCTGCCGCGCTGGCTGACCGACCGGGCGCGGGAAAGAAAGCGATGTTCGTGGGGCCGATTCAGTTCGACTGGTTCACACCATATAAGGACCGCGTACTCAGTTACCTGACCAATGCAGGATTGGAGATTGTGGATGTGGTCCAGGGTGCTGCCCCTAACGCACCGTTTGTGGATGTGTACCGGATTCACTCCCATGTCATGCACAAACGACCCGATGTGCTGGTCGTGATGGACAGTGGTTCGAGCATCGATACAGTGAAAGCTGCGGCCGTGCTGGCCACCTTGGGTGACGTCTGGCCCGAGATAGACCCGTACTTCGGAGTGGGCAAGGTTACGGAGGTTTGTGAACAGACCGGCCGGAAAATCATGCCTGTCCTGGCCATCATGACCGCTGCCAGTTCGGGCGCTCATTTGACCAAGTATTCCAATATTACCGACCCTGTAAAAGGCCAGAAAAAGCTTATCGTAGACGACGCCATCATCCCGCCAAGGGCTGTTTTCGATTATATGACCACGATCACCCAGCCAGCCTCGCTCACCCAGGATGGGGCTCTCGACGGATGCGCCCATTGTCTGGAGATTTACTATGGAGCCACGGGCGATGCCGAGGCCAAGGCACGCGAGGTAGCGGAGGTAGGGCTGGATCTCCTGGTATCCGGTTTGGACGAACTCATCAAGAATCCCAAAAACCTTGATGCCCGGATGAAGCTCGGGCTGGGCACAGACCTTGGCGGGTATGCTATCATGATCGGCGGTACCAGCGGACCGCACCTTAATAGCTTTTCGCTCGTGGATGTGCTCTCCCACGGCCGTGCATGTGCCCTGATGAATCCGTACTATACCGTTTTCTTTGCCCCGGCGATTGAAGACAAGCTCAGGGTCGTAGGAGCGGTCTACAAGAAGCATGGCTATATCGACGCTGATCTGGATAAGCTCAAAGGACGTGACCTCGGTGTGGCGGTAGCTGAAGGTATGGTCAACCTGAGCAAGGCCATTGGCTTCCCCACGAAACTGACGGATGTGTCAGGTATCACAGAGGCCCATGTAGACCGCTGCCTCACCGCCGCGAAGGATCCGCAATTGGAGATGAAGCTCCTGAACATGCCAGTTCCCCTGAAGGCCAGCCAAGTGGACGATTATATGGGGCCAATCCTTCGGGCAGCGTGGGAAGGACGCTTCGAACTAATCAAAAGCCTCGACTAGGGCCATGACTGATAATGCGCTTCCACCAATTGTCGGCCGGGAACAGGAGTCTGAGCTCCTTATCGCCTGCCTGAGGGCCCGCCGGAACCTGCTCATCGAAGGACCGGTGGGCGTGGGCAAGACACGGCTGGCCCAGGAGGCCGCCCGGGCGGTGAACCGGCCTATAATCCGTGTGGACGGCGATGAACGCTACTCTGAAGAAAAACTTGCCGGATGGTTTGATCCGCCGGCGGTGGTGGCCCGGGGGTATGTCGCGGAGGCGTTCCGCCCGGGGCCCTTGCATTTAGCCATGAGTCAAGGAGCACTGCTGTTTATCAACGAACTCAACCGTATGCCCGACGGAGTTCAGAATATCCTCTTGCCTGTCCTGGATGAGAATGTCCTGGCAATGCCGAAAGTTGGAAACCTAGAAGCGGCAGAGGGTTTTCAGGTGGTGGCCACCCAGAATCCCAAAGAATTTGTCGGCACCTCGCTGATCAGTGAGGCACTCAGGGACCGTTTCGAGCTGCTCACACTGGACTACCAGACCTTTGAGGAGGAAGAGACCATTGTAGCCCAGCTCACGGGCCTCACGGATACTCTCTTGATTCGCGAGGCTGTGTTCCTTACCCGGAGCACCCGGACTCATCCGCTTGTCCGCAGAGGCGCGAGCGTGCGGGCTGCGGCCAGTTTAGCCCTGATTGCGGCAAATCTGGGCGGAAAGGATTTCCTGAACCGGGCCGCTGAGCTGGCTTTGCCTACTCGCATAGAGTTCAAAGAAGATCTGGAAGGAGATCCGCGGGCGAGCCTGGTGCAATTCTTGGAGGACGTGGTCAAAAAAAAAGCGCTGAGGTTGGAGCTAAGCTCAGGCTGAGGATTGCGATTCCGCGGCCGGATGATGAAGGACAACAGCCGGCGTTTCCAGTTCCGGAAGAAGAGGGGTTGTTTCCGTCAGGCGCAATGTTCCTCTGCCCGGACTGGAAGGCAACACGGACCAGGCCCAAAATGGAGCCGGCAGTGGTCGCGTTTCGGCGCATCACCCTCCCCATGCTGTCGATCCGGCCGGGAAGTTTTCGAGGGGCTTCTCGGACCAGGACACACATTCGGACAGTTCCTTACGAAACCTCGGGAGCTGACTCGGCGGAATTGGCCCTGGAAGCCACGCTGGAACGGATTATGCCTAGGCTTGATCCCGATGGGTCCATGCAACCGGGGCGATGGCTCCGGCGGGAGGACATCATGGTTCAGTGGAGGCCTGAGCCGGTCCTGAAACTGCTGGTCATGCTAGACACCAGCCTGTCCATGAGTGGCCAGCACAGAGCGCTGGCCGCCGTGATAGGAGCAGTCCTGGCCAGGCAGACCCCGAGCGGCGGATTGGCTCTCGTGGTCTTCCACTCGGAACCAAAAGTGCTCATACGCTTCGGTGAACGCGTTAAACCCTTGGACGCAGCCTATCGTGTTTTGGGGAGTGCTGTAGGGGGGACAACTGACATCTCCGCTGCTCTGGGTCAGGGATTATGTCTCCTGGCAGCCTCGCAAAATCGATCGGCCCATGCGGTCCTGATAACCGATGGGGAACGGACGGCAGGGCCGGACCCCTGCGGTTTGGCTAAAAGGTTCAGGAAGCTGCATGTTGTGCTTCTGGGACGGCGCAATGTAGTTTTGAGCAGGGAAATGGCTCGCCTGGGGAAGGGGCTTTGGGGCCAGGTGGAGCGTCTCGAAACTGTTCCCCAGACCTTGCTTTGGCTGATGCATCGGCTGCGTACAGATTGAAACCGGTCACATTGAGATCGACAACGCATTGGAGCCGAATGTTTTGAAAACCTGAGTAGACTGTTTTCTAAATTCGGTCACGTATCCTGATCGGCCTGGTACCCGTATCCGGAAACGTTTACCGGTAGGACCGGCGTCCGTGCCGATCATTGATCCACGGCCGGTGGGGACGCGGCCCTACTGATCCGGCAGAGGCTTTGGCGGCAGTTAGGTCGCCGAAGTTCTGAAACAGAGCACTTAGAGTGAGGTAAAGATAGCGCCGTTAGTGGCGAAGCGGCACTGCAGTAACCGCCAACCTGCTGTCCAGATATGCACGCTTTCTCAGCCTCGACTATGCAAAGCGTGCTAAGACTAGTGGAATTGTCGGGTCGCCCGGACCCCACGGAGGTGTAGAGATGGATATTCCCACTTACCGACAACGCTTGAAGGAAGTCGTCGGAGACGAGTACCTTCTGACTTCAGATGTAGATTTGATGCTTTACGGATACGACGCCTACTTGGAGACGAGCAGGCCCGACGCAGTCGTTATTCCCGAGAGCACGGAACAGGTGAGTCAAATCTTAAGGCTGGCTTATGAAGCTGGGACCCCGGTGACAGCTCGCGGTTCCGCTACCAGTCTCAGCGGAGGGCCTGTGCCCCTCAAGGGAGGGATTGTAATCCATTTTTCCAGGATGAATCGTATCTTGGAGATCGACACAGCCAACAAGAGGGCCAGGGTCGAGCCGGGAGTGGTAACGTTGGATTTGCAGACTGCCGTGGCGAAGCAAGGTCTGCAGTATGCGCCCGACCCGGCCAGTCAGAAAACGTCCACTCTTGGAGGGAACATCGGAGAAAACGCAGGTGGACCTCACTGCCTTAAATACGGCGTGACCACCAATCACGTCACGGGCCTCAAAATGGTGCTCTACGATGGCACCGTGGTCGAAATTGGTGGAAAGGCGCCCGACAGACCCGGCTATGATTTGACGGGGCTGGTGGTCGGGTCCGAGGGAACATTCGGCATAGTAACCGAAATCACGCTGCGCTTGATCGAGCAGCCGGAGGCGGTCAAGACACTGCTGGGCATCTTTGAGAGCATCGAAGACGCGGGCAACACAGTATCGGCGATAATCGCCGACGGTATCGTCCCGGCCACACTCGAGATGATGGATAGGCTGGTCATCAAGGCGGTTGAGGAATCCGTTCACGCAGGCTATCCACAAGACGCTGAGGCGGTCCTCATCATCGAACTGGACGGTCTCACGGACGGCATGGAAAGCCTCGCGGGGCGGATTATCGAAATATGCCGCGCCAATAAGGTCCGGGAGGTGAAGGTCGCAAAGGACGACGCTGAACGCAATACACTGTGGACCGGGCGGCGTGGGGCCTTCGGCGCTGTGTCAAGACTGAGACCGAACTACATGGTCTGCGACGGGACCGTACCGCGTACCAAGCTCCCCGAGGTACTGAAGAAAGTCATGGAAATTGGCCAGAAATACAATCTCCCGATTGGAAACGTTTTCCACGCGGGAGATGGCAATCTTCATCCATTGATTCTTTTTGATGTCCGGGACGAGGAGGAAACTGCTCGGGTGAAAAAGGCCGGTACCGAAATCTTGCGCTTGTGCGTGGACGCGGGCGGTACCATCAGCGGGGAGCACGGCATCGGGCTCGAAAAACTCCAGGAAATGTCGTTCATTTTCTCCTCTGAAGATATCGCGGCCATGTGGAAACTGAAAAAGGCGTTCGATCCAGCAGGTCAACTGAATCCAGGCAAAGTGCTACCCTCTCTAGCCTCATGAACGCAAGAAGGGGACTGGGAAATGGATATAAAGCTGCTGCATGATGCTTTTGGCCCCCAAATGGTGGTGACTGATTCAGCGAGCCTCACCAGTTTTTCAGTTGACGGCATAGTCCCCGAGGCCGTTATTTACCCCACCGATTTGGGTCAGGCTGCGAAACTGATAAAAATGGCGAACACGGAAAAATGGGCAGTCATTCCGTGGGGTGGGGGCACTAAGATGGCGATGGGCAACGTGCCCAGGCGAGTAAACCTCGTATTGAGCACCAGCCGGCTGGATAAGGTCATTGACATTGATGTTGCCAACCTGACGGTGACAGCGCAATCCGGAGTAAGACTGGGGGACCTTCAGGACCTTCTGGTCGGAACCGAGAACAGATGCTTCTTCCCCGTTGAAAGTGATCTCACAAAGCAGGCCGATTACATGTGTTCCGGTCGGGATTACAAAGGGGTGTTTCTGCCGCTCGACCCGCCGTTTTCCAACCGGGCTACTTTGGGAGGAGTCATAGCATCTAACTCCACTGGACCAAAGCGGTTGCGGTACGGGTTGCCACGCGATCTCGTCCTCGGAGTGAGGTACATTGCTCCCACAGGCGAGATCATCGGCATGGGGGGCAAAACGGTAAAAAACGTCAGCGGATACGACGTTTCTAAGATCATGGTTGGGTCGTTAGGCACGCTTGGCATTCTCGGAGACATAACCTGTCGACTCCTGCCGCTGCCCGAGCAAATTGCCACAGTATTGGCCTCTTTCGCAACTCTGGCAGGCGCGACAGCCTTCGCGGACCGTGTCCTGAGTTCCAAGCTTCTACCGACCTCCCTGGAAATCTTGAACGGGCCCGGCTACAACCTCGCCGCGTCGGAAGACTTGAACGTGTCCTCCGGAGGCTGGTGCGTGGCCGTAGGAGTGGAAGGCTTCAGAGAAGAAGTGAAGCGGGAGGTCGCGGACCTCAAGGATATGGCTCGAAAAGAAAGCGCCTTGGAATTGGCTGAACTGGACCGGGACACGGCAACAGCCTTTTGGAAAAACTTGTCCAATTTCACACTGAAAGCCGAAGAGCTGGGCAAAATAGTGGTCAGGTTCAAAGGTAGCTTCTTGATATCTCGGTACGCGGAAATAATGGAAACCTGGACTGCAGCTTCAGACAACACCAACTGCGCTTTGACCGCTTCAGCAGGTTTGGGATTGGCTTATGCCTATATCATAGGTGAGCCGGACATAGACCTGGAAAATATAGCAAAATTGGGTGCGGCTTTCCGCGCGGCGACTGAGCAGTGCGGAGGAAGCATGGTAGCCGAGTGCGCTCCTCCAGCCTTGAAGCAAATGCTCGATCCCTGGGGAAGCCCCCGCGGGGATTTTGTCCTGATGAGAAGGGTCAAAGAAAATGTCGACCCCCTCGGCGTACTTAACCCCGGTAGATTTCTCGGAGGGCTATAGACATGAACATCGTCCAACTCAAGAAGCTGCAATACGAAGAGGTTGCAAAATGTACGCGGTGCGGGTTTTGTCTTCCTAATTGCCCCACTTACGGCGTGCGCAGGACCGAGGCCTTCACCGCCAGGGGTCGCAACGCTATTACAAGGGCTGTCATTGAAGGCCGTCTGGACCTTACCGAAGACTTGGCCAAGTCCATATTCACCTGTCTGGGCTGCGGCGCTTGTACCAAGGCATGCTTCCCCGCGGTTAATACAAGAGATGCGATTCTTTCCGATAGAGCTTGTATGACGGAGGCTAAGCTCCATCCGAAAATATTCGAAAAACTCGCAGAAACTCTCAATGAATACCACAACATCTCCGAAGACGACAATGAGGAGCGGTTGGAGTGGCAGGAATACTTGAAAGGCGTGCCGGGTGAGTTCCTGGACAAGGACCAAGCCGATATCGTCTACTTCGTGGGATGTGTAGCTTCGTTCTTCCCATTGGCCCAAAGGATACCTGCGGACTTGTCCACGATTATGCATCGCGCGGGCCTGGATTTCACCGTTCTTGGAGGCGAGGAAT
>Ga0209039_10003413_pt1 | contig 12428 bp, 11 predicted proteins | sample BogFormECP12_OM1_FD_188238 | JGI IMG/M metagenome (GOLD analysis project Ga0209039, IMG submission 188238) | Bog forest soil microbial communities from Calvert Island, British Columbia, Canada - ECP12_OM1 (SPAdes) (version 2) | ecosystem: Environmental > Aquatic > Freshwater > Wetlands > Bog ...
GACCCGGCCGCGAGCCACGCGTACTCCGCGCGCGCCTCGGTGAGCATCCGCGCCTGCTCGACGTAACCAGGCAGCGGCCGTACTGGCCGCCGTTTCTGGTGGATGTACTCGTTCCCGTCCCGGTCTACCCGCCGGGCTGCTTTCCCGTAGGTCTCCAGGGTGCCGAACTGGTGCAGGTTCCAGGCCAGGTTCCACACGTACCGGGCATGCGCGCAGTGTTCACGCAGGACGGCTTCCTGCTCGGGCGAGGGGTACAGCCGGTACCGGGACACGCAACGACCGTAGCGGGCACCACTGACATTCCTGGAAGACCACTGACATTCCTGGAAGACCACTGACATTCCTGGAAGACCACTGACATTCCTGGAAGGAGGCAGCGCGGATTCACCCGCCGCCTGAAGGCGGCGGTCCCCTCCGCGCGTTTCTGATGGCGGCGCAGGCAACATCGGCCCGGGGCATACCGGCGCGGGGAGCACCGCAGCGACCGCCGCGGCGGCGGCGCGATCCGGACCGTAAGGAACGGATCCTGGTGGCCGCCGCGGCCCTGGGCGCCCAGCGCGGCTTCGACGCGATCTCCATGGCGGACATCGGCGCCGAGGCCGGCATCGTCGGGTCCGGCATCTACCGGCACTTCGACAGCAAGACGGCGATCCTGGTGGCCATGGCGGACCGGGTGATGGACCGGCTGATGAAAGCGGCCAGCCAGATCATCGCCGCCTCCCCGGGCGAACGGGAGTGCCTGTCCCTGCTGGTCCGGGACCACATCGAGGTGGCGCTGACCGACCGCGACGCGCTCGCCGTCTACCACCGCGAGGTGCGCACGCTGCCCGAGGACGAACGGCGCAGGCTGAGCCGCTCGCAGCGACACTACATCGAGGAGTGGGTGCACCTGCTGGCCCCGCTGCGGCCCGACCTGGCCGACGGGGAGGTGCGCCTGGCCGTGCACGCGGCGATCGGGGCGATCCAGTCGACGTTGTTCTTTCGCAGCGGGCTCGCGGACGACCGGCTCACCGAGCTCCTCGAGATAATGGCGCACGGGTGCCTGGGCACGACACCGGTGCACCCCTCGCATGCGTGCTCTCCTGCTCCTCCGGGATGGCCTGCCGAGCCGCCCGCATAGAGCGCTCCAACGGGGTTTCTACGCATGCGGCATCGGCAACGAGAGTGCCAGCCTCGTCACACTGCGATCGCTTGACAGAGTCCATGGAATAAGTGACGATAAGGGAAATTGGAGCGCTCCAATGGGTTCGGTCGAGGTGATCGGGAATGGGCAGGGAACGGCTGGAGCGGTACAGCCTCACGGGTCCGGAGAACCAGGCGGCGGTAGCGGCCGGCCTGGCCGGCGGGGACTGGTTCCGCAGCGCGGTGCCGCGCAAGCGGATGAAGGAGCTGATGAAGCGCTCCGACTACCGATGGCTCAGTGGATCGCCGCCTGCGAGGCGGACGACATTGACCCCGAGGACGTCATCCCGTTCACCCGCAACGGGAACGACTACGCGATCTACCGGTCGCCGGACGACGTCTACTACGCCACCGACGGCCACTGCACCCACGAGAAGACGCTGCTGTGCGACGGCCTGGTCATGGACGGCACCATCGAATGCCCCAAGCACAACGGGCGGTTCGACCACACCAGCGGCAAGGCGCTCGGCGCGCCGGTGCTGGAAGATATCCGCACCTACCCCCCTAAAGTCATAGACGGCACCGTCTACGTTGAGATCGGCTGACGCCTGCCGCCGAGGAGTCGTTCATGCTGCGTTTCGGTCTATTCGGCGCGGGGAGGATCGGCCGCGTCCACGCTGCCTCCGTGGCCATGCACCCACGGGCCGAGTTGGCCGTGGTCTACGACCCGGTCGAGGCCGCGGCCCGCGAGGTCGCCGCGCATTACGGCGCGGCGCCCACCGGGGACGCGGGCACGATCCTCGGCGATCCTGACATCGACGCCGTCATCATCGCCTCGCCGACGCCGACCCACGTGGACCTGCTGACCGCCGCGGCGCAGGCCGGCAAGGCGGTGCTCTGCGAGAAGCCGATCGATCTGGACCTGGCCCGGGTCGACGCCTGCTGGGCGGACATCAAGGGCCGGGACGCCATCGTCATGGTTGGCTTCAACCGCCGGTTCGACCCGTCCTTCGCCGAGATCCGCGCTCGGGTGGCCAGCGGCGAGATCGGCCGGCTCGAGCAGCTCGTCATCACCAGCCGGGATCCGGCGCCCGCCCCGGCCGCCTACATCGCGACCTCGGGCGGGCTGTTCCGGGACATGACGATCCACGACTTCGACATGGCCCGGTTCTTCCTGGGCGACATCGTCGAGGTCCAGGCCATGGGGGCTAACCTGATCGAGCCCTATATCGCCGAGATTGGCGACATCGACTCGGCCATGGTCGTGCTGCGCGGGGCCGGCGGCGGGCTGTGCCAGATCGTCAACAGCCGGCGCTGCTCGTTCGGTTATGACCAGCGGCTCGAGGCGTTCGGCGCCGAGGCGATGCTGAGCGCGGGCAACCAGACCGCCACCAGCGTGCGCTGGTCCGGCGAGTCCGGCACCGAGACCGCCCCGCCCTACCTGAACTTCTTCCTGGACCGCTACGCCGCCGCCTACCGGGCCGAACTCGACCACCTGATCAGCTGCGCCGAGCAGGGCACGGCCCCGAGCCCCGGCTTCGCCGACGGGCGCGCGGCGCTGGTCCTGGCCGACGCCGCGAACGAGAGCCTGAAGACCGGCCGCGCAGTGCGGATCTAGGTGGGGGCCGGGCCGCTTGATCCGCGGACCTCCAGGCGCGGCGGCATCAGGTGAGTCTGGCCGGGCGCGTCGGGGCGCTCGATACGCGCGAGAAGGGTCCGGGCAGCCTGCTGCCCCACGGCATAGGCGGTACCGTCGACACTGGTGAGCCAAAGGGCCCGCAGCCGGGCCAGGACGGAGTTGTCGAAGCCGACGAGGGACAGCTCCCCAGGGACCTGGACGCCGAGCGCCGCGGCGGCGGACAGGGCTCCGACGCAGGTCAGGTCGTTCGCCGCGAAGATGGCCGTCGGACGGTCGGCCCGGCTCAGGAGCCGGACCGTGGCCCGGTAACCGCCCTCCTCGCTCATGTCCCCGGTCTCGATCAGGACGTTCCCGCCCAGGCCGGCCGCGCGCATCGTGTCCTCATAGCCCAGCATGCGCAGGCGGCCGGCCACGCTGGGCAAGCCGGAGATGTGGGCGATCCGGGTATGCCCGAACTCGATCAGGTGCCGGACCGCGAGCATCCCGCCCAGGTGGTTGTCGTTGGCCAGGACGTCGACGTGCGGCAGATCCAGATCCAGGACGCGGCCGCCCACCGCGACGGTCGGGATCTTGCTGGCCACATCGATGATGGCTGGCGAGATCGGGATCGAGCCGGCCAGCACGAGCCCGTCGACGCCGAGGTCGAGGAACGACCAGCTCAAGGTCTCGTCCAGCATCCGGTCGATCCGGCCGTCGCCCAGCAGGATGTGCTTGCCGGCGCCGTGCAGTTCCGGCGTCAGGCCGTCAAGCATGTCCGCGAACCAGGGCTGGCGTATGTCGTTCAGCAGCACCCCGACCGTGCGCGACCGGCGCTCGGCGAGGAACCGGGCCGCCGCGTTGGGCCGGTATCCGAGCTCGGCGACGGCGCGCATGACGGCCTCACGGCTGGCCGGGCTGACCTTCGGTGAGTTACGGAGCACCAGTGACACCAGCGACTTCGATACCCCGGCCCGGGCCGCGACCGTCTCCAGGGTCGGCCGGCCGCCGTTTCGGCCTGTGGATGCCACCGCGGCCCTCCTCGGTCAATCATTGGAGCGTTCCAACGCTATGGGGACGAATGGGGCTTGTCAACGCGGGGCTGGGACACGCGGGCTCGGGACACGCGGGCTGGGACATGCGGGCTGGGACATGCGGGCTGGGACATGCGGGCTCGGGACATGCGGGCTGGGATCCCGGTCGGGTTAGTCCGCGCGTCCGGCCCACTCGGCGAGCACGTCCTTGGTGTGCTCGCCGGTTTCCGGGACACCGCGGACGGGCCCGGATATGGCGGCGCTCCCGTCATGCTCGCTCGTTCAATATTCTAGGAATAGAGTAACACCCGGCGGCGGTGACGTCTGGCCCCGGTGAGGTCGCAGTGAACCGGGGCATGAACATGGCTCGTTCGGGATAATGATTTTGATCTTCTGGACCGGTGCCGGGAGGAATGGTGACGTTGATCGCGCGCTTTCAGGTCGATGGCTACGAGCCGCGGCAGGTGAGCGGCCTGGATGTTGATCAGGATGAGGGCGAGCCTTAGGGTGAGCCTCACATGGATGAGAACCTGGCCAGGCAGGCCGAGCTAGCGCTTGAACGGCAGGGCGACTACGACTCGCTGTGCTACGAGGGCACGTGGCATTCCAGCGGGCAGCTGGCCGATCGCTCGGCCAGGCTGGCGACCGGGCTGGCCGGCCTCGGCGTCCGGCCCGGCGACCGGCTGCTCGTGCTGATGGCCAACTGCCCGGAGGTCCTGATCACCTACACCGCGGCGTTGCGGGCCGGGGCGGTGGTCACGCCGCTGATCTTCCTGGTCAGCGAGGACGAGCTGAGGCACGCGCTGAGCGACTCAGGCGCGGTCGGCATCGTCACGACGGTGGAGTTCCTGCCGAAGGTCACCGCCGCAGTGAAGGGGGATGGGGAGGTGGGTGGGGCGCCCGGGGTCCGGTTCGTGCTGGTGCCCGGGGCCCAGACGGAATCGGCCGCCGCCCCGGGGGTGCCCGTGCTCGACTTCGACCAGGTGGCCTCGGCGGAGCCGGGGGGCATCGTAGACCGGTCGGGTACCGACCTGGCCGCCCTGCTCTATACCGGCGGCACGACCGGCCGGTCGAAGGGCGTCCCGCTCACGCACGCGGGCCTGTACTGGTGCGGTTCGGCTGCCCATGAGATGTCGGTGCGCGCCAACGTGGTCAGCTCCGTGCTGCCGCTCCCCCTGGCGCACGCCTACGGGCTGCTGGTCATCTGCGGCGGCATGCACCGGACCGACCAGGCCAAGACCATCCTGATGCGCTGGTTCGATCCGGCCGGCTGGGTAAAGCTGGCCGAGGAGCACCGGGTCCAGGGCAGCGCGCTAGTGCCCTCGATGATCCAGATGCTGCTGACTCAGCCGCTGGAGAAAGCCGACCTATCCGAGCTGACCGCGATCTCGTCCGGGGCGGCGCCGCTGGCCGAGGAGGTCCGCCGCGAGTTCGAGGCACGTGTGCCGACCGCGGCCATCTACGAGGGTTACGGGTGCACCGAGGCGGCCACGTTCATCTCGGCGAATCCCAAAGACGCGCGCCGGGTTGGCAGCGTCGGCCTGCCGGTCCCGGGCGTCGAGCTGACCATCCAGGACGACGCGGGCCAGGTGCTGCCGCCCGGCCAGGACGGTGAGATCTGCGTGCGGTCGCCCGGCGTGATGACCGGCTACTGGCGTACGGAGGACTCCTCGGCGCTGGCCGGCAACTGGCTGCACACCGGTGACATCGGGCACCTGGACGCCGACGGTTATCTCTACGTGGTGGACCGCAAGAAGGACCTGATCCTGCGCGGCGGCTTCAACGTCTTCCCGCGCGACGTCGAGGACGTCCTGGTCGCCCACCCGGCGGTGGCGCAGGTCGGGGTGGTGGGTCGGCCGGACAGCCGGCTCGGCGAGGAAGTCGTCGCGTTCGTGTCGCTGCTCCCGGGCGCGGAGGTCACCGCCGGAGAGCTCACCGAATACGCCAGGCAGCACCTGGCCGCCAACAAGTACCCGCGGGAGATCACGATCGTGCCCGCCGTGCCGCTGACCAGCGTGGGCAAGCTTGACCGCAAGAAGCTGCGGCAATGGATCGCGGCGGGCGGCCCGGACAGGAGCTAGTCCAGCGGCGGGCTCGGCAGGATCTGGCCGGTGACCTCGCCGAAGCCGACCCGGCCCCCGTCGGCAGCGGGAGCGGTGGCGCTCATCGTGACCTCGTCGCCGTCCTCGAGGTAGCTGCGCACCGACCCGTCGGCTAGCGTGAGCGGCTCCTCGCCGCCCCAGCTCAGCTCGAGCAGGCAGCCGCACTGATCTCGCTCCGGGCCGCTGACCGTGCCGGAGGCGAACAGGTCGCCGGTGCGGGTGGAGGCGCCGTTCACGGTCATGTGGGCCAGCATCTGCGCGGCCGTCCAGTAGGTGGCGGCGAACGGCGGACGCGACACCAGCTGCCCGTTCAGCCGCACCTCGAGCGCGAGGTCCAGGCCCCACTTATCGGTGTCGGCCAGGTAGGGCAGCGGTTCCGGGTCCCGCGGCGGCGGGCTGACCCGCGCGTGCTCCAGCGCGGCGAGCGGCACGACCCATGGCGAGATCGACGTGGCGAACGACTTGGCCAGGAACGGGCCGAGCGGCCGGGACTCCCAGGCCTGCAGGTCGCGGGAGGACCAGTCGTTGAGCAGGAACACGCCGAACACGTGGTCCGCGAACTCGCTCACGGGCACCGGCCCGGCCGAGCCCACGCCGATCACGAAGCCGACCTCGGCCTCGAAGTCGAGCCGGCGGGACGGCCCGAACGACGGGCCGCTCTCTGCCGGACGCTGGCCGCGGGGACGGGGAACCGGCGTGCCGGACAGCACGATCGTGCCCGAGCGGCCGTGGTAGCCGATCGGCAGGTGCTTCCAGTTGGGCGTGAGCGGCTCACCGCCGGGCCGGAACAGCCGGCCGGCGTTGGCCGCGTGATACTCGTTGCCGAAGAAGTCCACGTAGTCCCCCGCCGCGAACGGCAGGTGCAGCCGCACCGCGGACAGCGGACGCAACGCAGCCTCGACGGCGCTGCGATGCCGCGGCTCGGTGAGCAGTTCGGTGATCTGGGCCCGCACCTCGTTCCACCGGGCCCTTCCCTGCGCCATGAAGGCGTTCAGCGAGGGCTCGGCGAACACCCCGTCATCCAGCGCCCGGGCGAGGTCCAGGACCGAGTCACCGATCCGGACTCCGACCCTGGGACTTTCGCCGGCCGAGAACACGCCGTACGGCAGGTTGGCCACACCGAACAGGGATTGGGGGGAATTCGGGTCCACATCCAGCCAGGTAGGGGCGGTCAGGCGTCCTCCCCGTTCAGGTGGCGCAAGGTCTTGCCGACGTAGATCTGCCGCGGCCGGGCGATCTTCTGCTCCGGGTCGACCGAGCCTTCCTGCCACTGCGCGAGCCAGCCGGGCATACGGCCGATCGCGAACAGCACCGGGAACATCGCCACCGGGAAGCCCATGGCCTGGTAGATGATGCCGGAGTAGAAGTCGACGTTCGGGTACAGCTTGTGGCTGACGAAATAGTCGTCGCCGAGTGCGATCCGCTCGAGCTCCAGCGCGATGTCCAGCAGCGGGTTCCGCCTGGTGACCTGGAACACCTGGTCGGCGACCTCCTTGATGATCGTCGCCCGCGGGTCGAAGTTCTTGTACACCCGGTGGCCGAACCCCATCAGGCGCAGTTCCCCGCTCTTGACCCGGGCGATGTAGCCGGGCACGTTGGCGACGGATCCGATCTCGCGCAGCATCTTCAGCACCTGCTCGTTCGCACCGCCGTGCAGCGGGCCGTATAGCGCCGCCGCCGCCGCGGCCGCCGCCGAGTAAGGGTCGCTCCCTGAACTGGCGACGCCCCGCATCGCGTTAGCGGAGCAGTTCTGCTCGTGGTCGGCGTGCAGGATGAACAGCACGTCCAGGGCGTGCTCGAGCACCGGGTCCGGGTCATACTTGGGCTCGGTCATCTTCGCCATCATGCTGAGGAAGTTGCCCGTATACGACAGGTCGTCGTCGGGATACGCGTACGGCAGGCCCCGCGCGTGCCGGTAGGCGAAGGCCGCGAGCGTGGGCATCTTGGCGATCAGCCGCACAACTTGCTCGTCCTGGCAGGCCCGGTCGTGGACCGCTTTCGCCTCGGGGTAGAAGGTGGACAGCGCCGCCAGGGTGCTGACCAGGATGCCCATCGGATGAGCGTCGTGCCAGAAGCCGTCGATGAACTTCTTGACGTTCTCGTGCACGTAGGTGTGATGGGCGATCTGGTGGGACCATGCCACCGACTCTTTCTTGTCCGGCAGGTCGCCGCGCAGCAGCAACCAGGCCACGTCCAGGAAGGACGAGCGGTTCGCCAGTTCCTCGATCGGGTAACCCCGGTAGCGCAGGATGCCCTTTTCACCGTCGATGAAGGTGATGGCGCTGCGACAGCTAGCGGTGTTCTGGAAGGCCGGGTCGTAGGAGAGCAGTCCGAAGTCGTCATCGGAGGTCTTGATCTGCCGAAGGTCAATCGCGCGGATAGCGCCGTCGACGATAGGGAGTTCGTAGCTGCGGCCGGTCCTTGAGTCGGTTACTCGCAGCGTGTCATTCGTGGTCATGTCTAGACCATAGGCTGTCCCGGCGGGTGCTAGACAGACCCGCCCTTCACATGTCTCAGCTTGTGACGATCAGCCGAGCTGAACGGAGCCTTCAGCCCAGCTGGATAGAGCGCTTGGCCAGGCCGCCCCAGAATCCCTCGATCACCTGGCGCTGCCGGTCAAGATCGTTTTCGCCGGCCCCGAGCGCGACGAACAGCGGGGCGAAGTGCTCGGTGCGCGGGTGCGCCGTGCGGGCCGCCGGGGCCTTGTGGGCGAAATCGAGCAGCGCGTCCACGTCGCCGTCTTGCAGTGTGCTCCGCCCCCAGTCGTCGAAGTCGCGCGACCACTCGGGCACCGGCCCCTCGAACACGAACTCCCGCAGGTTGTGCGTGAAGAACCCGCTGCCGATGATCAGGACGCCCTCGTCGCGCAGCGGGACGAGCTTGCGGCCCAGGTCCATCAGCTGACGCGGGTCCAGGGTCGGCATGGACAGCTGGATCACCGGCACGTCGGCGTCCGGGTACATCTCCACCAGCGGCACGTACGCGCCGTGGTCCGGGCCGCGGTCAGGGTGCTCGTACACCTGGCCGCCGAGCAGCTTGCTCACCGATTCGGCCAGCGCGGGGGCGCCTGGCGCCGGGTAGGTGACCTGGTAGTAGTGCTTCGGGAAGCCCCAGAAGTCGTAGTACAACGGGACCGTGCGCGTCGCGCTAACCGAGACCGGCGCGTTCTCCCAGTGGGCCGAGACCACCAGGATCGACTCGGGCCGCGGCAGCGCTTTCGCCCAGGCGGACAGCTCCCCCGGCCAGATGGGATCGTCGGCCAGCGGCGGCGCGCCGTGGCTCAGGTACACCGTCGGCATCCGGCTAGCGCTCACGGGATTCATCCTAACCACCTGGGTTCAGGCTAGACCCGGGCGGTGGTCGGCCAGGACGCGGTGCGGGTCGCCGTCGCGGGCTTCGGGGTCGGCGTGGACCAGCGCGGCGGACAGCCGGGGAATGGCGTGCAACAGGGCATGCTCGGCGCTGACGGTGAGCTGATGGGCCTGGACGGCGGTGATATCAGGGGCGACGACGATCTCGCATTCGGCGCGGATCTGGTGGCCGATCCAGCGCAGCCGGACCTGCCCGACATCGAGCAGGCCAGGGGTGCCGCGCAGGGTGTTCTCAGCCTGGTCGACAAGCGCGGGATCCACCGCGTCCATCAGCCGCCGGTAGATCTCACGGGCAGCCTGCCGCAGGACGGCCAGGATCGCCACGGTGATGAGCAGCCCGACCGCCGGGTCGGCCCAATTCCAGCCCAGCGCGACCCCGCCCACCCCCAGCAGCACCGCCAGCGAGGTAAGCCCGTCGGTACGGGCGTGCAGCCCGTCCGCGACCAGTGCCGCCGAGCCGATCTTCCGGCCGGTGCGGATCCGGTACCCCGCCGCCAGCTCATTACCGGCGAACCCGACCAGTGCGGCCGCGGCCACCGCGACGAGATGCGACACGTGATGCGGGTGCAGCAGGCGGTTCACCGCCTCGTAGGCGGCCAGGGCCGAGGACGCCGCGATGGTCAGCACGATCGCCACCCCGGCCAGGTCCTCAGCCCGCCCGTATCCGTAGGTATACCGGCGGGTCGGCGGCCGGCGCCCCACGGTGAACGCGACTCCCAGCGGCACCGCAGTCAGCGCGTCAGCGGCGTTATGCAGGGTGTCACCGAGCAACCCCACCGATCCGGACAGCACGGCGACCACGGCCTGGATCAGCGCGGTCAGGCCCAGCACGCCCAGCGAGATCCACAGCACCCGCATGCCTTCCGCGCTGGCTTCCATCACGGCGTCCACCTGGTCGGCCGCCTCATGCGAATGCGGGCGCAGCACATGCCTCAGCCGAGCCACCAGCCCCGATCCGGAATGCTCATGTTCATGCTCGTGCGGGTGGTCATGGTCGTGGTCGTGGCCGGACCCGGCATCGGGGCCGGGGCGCGCGGGTGACTCATGCCTCCAGGATGGCCGGAAAACCCTGTTGCAGCACCTCTACCACAGCGCTCCGGATGCACCTGCGACCAATTGCTGGGTATGAGACGCAAATGGACCCAGTGCAGGATGACGCGGTGCAGGCGTTGCGACGGATCGCGTTCGAGCTGGAGCGGGGCGGGGCGCCGACCTACCGTGTCCGGGCCTTCCGGCGGGCCGCCCAGGTGCTCGACGGGCTGGCGGCAGGCGAGCTCGGCCGGCGGGTGGAGGCGGGCACGCTGGAGGCGCTGCCGGGCATCGGCACGACCACGGCCCAGGTCATCACCGAGGCTGCAGGCGGCCGCCAGCCCGGCTACCTGGCCCGGCTGCTCGCCGACCAGCCACCGTCGCCGCGGGACGGCCTGCGCGCGGCACTGCGGGGCGACTGCCACACGCACTCGGACTGGTCCGACGGCGGCAGCCCGCCACGGGAGATGGCCGAGGCCGCCCGCGGCCTCGGCCACGAGTGGATCGCGCTGACCGATCATTCGCCCCGGCTGACCGTGGCCAACGGGCTTTCGGCCGAACGACTTCTCGCTCAGCTCGAGCTGATCAGCGAGCTGAACGAGGAGCTGGCGCCGTTCCGCATCCTGACCGGGATCGAGGTCGACATTCTCGAGGACGGCACGCTGGACCAGCGCGAGGACTTGCTCCGCCGGCTCGACGTGGTAGTGGCCAGCGTGCACTCCCAGCTGCGGATGCCCGCCGGGCCGATGACCAGGCGGATGGTGACCGCGGTACGCAACCCGAATGTGGACGTGCTGGGTCACTGCACCGGCCGGCTACTCGGTGGCGGCCGGGGCCGCAGGCCGGAATCGGTCTTCGACCCCGAGGCGGTGTTCGGTGCCTGCCGCGAGGCCGGAGTGGCCGTCGAGATCAACTGCCGGCCGGAACGCCGGGACCCGCCGGGCCGGCTGCTGCGGCTGGCCGCCGAGGCCGGCTGCCTGTTCGCCATCGACACCGACGCGCATGCGCCTGGCCAGCTGGACTGGCTGGCGAACGGCACCGTGCGGGCGGAGCAGGCCGGGATCACGGCCGAACGGGTGATCAACACGCGCGGCGCCGGGGAGCTGACACGCCGCGCGGGCTAGGTGCTCAGGATCCAGGCGGTCTTCCTCAGGCGGCAGCCCGTAACGGGTCGCGTGCCGTATCACGTCATGGTTGGAAAGCACCCACGTCGTGGACGATCCCTGCCGCCGTGCATCGGAGAGGTTGTCGGTGATGATCCGCAGGAACTCTCCGGCGTTCCAGTTCGCTTCGAGCAGATCGAAGTTAAAGGCCTGTCCCAGCCCGTCGAGCGGGTCCGCCCGCGGCGGCAGGGACTGCCGATCGAGCTGATGGCGCGGGGCAGTTCGGCGGAGCCGCGTGCCTCGGCTTCATGCCTTGGGCCTTAGGCGTGGGGCCTTAGGCCTGGGGATGGCGGACGAAGTCCCCCTGACCGGGCACGCTGACGATCATGCCCTCACCCTTCAGGATTTCCAGGGCCCGGGCGGCCACCCGGTGCGAGACATGGTGATGCTCGGCGATCGTGTGGACCGAAGGGATCCGGCTGGTGAGGGTCCCCTCTGCGATCTCGTCTCGCAGCATTTTCGCGACTTGCTCATACGGCGGTACCGCCGAGTCAGGGTCGATCACATGGGCCAGCATTCCCGGTGACGGCACCATTAGCAAGATCAGCCCGGTCGCGGCCCGGGCGGTGATTTCCTTACAGTGAGCTGATGGACGCCACCCAACGTCAGCTCAGCGACCAGATCGATCAGGCGACGCAGCGCCTGCTCGACGCCGCGCGGGTCATCACCGAACCGGACCTGCGGGCGCCGTCACTGCTGCCCGGATGGACCCGGGCGCATGTCCTCGCGCACCTGGCCCGCGGGGCCGACGCGATGCGGAACCTGCTGGTCGGCGTGCGGTCCGGGCAGGATCGCCCCGCCTACGTCAGTGCCGAAGCGCGGCAGGCTGACATCGAGTACGGCGCGGGCATGCGGGCCAATGAGCTCATGGCCGACCTGGCCGACTCGGCGATGGCTTTGCGCACCGTCGCCAGGCAGCTGCCCGATGAGGGGTGGCAGGTCCCGGTGCGGATCCTGGACTCGGCCCCTTTCCCGGCCGCCGAGCTGCTGCC
>Ga0209039_10003414_pt1 | contig 12428 bp, 8 predicted proteins | sample BogFormECP12_OM1_FD_188238 | JGI IMG/M metagenome (GOLD analysis project Ga0209039, IMG submission 188238) | Bog forest soil microbial communities from Calvert Island, British Columbia, Canada - ECP12_OM1 (SPAdes) (version 2) | ecosystem: Environmental > Aquatic > Freshwater > Wetlands > Bog ...
AAATCGCATGGATCTTTCTGTAGTGATCGTCAACTGGAATTCAGCCGAATACGTGATTCCCTGCGTCTTTAGCATTTACACCCAAACCAAGAACGTGGAGTTCGAGATTATTGTCGTTGATAACGGTTCCGCGGACGATTCGTGTCGAGTAATCCAGGAGCGCTGCCCTTCCGTCAAGCTGGTTCGTAGTCCGCAGAACGTTGGGTTTGCCCGCGCGAATAATCTGGGGTTCCAGCACTCCTCAGGACGGATTCTCCTGTTCCTTAATCCGGATACGGAATTGCGCGGCCCAGCCGTTAGTCTTATGCATGCGTGCCTCAACTCCTCAGCGGATATCGGAGTCTTGGGCTGCCGTCTCTTGAATTCCGATCTGAGCATCCAGACGAGTTGCATCCAGCCCTTTCCAACCCTCTTGAATCAGGTCGCCGACATTGAGCGTCTCAGGCAGATCTCTCCCCGGCTGAAGTTGTGGGGTATGCGGCCCCTCTTCGATCCCGACAACGGAAAATTGGTCGGAGTGGAGGCGGTATCAGGGGCCTGCCAGATGATCAGAAGAGAAGTCTTCGAGAAGGTTGGACTGTTCAGTGCGGACTACTTTATGTACATGGAAGACCTTGACCTCTGCTACAAGGTCAGAGAGATTGGGAAAAAGGTTTGTTATCTTGGCTCCGCCACCATCGTGCATCACGGTGGGCAGCTTTCCAAGAAACGGGGCGGAGAGGACTTTTCTGGCCCCATGATGAAGGAGTCTCTGCTGAAGTTTCTGCGAAAGAGCCGAGGCCCTTTCTATGCGGTTCTCTATCGCCTCTCAGTTTTCTTGGTTTCGGTCCTCCGGGTCGCAGTCTTGGCTGTGCTTTTGCCTATTCCGTCGGCGCGACTCGATAAAGACTCTTTGTGGCACTCGTTGATCAAATGGTACAAAATTTTGCGGTGGAGCGTGGGATTGGAAGCCTGGACCCGGCAAGAAGGTAACATAACCGGCGATTTTTGTGCCAGTGTGAAGTGAGAGTAACAGCCATTCGTTGTAGCGGCGCTCGGAGCTCGCCTTGGCAGGGAGTGCGCCTAAAAACCCACTTTGTGAGCATAATTTGCGATCGTCCATGCGGTGAATACGATAAACCAGCCCAACAAAACTCGTTACGTTGTGATCACTCCGGCGCGCGATGAGGCGCAGCATATCGCTGAGATCATTACGTCCGTAGCGCAGCAGACCGCCCGCCCTGCGGAGTGGGTTATCGTCGATGATGGGTCGACGGACGGAACCGGCGAAATAATTGATCGCTTCGCCGCCCACCACTCCTGGATCACCGCCCTGCACCGCCCCAATCGAGGCATGCGCGAGAATAACGTCGGCGCCATCGAAGCTTTTTTTGACGGCTACCGCGTTTTGAAATTTGCCGACTGGGAATTCCTCGTTAACTTGGACGCCGACCTCAGCTTGGGGAACGACTACTTCGAGAGATGTTTACATGAGTTTCGCAAGGACCCGGAACTGGGGATCGGTGGCGGGATGCTCTACCATCTCGAAGGGGGAGTTCTAATACCGGAAACCGGCCCCCTTTTCCACGTTCGGGGCGCTACCAAAATATACCGGCGTGCGTGCTGGGATGCGATGGGCGGTCTCACGATGGGTCCTGGGTGGGACACGATCGATGAGATCAAAGCCAATATGCTGGGATGGCAAACCCGGAATTTCCCCAACGTCAAAGCCCTGCATCGCCGGCCCACAGGCGCGGCAGAAGGCTCCTGGCGCGACGCAGTCAAGAATGGCCGGGCTGAGTATTTTTCGGGCTATCATACCTTCTTCATGCTGATCAAATGCCTCAAACGAGTGATTGAAAGGCCGTATATCATCGGCGCCGCTGGCCTCTTTTACGGATTTGCAAGCGCCTGCCTTAAGAGAAGTCCGAGAGTCGACGATAGAGCTTTGATCGATTACGTGAGAAAGCAACAGATGCGGCGGCTCTTGCTGCAAGACAGCATCTGGAGGTAAATCATATGGTGAGCGGAAGTTGTAGGCCCCACCGACGAGCTTGCATACTTTGAACGGATAGGTCCGACGAGATCGCGAGTCTGAAAGCGACGGCGAAGCGATTGGCAAAAGACTAAAAACTCTAAAGCCCTTTGACCCTTTTGACCAATCCAGCTTAGATAGTCATTTGCCAAAGTTTACAAGTGTGGCAGCCTAACGTTTGGAGCGGATAGACAAATGGCTTGTGGAATTCAAAGTACCACACCCGGCCGCCGAGTAATCTCTTCGGCGTTCACACTTACAGGTCTCCTCGGGCTTCTATTATTCTTCCCAGCAGAGTCGAAGTGTGTCGACATAATCTATATCTACACCCAGTCGGAACAAGTCTGCTGTTTTTCGAATTTGGAATTTGCTGCCAGGTTTTACGGCGCAAGTCTGAAGGCACTGCCTATCTCGCAAGGAGACAATCAGAAACGGATCGAGAAAGCCCTAAGCGATGTGCAAACCTATGCTGTGGTGATTGCTGCTCCTGCCCTTCCCTTTCTGGACAGAAATGCGATGTACGAGGCACTCGCGAGGCCAGGAGGAAGACCAATTCCGATATTGGTTTTGGGAGTTTCCGCCCGGACAAAGGCTAGCGTCTTAGTGGATTGGTCTGGCGGAGCTTTTTCCGAGTGTAATGGCCCAGCAGAGTTGCAAGTTGGCGGAAATTACAGGGTAGGAGACTTCAAGGATGTCACAAGGCAGCTGACAGATCTGGTTCTTCCTCTCGGAAATGAACGGTTTTATTGGCTCGACGTTGGGAAGGGCAAGAATGGCCAAGATCTCCTTAGCGCTTGCACCAAAGGTAGGTGCTATAGGATCTTTGCCCGAACGACTATTGGCAAACAGGAATCGTTTTTTCAGACATCGACGGGGAAAAGCCATGCTCAGTTACCTGAGTCAGGGGATCTGCTTGCGACTTTTGGACCGATTGCATCGGCAATGATGTTTGTGCGTTACTCTCTCGGCGAGAAGGGATGGCATCCGATTGGGCATTATGCGAACTTAACTGTGGATGACGCGTGGCTTACCGAACCATATGGCAATCTGTCTTTTAGAGCGTTGCTGAAAGAGATGGAGAACCACAGATTTCATACGACTATTGCGTTCATACCTTGGAATTTTGACCGCAGCAAGACAGATGTTGTACGGCTTTTCCGCGACAATTCTGATAAGTTGTCAATTGCTATTCACGGTAACAACCATGACCATAAGGAATTTGGCCCTTTTGATAAAAGACCATTCGATGAGCAGTTGGCAAATATCAAGCAGGCTGTTGCTCGGATGGAAGCATTTAGTCGTGCGACGGGGATTCCTTATGATCGCGTAATGGCGTTTCCTCACGAACAAATGGCTCCGGTTGAAACCCTCGCCTTACTGAAGCAATACAACTTTCTTGGAGCTGTTGGCGCGGTTAATGTACCGATGGGTTCACCGTTGCCGGACGACCCGTTGTTTGCATTACAGCCAGCCAGCTTGCGGTTCGCGGATTTTCCGGCGATCAGACGATATTCCCTTGACGTGCAAGACCCGGGGTTCAAAGCAAAGGTCGCGGTGAGGGCGTTCCTCGGTATCCCTCTTTTGTTTTACTGCCATCAGAGTTTCTTCGAGAAGGGAATTGACTCCTTCAACGAGGTCGCTGATCTCGTTAACAGAATTGAACCGGAAACGATCTGGCAGGGTCTGGGTTTCATCATAAAGCATCTTTATCTCGCCAGACAGCGAGGTGCAAATGAGTACGACGTGATGAGTTTTTCCAGCAAGATCAGCTTGGATTGTGTTGCTGGCCGTGATGCCGTTTATTATGTCCGGAAGATCGAAAACGGGCGTCCAGGAATTCGCACTATAACCGTCGATGGCAGCCCTATTCCTTACGAACTCTCGGAGGGAGATGTTTCATTCGAGGTTGGGATGCTGCCGGGGCAACGGCGAGTGGCCGAGATCGAATATGATAATGACCTCCAAATCAGTGAAATCGACACGTCGAAGCGCTCCGCCTATATTAATCTGTTGCGGGAGCTTTCGGACTTCCGCGACTTGAGGTTATCGAGGAGCCTGTTTGGGGAGGCTCTGACTCGACTCTACTACGCGACCAATGAACAGGAAGTGGGAATCTTCTTGGTTTTAGTGGCTTTGTGTGGCGCTGCTTGGCTATCGGTTTCAAAGGCAAAGAAGGAAATCGGGCCCCCAGGTTTGAAGCGCTCTTCGCATTTCACCGACGACCGAATCGAGATGGTGCCTCCTGAGCCTAAGCACGACCAGATCTGAGACACTGCTCTCCTGATGGCACTCATCATTGCAATTGACCTGATCGTCGTCGGCGCCCTTGTGACCATCGCCCTGACCAAGGGCCTGGAGCGGGCGTTGCCGTTCTTCACCTTCGCGATGATCGTCGTTCCGCTAGAGTCAAAGCTCAATCTAGCCGGAATGTTTGATCTTACTTCCAGCAGGGTCGCAATTATTACTCTCGGCGTCCTCTTTGTTGTGGTTGGCCAGAACCGGTCGGAGCCGCCTGAAGCGAACCGTACGCCGCTGAACTACCTGATGTTGCTTGCTATTGGGTGGGGTTTTATCTCTACACTGGATTCTGTAGTTCCCACTACAAGCCTTAAGACGGTGCTTTCACAGTTTCTCGACTACTATGTGGTGTATTACATTTTCGTAAAGACCGTGAGGAATACTCGGACGCTTAACAAGATTCTGTTTGCATTCATAGGAGCAATGGTCGTCTGTTGCATTCTCGGTCTTCTGGAAGTTTACCAAGGAAAGAGCGTCATTAGTCTATTTCCAACGATAACCTACCGGTTCTCAACTACTGGTGGACTCGACGAGGGTAGGGTTCGATCCACCTTTCCCATAACGATTCTTTTCGGTGTTGGATTGACTCTTGCGATTCCTATTGCGTTGTATCTGTTAGCCCAAGCGAAGAACAGTATCGAGAGGGTATACCTGTGGATCGCTGTCGTGCTCATGTTTTGGAACAATTACAAGACGTCGAGCCGGGGGCCCTGGTTGGCATTGATTCTCTCGGCGGTGCTTTTGATGTTTGCTGAAGGCCCGATTCGGAAATACCTTTTGATCATCTCTTTGCTTACGGTCTCGGTATTGCTAATCAGGCCCGGCGTGTGGGAAACGTTGAAAAATACCTACGTGGCGACCATCAACCCTGATGATCCGCGCGGAGGGTCCTATCAATATCGGTATGACTTAATGCGTGCGGCCCGGCAGACACTTGCCAAGGATTTCAAGCGGGCAGTCTTGGGGTTCGGCCCTGAGTCTTTTTCTTATCTGGGTTTGGAAGGGGTGGATTCGACTACGGGTAATATTGTAGTTTTCGAAAGTTGCGACAGTGGGCTGGTCGAGATAATGGTCGACACAGGGTATGTGGGGCTTTTCATCACAGCGTTGTTGCTTATAAAAGCCGCTTTGATGTCGCTGCGAAATTACTACAAACTGCCTAAGCCGGGTCGCTTACTTTGTCTAGTTTTGTTTATCAACATGGTAGCGTTTTACTTTATGATGATGAGCGTTATGTGCTACGGCTGGGGCCAGCAATCGTACATGTTTTGGATTTTGGTAGCCTTGTCGGTGACGTATCCACGCTTGATTAGAAACGAGACTCTTTCCAAGGATGAGGTCTCGACCGAACAGGTCCCAGTGGAACACCAACTGGTTGGTGTAGCTGATATGTGAAGCAAAGTCGGAGCGTCACATCGCGCGACACGGTCGATTGATCGCTGAATAATCTCGGCATGTGGTGAGGGTGCTGGCTGGAACAAGGGATGGCAGATCAACTGAGTGTACGAATTATTCGATGTGTTGCCGAAGTTGAAGAAATCCGGGAGGCTTGGAGCTCCTGGAATCGCCATCCGAATTCGGACGTGGACCACTATTTGCATGTGCTAGCGTCCACGCCCGAAATTCTCCGGCCGTACGTCATCGTGCTCAACAGATACACGCGCCCAGAAGCCATGCTCATCGGCAGATTGGAGGTCAGACAAATGGCTCTTAATGTGGGCTATGCCAGCCTCTTGAAGCCGAAGGCGCGGGCCCTCACTTTCATTTACGGAGGACTGCTGGGGAACGCTTCCCCCGAGGGGGCCAAAATTCTGGTTCGTGAAATCGAAAACTCTCTCCGAAACGGCGAGGCTGATATCGCTTACTTGAATCACTTAAGGGTGAATTCCGCCTTATGCGATTGTGTTCGCAGACTCCCTGGCTTCCTGAGCCGGGACCATTTCCCAACTCTCCAAATCCATAGGAGCTTGATATTACCCGACAGCGTAGAACAATTTTACGCAAGCCTTTCGGCAAAAGTCCGCAAGAACCAAAAAAGACAAGCAAAGAAGCTTCTTGGGGAATTTCCCGGCAACGTGAGAACAAAGTGCTTCCGCGAAATGGCAGAGATAGAACTCATGGTTCGCGATGTGGCAGAAATCGCGAAAACGACATACCAGCAGGGGCTGGGAGTGGGGTTTGTTGACAGCCTTGAACTGCGTCGTCGCCTGCGTCTTCAGGTTGAAAAGGGATGGCTTCGCGCATATGTGCTATACATCGCGGAAAGGCCCTGCGCATTCTGGATGGGAACGCTCTACAAGCACACTTTCCACAGTGACTTCATGGGATACGACCCCCGTTATGGTAAGTATTCGCCTGGGATGTTTCTCATCATGAAGGTCATTGAAGGTTTTTGTAGCCATCAGGGCGAGGACGACATTGGCGAAATAGATTTTGGACTCGGAGACGCTCAATATAAGGAGGTTCTGGCAGATCGGGAGTGGCCGGATGCGGCAGTTTACGTGTTTGCCCCTACGTTGAAAGGCTTCTGGCTGAACTTCCTCAGGACACCGGGCATTCTCATCGACCGATTCGCCAGAAAGTTCTTGGAGCGAACAGGACTGTTGGCGAAGATAAAGTCTGCATGGCGTACCCGAATTCAAAGAAGAGAGCGCCTACGCTTTGATCAAGAGGCGAACGTCATTGTCACTGCAAAATCCCGACGTTAGCTTCCGCATGTATGGGACTGGGGTCAGTCTAGCAGCGCCCCCTTGCGAGACGTAGGCATCAATCTCGAGAGGCAGACCAGACGCAACCCAATCAGTGGGGGGTTGCTTGAAGATTTGTCGGTGGATTTGGCTCTCCTGTGAATTCATAGGCTCCCTGATCCCACACGCCATACGCACTTCGTATATTTCCGTCAGGGTCAACGTTGTAGGGCGATGAAAGTGTTGCGCCGGGTGCTGTATCGGCGATGAGGTGAAAGTTTTTAGCCGCATCGTTCATGAACGGATCAGGAGAGCCGGATGCTGTTTGTATCTCATGGGGCGATAAACCAAAGTTGATCGCGGAGTTTAGGAAGGAGTTGTAATCGTGCGTGGCAAAGGACGACGAAGGCATCGAGGTTATATTCGATCCAGTGTTGAACCACAAGTTATCCTCGATATTGTTCCCGGTCGAGCCTGAGTACTGGATAACGATGCCCGCGTTTCCCGTGCCTGCTCCGCTCAAGCCGTCAACGGTGTTGTTGTAAAACACCATGTTGGTAACGTTGGACGGTGGGCTTCCGTTGTTATCGCCAGTGATCTTACTGGTTCCGTGTGGCTCCCCGTTCGGCCCGGTCGAACCGGCGAATGCGCCGGTATTGAAGAACACGTTTCCATAGATCGTCCAGTTTGGGCATGGCGCACCATTACCCAGGCACATGATATGACCAGTCCCTGAAATATCCTCAAAAACAGAGTACCGAACGGTGAGGTTGCTTACCGTGCCGGATACTGCCAGATTGTCGATCCCGTTGGCGTGCTCCAACGCGCTTGAATAATTTCTCGCCATCCATACATGGTCGAAAGTCGTGCTGTCTGCCGCTAACTCGTTCATAAACGCGATGTCGTGAGTGTAGGCGTGGTCAACCATAATAGAGGAGCCCCCGTCGAGAAAGAGTGCCGTCGCACCTGGGTTGTTGTAGTAATAGCCCTTCGGATAGGTCGCATCAATTCCTGCGCCGCTCACGCCGTCCAACTCAAAGTGCCGAAACGTCACATTCGTAGAACCAGTCGATCCACCATTACAATTCTGAGGGTGTGTACTGATAAATCCATACATCTGACCCGCATCCTTAAAGTAGAACCCATACTGACCATCTTCGCCCGGATTATTGGAAGTTCCATCTCCCGTCTGACCATCGAACACCCAATAATCCGAAGCGCAAACCGACCAAAATGCCCCCAGCAACCCACCTCCCGGCTGTTCTGCTCCCTCCCACTTGGCGTTCAGCGTCCCGTAGCTAGAGTTCCATCCCGTATCTGTGCAATGGTCGGAGGCGGTTGCTTTTTTGATAGTGATGGGAGATGTCCCGGAATCGGCTACGTTGAATACTGTGCTCCGCTGATAACTGGTTGCCGAACCTGCGACGTAATAGGTATCGCCGCGAACCATGCCGTTCGGAGGAGCAGGAGCAGGACTGCCGTAGTTTCCAGCGGATGTACAGGGTCCGGTGAAACCGGCACAAGCATTGTTCCAGTCGGCCCCCGTCTTTGCACCGCTGCCCGCTGGGGTGACGACATGACAGGCCGCCTCAAGGTTGAACGCGGTCGCAACGAAGACGATCAAGAAGAGAATCCACCGTGACAGGGCCCCCAAGAGCCGATTTTTGCGATACTTCATCGCACGATCTGTTGACCGCATTGAGCGCCCTCCTTCTTCGGAAGCCACATCCCCGTCGGGTTCAAGGTGCTGGCGCGACACTATCGAACCCCGTTTTCCCCGATATGACGCTGCATCACTTTTACTCTCTCCGGGAACGAGAGTCATGGAAAATAAGCCGATCTTACTTACGAAGGTAACCATATAATAAGCACGTTAGTGGTGTGCGCCTATGCGCCTAGTCCAGAGGTGGTATTGAGCCAGATGCAGGCGCGAGTTTACGTCCGGCACAGCATACCCGTTAGCGCCCGGGGCCTCAGAAAAGCGGTCATTTCTTCAATATCGGCATGTCATGAGAAGGTCATGAACCCCTGAGAGGGTTGTCGATCGGGAAGCAGTATGGAGAAACGCAACATGCACCTAATGGTTTCTGTCGTCATCCCGACTTATAACCGCGCGTCCTTAGTGCGCAATAGCATCGAAAGCGCGCTGGGACAAACTTTTCGCGATCTCGAAGTGATCGTCGTCGATGACGGCTCGACGGACGGGACCGGAGAAATTGTCCGGCGCGAATACGGCGAGCGAATCCGATACTTCTACCAGCCGAACCAAGGACAGAGCGTTGCCTTCAACAGCGGAATAGAGAAAGCGCGGGGGGAGTACATTGCCTTTCTCGCATCCGACGACGTCTGGCTCCCTGAAAAGATTGAGTGGCAGCTCAAGGCTCTCAACCAATTCGGTCCAAAGTACGGGGCGTGCTATACCGATGCGAGATTCATGAACAGTTCCACCGACACGAAAACGGTTTTCCAGTTTGCGAAACAGCGGTATGAGGGCGAGATGGGCATAGTTCCCGATGTCATCCGGGTGCTGCTCGAGCCCCACCCAATGACGCCCATCTGGGTGCAGACGCTGGTCGCGCACGCCGACTTGGTGCGGCAAATCGGAGGGTTCGAACCGAAACTTCGATTCGGCGAAGACGACGAATTTCTTTTCCGTCTGGGTAAGGTCACTGGCTTCTGTTATGTCAACAGTCCATTGACCAAGATCGACCGAAGGCCGGCCTTGGATCGCCATACCGAGGTCAATGAGGACTGGGACAGAGTTGAGTTTCGGCTGGAGCAGAGCCAATTCCGGTATGAAAAACGCTGGAGCCTCAGCGAGGGTATGCCAAGCGACGTCCGGAGGGCTATCCGGAGGGAATTGCGCTCAGTTCACAGTGCATGGGCCAACTGGTATCTGGAAACCGGGCAATACAGCCGCGCACGAGAAGCCGTCTCGAAAGCCGCGAGCTATGACTTGACCTTTAACCTTGCGCTTAAATGGGTCATGACGAGACTTGTTCCTAGGCTGGCATACACAGTAGTGCGGGTCGGTGCAGGCAGGAACGAGCGGCCAAAAGCATGAACGAACCCACCGGAATTCGGTCCATCCTTCGAGCGACAGCTATCCTGAGCAGTAGCTCCTTCCTGACGATCTTGGTTGGGGTCGCGACGGCCAAAGTCAATGCGGTCTTTCTTGGGCCCGCAGGCTACGGCTACATGGGTTTGCTCCAAAGCCTGATTAACCTGACGGTTCTAGTGGCGGGTCTGGGCGTTGGGGTGGGACTGGTGAAGATGGGCGCCAGCCGCGCCAAGGAGAACGACGCTGCCGGCATGGCTTGCCTGCGGAGCGCCGCCTGGCTGGTCGTGGCCGTGACCGGAGTCTTGGCGACGATTGTTCTCGTGGTCTTCCGCGAGAAATTCAGCTTGTGGATTTTGAACACGCCGAGTCATCCGTGGGCGGTCGTGTTGGCTGGAATCGGGATTTTGTTTACGGTGGCTTCGAACCTGCAGACAAATATTATCAATACCTACCATCGCGTGGAAGCTCTGGCCAAAAACAGCGCGATGGCGGCGATTCTGGGAGCTGCAGTCACCATCGCGTTGATCGTCGTGTGGCGCGACAAAGGCATTGTCCCCGCGATCATTGCTGGCGCAATCGTTTCCTGGCTGATCTCGCGTTATTTGCTGCGGAAGGAAATCGGAGCGCCCAGCGCGCGCCCGCCCCTTGGGGAGGTCATCAAGGCCGCTAAGTCGCTCGCGCGCTTTGGCGGCCCGTACACGGCCAGCATGCTTCTCGGCACCGGAGTGCAGATGGCGCTGCCCATCCTCGTCGTCCACATGCTCGACACACAGAGCGTCGGCTATTATCGGGCGGCCGCAAATATTTCAGTAACCTATCTGGGTTTCCTGATCACGGCGATGGGGCAGGACTATTACCCCAGGGTTTCCGCGGTGTCGCGGCAGCCGGAAGCCCTGAGAGAGCTGATCAACAAGCAGCAAAGACTGGTGCTGCTGCTGGCGGTGCCCGGCATGCTGGGCATGCTGGCGCTTGTGCCGTATCTCATCCCGCTGTTCTATTCGGCCAAGTTTCATCCTGCCATCGAGCTACTCGAATGGCAGTTGATCGGCGACCTATTCAAGTTTTCGAGCTGGACGATGTCGTTCGTGATTCTGGCGCGCTGTTCGAGTGTAACGTATTTCTTTACGGAGTCGGTCGCCGGCGTGGCGATCTTTGTCACAAGCTGGCTGGGAATGCGCTGGTTCGGCTTGCCCGGGCTGGGCATGAGTTTCCTGGCAACCTATATCATTTACTACACGATTGTCTGGCTGATCGTGCGGAAGGAAATCAATTTTGTTTGGAGCTCTGCGAATAAGTGGATGATGGCCGGTGCCGCCGCCGCCGCGCTCGTCGTCCGCCTCTGCCCTTACACCGGCATGGCGCTGTGGAGAACCCCCGTCGCCCTCACCTTTGCGGCGGTGGCCGGCTCTGGAAGCTTGCGGGCGATCTGGGGCGAGGTCAAGGATACCAAAACCGCCGCTCAGGCCCAGCGTGTGGTTTTGGGATTGTTGGGTAGGGCCCAGATATAAGTCCTTCAGCATAAGCCCAGATGTAATGGATCCAAGACGGATCCCAGCCCAATCGGCGCTGGACCTGAAAGAAATTGAATGGATCAAGCCTTGTCTCGGAACGTGTCCGCCCACGAGTAGCAGGCTACCAGTTCTGATAACAGGGGCTACGCGTTCACGACGCGGGCGAGTGAGTCTGAGCCGAAGATGACGGCAATTCCTTCTTTCAGCGAAATTGCTCGATATCGGGCCGAAGCGCCGAAGCTGAAGACGATAGTGGTGACGCACGATCTGATTGGGCGGCATGGCAGGATGGCGACCGTATTGCAGCGCCATTTGGAAATGATCGGCCGTCAAAAGTCATTCAAGGTCTTGGATATCGGTGCATATGACCGGGCCTTTGGGCGCTCGCTCGAAAACATCCGTCTACCGTGCAGGTATTACAGTCTGGACATTGACAACTCAACGGCTCATGAATTCCATGGACTCGACGAAGTGAACGGGAACTTCAACGTTATCGCCATGTTCGAACTGATAGAGCACTTGCCGTACGAGCAAGTGGATGAGCTTCTCCACAAGGCTTATGGCTTTCTTGAGCCGGAAGGACAGTTGTTCATTTCTACTCCAAATCCGTTTCATCCCACGCGATACTTTTCCGATGTCAGCCACAAGCAGCATTGGCCTCCGGATGACTTGTACGCGCTCTTGAGACACGTGGGGTTTCAGAGAGGGCGGATTGAAATGTACGGAGTGGTCTATTTTCCTCTCGGACTGTTTCGCAGGGCGCTTGAGGGAATCCGAAATGCCATCTGGCAAGCGATCGGCATCGACCGTCGAGGTGGGATTCTCGCCATCGCCATCAAGGATGGGGCAAGCTGAAT
>Ga0209039_10003415_pt1 | contig 12427 bp, 11 predicted proteins | sample BogFormECP12_OM1_FD_188238 | JGI IMG/M metagenome (GOLD analysis project Ga0209039, IMG submission 188238) | Bog forest soil microbial communities from Calvert Island, British Columbia, Canada - ECP12_OM1 (SPAdes) (version 2) | ecosystem: Environmental > Aquatic > Freshwater > Wetlands > Bog ...
ATGAGCCTGAATGGCGGCACCGGACCGGGCGGCGGGCCGATTTGGTGCATCTTCGACGCCGCGGCGGTGCAGCGCGAGAAATTGACCGTCGCCCCACCCTATGTGGATCGGGAGGCCGGCTTCTTCTTTTCCGCGGACACGATTGCCGGGTTGGCCGCCGCCATCAAGAACAAGTATCAAAAGAACCCGATGCCTGCCCAGGCGCTGCAGGAAACCGTGGCCCGCTACAACTCTTTTGTGGACGCGGGCAAGGACGCGGATTTCGACAAGGCCGGTCCCAAGTACAAAATCGAGACGCCTCCGTTCTACGCCGCCTGGGCCACGCCGGTTACTCACGATACCCGCTCCGGCCTGCGCGTCAACGCGAACTTCCAGGTGCAGGATCTCAGGGGCAAGGTGATACCGGGCCTCTACTGCGCGGGCGAGTCCGCCGGTGGATTGGGCGAGCACGGCATCGCCCGGTGCGTGGTAGGGGGCCTCCTCGCCGGCAAGCACGCCGCCGCGCAAAAGGTGTAAAGCGCAGGGGCCAGGGGGCCGGGGGCCGGGGGCCGGAGGCCGGGGGCCGGGGGCCGAGCGTTTCAATCGAGCGGGATACGCACGACCAGACTGTCATTGACGCGTGCGATCAGGGCCGAGAAGGAAGTTACGCCCTGGCTGTGCATGGGGCGGTAGCGCGCGGTGAGGGGGGTGATGTCGACCACCAAGTTGTGGGTGTCGATGGCTACGCGGACGTCGGGCGTGCCGTCGCCATCCAGGTCCAGGTCGTCGGAGAGGTGCGCGGGGAGGCTGGCGGCGGGGGTCCAGGCGACTTGCACGAAAGGGCCGATGCGCTGCAAAGGGGACCTACGCGGCACGGGGCGGTTCACCACAATGCGGTAACTTGCGCGCTCGATGACGTGCGAGACTTGGCCGCCGGAGTAGGTGGGGTCGATGTGCAGGCCCGCGGCGCCAATGGCCGTCTGGAACCATCCGTACAGGAGAAACGGAGTGAGCGCGGCCAGCGCCAGGGTGAGCACCGCGCCGGAATTGCCCAGAATGGAGCGTAATTTCTTCATGGACGGCCTCCTCTAAACCATCAAGCCAAAAAGCTTTTCCAGCGTGGCTGCGATGATGCTGCCACCGAACATCACGGCGAAAGCCCAGGCGGAGTACAGTTGCATCAGGCGCGCCCGTTCCGAGGACGCGCCGACGTCGGTTCCCTTGATGTGCCACACGGCCGCGTCGCGGACGCAAGCATCCACACAGGCGCCGCATTTCATACAGGAGAGCAGGGGCTTTCCGGCGCGGACCGCCTCGGGGGTGATCGACAAGGTGGGACAAGCCTTCTCGCAGAGCAGGCACGGCTTGCACTGGGACTGGTCGATGCGGATATCGAAGGCGCCGGTCTTGTTGAAGATGGACTGGAAAGCGCCGAAGGGGCAGAGAAAGCTGCATTGCGTGCGCTTCTTGGTGAGCAGCGGCAGCGCCACGACGAGGCCGAGGAATAACGTTATGAAGATTCCCATCTGCACGGCGGTTTCGAAGGAGCGCACGGCGGGGTACTCGGTGACCGCTTTGAAGGGGCAAAGCCACATGCAATAGACGGGCTCGAGGGTGGCGGCGGAGAGCAGAACAATGGCGGCGAGCACGGCCCAGGGCATCCATCGCCAGCGGGGGTCGATACGGCGGATGCGCGGCTTCTTGGGAATGGCCGCGAAGCCTTCCTCAATCCCGCCGAAGAAGCAGCCATAGCTGCACCACCCTTTTCCAAGCACCAACGTCGCCGCGAACCAGAGGGCGACCATGGCGGCGATGGCGTGCGGGTTGGAGGCGGTGGGCAAAATAGAGCCCGGGAAGATGACCGTCCGGGCGATGGCGGCGGGCAGGATCATCATGGGGATGGCCAGGAAGCAGAAGGGCGTGTCGCCGGAGAGCATGCGCTCCACCGGGATGCTCATGGACCCGCGCAAGGCGAACAATTGCCAGATGAATCCGACTGGAAACAGGAAGCCCAGCGCTACGAAGAAATAGCGGCGCCAGCGGTAGGTTTGGAGCGTGCGCATCATCTGGAAGAACAGGGCCACCATGAAGACCAGGGTCGCGGCGGCGGCCAGTTTGGCGGCGCAGCCGGGCTGCATCATGGTGCGGGAGAACATCAGCAAGGACCATAGCAGGATGGGCAAGGTAAGGAGCAAAGATCTTCCGATGCTCCGGCGAGGGGTGGGTAAGGCGCGATCAGCCATGCAAAACGACCCTTCCTAACACGATTAAGGCCAGGTATGCGTAATAGCCGGCCAACAGAAACAGGGTGAGGCGCGCTACCACGCCGACGGCGGCGAAGCGGCGCAACATGCCGAGGCCCACCGAGGGCGCGAACCAGATGGATGTGCCGAAGAAGAACCAAAGAAAGAAAAGAAGGGAATGGCCCAGGCCTCCGCTTTCCGCGGCGCGGACCCCGGCGGCGACGAACGGCGGGCACAACGTGAGACCGCTCACAAATCCGAGAATAACAGATGCGAAACTCCTGTACCGTTGCGCAAAAAGGCGGGCCCGGGCGGCGGGGCAGGGCTGGCCGCAGGCGGCCGCGGGGCGCGTGCGCATCGCCAGGGCGTAGGCGGCCAGGAAGATGGCGAGGCCGAGATCGGCAAGGCCGTAGACCAGCGCGTGGCCGCGCGGCTGAAGTTGGAGCGAGAGGCCCAGCAGCCAGGCGAGGCAGGCGAAGGCCAGGTAACCGGCCAGCCGGCCCCCCAGAAACTGGGCGAGAAGCGCGCCGGTGCCGCGCGGAGACTTCTGTTCAGCGGCCAGCACGGGCACCAGGACGGGAGTGCACGAGGCCAGGCAGACGGGACCGGAGGACAAGCCGAGCAGCAGAGCTTCCGTCATGAGGCCGGTTAGCGGCATTAACCCCGAGTATAGAGTACGGCGCGGAGGGGGAAGGTGTTCCCGGATTATGCTTGGGAGGCGGGCGCGCCTCGTAGGCGCTTCTCGGCTTCGTCAGGGCTGATGTTCAACACATGCGCGACGGCGGTAATGATGGTTTGGTCGTTGCTCTCCTGCCACAACAGGGCGAGGTTTCGCAGAGTGGTTCCGAGGCCGGCGGTCTCGTGGTAGTCCGCGCTGATTGCAAGGGTTTTCAATAAGTAGTCTTTAGCCTCCGCCCACTGCTGCTGTTCCGCGGCCACTACGCCTAACTGGTGGTACGTCGAAGCTTGGCCGTAGCGGTCTTTGAACTCGATGAAGATCTCCAGCGCCTTCTGGTAGTACTGCTCGGCCTGCGCCCACTGCCGCCGTTCCTCGGCCACCATGCCCAACTGGTGGTAGGTCGCAGCCTGGGAGTGGCGGTCCTTGAACTCGGTCTTGATCTCGAGCGCCTTCCGGTAATGTTGCTCGGCCTGCGCCCACTGCCGCTGTTCCTCGGCCACCATGCCCAACTGGTGGTAGGTCGCAGCCTGCTCGTAGCGGTCCTTGAACTCGATATAGATCTCCAGCGCCTTGTGGTAGTGCTGCTCGGCCTGTGCCCACCGCCGCTGTTCCTGGGCCACAATGCCCAACTGGTGGTAGGTTCCAGCCTGCTGGTAGCGGTCCTTGAACTCGATGAAGATCTCCAGCGCCTTCTGGTAGTGCCGCTCGGCCTGCGCCCACTGCCGCTGTTCCTGGGCCACCACGCCCAACTGGTGGTGTATTCTGCCGCCGAGGCGCCTCTTCGTACTGGCATCCAGACTCTGGTTGCGCTCGAGCATTTCGAGCGCTCTCCGGTAGGAGGCCTCAGCGGCCGTGAACTGCTTAAGAAGGAGCTGGCGCTTCGCAATGCCGTCGATAACGCTGGCGAGTTCCAAGCCGAGGGGACCAGCCAACGTTTCGGGGCGGTAGTTCTCCAGCCCCGCTAGTATGGTCTCGCCCAACGCCAGTCCCCGGCTGTCGTCGTGAACTGCATCGAGGTACTTCGACATGGCGAGGTATGGATTCAAGATCGACACCTGGTCGCGCACGGCGAGATTGAGGGCGGTAGCCAGATTCTCGTACTCCAGCTTGGCCGCTGCCAGACCCGTCTGCTTCTCCGGCGCGTTCTTGGATTGGTGTAGCTGGCAGATTGCACCAGCGAACTCGTCACAGTGAGCGCGGAAGGCGGTCTCGACGGCTGCCCGCAGTTCCGACTGCTCCTGCGACTGAAGCTGGCCGCGCAGGAAGTAGGGCAAGACAGGCTGCAAGCGCAGGTACGGGCCAGTCCCTTCGGGCCGCAGCAGGGCCCAGTTCATGGCCTCCTGGACCACTTCCCCGAACCGCTCAAAGGGCAGCCCAGCCAGCGCCTTCTGCTCCTTCAGTCTGGCGGTGTATCCTTCCAGCAGTGCCTGGTTCACGACACCGGTGAACGGGGCCAGACAAAGCAGAAGCTGCCGCGCTTCCGGCGAGAGGTTGCCGTAGGAGTAGTCGATGCATCGGACTATGCTTTCGGTCTTCTTTTGCCGGTCCCGCGCATCGATGATCCGGTCTCCGGCCACCAGGGCGGTCAGTACTTCACCTGGTTTCTGCCGTGCCAGGTTGGCCAAGACGACTTCGATCGGCAACGGATAGCCATCTAACAACTCGAGGAGTTTCTTGAAATCCGCATCGTCCCGGTAACGCGTGGCGCCAAGCCGATTCAGAATGGCATCAGCCAGCTTTGAGGCCGCTTCTTCATCGAGGCCCGGCAGGTCGTACACGTTTTCGCCGAAGGTGCCCTTAGCGAGCCACTCCTCGCCGCCGCGCGAGCCCAGCAACACCAACGTGTGGCCATCCACTAACTCGGCGAGGAAACCGCGGAGGGCTTCGCGCTCGGGCTCCGGCAGCGTGTTCAGAATCGCCATAGGCGCGCCGGTGATCGATTCGAGGTTGTCGAGGATCAGCAGGTGCCGCGTTGCCCGCAAGCGCTCGGCAATCTGTACCTGCTGGGCGGGGAGAGGCAGAGACTGGAAGGCCGGGTACCCGTGCGGCGTCGACAGCCTGTGCGCGAGATCCAGGACGATCTGCTCTCGCGTCCATGCCCGCTCGTCGTAACCGAAGTAGAAGACGTCTTCCACCAGCCCGGTCTGCTGCCACCAGGCAGCTACGTGCTGGAGCAAAGTGGTCTTGCCCGCCCCGCCCATCCCGCTGACGAGCGCGATGTTGCGCTTGGTGAGCAGGCGCTTTTCGAGCTGCAGAATGTCCAGGTCGCGACCGAAGAAGCCGTAGTCGGGCTGCCGTGGCGCATATCGTGCCGCCTGACGCTCGTAGTAAGTCTTCTGCTCCTCCGGCGTGAAATCGCGCACGCGCAACTCCACCGGCCGGTTTTCATAGACCACCGGCAACAGCCAGTCTTCCAGGTCGATGGTCTCGTCAAAGTAAGCCCGGCGGCCCTTCCGGTTGTACAGCTCTCGTCTTCCGCGGCAAATGGCCCTGGAAAGATCGCGGCCGGCAAACAGCTCCGCATACAGCGTCTGCATCATCAACTCCGCCGCGGTGACGGTTACCGAATAACCCATGGCCAGCGCCGTTTGCACGCCGGCTTTTAGCAGCGGGCTGCCCAGGCTGGTCTCCCTGACGCCAACTTGCTTGCCGGACTGGCAGGCGTTCAGCACCACGACCGGGACCTGGTGGAGGATGAGCAGGTTGGCGGCCTCGGCGGCTTCCACGGGGTCGGCCTGGTTGTCTTCGGCGCCCTCGAGAAACAGAAACGCCTTCCGGCCTTCGTAGGGCTGGATATCACTCCGGCCGTAACGCGCCTGGTAGAGAAAATGGTTGGCCTCGCCGGCTTCCTGGAGTTCCGCGTACGTCAGCAAACCACCGTGGACGTCGAAGTGCACGACGTGATAGTGGCCCGCGCCGTGTTGCTCAAGATGGGTGGTAAGCGACTGGTAGGTCCCCGGGCGCACGATATCCACGTGCACCCGCAGGCCGGCTTGTCGCAGGGACTCGACCAACGGCCGCGAGATGGTGCGGTAACCGACATCGAACCGGCCGTGGGGGCGCGCCACAATGAGCAGAACGTTGATCACCGGGGAGGCCCGCACCTGCGCCCGAACCGTTTGTGGCACGAGGTTCTTGCGCACCATGGGCGCGCGCAAGACGAAAGCCTCCGGCAGTTCGGGGTCCTTCAAGGCCTCCCAGTGGAGAGCGTGGAATTGCGGCGAGCCGGCGACCTCGAAACGCAGCGTGCCGATGCCTTGTTGCAGGGCTTCTTTGTAACGGAAGTAGGCGTCGGGATCGGCGAAGACCTGGCGGAAGAGGTGTTCGCCGTAGCGCGACACGCTGGCGGCGGCTTCTTGTGCCCGCACGCGGTGTACGAAGGGCATCCGGAGGTGCTCTTCGAAATACCATTCCAGGCGCGCTTCGTCTTCCTTGGAGAAGGGGTCGGCGATCATGACCGGAAACTCTTCGCCGCCATCGAAGCCGACAGATGCGTTGGCGGCTTCAGCGGGCGCTTCGCGCTGGCGAATGCGGATGGTGGTCATCGGGGGCTGCCCGTGCGAAACGATTGTCGCATAATTGCAGCGGGCGCTCATGTTGCTGAGGTTCGCAGAAAGGGCAACCGCCGCGGCGTTCGGGGATCTCAAATGAGATACAATACGGAGGGAGTGGTTCATGCAACTGCAAAGTGAGAAAACCCAGATGATTCATGCTCGGATCGACCCCAGGCTCAAGAAGTCGGCCGAGCGGGTATTCAGGGAGATTGGCATTTCGACAACGGAAGCGATCCGGCTGTTTCTGAAACAGGTTGAACTGCATCGAGGTCTTCCCTTTCCGGTTTCCATTCCGAACGAGGAAACGGTGGCCGCCATGAGGGAGACGGACAACCCCGCGGCGCTGAAATGTTATCGGTCGTTCCGTGAGCTGCGCGAGCGGATCTGATGGCTCTCGAGCTCCGCACGGCAACTGCTTTTGAAAGGGACCTGCGGCGCGTCAACAAACAGGGCAAGGATCTGGACAAACTGGAGACGATCGTGAACACTCTTCAGGATCGGGAGAAATTGCCTGCGCGGTGCCGTCCTCATGCCTTGCGCGGGATTTGGACCGGACATTGGGACTGCCACGTGGAGCCCGACTGGCTCCTCCTCTACAGAGTGACGAATGAGGCCCTGATCCTGGTTCGAACCGGCAGCCACGCCGAGTTGTTCGGGCGATGAAAGGTCTCGCCGAGAGAACTTCGTCTTCCCTGGAGAAAGGGCCGGTGATCGCGACCGCGGCGGGCGCTCATGTAGAATATCTCCGGGAGATGTGCATGAGGTCGATCGCTTTGAAGCTACCCGAGGAACTGCTGGAAGAGAGCGGCCGGCTTGCGGAGCGGCTGCGGATTTCGCGGGCCGAGTACATCCGGGTTGCGATTTGGCGCATGAACCGATGGATGGCGGCGCGGCTGCGGGCCGAGAGGCTGGCGGAAGTCTCGAAGCGGGTGCGTGGGGAGAGCATGCGCGTGAACGCGGAGTTCGCCGCTGTCGAGCGGGATCCGAATGTTTTGAGGGCAAGCTAAAGCATGCCCTACCACGAACAACGGATCTCACCGGCGGCGGCGATTGCGGGCGACATTGTGCTGCCGGGGGACAAGTCGATCTCGCATCGCTACGCTCTGATTGCAGCCATCGCGGAGGGTGAGACGCGCATCCGGAACTACTCGACGGGGGCGGATTGTCATTCGACGCTGGGGTGTATAAGGGCGCTGGGCATCGAAGTGGAGGGCGCGGGGACGGAATTCACGATTCGCGGCAAGGGGCTGGAGGGGCTGCGGCAGGCTGCGGGTGATCTGGATGCGGGCAATTCCGGCTCGACCATACGGATGCTCTCGGGGATTCTGGCGGCGCAGCCGTTCCGCACGCGCATCGGCGGCGATGAATCGCTTTCTCGACGGCCCATGCGGCGCATCATGCGGCCGCTGGCGGAAATGGGAGCCAGCATCGGCGCGCGCGAGGACCAGTTTCCGCCGCTCGAAATCCAGGGAGGGAAGCTGCGACCCATCGATTACGCTCTTCCGGTGGCGAGCGCGCAGGTGAAGACGTGCGTGCTGTTGGCGGGCCTCTATGCCGAGGGCGCCACATCGGTGACGGAGCCGGCGCGGTCGCGCGACCATACCGAAATCGCGCTGCGGGAATTCGGCGCGGCGGTCGCCGTGGAGCGTGGGAAGATCACGGTGACGGGGCGGCCGAGGTTGACGGGGCGGGAACTGGTGGCGCCGTCGGACCTGTCATCGGCGGCCTTCTTCATTGTGGCGGCGCTGCTGGCCCGGGGGTCGACGCTGGGCATACGCGGGGTGGGGCTGAACCCCACGCGCTCGGCGCTGCTCGATTTTCTGGTGGGGATGGGAGCGCGGATTCGCGTCCCCGATCTCGAAAGCCGTAACGGCGAGCTGGTGGGCGACCTGCTGGTGGAGCATTCCGAATTGCGCGGCGGCGAGATCGCGGGGGGCCTCGCGGCGGCGCTGATCGACGAGATCCCGGTGCTGGCGGTGATGGGGGCGGCCACCGAGGAAGGGATCACGGTGAGGGACGCCTCCGAATTGCGGGTGAAGGAAACCGACCGCATACGCACGGTGGTGGACAACCTGCGGCGCATGGGCGTGGAGGCCGAGGAGTTGCCGGATGGCATGGTGATTCCGGGACGCCAAAAGTTCCACGCGGCGGAACTCGATTCTTTCGGCGATCACCGCATTGCGATGGCCTTCGCGGTGGCGGCGCTCAGCGGCGATGGCGATTCGGTCATCCACGGAGCGGAAGCGGCGTCCGTCTCATTCCCGGAGTTCTGGGAAACACTCAGCAAGATCACTTCACATTGATCGCGACGGGGTTGGCGTGCTGGCCGGCCACGGAAAGATCGACGACCATCTTGCCGCGGCCAGCCAGCGCGGGCGGCAGCGGGATGTTGACTTGGTCCATGCCGGGATACTGGGGCTGCGCGCCGGCATACTGAGGCGCGACCAAAACGCCTCCCACCGATACGGTTACGTCCGTCAGCGCATTGCGGCCGCGGATGCCGGTGCCGAAGAGTTCGAGGAACACCTGGTCGGTGGCGCCAACATCGATGGGCTTGGGGACGCAGCTTCCGGGCGCGGCGCCGCATTGGAAGGCGTAGTCGGGAGGGCTGCCAGTGCGCACGACTATGGCCGCGGCGGCGCCCTGGCCATCGGCGTTGGCGGTGAACAGGGCGGGCGCCACGGCCGACAGCGTCACCGAACCGGTTGCGCCGGCGACCTGAAAAGTGGCAGGGCCGGTCTTGAGGCCCGCCGGCACTACCGCATTCACCTGGCCGGGCGAGACGAAGTAGAGTGGTGCGGGTGAAGAGGCGCCGGCGCTATCGGTGAAGGTGACGGTGGTGCCAGCCAGCGTCGTCTGCAATGGAATTAGACCGGCCACGGTGGAAGGCGCGAGGGCCACTCCGAAGATGCTGACCATGGAGTCGGGAGCGACGGGGCCGGGGGCAAAGCTGGCGGCTGAAACGGCGGTTGCTGAAATCAGACCCAGGTAGGCCAGGCCGGTGCTGGTGTACTGGCCGTTCTGGATGGCGAAAGATTCCACCACCGATGCATCCTGCAAGATCTGGGCGGGCGCGATGGAGTCGTAGGCCGAGGCGTAGGCGAGGTAGGCGTGAAAGTAGCCCGACCAGAATGGCGAGAATACCCTCAACTGTTTCCACCAGGCGAGCTTGGCAAAGACCGTCAGGAATTGCTGGTCGAGCGGCGCCCAGAAGCTGAATGGGTCGCGGGCGAGTATGAAATTGTCGGTGGTAACGCCGACCGAGCTGTACTCGGTGTCGCGCCGCTTTTCGAGCCACGCCTCGCACATGGTGACGGGTTTGCCGGCCGACTGCGCCAGGTCGATTAACGTGACGGTGTCAGTGAGGAATGTGAGGTTGATGGGATAGACGTGCAGGTCGATGAAGTTCAGACGGCTCTTGGCGGCGAGCGCTCCGATGTAGGCCTGCGCGCCGTAGAGCCACGTTCCCACGCCCGCGCCCACGTTCGTGCTGGTGAATCCCGCCGAGTTGAGTTGCGAGAGGAACGTATCCACCATCGAGGAGAAGCCCGATAGCGTGCCGACGAATGGCTTGCCGGTGATCTCGGCCTCGGTATCGGGCTCCTCGGCGATGATGAGGTAGTCCGGCTGAATTTCGCTGGCGATGGTGAGGATCTGCTTGGCGCGGCCGTCCACGTATTTCTGGTCGGGGAGCGTGGAGTCGTAGGAGGCCGCGTCAAGGTTGGGGACGACGCCGGTTTCCACCACCATCTTCATGCCGGCCGCATGGATGCTGGCCGCCAGTTGTTTGTAGAAGGCCAGGTAGCCCTGATAGTCGAAGGGATCGAACGGCTGGTAGAGAATCGGAAAACCAATCGAAACCGTCAGGGTGTTGACACCCAGCGCCTTCAGGCTGGCGAGCTCGAGCTGCACGCCGGTGCTGGCACCTCCTGTCAACAACTGAATGCCGCGATTAGCGTTGGCGGTGAGCAGCTCGGCGCTGAAATCCACCGGGGGGCGAGTGCCGTTCCATTGAGAAGAGATGGTGGCGTCGAACGTCGTGAGTTTCGATTGGAGCGCGTTGTAGAGGTCCTTGTATTCCAGCGGCACGGTCTGGTTCTGCGCCAAGGCCGGCAGCGTACAGAAGGCGATCAGGAGAGAGGTTCGCATCGTAAGCCGGCGATCAGCGCATCGAGCGCGATGGTCTTCTGGATGTTGCGGCGGATGAGCCGCGAGATTTCATCCACCTGCGCGACGGCCTTGCGGATCCAGGGAAACTGCAGCTTGCCGGCAAGCGTTTCCAGATCGCCGCGAATATCCTGGTTATGGATTTCGCCGCCGCTCTCGCGCAGAACCAGCAGGTCGCGCAGCAGTTCGTAGAGCACCTTGAGATACAGGTCGAGCCGCTCGCTCTTGCTGCGGCCGATGGCCTCGGAGACCGGGACCCACGAGCCGAACGGCGCCAGGTTAGCGGCCACCTTGACGAGCGCCAGCATGGCGGCGCGGCGCTGGTCATGGGCCTCGATATCGAGTGAAACCGCCAGGCCCGGGCTGCCGGCGGCCAGCGCCACGCGGCGCTCGGGCTGGTCCAAATGGCGTGAGGCAGCAAACTGTTCCATCTGGTCGCGCGAGAGCGGGGAGTAGTGGAACGGCACGGCGCGCGAACGGATGGTGGGCAGCAGGTCATAAGCGTTCTCGGCCGTCATGACGAGTATTAGATGCGGCGGCGGCTCCTCGAGCGTCTTGAGCAGCGAATTGGCGGCCTGGTCGTTGGCGCGGTCCACGCGGTCGATCAGGAAGACGCGCCGGGCGCCCTTGTGGGGCAGGTACTGAGCGCGGTCCTTGAGCAGGCGGGTCTGCTGGATGGAGATCTGGCGCAGCGGGCCGTCGGGCGCGAAGGTGACGAAATCGGGGTGCGTGGAAAACAGCAGCGGGTCCTCGTTGCGCTTGTCGGCGGACCATTTCTCGCGGGCGGCGACGGTCTCGAGGTTGTGCGGCAAGCTGAGGTCGTCCTCTTCGATCTGTTCCGGGTGGCCCAGCAGGCGCGCGCCCAGACGGCGGGCGAGGGTGGCCTTTCCCACGCCCTCGGGACCGTAGAAGAGCAGGGTCTGCGCGAGGCGCTCGTGGGCCAGCATCCGCTCCAGTGCGCGCGTGACGTGCGGGTTGCCCCAGAAGTTTTCAAACATAAGCGCTGACAATGCTCCAGACCTGGCGCTCGATGGCATCCACATCGGCGCGGCCGTCCACCACCTTGACGCGCTCGGGCTCGCTCGCGGCCAGCGCGTGGTAGGCCTCGTAAACCTTGCGGTGGAATTCGATGGATTGGTCGTCCATGCGGGTTTCGCAGTGGGGTTGAGCCAGATTGCGGGCGCGGGCGCGCGCCAGGCTGGTTTCAGCGTCGATATCCACCAGCAAGGTGAGATCGGGCTTGAGCCCACGGCAGGCGATGCGTTCCAGCGCGACGATGGTGGGCGCGCCGAGGCCGCGGCCGCAGCCCTGGTAGACCAGCGAGGAATCCGTGAAGCGGTCGGCGATGACGATTTCGCAGCGGTCGAGCGCGGAGGCGATCCACTCATCCACATTCTGCGACCGCGAGGCGAAATAGAGCAGCACTTCGGTGGTGGGGCTGAGTTCCTGATTGGCGGCATCCAGCAGGATGCGGCGGATCTTCATGCCGATGGGTGTGCCGCCAGGCTCGGCGGTCTCGAGCACGGTGCGGCCCAAGCCGCGCAGACGGGCGGCCAGGCGGTGCATCTGGGTGGTCTTGCCGGAACCATCCATGCCTTCGAAGGTGATGAAGAGGCCGCGAGTTGCCATGAGAACCTTTTATTGTAACGGGAGGGGAAGAAGGCTGTAACGGGAGGTGAAGAAGGCCGAAGGCCGAGTACAACTCGGCCCTGGAGATTGGCCATTTGTCCCATAGGGCCGGCGGGACAAAATTCGCTGGACTTTTTGTCCCCGATGGTCTACTCTACTGTGGACGGCTCCTGATG
>Ga0209039_10003418_pt1 | contig 12420 bp, 8 predicted proteins | sample BogFormECP12_OM1_FD_188238 | JGI IMG/M metagenome (GOLD analysis project Ga0209039, IMG submission 188238) | Bog forest soil microbial communities from Calvert Island, British Columbia, Canada - ECP12_OM1 (SPAdes) (version 2) | ecosystem: Environmental > Aquatic > Freshwater > Wetlands > Bog ...
CACCAAGGTGCGCACCGGCATCCCCATTCCCGCCGCACCCTATCTGAAGCGCAAGCTGCGCGACGTTCCGCACTTGGCGGAAGTGTGGAGTTACATCAATCCGTACATGCTCTATGGCCGCCACCTCGGCTACAAGGGAAATTTCGACAAGGCCCTGGTCGAGCACGAGCCCAAAGCGCTGGAACTGTTCCACAACATGGAGCAACTGAAGCGGGAAGCCGCGCCGTTCATGCAGGTGAGAGTGGTGTGGCAGTTCTACGAAGCCGAACGCGACGGAAACGCCATCAACCTGTTCGCGCCGGCCGGCAGCACGCCCCTCCACACCTTCCGTTTCGGACGGCAGCCCCGCGAGAACGGCTTGTGCCTGGCCGATTACATCCTCGATGCCGAAGAAGGCCGCCGCGACCACCTGGCGCTCTTCGTAGTCACGGCCGGCGCGGGCATTCGCGAGCGCTCCGAGGAGTTCAAGCAAGCGGGCGAGTTCTTCAAAGCGCACGCCATTCAGGCGCTGGCCATCGAATCCGCCGAAGGCGCGGCGGAGTGGCTGCACCGCCGGATTCGCGAGGATTGGGGCTTCCCCGACCCACCGGCCCTCACCATGCACGACCGCTTCACCTCGAAATATCGCGGCAAGCGTTACAGCTTCGGCTATCCGGCCTGCCCCAACCTGGACGACCAGCAGGGCCTCTTCACTTTGCTCCACCCGGAAGACATCGGCGTGCAACTCACCGAAGGCATGATGATGGATCCCGAGGCCAGCGTGAGCGCGCTGGTATTCCACCATCCGGATTGCGCGTATTTCACGGCGGAGGAAGCTTAGGCACCAGCAGGATCTGGCTGGCGCAGCCCTTCTTCTCCACCTGAACCTTCGCAGGCCCGGCCAGCAGTTTGATCACTTCGGGGTATCCGGCATCGAAAACGGAGACGCTGTATTCACCCCCGGCCAGGCCGTCGAAGACGAATCTGCCGTCGCGGTCCGACTGCGTATAGCGCCGGTCGTGCCCGGAATTCAGTTCCAGGATGACGCCGGGCGCCGGGAGCTTTACTTTCTCCGGGTCGTGCGCCTTGTCCAGATCGCGCTGGTACAGTTCGTCCGCGGTTACGAACCCTTCGAGCCGCGCCGATTCGTCCGCGCCGTTCTGAAAGAAATAAAGATAGGTAAGATCGTCGCCGGCATCGGACAGCCTGCGGTTGCGGTAGCAGACGCTGGTATTGATGCGGCCCGATTCTTCATCCTCATCGGCGTACACCAGGTAGGTCTCGCCCACCTGAAAGTCGTAGCCGCAGTCGCCGGAATCCGTCCAGACTTCCATAGGCTCCTCGTCGCCGGAATCCTCTTTCTCTTTCTCGCCGCGAAACGTGGTCTTCACCTTGAAGCGCACCCGCCGTCCCTGCGCGATAACCGCATAGAAAAGTCGGGCGATGTCGTCGTCCGTTTTGGCCGCCGCTAACCGGCGCTTGTAATAATCGGGGAGGTCCATGCCCGCCAACTGCTGCCTCAGCGGCAGAGATGGGGATTTCGATGGGTTCCAGCGATTCAGGAAGCTCGGCTCGACCGATTCCACCGTCCCGATGAACACCCGGTCCGCCAGCGCTACTTCATTGCAAGCCGACAACGTCAGCAAACACTGGCAAGCCGGCCGCGCGGTTGGAATCGCCAGCAATGCCACCAACAGCGCGCGCCGCATGGCTTCATCGTAGCATTGGCTATTGCAGCGCATCCCGCAGATGCAGACTGCGGATCAGGCGGCGCAGCGAGTTGGGGTGGATGTTCAGGCTGGCGGCGGCCAGATTGTGGTCGCCGTTCGACTGGCGCCAGGCTTCCACAATCAACTGGCGTTTGGTTTCGGTGACGGAAGATTGCAGCGCGCCGGGAACCTCCGGGACGCCGGCCGATTCGAGCACGGTTTCGGGCAGGTCCTCGGGCAAGAGCACGTCGGATTGGCCCAGCACCACGGCGCGCTCGATGGCGTTCTCCAACTCGCGCACGTTGCCGGGCCAGGAATAAGACATCATGTAACGCTCGGCTTCGGGAGCGATGGCGGAAACACGGCGGCGGCAGCGGACCGCGGCCAGTTCCAGGAAGTGGCGGGCCAGCGCCGGGATGTCTTCCGCGCGGTCGCGCAATGGGGGGACGTGCAGCGCCACCACGTTGAGACGGTGATAGAGGTCTTCGCGGAAGGCGCCGCGGCGGACCTCGGCGTTGAGGTCGCGGTTGGTGGCGGCGATCAGACGCACATCCAGCTTCAAGGTGCGTGTGCCGCCCACGCGCTCGAACTCCCGCTGTTGCACCACGCGCAGCAGTTTGGCTTGCAGCGCGGGCGCCATCTCGCCGATTTCGTCCAGGAAGACCGTGCCCCCTTCGGCTATTTCGAGCTTGCCTTTCTTCTGCGCCACGGCGTCCGTGAAAGCGCCTTTCTCGTGGCCGAACAGTTCGCTTTCGAGCAACGTCTCCGTGAGCGCGGCGCAATTGATGGCGACAAAGGGTTTCCCCGAGCGGGCGCTCTGCTGGTGCAGCGCGCGCGCCACCAGTTCCTTGCCCGTGCCGCTTTCGCCCAGGACCAGAACAGAGGTCTCCCGCGGCGCGACGCGCGCGATCATCTGCAGCAGCTTGCGGATGGCGGGGCTATCGCCCACAATGCCGGTGGGGCCGGGGCCCAGGCGCTCCAGCAGCAAAGTGTTTTCGGCCTGGAGGCGCTCCATCTCGCGAACGGTCTCGAGCGCGGTGGCGGCCAGGGTGGCGATGGCGCTCAGGGTGTCGCGGTGATCGTTGAGGTTGGCCGCCTCCTCGGGCGGGAACCACGCGGCCAGTACCCCCACTATGGCGCCGCGGACATACAGCGCCAGCGCCACCACCAGGGCCGCGGGATCGGCCACGGTGCCTTCCTGGCAAGTACGCACGGCGATTTCCGCCAGCTCCACGGGCCCGCGGAGTTCCCTCGCGACGGAGCGCAGTTCATCCGCATCGCGGCCCAGCAGCACGGCGCCGCCGCTCGAGGGAACGAGGTCGCCGATGAGCCGGACAAGCTGGCCTTCAAGCACGGCCCGATGGCTGCCGCTTTGCGCCATGGCGATGGCGCGGAAGAGAAACAGGAATGAGCAGGCGCGAAGCAGCGCGTGCTGCGGGGAATCCGGCGGTACCTCCGGCGAGTCCTCGCGATACACCAGCACGGTTTCGCAGATGCCCACCTGGTCGCCGGGCTCCAGCCGGTGTTCGCGGATGCGCATTCCATTGACGAAGGTCCCCACGCCGGTGCCTCGATCGGTAATCTGGTAGCGGCCATCGCACTCGCGCACGATGCAGTGCTCCCATGCCGTGCCCGCCTCGGCGAGCTGGATGTCGGCGGTGGGCGCGCGGCCGATGCGGGTTTCGCCCGGCCCTAGCGGAAAGCGCTCCCCGAGAAGCGGTCCGCTCACAACGATGAATTCCGCCGGCATGGTCTGGTTGGCCCATAGTGTACCGTAGGACACACGATTGCGTCTTGTCGCGGGTCAAACAGCCGTGCCATGTGGGGCAGGTTTCCAACCTGCGCGGCGGTTTGTTACCGCCGCCGGGACCTCTTTGCTCCACCCTGAACCCACCGGTTCACCCCCGTGAACCGTCTGGTTCGCTATCCACGCACTCCGAACGTATTTTCAACACTTTACGAGCGCCGGAGGCGTGGCCCGCCACTTGCACATATACGCGCATATCGGGACCGCCGCAGCGGACCCGAAGGAGGGTAAGACAATGAAGAAACTGACGACGAAACTGACGATTGCGGCGGCCACCCTGGTGGTTGTGGCCGGCGCTGCTTGGACACAGACGCGGTCGACCTTGATGGCCGTAATCCCGTTCGAGTTCCGCGCGGGGGGCAAGGTGATGGCGGCGGGAACCTACCGGGTCGAAGCTTCACAAGTGAGCGGCACACCGATCTACCAGCTCTCAAACGTGCACGCACGCAAGTCGATCCTGCTGGTGCCGCAGGCTCCGGTGGATCCGACAACGGCTTGGAAGGCCGAGGGGAACCCGAAGCTGGCGTTCGCGTGCACCGGCGGAAGTTGCGCGCTGGCTGAGATCTGGGACGGGTCCGGCAACTTCGCCTACACGTTCCATCGCCCCGGGCGGGGCGGGGACGAAGACGCGAGCCTGAGGGTGATCCCGATGCAGCGGGAGAAGGGCGAGTAACCGCCCGCGGACAACATCGGAGGGGGCACAAATGCGGCGCCAGCCGGAAACGGCTGGCGCCGCATTTGTGTGTCCAGTTCATTTGCCCGGTGCCGGCACGCGCCGCCGCAGCTCGTCGAAGAAGTTCAACAGAAACGTGAGGTGCGTGATCGGCTTCGGCTCCGCGGTCCCATCGGCATTCAGAACCACCGCGAACCGCTTGCCATCCGGCGCCAGATCGTAGGTGCCAACGGGAGGGGAACCCGAATCCAGCACGGGATGCTGGGACCACACCTGCGGCTTGCCGAACACAAGAGCATCGCCCCTGGCGGTGTAGCCGGCAACCATGATGGTGCGAGAGTCCGCGAGAAAGAACAGCTCTCGTCCGGCGCCGAGAGCGCCCCGCGACCAGATGGGGAATTCGCCGCCCCGGCTGGAAACCAGCCACCCGCCGCCCGGACCGGGGAAAGGCACCACCCACAACCCTTCTTTTCCCGGCTCGCCCGAATAGTATGCCAGCCAGCGGCCATCCGGCGAGAATGCCGGTTCGATGGTGACAAATGGCGTCCGCAGGAACGGTTCTGCCCTTCCCAGCCGCGGATGGCCGGCGTCGCCCTCGATAGGCGCCATCCAGATCTCCACTCCGCTGCCCGTGTTTGCCTCGGTAATGGCCACGCGTTTGCCGTCCGGAGAAATAGACTCCGGCATCTCCCGGGTCTTGCCGTCCGTCAGCCGTTGCGCCACGCCCGAGCCGTCGGCGCGAACCCAATAGATGCCCGGCGCCGCCGGATTCGAGGACCAGAAGACCAGGCTCTTGCCGTCGGGTGTCCACACCGGGTACTGGTTCAGGCCCGGTAGAAGAGTGACGCGTGATGCGGTGTCGCGATCGAGATCCCGCACCCAGATGTCCTCATGGCTCCGGCCGTCGTTGACGGAGAACGCCAGGCGCTTTCCGTCGGGCGAAAAGCGCGGAAAACCATAGATCCCCGGAGCCGGGTGCAGGGGCCGCGTCTTGCCGGTGCTATCCAGCCAGAAGATCGACCGCTGAAGTCCCCCATTTCCGCTGCTGTAGACGAAGATCCCGCTCTGGGAAAAGCCGAAATCCGCGCCCGTGTCCATCCCGTTGTCGATGTCTTCAACCACCGGCTGGGGCTCTCCGGTTAGCGCCAGCCGGGCGAGGTCGAACGGCGCGGCGTAGAGCGTGTTCTGGTGGACCCAGACCAAGTGCCCGCTGGGAAGGTACCGGCCGAAGAAGCCGCCGTGGTGAAGGGTGGTCCGCACTCCGGTCTTCAACGAAACCATGTCGATATCTGCATCGTCAAAGGCCTGGGCTGTGTGCTCGGTGGTGAACAGGACGGCCCGGCTCCCCGGCAGGACTTGCGGCCAAAAGTGCCTCTGTTCGCCCTTTTCGCGGTTCAGCTCCGTCAACGGCGCAGGCGCGCCGCCGCTAGAGGAAATCCGCGAGAGACCGGTCCCCCAACCCAGCGGCGCGATGATATTACCATCGTCACCCCAACTTCCTGTCATGTGGTTGGGCGCATCGCACAGCGTCACGGCTGCGCCACCCACGGCCGATATCTTCTTGATCTTGCGATCGGAGTTGAACGCGATCCACTGGCCATCCGGAGAAAAGAGGGGGGAGACCGCGCCCTCTGTGCCGGCCAGCGGCGTAGTCTCACTCCGATCAAGCCGGCGCGTGGCCAGGCGGGTCTGACCGTCCGCGCCACTGACGATTACGGCCAGCAGGGTCCCGTCCGGCGAGAGCGCCAGGAAGCTTCCGGCGTGCGGTCTCTCCAGCTTTATGTCTGGTCCCACCTCGAGGCGGAGACGCATCAGGGGATTGAGAGGGGCGGGACGGCTGGCGTGCCACCAACCGGCCGCGGCGGCGATCGCGAATGTTATAGCAAGCGCCGCGGCGGCCCAGGGCCACGATCGCGCAGCCGCGGGCAACCGCCGCACTTCTTCCTCGGGCGCGTCGATGGCGATGCGGGCTTCCCCGATGGCTTGCAGTCTTTGCTTGCGATCGCGTTCCAGGCACCTCCGCAACAGCTTGCGGATTCTCGGCGGCGTCGCCGCCGGCAGCGCGCTCCAGTCCGGCTCCGATCGCAGGACACCCGCCAAAATATCCGTGACCGATTCTCCCGAGAACACGCGCCTTCCCGCCAGCATCTCGTACAGCACCACTCCGAACGCCCAAATGTCCGCGCGCTTATCCACGGTGGCGCCGCGCGCCTGCTCCGGACTCATGTAAGCGGCCGTTCCGAGGATGATGCCGGCCCGCGTCGGCGATAGCGTCGCCGTTGGCGAATCGGCGGGATCTCCCGCGGCGGACGGCTCCTGGGACGCCGTGGCCAGGCCGAAATCGACCACCTTCACCACGCCCGCCGGCGTCACCATGATGTTGGCCGGCTTCAAGTCGCGATGCACGATCCCTTTTTCGTGAGCGGCTTCTAGCGCCTCCGCAATCTGCCTGGCGTAGTCGAGGGCGGTTTCAATCGGCAGCGGGCCTTTGAGCGCTTCGCCCTTGACCAACTCCATCACCAGCGCTTGCGATTCCACTCCGTAAATGTGCCCGATGTTCGGGTGATTCAGCGACGCCAGTACCTTGGCTTCACGCTTGAAACGGGCGAGTCTTTCTGGGTCCCGCGCCAGGGCGTCCGGCAGAACCTTGATCGCGACCTCGCGGTCGAGTTGCGTGTCCTTGGCGCGATACACTTCGCCCATTCCGCCCGCGCCAATCGGGGCGAGGATTTCATAAGGACCCAGGCGAGTTCCAGCCGAGAGAGGCATTGCGCGTTGACTGATTCTATCCCATTGGATGCCGGAAGGGGCGCTGGTGAACCATCCTGTTCATCACCGTGAACCGATCGGATCGCAAATGGCGCTCGCCAGCGCGGCGGGCTCGGGTTTTCAACACATTACCAGCGCCGACGCCGTGGCACGCCAGTTGCCTCATGTCAGTGCGTATCGGGGACGTGGAAAGCGAACCCGAAGGAGGGTGAGACAATGAGGAAACTGACGACGAAACTGACGATCGCGGCGACCATCCTGGTGGCTGCGGCTAGTGCCGCTTCGGCACAGAACATGACGGCCCGGATTCCGTTCGAGTTCCGCGTGGGGAACCGGGTGATGCCGGCGGGAACATACCAGGTAGGGTTGGCAAACAGCACGTCCGGCGCGCCGCTCTTCCTGATTCGGGGCAACTACTCGCTCCAGTCGGCAATCTTGGTGGCGCAAGCTCGGAAGGATCCGCGGAAGGCGTGGGCAGCCGAGGGCGGTGGGAAACTGGAGTTCGCGTGCGCCGGCGGGGTTTGCGCGCTGGCTGAGCTCTGGGACGGGTCTCGTGGCCCGGCCTACAAGTTCCGTGTCCCCGATCTGGGCAAAGACGACATTCACCTGGCGGTAATCCCGCTCCAACGGGACAAGGGCGAATAGGCGACAGGGCCGGGCAACATGTAGCGCCGGCGGTCTTGCCGCCGGTGGGGGTGGCCCGAACTGGAACCCCACCGGCGGCAAGACCGCCGCCGCTACTACGTGTTACCATCCAAGGGGAAGCACGACCTTTCCCGAAGTGAACCACTTTACTAAATGAATCTACGCTCTCTTTTCAGCCTATTCTCGTCGGACCTGGCCATCGACCTGGGAACCGCCAACACCCTGGTCTATGCCAAAGGCAAGGGGATCGTTGTCAACGAGCCCTCCATCGTCGCCATCAACAAGAACAACGGTGAAGTCGTAGCCGTGGGCAAGGAAGCCAAGGAAATGCTGGGGCGCACGCCCGGCAATATCGTGGCCATCAAGCCCATGAAAGACGGCGTCATCGCCGATTTCAAAGTCACCGAGCGCATGCTGAATTACTTCATTCAGAAGGCGCACGGCCGCAAGATGCTGGTGCATCCGCGCATCGTCATCGGGGTGCCGAGCGAAATCACGCAGGTGGAAAAGCGCGCGGTCATGGATTCCGCGTACCGCGCCAAGGCCAGCGAGGTGCACCTGGTGGAACAGGCCATGGTGGCGGCCATCGGCGCCGGGCTGCCCATCACCGAGCCTTCCGGCAACATGGTGGTGGATATCGGCGGCGGCACCACGGATGTGGCGGTCATCTCGCTCTCAGGCATCGTCTACTCGCGTTCCGTGCGCGTGGCGGGCAACGAGATGGACGAAGCCATCATGCAGTTCCTGAAGCGCAAGTACAACCTGCTGATCGGCGAGCGCACGGCGGAGGCCATCAAGATCGAAGTCGGCTCGGCCTTCCCGCTGGACAGGCCCCTCCACATGGAGATCAAGGGGCGCAACCTCATCGAAGGCGTGCCCCGCACCATCACCATCGACGACAGCGAGATTCGCGAGTCGCTTGGGGAGTGCGTGGCCACCATCGTGAACGCCATCCGCGTGGCGCTCGAGCGCACGCCGCCCGAGTTGAGCGCGGACATCAGCGACCGCGGCATCGTGCTCACGGGTGGCGGCGCGCTGCTGAAGAACCTGGATAAGCGCATCCGCGAGGAGACCGGCCTGCCGGTCTCCATCGCCGACGATCCGCTGGCTTCCGTGGTGCTGGGGACGGGCCGCATGCTCAGCGATTTCCGGTTGCTGCGGGCCATTTCGATAGACTAGGAACAGAAGGCGGCCCGGGAGCATGGAGTCGTTTCTCAACCGGTACCGGAGCATCACCGTCCTGCTGCTGGTGATCCTGGCGCAGCTTGTGCTGGTCGCGTTTCAGGTCAAGAACGATCGCGACGTGCGCATGATCCGCGTCTGGACGGTGACGGCGGTCACGCCCGTGGCGCGCCTCGTGGAAGGCCTGCGCGGCGGCAGCTTGGGGTTCATCCGCAACTACGTGATGCTGCGCGATACGCACGAGGAAAACCGCCGGCTCCAGGCCGAAGTCGGCCGCCTCAAGCTCGACAATTATTATTTGAAGAGTGAGCTGAACATGGCCGAACGCGCCAAGGCGCTGGCGGTGTTTCAGTCGCAGACGCCCTCCAAGACGGTGGCGGCCACGGTGATTGGAATCGGCGCGGGCACGAATTCCAAAGTGGTGATGGTGGATCGCGGCACGGTGTCGGGCGTGGAACGCGGAATGGCGGTGGTGACGCCGGACGGAATCGTAGGCAAGGTGATTACGGCGTACCCCATGGCATCGTCGGTGCTGCTGATCACGGACCCGGATTTTGCGGCGGGGGTGGTCTCGCAAAAAAGCCGCGTGCACGGCACGCTGAAGGGGCAGGGAACGCCCGTCTGCCGGGTAGACTATGTGCCCTTCGAAGAGAAGGTGGAACCCGGCGAGTGGCTTTACACTTCCGGCGACGACCGCATTTTCCCGCGCGGGTTCCCCGTGGGCGTGGTGAAGGTGGTGCGCGGCGCGCAGCCGTTCAAGGAGATTCTGGTCGATCCCAGCGGCATGGCGCGGGGCCTCGAGGACGTCCTGATTCTGGTGGAAGGCGTGCACCAGCCGATTCCCGACTCGCCCCCGGCGAACCAGCCGGTTTTCATCGGGTCGCCGCCGCCCGCGGACGATGGGAAGGCGCCGGATAACCCTCGAAACGGCCCTCCCGGCGCGCCCGCGGGGACTGAAGCGGACAAGCTGCGCACCCAGTACCAGGACATCGGCGCCGCACAGGGCCACAAATTCGGAGAAGGAGTGCCGGGTTCGAAGCCGCCTGATTTCAACTTGAAGCCGGGCCCCGCGGGCGCCCCGGCGGGCTCGGGGGCGGCGCCGCCGCCATCCAAGGCCGCCCCACCGCCCGGAGGCGCGTCCCACCCGTGAGTTACACCGGCGGGCACATTCTGCTCAGTAGCCAGCGCGAAGGCCAGATCTCGCGGTTCCCCGCCTGGGTCATGGTGGTGGTGCCTCTGGGCGCCATTCTCTTCCAGGTGTACGTTCCGCTGTTCTTCGAGTTCCTGAGCTTTCTGGAGATGCCGCTGCTGGTGGTGGTGTACTTCGCGCTGATGCGGCGCAGCCAGATCGCCGGCTTGACGGTGGGCGCCCTGGTGGGGTTGGCGCAGGATTCGCTTTCCAAGAACCCGCTCGGCATGCTCGGCATTGTGAACACCCTGGTGGGCTATTTCGCGGCCTCGGTGGGCCTGCGCCTGGATGTGGACCACCCCTTGATCCGGATGCTGCTGACGTTCTTCTTCTTCCTCTTTCATCAGCTCTTCTATTGGCTGATGGCGCGGGCGCTGCTGGGACAGCAACTGGCGTTCGAAGTTCAGAGGACGCTGGTCCTGGGCCTGCTGAACGCCGTGGTGGGGATTTCGCTGTTCCATTTTCTGGACAAGCTGAGGAAAGCTACGTAAACCGCGCGGAATCCGGTAAAATCGTAGGTGAGAGCACCTTCCAGGCACCCTTGTGATCCTGCCGCCGGTCGACTCAAATCTCGCGACGAACATCTCCGATAAGCCGCCCCTGCACGACGACACCCGGTTCGCGGCTGGGAAGATCGCGGTTTTTCAGTACGCCACGGTGGCCGTCTTCCTATTCCTGATTTCGGGCTTCTGGAGGCTCCAGGTGCAGAACCCGGAGTTCTACGGTGTGCGCGCCCAGCAGAACAGCATCAAGTCGGTGCCCATCCTGGCGCCGCGCGGACGCATCTTGGATCGCGATGGCCGCGTGATTGTCGACAACCATTCATCCTTTACTTTGCTTTTGGCCAGGGAATCGTTGAAAGAAGAGCATCTGAGGCCCATAGCGCAAGGGCTGGACCTGGATTCCAGCGACCTGGAAGCGCGGGTCCGGCGTTTCCGCTCCCGCCCCAGGTACGAGCCCATCGTGCTCAAGGGCGAGATGACTCCGGCGGACTTGGCCTTTGTCGATTCGCACCACGATTTCTTCCCCGAGCTGGTGGTCATATCGGCCCAACCCCGCCTCTATCCGCAGAACGGCATGCTGGCGCACGTCATCGGCTACACCGGTGAAATCAGCGAAGAGGAACTGGACTTGCCGGAGTTCGCCAAGTACGAGCCGGGCGCCGTGGTGGGCAAATTCGGCATTGAGCGCCAGTACAACGATTGGCTGACGGGCGTGGACGGGCAGCGGCAGGTGGTGGTGGATAACCGCGGGCAAGTGCGGCAGGTGCTGGCCACCAAGCCGGCGATTGCGGGCAAGGACCTCCAGCTCACTATCGACCTTGACCTGCAAGCCGTGGCCGAGTTGGCGATGGACGGACGCAATGGCGCGGTGGTGGCGCTCGATCCGCGAAACGGAGAAGTGCTGGCCATGGTGAGCCGGCCCGCTTTCGATCCCAATAAGTTCGCCGTGCGGATCAAGACCAAGGATTGGAAGGAGATCCGCGACAACCCCGACAACCCCATGCTCAACCGCGCCATTCAAGCGCAACTGGCGCCGGGGTCGACGTTCAAACCCATCGTGGCTCTGGCGGCGCTCGAAACGGGGACCATCGATGATCGGTTCAGCGTGCATTGTTCGGGCGGCGTCACGCTCTACGGCCACTATTACCACTGCGTGGAGAAGCACGGGCACGGCACGCTTTCGCTGCATAACGCTATTGTGCGTTCCTGCGACGTGTTCTTCTACACCGTGGGCAACAAGCTGGGAATCCAGAACCTCTCTTTTTACGCGGACCTGGTGGGTTTCGGGCAGAAGACCGGCATCGACCTGCCGCATGAAGCCGAGGGGACGGTTCCCTCGGAGCAATGGAAGCTTCGCAACTTCCGTACCAAGTGGTATGCGGGTGAGACCATTCCGGTGGCCATCGGGCAGGGCGCGCTGACGGTATCGCCGCTGCAACTCGCCCGCGCTTATGCCGGGATTGCGATGGGCGGCAAGTGGCGCAAGCCGCACCTGACGAAGACCCTCGACCAGGCCGACAAGCCCGTCGAGTGGGGCTTCACCGCCGACAACTGGAAGGATGTCATCGACGGGATGTACGGCGTGGTGAACGAAGGCGGCGGAACCGGCGTGCGCGCGCAACTGCCGCACGACGAGGTCTGCGGCAAGACCGGGACGGCGCAGCTTGCATCCAACGATTTCCTCAAGAGCACAGCCGCCGGACACAGCCAAAACATGAAGGACAACGCCTGGTTCGTGGGCTTTGCGCCGCGGCCGGCCCCGGAAATTGTGGTGGTGGCGCTGTTCGAGCATGGTGAGCATGGCCAGCTCGCGGCGCCCATTGTACGCGATGTGTTGAAAGCCTATTTCGACAAGAAAGACCGCCTGTCCGCCCTGCGCCAGCAGCAACTGGCTGCGGCTTTTCCCCGGCCCCTGGCCCCCGGCCCCTGGCCCCTGTCCTCCGATCCCCGGCCCCTGTCCTCCG
>Ga0209039_10003419_pt1 | contig 12419 bp, 9 predicted proteins | sample BogFormECP12_OM1_FD_188238 | JGI IMG/M metagenome (GOLD analysis project Ga0209039, IMG submission 188238) | Bog forest soil microbial communities from Calvert Island, British Columbia, Canada - ECP12_OM1 (SPAdes) (version 2) | ecosystem: Environmental > Aquatic > Freshwater > Wetlands > Bog ...
ACCTTCGGCTGGCGAGGCTTGGAACAGTCTGCAACATCTCAACGACCAGGTGGCCCTGGGATGGTTCCTGCGGGCGGTGCACGGCTGGGGATCAGATTTCATGGTCGCCGTAGTCCTCATCCACATGTGCCAGGTGTTTCTGTTTGGCGCCTACAAATTTCCCCGGCAACTAACGTGGATTATCGGAGTGTTCCTGTTGCTGATGACGCTGGGAATGGCTTTCACCGGGCAGGTCCTGCGCTTTGACCAGGATGCTTATTGGGGACTCGGCATCGGCGCCTCGATCACCAGCCGCGTGCCCTTGATTGGTGCACAGGCGGTGCACATGTTGCTGGGAGGGCCCATCATTGCAGGGGCGACGCTGTCGCGCTTCTTCACGCTGCATGTCTTCCTGATTCCGGGCCTGCTGATAGGCTTCGTCTCACTGCATCTGCTGATGGTGTTGAAGCTCGGCATCAACGAGTGGCCGATGCCGGGGCGCATCGTCCGCCGCACGACGTACGAGAAGGAGTACCACGAACTTTTGCAGAAGGACGGCGTGCCGTTCGTGCCGGCGGCGATCTGGAAGGACCTGCTCTTCTCGGCCGCGATCATTGTCGCCATCATGGCTTGCGCGGCGTATTTCGGACCGTTTGGGCCCACCGGGTATCCCGACCCGACGATTGTGCAGACGATTCCCAAGCCTGACTTTTTCTTCCTGTGGCTGTATGCGATGCTGGCACTGCTGCCGCCGGAGATGGAAACTCCCGCACTGCTGATTGGTCCGGTAGTCGTCATCGGCTTTCTGATACTGCTTCCGTTCCTCTCTGGCGAGGGCGAGAAGAGTTGGCGGCGGCGTCCCGTCGCAGTGGTCACATTATTGCTGGTCGCAATCTCGCTCGCGACGTTTACCAAGCTGGCAACGTACTCTCCGTGGAGCCCCATCATGGATGCATGGAGCGGCGATCCCTTGCCGGTCTCGTTTCTGAACGGGCGCACGCCCCTGCAGCGGCAGGGTGCGCTGGTCTTCCAGGGCAAGCAGTGCCGAAATTGCCACTCGATCGGGGGATCGGGCGGATTGCGCGGGCCGGCGCTCGACTCGGTGGCCACCACCCTCACGCATGACCAGTTGGTTCGGCAGGTGATTCAGGGCGGCGGCAATATGCCAGCCTACGGAAAGAACCTGAATCCCGCAGAAGTGACGGCGCTGGTTTCATTCCTCGAAACACTGCACCCGCCGAATCGGCTGCCAGCCCGGGATGCTTCGCAGGCAGAAATGCAGCAAGCCGGTCCGACTTCAGCGGCCGATCACTAAATCCCATGCAACCAGTCGTTCAAGCAGTGCTGCGGTCGTGGTCGATTCCGCCGGTGGCAACATTTGCTTTGGCTCTGACGGCGCTGACGTATCTCCGGGGTGCCTGGCTGCTGCGTCGGGCCGGGTTTCCGTACTTGCCTGCGTGGAGAATTGGAAGCTTCGTGCTTGGACTTCTTGCCCTCTGGTTTGCTCTGGCATCGCCACTGGATACTTTCTCCGGCTTCGTGCTCACCGCGCACATGCTGCAGCACATGATGGTGATGATGGTGGCTCCGCCCTTGATTTTGCTGGGCGAGCCACTCATTCCCCTGGTGCGCGGAATGCCGAGGTTTGCCGCTCGCGAGTTCGCCGGGCCTCTCCTGAATTGGCCGCTGGCCGAGCGGATTGGGCTGGCACTGACAAATCCCGTCGTCGCCCTGGTGCTGATGGGAGTCGTGATGTTGGGCTGGCATGTGCCGGGGCCGTACGAGCTTGCGCTACGGTCGAGTTCGTGGCACCAGGCGGAACACGCGTGCTTCTTCTTCACATCCATCATCTTCTGGTGGCCGGTAGTGCAGCCCTGGCCCAGCCGCGCACGATGGCCACGATGGGCCATGGTGCCGTACCTCGTAATTGCCGATTTGCAGAACACCGCATTGTCGGCTGTGCTGGTATTCTCCGACAGGATTCTCTACCCGTCGTACGCGGGCACACCCAGTTTGTTCGGATTCACTCCACAAGAAGACCAGGCTGCCGCAGGCGCGATCATGTGGGTGGTGGGATCGCTGGCATTCATCGTTCCCGCTGTTTTGATTGCCATTCAGTGTTTAACGCGCAGGCGAACTGATTATGCAGCCCAAGTGTCGCGGAGAGACGAACACAGCGTTGTTGACCGCGCCGTTTCTGTAGCTTCGGTAAGTTCATCGCCAACAGGGATATTTGGAATTCGGCTTACTGGTCAATCTTTAGAAGCCGCATCGTTCGTAGTCTTGTTCGTCCTAGCGGCTGCGGGATTTGCTGTTCTGTCCGGGCTTGCTGCCGACGATGACGATCAAGTCTTGCTAACGTCGAAGCAGGCGGGAGCATTCGCAATCTCAGTCTATGGACCGGAAGGCGACATCCCCGTAGGGCCAGCCAGCTTCGGTGTTCTGATCCAAGACCGCATGACTCGCGAAGTGTTGCTCGACCCTCAAGTCGATATTTCGGTGCGCAAGGCGAACGATGATGCGAGCGCTGCGCCGGAGCACCAACGCGCCTTACCGGGCGATGAGAACAAGCTGGCGTTCGCGGCCGACATGGACTTTCCGTCCGCTGGCTCCTGGGTCGTTCAGGTTGCGGTTCGGCGGGCATCAGAAAGCGCGCTTGTTTCGTTGCCCATCCTGGTGACCAGTGCCGAGGCCGGACAGTCGGTTCGTTGGTCCTACATTGTGATACTCGTGGTTTCGGGGGTGCTATGTGCGGTGTATCTGTGGCGACACGGGGCCCGCAGGTCAGCTGCATTGACTGCTCCGATCGCCTAAGGCGTTATGGGAGAATTCTGATTCCCGAAACGGAAAGAGGAGGCTTTGGTGAACCCCTCCCCCTCCCCCTCGAAATTACTTGTTTTCATGGAGATAGGCGAAAATCCGCACAAAAGCGTGAGCCAGTGGGACTTAGAGGCAAAGTCCTCTATTCAAAGAACTTAGGTACTCGCTCAGGACTGGCCCGAGTCGCCGGGAGCGTTGGGGACAACTATCCCCCTTCTCCTCACGTTGGCGATTCTAGGGAAGGTGAAGGAGTGAGAAAAGGACACAGGTCACAGAGCGGTGTGATAGTAACGAGTGTTCGATTCCCTACGATAGCCGCCGACTACTGTCACCCTACATTCGCCAACTGCAGGCAAATGTGGGCCATCCGACTGCGTCGCAGTATCCGCCGGAGCCGGAAGTGCCGCCGGATGAAACCCGGCTCCAAAAAACCGTACCGCTAACGCGGCGCTGAAGCGCCGCACTACCATTTCAATCCTTGGGCTGCAGCAACTCTGTGTTTGCTCTCGAAAATAGGTCTGCGTTGCGGTTGGCTCAATACTCGTTATTGACGTCCCGAGCGCACGGCAGCCGCCAACTCGCCCAGGAGCCCGGCAGTTTCGTCCCAACCCATGCACGCATCTGTAATGCTCTGCCCGTGTGTCAAAGGAGTGCCGGGCACGAGCTTCTGTGCACCCTCGACCAGGTTGCTTTCCAGCATGACGCCGACGATCCGGCGCTCGCCGCGTGCAATCTGGCCGGCAACATTGCTGCATACTGCAGGCTGACGCGTATGGTCCTTCTTGCTGTTGGCGTGACTGCAATCGATCATGACGTTCGGCCGGAGCCCGGATTTCTCGAGTTTGCCGCAGGTATCGGCTACCGCTTCGGGGGTGTAATTGACGGCGTTCCGGCCGCCGCGAAGAATCACGTGGCAATCGGGATTGCCCGTGGTCGCAAAGATGGCCGACTGACCATGCTTGGTGTGGCCCAGGAAGGTATGCGGATGCGCTGCCGATAAGACGGCTTCGATGGCAATCTGCACGTCGCCGGAGGTCGCGTTCTTGAACCCTACCGGGCAGGATAGTCCGGACACCAATTGGCGATGCACCTGACTCTCGGTGGTACGCGCGCCGATCGCGCCCCAACTTACTAGTCCCGCGACGTACTGCGGCGTGATCATATCGAGGAACTCAGTGCCGGCCGGGACGCCCATCTCCGCGAGGTCGAGCAAGAGATGGCGGGCCTGCCGAAGTCCATCGTTGATTTTGTACGACTGATCGAGGTAGGGGTCGTTAATGAGCCCCTTCCAGCCGATCGTGGTGCGCGGCTTCTCGAAGTACACGCGCATGACGATGTGGAGCTCGTTGGTGTGCTTGTCGATCGCGCGTTTCAGCAGGCCTGCATACTCACGTGCAGCCTTGGTGTCGTGAATGGAACAGGGGCCGGCGACGACCAGGAGACGGCGGTCCTCGCCGCGCAGAATGCGACCGATCTGTTCGCGGGCCTGATGGACGGTCGCCGATGCTTTCTCCGTGGTGGGGAGCTCTTCCTCCAGAAAAACCGGCGGCAGGACAACTTTGATCCACTTTATTCGAAGGTCGTCGGTTGAATAGAACATGGCGGTGGCGTTGGTGAACGAAAAGGGATGGGGCGCCCTGATTCTACATTAACAGCCCCCAAGCCAGGTCATTCCGTCCGCGGCGGGTCATAGCGTTCAGAGCAGACCAGAAGCGGTCTCATAAATGATGGGAGGAGGGGAATTCGAATCTCAGGGGCTGAAGCCCGATGCTTACGGTGCCCGTAATGGCACGGCTAAAGAGGTTGCGGAAAAAGTCGGGAAAGCAGATCCCTCGCAGGCTAAAGCCTGCTCGGGATGACAAAAATAAAAGACTTGGACGCGGCGCTGAAGCGCCGCACTACCCAAATCGAAAGGCACCAAGACTTTTTCCGCAAGCTGTGAAGCCGGCTCAATCCATTGATAAAAACCGTGTGCACACCATGATCGGGGTTGGTCACTTGAGGAAGGATTCGTGTTAGGCACCGCATACTCGTGACCAAGCCGTCACAGCGGTGGCAACTCGTTCTCTATTTTCTTCCTGGCTCGCGCTTCGGAAAACCTCCGCTCAAGAAATTGACGGGCCAAATCCCGGCCCCCCATGCCAAAAGCAATCGCCAGACCTAGCATCAGGGCGCCAAACACGAGGGAAAAAGCGATAAGTATGGTCCTCTGGGCGAGTCCGAGTTCTTCAAACGCCATCGAAATAGTCAGTACGACGATGACCACTTTCACGGCATCGCTTAACAACTGCGGGGAGGGCAGATCGGAGTTCACGGCCGCAAGCAGAGCGGCGCGGGCAAAGAAGCTGGCGGCGAGCATGCCCAGAAAGACCATGAATAGCGCCACGAACAGGCGGGGCAGAAATAAGAAGAAATCGGCGACATGCTGCTGGACAACCGGGCTCCCCACGGAGCTGATTCCGGCGAGTATGATGCCCAACCACGCCAGCCAGAAAACCAGTTGGCATAACAGTTCGGAAGGCGATGGCAGGGCGACGTTGTTGAGCAGTTGAGACGCACCCGCTCTTTCAGAGAGGTGGTCGAACTTCACCAACCGGAGGACGCTGCGCAGAACGATCTTGAGCAGATACGCAATGACCCATCCCCCCGCGGCAATGATCAGCATTGCCAGCAGGCGCGGGAGCAGATGGGCGAAGGCGTGGGCAAACTCATTCCAGGCCTGGCCAAGTTCACTAACGATCATGTCTGCCATCACGAGTCCCTTTCCTTTGCCGACCAGAGCTCAAGCAGGTACGGCTTTAAGCGTTCGAAGGTTAAGCAGAGAGCTTCGATGCGCTCCTCCAGGTCCTCCGGCGAGGCGGTCGAATTCTCCGTCAGATATGCGTATGCCCTTCCCCGATAAAGCGGCGCCAAGGCTTGCAGGATGTGGTCGCGGTTGATGACTGACCGGTGATAGGAAGTAGCGAATTCGTAAACGGCTCTTACCCAAAGTTCATCGGTGAAGTGGAACTTGTCGTCTTCGAGAGTGGCCGAGGCCTGGAGCTGGGCCAGCGTCGTGGGAGAAAGGATCGAGCGAAGCACCGGTTCCAGGTCAACCACGCCGGAGCAGAACATCTGATGCAGGCGTTTACGGTCAACGCTTACCGCTCCCGCCGTCACTTCGTACTCCGGGCCGGTTGTAGGCACAGCCTGGACTTCGTGGATGCCGGTCCATGCTGCGCCGTTCTGCTCCATCGACCAGAAAAGCGGACCGACGGTCTGCCGCAGGGCTGTGACAAGGTCGGAGGACTGCTGCTCGAGATGCCCCTTAGCGCCGAGAAACGTCTGGCTGACGCGAAGACCATCGGACAGGGTCGCCATCGTGATGCAAACTTCCGGACCAAGGCGACCCGCGTCATGGCGCCACAGATCACTTTCCACGAGTTCGGCAGCCAATCGGTCGGAAAAGCCGAATTCGCCGGGACGCGGTTCGCGAATTCGTTTGCCATAAAGCGCGCGCGTCATGGGATACAACAGGTTGGTCACCAGAATTCCTTCGAAGCGATGGCGACGATAGACGGGAGCGACGAAGTCGAAATGCTCGCGGTATATCGGCGTGAGCAGACGGTCGATCCAGTCCGGCAAAATGTCGGACGATTCCGGCGCAATGACCGCGCAGGCCCTGGCGCGTAACAAGTCGGCTGAGGCCATAACGATGTGCAGAGCCTGGCCCGCCGAAGGAGAACTGGCATATTGGCTGCTGACGCAATGCAGGGTGCGCAGGGTGCGAAATGTATCAGCATTGCGCGCATCGTCGATGGACGCCGCCCGCACCAGGTCAGGTGTTCCGTCCTGCGAACCACCATCTGGGTTGAGGATCGCGACCCGCTCGCGCGGAAAATACGTCAACAAGCCGTCACGGATAACCTGCACTACGTGGCCGATGGTTTTGGCATGGTTGTAGGTGGGCAGGCCGACCAGGATGTCCACTTCGCCAACGCTGATCAACTGGCGGAGAAGGTCATCGGAGAGGATGTTTTCGTCGGCCACCAATTACTCCAAAGCACTCAAATGCGCCGCAAGCGGAACCAATAGAACTGGTAGGCTCCCAGGGTCAGCAGGTACGGTAGATCAGCCACGCGTGGAAAGATATTTCTGCTGAACATTTCCACCAAAATGTTGCCCTTGAAACGGCTCAAATCCAGCTCCACTGCTTGTGCGGAGGCCGAGAGGTTGTTAACGACCAAGACGGTTTCCCGGTCGAGTTGCCGCAGATAGGCCAGCACCCGGTGGTTCTGAGGATAAAGGAACTCGATCGAACCACGACCGAATGTGGGAGTCGATTTGCGAACTTGTACAATGCGATGCATCCAAGAAAGCAGAGAATGCTCGAAACGCCTTTGGGACTGGACATTGACGGCCTGGTATCCATAGACAGGGTTCATAATCAAGGCCTCGTAGAGGCTCTCCGGGTCGGCCGCTGAAAAGCCGGCATTCCAGCCGCCGTCCCACTGCATGGGCGTACGGACGCCATTGCGATCGCCAAGATAAATGTTGTCGCCCATTCCGATTTCGTCGCCGTAGTAAATGACCGGCGTTCCGGGAAGCGACAACAGCATGCCGTTCATGAGTTCGATGCGCCGCCGGTCGTTGTCCAACAGGGGCGCGAGCCGGCGCCGGATTCCCAGATTCAGGCGCATCCCTTTGTCATGCGCATACTCGTCGTACATGTAATCGCGTTCCATGTCCGTGACCATTTCGAGGGTCAGCTCATCGTGGTTCCGAAGGAACAAGCACCACTGGCAGCCCTCCGGGATTGGCGGGGTCTGCTGGAGAATTTCGGTGATGGGCTTGCGGTCCTCCAGTTTGAGACCCATAAACATTCTCGGCATGAGGGGGAAATTGAACGCCATGTGAAACTCATCGCCATCGCCGAAGTAGGCCCTGAGATCGGCGGGCCACTGGTTGGCTTCCGCCAGCAGCAATCTGCCCGGGTATGATTCATCGAGTCGACGGCGCAATTCTTTGATCACCGCATGAGTTTCGGGCAGGTTCTCGCAGGAGGTGCCCTCTCTCTCGACCAGATACGGTACGGCGTCCAAGCGGAAGCCATCGACTCCCAAATCCAGCCAGAACTTCATCACCTTCCACATCTCTTGGCGGACGGCGGGATTGTCGTAATTCAAATCGGGTTGATGGCTAAAGAAGCGATGCCAATAGTAGGCCTTGGAGATGGGGTCCCAGGCCCAGTTGGACATCTCGGTGTCGAGAAAGATGATTCGTGTGCCACGGTAACGCGTGTCGGTGTCGCTCCAGACGTACCAATCGCGCCGAGGATTGTCGCGTGAGCTGCGAGACTCCTGAAACCAGGGATGCTGGTCGGAGGTGTGGTTCAGCACCAGCTCAATGATGACGCGAATGTTGCGCTCACGGGCAGCAGCGAGGAAGAATTTGAAATCGTCGAGTGTGCCGTAGTTGGGATGAACGGAAGTGTAATCGGATATGTCGTATCCGTCGTCGCGCAACGGAGACGGAAAGAAGGGCATGAGCCAAATGGCGTTTATGCCCAGATCCTTCAGGTAATCCAGCTTCTGCGCCAATCCGCGAAAGTCGCCGATGCCGTCACCATTACTGTCGTACATGGCGCGGACGTGCACCTGGTAAATGACGGCGTCCTGATACCAAAGCGCATCCGAAGCTAGTGGCACCCTCTGTCTCCTCGGACGACAAAGAGCCGGAGGCGCATACCCGGCCCAGTGGTCCGATGCTCATCATAACTGAGACGAACTTCAGAGTGGGCCGACGCGGCGATGCGTTTATGTTTCGATGCCGTGGCTTGGGCTTTTACTTTGCGGCCGTGTCGTCACGGAACTACGTGTCCCCTATTGACTGGGAGGGAGTGACCTGAGATAGGCCACGACAGCCTCAGCATCAGCGCGAGTCATGTGAAACTTCGGCATGGGATCACGGAGTGGCTTGCCGGTGATCCAGATTCCCGTCGTCAGGAGGGTAACCATTCCGGCATTATTCGCGGGTGGCAGACCGGCGAGTCGGGGCGCCAGAGTCGGCCAACCCGGAGTGGGTTGAGCCGGCATGTAGGGTACGGGCGCGCCAGCCAACCATCGGCTGCGATCGAGTTGGCCGTCGGGCCTGCGGGGCGTGTGACAATTTCCACAAACGGCAACATCTTGCACGATGTACTGACCGCGGGCGACGAGGTTCGTTCCTTCGCCTGCCTTCGGCGTCGCCTTCGCCTCCTGCGCAGCGGTGAAATTCGAGCTGGCGAGGATGACCAGCACCAGCAGCGAAAGCAACGGTGCGGCGCTAAAGAAAGTGCGGGATCTTGCGATACTGCCTCGCGACGACATAGGGACACGCTCCGGCTGTCTATTCTGACTTAGACCATCATGGGCCCGCAACTTTGTACGCTTCCAATGAGAGTTCATCATAAATGACTGATCTTGCCGGATACCCTGTCGCGGCTATGCCTTGCCTGCAAGCAGGGCTTCGTACTCCTTCACCGCGCGACGCGCGGCCACGATGCCGCCGTCGGTCGTTGAGACAGGCCCCTCGGAGTCTGTATTGGCGAAGAAGACGCGCTCCATGGGTTGGCGCGCCAGCGGCAGTACCTGCGTGAAATTGCCGGGCTTGGACTTGTACATCGGGTGGCCCCGCCGGTAAATGTGCACCTCGATGGGATCAACGTTGGTCTCGGGCAACAGCTTCTTAAAATCACTCAGCACCGAGCTGGCTACCTGGCGGCATCCGGCGTCGGTCAGCAAGACTGCCCGCTGGTTGGCCGGCATGGGGGTGTAGCAAGTCAGGATATTGTATTTCTGCTTGTAGCCTTGCTGATTGCGTACTACCCAATCGGCGACGACGAAGTCGGTGAAGCTGTTGCCCGGGCACCATGTGTCGTAGCCGCGGTTAAAGACCGGGCGGTCGTAAACGAGGTTAACCACCGGATAAGGAATGTACTCGATTTTTGCGATCGCATCTTTTTGCTTCTGCGGCATGCCCTCGACGATCCGACCGGTGATGAGCTTCGGGGTCGCCATGATAACGCCCTTGGCCGCGACGGTCCGGGGTTTTCCGTCCTGAAGAAATATCACGTTCACACCGTGTTTCTGCGGAACAACAGCGACAGTTGCGGCATTCAGCAACATGCGGTCTTTGTGGGCAGCCATGATGTCCACAAGCCGCTGATTGATTGCGCCTAAACCGCCGGGCAGGGTGGTGCGATCATCCTTGCGGTCGGCACCGGCGATGTCATGCATTTCGCCGATTGCGATGACGGCAGCAGTCTCCTCGGTAGTGGCGCCCCAGTTGGAAGGGCCGTAACCGTCCCACCAAGCTTTCACCTCGGGCGGATATCCGTCGGTGAATTTGGAAAACGGAGTGAGATCCAATTCGGCAGCGTTCTTTGTGGCGTCGATCTTCAGCACGCTATCGCGAAATTTCTTGAAGCCGTCGCGCACGTTCTGCGGGTAGGGCAGCCGGTCAATGCCTTCGACCCACGTATCTGCGACGAACTCGCCGTTCACTATGGTGCCGTCCCAATTGGCGATAGGGAGCTGCTGCAAACCGATTTCCTTGGAAAACTCCACGGCCGCGTCGCCGACGACAAATGCGCCTCCGGTCGCGTAGGGAATGCCTTTGTAGTCTTCGAGATAGGAGTTGCCGCCCCAGTGAGGTTCCTTCTCCAGCAGCAGGAAATCCTTATCCCGCAGCAGGTAGGCAGCGGAGAGGCCGCTCACGCCTCCGCCAACGATGACCACATCATGCTTGCTGCTCGCTGGAGGATGGGCGAATTGATGCCCATCACGGATTTCGTGGCAGACTTGGTTATGCTCGCCATCAATCTCGGTCTGAGTCGCGCCCGCCGCGAGCAGTGAAAGGTCAATCGGACATCCCGCTGCCGCACTGCCCGCTACGACGAATCTTATGAAGTCCCTGCGTGTGGTACTCATACGGCTTCCTCCGTTGCGGGAGCCACGAGGTCGGCCACCTCTTCCCCGCTGCGTACGCGCAAGCGATACCAGATGACAATCATCGCCAGCGAAAAGACAAAAATGATGGTGGAGATTGCGTTGATTTCCGGCGTCATGCCGCGGCGCAGCCGTGACCAGATTTCCAACGGCAGCGTGTTTTCACGGCCAATGAGAAAAAAGCTGACCGCAATCTCGTCCATCGAAAGGGTAAAGATCAGCAGCGCCGCACCAATGACAGGCAGCTTCAGATTGGGCAGGGTCACGCGCCAGAACGTCTGCCAGTAATTTGCGCCGAGGTCGAGCGAGGCTTCTTCCTGCTTAGGGTCAGCTTTTTGTAAGCCGGCGAAGATCTCCGTCGTGGCGACGGCGATCAATGCCGTACCGTGACCGAGTGTGATGGTCAGCAGGCTCAGTTTAAGTCCCATCGCGACCGCCAACATCAGCAGTGAAAGGCCGGTGATGATTCCCGGCAGAATCAACGGCAGTAGCACGAGATGGCGAAACAGTGCCTTCCCGGGAAATGAGACGCGATCGAGCGCGAGAGCTGCAGGCAGGCCGAGGCCAATCGAGATCGCCATTGCGCAGAACGCGACCATGAGGCTGTTGAGCACCGAGTCCCAGAGCGCGGAGTCTTGCGAGAGCTGGCGATACCAATCCAGCGTGAGATTTCGCGGCGGGAAACCTCCGACCCCAGCTCCGTTAAACGAGTACAAGATCAGAACAACAATGGGCAGATAGAGGAATGCGAATACCAGCGCTGCGTAAACAGCAAGCCAGCGCGGACTGCCGTTGCTGCGCTCGCTCACGCGAAACTCCATTTCTTCTCCAGTCGTTCGGTGGCGAACAGCAGCGCGATCACCAGCACCATCATGCAGGCGGAGATCGCTGCGCCCAACGGCCAGTTATAGGCCGCTCCAAAGAGACTTACTACGATATTGGAGATCATAATGCCGCTGGGCCCGCCAACCAGCAGCGGCGCAAGAAAGTCGCCCAGGCTGAGCACGAAAGAGAAGGTTGCTCCAGCAATCAAGCCCGGGATTGACAACGGCACAATCACCCGCCAGAACGTCTGAAGGGGCGTCGCGCCAAGATCGTGCGAAGCTTCCACCAGCCGGCGCGGGATGTGCTCCATGGCGGCATAAATGGGCAGGAACGTGAAGGGCGTATAGATGTGCGTCAGGGTAAGCACGACCGCGAACGGACTGTAGAGCAGGAAGCCCTGCGGGTGATTGGTAATGTGCAGGTATTGCAGCAACGTGTTGAACACGCCGTCGCTGCCGAGAATCGTCTTCCACGCATAAGCGCGCACCAGGTAGCTGACCCACAGCGGAATGATCACGAGTTGATAGAGCAATTCCTTGCGGGCTCCGGCATGAAAAGAAACGAAATACGCGAGCGGATACCCGAGCAACAGCGAGAGCAGCGTAACAATTCCGGCAATGCGCATGGAGCGCAGCAGAACTTCAAGGTAAACCGGAACGCGCAGCAGCTCGCTATAGTTCCGAACATTCCATTGGTGGACGATCTGTTGGCTTGGCGTCACCGTCCAAAAGCTGTAAAGAAACAGCAAACCGTACGGCAGCAACATGAACAGGATCACCCAAGCGATCGGGGGAAGCGCAACTGCGAGTTTGTAAGCGCGGGAATACA
>Ga0209039_10003420_pt1 | contig 12417 bp, 11 predicted proteins | sample BogFormECP12_OM1_FD_188238 | JGI IMG/M metagenome (GOLD analysis project Ga0209039, IMG submission 188238) | Bog forest soil microbial communities from Calvert Island, British Columbia, Canada - ECP12_OM1 (SPAdes) (version 2) | ecosystem: Environmental > Aquatic > Freshwater > Wetlands > Bog ...
ACGGCGATAATTCATGAGTTGATTGTAGCATTTGATCATAGGAAGTTGGGTTTCGGGAAGCATTGGAATTGGGCCAACGCCAAGAAACATCCCCCTCAACCCAACCTACGACTACGACTCGTGAAGTTACGAGTGTGGGTTCTTCTTCAACCACTGATAAACGCATTCGCGCAATTTGCCAGCTACATGGTATTGCCACAAGGCTCCAACCGTCGCTAATAATCCAGTTATAAGGCAGAGCACAACTACGCTGATCAATTCCTTCATTGTCCATTCGTAGCTAGCATCGAGCGCACCTATCGTCAGGATAATGCCAAGGAGAAGCAAGCATACCGAAGTGCCATAAAGCGCCGAGCTAACAATATATTTTACAAGTCTAGATTCTCGAGCAAAGAAAAGTCGACGCGAAGATCGGAACGTTATGGCTACTATTGTCAGGCTACTTAATAGCACAACAACTGCGAAAATCCATTTCAGGTACATGGCTAATGATCCCAATTTGAGTAAGGTAAAGAGGTCCACCCTAAGTCATTTGTCAAAGTGATAGTTTGACCCACAAATGAAATATAGGCTTCGGGAATTGCATATCCTCTCATTGTTGTGACGACACTGTTGGCAACGCGCGTTCCAATGATTCCTTTCTCAAGGACAGTATTCCCAGCCTTTGTATCGGCCACTAAAGCAAGGGCAGTGGAAACTGCAGCTAAGCCATTCGCGATTCTCATGGGTGTTTGGATGGATAATTCTGCGATTGCGACCTCGCCAAGACCAGCACGTAGGATGCGGTCGTGTTTTTTGACCGCATCATCCTTATTCTCCAAATTCCTCACCGCCTTTCTTTTCATCAAAGGCTGAACCCCAATCCCCGGCATAGTAGCCTAATTTCACGTAGCGGTGAAAGCTGGACCAGCGCCAATCGGCAACGGAGCTCACCAACCCGTGTTTGAGCGGGTTGTAATGAATGTAATCCAGATGCCGGTGATAGTCATCCAGGTCTCGAAGGGTATGCTCCCAAAATCGACGCTGCCAGATGGTCGCCTCACCCCTTTTTAACCTGGATGCGTTGGGCTGTTCTCCTGGCCCAATTTGATTGAGATAAGCCTTTGTAAATCGCTTCTTGATTTCTCCCCAGCGTATTGCGTAATTCGTATCGCCTTCGGGCAAAGTCCAGATACAATGGATATGACCAGGGAGCAAACAAATCGCATCGATGACAAATGGGAAACGCAGATTAACCTTGTCCAGAGCCATATGGAGGATGGAGCGCGCCTCAGGTGATACCAGAATAGGCTGCCGGTGGCAGGTAACAACGGTGAAAAAGAATGTCCCGCCTTGAAGTAAGGATCGGCGATATTCGGGCATAAGATAATTATATTGCCAGATAAGAAAGGTGCGGTCAAAAGACGACCGCACCCTACGAAATGATAAAATGGATAGTGCGGTCAAAAAACCCGCACCGTATATAATGGTAATTGGATGGTGCGGTCAAAAGACAACCGCACCCTACGAAATGATAAGATAGATAGTGCGGTCAAAAAACCCGCACCGTATATAATGGTAATTGGATGGTGCGGTCAAAAGGCGACCGCACCCTACGAAATGATAAAAAGGATGGTGCGGTCAAAAAACCCACACCCCACAAAATGTTTTGTTTTAGATCCAGCCGCGCAGTTCCATCGATTTGACGACACGCCCAATCGCCACCATGTAGGCAGCATCGCGCATGTAGACGTTTTCACGCTCGGCCATTTCGTAAATACTGTTAAAGGCCAGGGTCATTTTGGTGTCCAGCCGTTCCAATACTTCTTCTTTGGTCCAGTAGAAATTCATATCATTCTGGACGCTTTCGAAGTAAGAAACGGTCACGCCGCCGGAGTTGCACAGGAAATCCGGGATCAAGAAGATGCCGCGGTTTTTCAGCACTTCGTCAGCCTCGGGGGTGGTCGGGCCGTTTGCGCCTTCAGCCACGATATGCACCCGCTTGTGGATCTTATCCACGGTTTTATCGGTAATCTGTCCTTCCAGGGCAGCCGGGATCAATACGTCGGCTTCTTTGCCTATCCAGGCGTCGCCGTCTTCTATGCTATAACCGGCAGCTTTGGCCCTGGCCTTATCGATGGAGCCGTACTGATCGGTTATGGTCATTAAGAAGCGCGGGTCAATTCCATTGGCATGGCTGACGGTATAGGAGCAGCGGTCATCCCGGTCCCAATAAGATACACAGGCTACCTTACCCTTGAGCAGCTCGATAAATCCGATAGCGGCATATTGAGAGACGTTGCCAAAGCCTTGAATGGCTGCCACACATTGCTCCGGCTGCATATTCAAATGCTTCATGGCCTCACGGACGCAGTGGATCACGCCAAAGCCGGTGGCTTCGGTGCGCCCCAACGAACCGCCGCTGCCCAACGGTTTGCCGGTGATCACGCCTGGAGTATACTGACCGTTTAGTTTGGAGTATTCATCCATCATCCAGCCCATCATTTGAGGGGTCGTGCCGACATCCGGCGCAGGCACGTCATTGCGCGGGCCAATGTTCATCCAGACCTGCTGGATAAATCCCCGGCATAAGCGTTCTTTCTCTGTCACTGAAAGCGTGGCCGGGTCGATAATGACGCCGCCCTTGCCGCCCCCCAATGGGATATCGGCCACGGCGCATTTCCAGGTCATCCACATGGCCAGGGCTCGTACGGTGTCGATGGTTTCGGCCGGGTGAAAGCGGATACCGCCTTTGTTCGGGCCACGGGCATCGTTGTGCTGGACACGGAAGCCCTCAAAGGTACGCAAAGAGCCGTCATCCATTCGCACCGGGATGCGGAAGTGATGTTCGCGCAGAGGCCAGCGCAGCATTTCCTGCACCTGCGGGTCGAGTTTTAATAACTCAGCCACGTGATCGAACTGGCGTTGAGCCATTTCAAACGCATTGGTTGAAGCAGCCATAAGATTCTCTCCTATTATTCGCTATAAAATATGCCGGAGCGAGCTCAGACGTGAATCCGATATTTCCCAGGAAAAAATAAGCGGGCACCTCGGTTGAGCGCCCGCTGAAATATCCTGGCATTATGGAATGAAGCAATCAACAAAAAATCCCTCCGACTGAATCGCCCTTTAAAGGTAACCATTAATAGATTTTATGTCAAGATGATGAAGCTCTAGAATCAGGGCTATCACAAAAGACGAAGCAATCTCATTCCCGGCCAGGGTGGAGGCTGCTTCGCAAAGCCTCGCAGCGACACGGTAGTTGTCATTGCGAGGAGGGTGGAGGCTGCTTCGTGCACCTGCGGCAGCGACATGGTGGTTGTCATTGCGAGGAGGCTGTGCGACGAAGCAATCTCCTCTCGGCCAGGGCGGAGACTGCTTCGTGCACCTGCGGCAGCGACATGGTAGTTGTCATTGCGAGGAGGCTCTGCGACGAAGCAATCTCCCTCTCGGCCAGGGGGGAGGCTGCTTCGCAAAGCCTCGCAGCGACATGGTGGTTGTCATTGCGAGGAGGCTGTGCGACGAAGCAATCTCATTCCCGGCCAGGGTGGAGGCTGCTTCGTGCACCTGCGGCAGCGACATAGAGGGTGTCGTTGGAACGTTCTTTTAGAAATTACTGCCCGGTCTTTCGTTTGGTAAGCTGGCGCTCCAATTCGGAGCGGATGACCTGCGGGTTGGCTTTGCCTTTGGCGGCCTTCATCACCTGGCCAAAAAACCAGTTCGCCAGCGTCTCTTTGCCGTTCAAATAACTGCCCAATTCCTGGGGATTGGTTTCCAAGACCTGGTTGACCAACTGGGAAATCTGGTCGCCGTCTGAAATCTGCTGCAAGCCGCCGGCCTGGATGATGCTGGAGGCCGGTTGTCCGGTGGCCAGCATTTTACTTAAAACGGCCTTGGCGGTTGTCAAATTAATTTCACCGTTGGCAGTAATACATACCAATTCTCCCAGCGCCGCCGGGCTTACTTTTATTTGTGCGATGCTTTGTCCGGATTGGTTCACCCAACCAAACAACTCGCCTGTGATCCAGATAGCCAGATGGCGGGGTGGTATGCCCGGGGTGGCTTTTACGCTTTCTTCAAAGTAATCAGCGACCGCTTTATCATCCACCAATAAGGCGGCGTCCGCTTCGCTCAAACCGTATCCTGCCCGGAAGCGCTGGGCGCGGGCACGCGGCAGCTCAGGCAGGCTCCTGTCGACCCTGGCAATCCATTCCGGCTCGACCACCAGCGGGGGCAAGTCCGGTTCTGGGAAGTAACGATAGTCGTGCGCTTCTTCTTTGCTGCGCTGCGAATAAGTTACACCGTTGATCTCATCCCAGCCAAGCGTTTCTTGAAGAATAGTCTCAGCGCGTTCCAGCGCGGCGCTCTGCCGCTCGATTTCGTAAGCCACCGAGCGCTCCAAAGCTCTGAAGCTGTTCAGATTTTTAATTTCGACACGGGTTCCCAGCGTCTGGCTGCCGGCCAGGCGGACGGAGACATTCGCTTCAAAGCGGATGACGCCTTTTTCCATATCCCCGGAATTGACACCCAGATAGCGGATGATGGCCCGCAGCCCGCTGGCATAGGCGCGCACTTCTTCCACGGTATGCAGGTCGGGTTCTGTCACAATTTCTAACAGCGGTACACCGGCCCGGTTCAAATCGACCAGTGAATAGGTTTCGCCGTTATTTTTTACGTGGGTCAATTTGCCGGTGTCTTCTTCGAGATGGACGCGGCGAATGCGGATTTCTTTCTGCCCCTGGGACGTTTCGATGACCAGCTTGCCGTGTTCCGCCAGTGGGTATTCGTATTGGGAAATCTGGTAGCCCTTTGGCAGATCGGGGTAAAAATAGTTCTTGCGGGCAAACAGGCTGGTATGCGAGATGGTACAGTCCAGCGCCAGCGCTACCCGCAGGCCATATTCGACCGCCTGTTGATTGACCACCGGCAAAACGCCCGGCATGCCGGCGCAGACCGGGCAGACCGCCACATTGGGTGCGGCCTGGATCGAATCGACTACCTGGCACGAGCAGAACATCTTGGAGACGGTGGCCAGCTCGGCGTGGACTTCCAGACCGATGACACCTTCGTATTTATTTTTACCGGTATGGATAAAATCAGAAGATATCACAGCGATAGGCCTGTTTTTATTTATACTTATGTTTTCAATCCAGCCGATTTACAAACTTCTCGATCCGCTGCAAAGCTTCTTCGATCTTTTCATAAGACGTTGCATAGGAACAGCGTACAAACCCGGCCCCGCCCGCTCCAAACGCATTTCCAGGCACAACTGCCACTTTTTCTTCATGTAACAGACGTTCGGCAAAGGCCTCATCATCCAACCCGGTGATGCTGACCTTCGGAAAAGCATAGAAAGCGCCAAAAGGTTCAAAGGTGGGCAGCCCAATCTGGTTAAGACCTTTTACAATGAGCTTGCGCCGGCGGTCGTATTCCGCCAACATCTGGCAAACATATTCCTCGCCATTCTTCAGGGCTTCCAACGCGCCCATCTGCGCGGTGGTTGGAGCCGACATGACGGTATACTGGTGGACGCGCAGCAACCCGGTCATGAGCTCGGCCGGACCTGCCACATAACCAATACGCCAGCCGGTCATGGCATAATCTTTTGAAAAACCTCCCAACAGGATGGTGCGGGATTTTGTGCCCGGCAGGGTGGGGAAGCAAATATGCTTTACGCCGTACACCAAACGGTCATAAATCTCGTCTGAAATTACGATCAAGTCGTGTTTTTCAGCCAGATGAGCAATCTGGAGCAGACTGGCGCGACTGGCCACTGCGCCAGTTGGATTGTTAGGATAGCCGACTAAAATGGCCTTGGTACGTGGGGTTATGGCTGCCTCAACATCGCGCGGGTCGAGATCAAAGTTATTTTCCATCCGGCAGGGCACTTCCACCGGCACGCCGCCAGCCAGCAGCACTTCAGCTTGATAGGCAACAAAACAGGGTGTGAGCACGATCACTTCATCGCCCGGGTCCAGCAAGGCGGTAGCAGTCAGATAAAGCGCTTCGGAGACGCCCACGGTTAAAATGACTTCGGAGGCCGGGTTGTAACTGACGCCGTACAGCTTTTCGAGGTGATCGGTCAGGGCCTGGCGAACTTCCATGATGCCGGAGTTGGAAGTGTAATGAGTTTCGCCTCTCTGTAATGATTGGACACCCGCTTCCAGGATCGGTGCAGGGGTGATGAAATCCGGTTCACCGATGCCCAGTGAGATTACATCTTTCATGGTGGCGGCGATATCAAAGAATTTTCGAATTCCGGATGGTTTTAGCTCGGCAACCCGTTTGGAAAGAAATGTGTCGCGCATTTATGCTCCTTTAAAACTATTTTTATCAGACTGGTGGGCTTTTAATGTTTGTCCAGAGGGTTTTATGCTCCCCAGCTGGATTTACAAAGGATTGACCTGCCATTCATCCAGTAACTCATCATAAAACAACTCAAATTTCAATCCATTTTTTGTGCTCAGACGAAAACCGTGTCCATTGGGTTTGCGCCATTCAGCTTCAATTTCGGCCACTTCCAGGCGCTGGCCGCCAAAATCGAATGCCAGCGGTCTTTCGGCGTATTGGTAGCCAGAATAGCATTTAACCTGGGGCGGGGTTACATCTCCGCCCATGATTGATCTCCCAGATTAATGCGGTCGGCGCGTCCCTGGATGTGGACGTTGCGACCGATCAGAGAGTCTTCCAAAATCATCTGTTCGACCTGAGCTCCTTCCTCGACGATGGAGTTGCGTATGATCACATTTTCCAAATGGCAATCACAGCCTATGGATACATACGGGCCGATGACGGATGCTTCGATGTGTGCGCTTTCAGGAATAAAAACAGGTGGAATGATGGTCGCTCCCAGAGAATTCGATGTATCAAGACTGTTATCGTGACCATGCTCTAACAGGTAGCGATTGGTTTCGAGCAGCGATTCGGGGGTGCCGGCATCCAACCAGGTCTCAACTTGATGAGTGCGGATTCTTGCGCCGCCTTCCAACAAGATATTGACCGCATCTGCCAGGAAATACTCGCCTTTCAGACTGATGTCCCGGCGGGTTTGATCATCAATGGCTGCAATCAGATCTTCGCCGCTGCGGAAGTAATAAAAACCGACTAATGCCAGGTTATTGGTAGCATCACTCGGTTTTTCGATCAAACGGGTTACCATATTTTCAGAATCCAATTGCGCCACGCCAAACCGGCGCGGATCTGGCACCGGCTTGACCCAGGCAACCGCATCTGCCGTTTCGGATTTCAGGAAGGAAAGGTCGGTTTCAACCAGCGTATCTGAAAACGCCATTAGCATTGGACCTTTCAGGTAGTCACGCGCCAGAGCGAGTGCATCCGATTGCCCACGCATTTCCATTTGCAATACATAATTCGTTTTCTTACCCGGATGGTGTTCCTCCATGTATGCTTTGACCTGATCACCCTGAGGTCCGATAATAAAAACATATTCGACATTAATTGATTCCGGAATAGTGTCGAATTGTTCCAGAACGTAGTCCAGAACCGTCTTGCCTGCCAGGCCAATCAAAGGTTTTGGCTTACTCCAGGTTTGCGGGCGCATGCGCGTGCCTAAACCGGCCATAGGGATAGCAATTATTAAGGTTTCTGTCATTTTAATGTTTCTCCCTGTATCTTGCTTTTTAGGAAATCAAGGTAATTTTATCATCATCTATATTTTTCACAGATTGTTTCCGTTCGATCCGAGTTCCTGGATTTTTGTTTCGAGAAGAGAGATTGCTTTCTTCAATGTGTCAGCATCAAAAGCCAGTTTTGCTCCGGCGGTCTGGTACAAACGGGGAACGGTTTCAGTTCCACCGAGAGATAAGGCCTTGCGGTAGCGGGCAACTGCACTCGTCTGATCTCTCAAGGCATTCTCCCAGACCTGGACAGCGGCAAGTTGCGCCAGGCCATATTCCACATAATAAAATGGGCTGGTGTGGATATGAGGCTTTTTATGCCAACCGGTCAGTATGGTGTCCTCCAGTCCACTCCAATCTACTCCGGGCATAAAGCGCTGCCAGAGAGCTCCCCACTCGGCGTCACACTGGTCGGCATTTTTGGCCTTAGGCGGGTTTTCATAAACCCAATGCTGAAATGCATCTACTACCGCCATATAAGGCCAGAAGGTGATGATTTGCTCAAGTTGCTCTATCCCGGCTCGTGCAGCCTCTTCTTTTGTATAAAATCCACCATAGTCATTAGCCAGATAAGGGCTTGCCAGAAGCTCCATAGCCATTGAAGCTACCTCAGCAAATTCGGCCGGAACAGAAAGTTGTCCAAAATAGCTCATTCCTGCCGTTTCAAAGACATGAAATGAATGACCGCCTTCGTGTAGCATAGTCTGGACATCTCGATGCGTTCCGACCACATTTGCAAAAATAAAAGGCCGGTGTACTAAATTAAAACCAGTACAGTATCCACCGGGGGCTTTATTCTTGCGGTTGTCCAGGTCAAGCAGGTTTTCTTGAATCATGATATCGAAATAAGCACCCAGCTCAGGGTGGACCTGGTGGAAGACGTTTGATACCTTTTCTTCAAGCTGGCGGACATCTTTGAAAGGCTGCAAGGGCGAGCGGCCCAACGGATCAACATTCAGGTCCCAGGGACGGAGTGTCTGTAGCCCCAGTTGTTGGCGGCGGCGATCATAGATACGACTGGCGGCTGGAACAGCCACCTGCTCGATGGCATCGTGGAAGCTTTTACAATCCGCCGGGGTGTAATCGAAACGCAGCAACTGCTGCCAGCGGAAAGCCCGGTAATCGGGCAGGCCTGAATTAGCAGCCAGCTTCAGACGCAGCGCCAATAATTTTTGCCAAAGCTCATTGATGGCTTGCCGGTCGGCCAGCTGGCGTTCTGCAGCCAGCCGCCAGGCCTGTTCACGAGTATCCCGCTCAAGGTTCTGGTATACCGCCTCTAATTGTGAAATGGTAAGCTCTCGCCCTTGCCATGGTACGGTCATAGCTGAGATGATTTGGTTATATTCGTTGGATAGTTTTTGTTCTTCCGCTAACAAGGGCAGGTTATCCGCATTGAACAATTTGGCTTCTGCCCGGTAATTTCGTAAGGGTATTGCGAATCCGGCCGGTACCAGGCCACTTTCCAGCAGTTTGAGCTTTAAGCCCTGGTCGGATGCCATCATTTTGGGATAGATGGTATCCATAAAGTGATTAAAACGACTTTCTGCGTCTTTATCCGCAGTGTTGACGGTGATGGCAACCTCCAGGCGGTTGTAAAGCTCATCGACGCATTCGTCTAATAACGACCAATCTCTTAGCCACTGCTCGACGTTCTGGGAGTTAATCTTTACATCGGCCAGATGTTGTGCAAACGGCTGAAACTGTGGCCAATCCCAGGTCATTAACTCTTGAGGTGTCTCAGGTAAGCCAGTCAACATTTCGCACCTTGATAAACGTTTACAAAACCGGCTTTCGTAAATGCCAATCAGTCATTTGCTGATATGCATGCGCTATTCTAAATAGAACGTCCTCACGAAAATGCGCCCCCATTAATTGCATGCCTACCGGTAAACCCTGGCTGTCAAATCCAACCGGGAATGCCAGTCCGGGTACACCCGCCAGATTGGCCGGCAGTGTGAAAATATCCTCAAGATACATGGCCAGCGGATCATTGTTGTGCTCTCCCAGCCGGAAAGCCGTGCTGGGCGCCACTGGAGCAGCAATCACATCCACGCTTTTGAAAACTTCTTCAAAGTCATTCTTTATTAATGTACGTACTTTTTGCGCCTGACCGTAATAAGCATCATAGTAACCGGCCGAAAGGGCATATGTACCAAGCATGATACGGCGCTTGACCTCCGGGCCAAAACCGGCCTGGCGTGTTTTGCAGTACAAATCGAGCACAGTATCGGCTTCCTCTCTTAGCCCATAGCGGATGCCATCATAACGCGCCAGGTTAGCCGAAGCTTCAGCCGGGGCAATCAAGTAATAAACCGGGAGGGCATACTCGGTGTGCGGTAGGCTGACCGGCAGCAATTGTGCGCCTGCCATTTCTAGAACTGCAATGGCCTGCTGCACCGCGCTTTCCACTTCAGGCTGAATACCCTGGATAAAATATTCTTTCGGTACGCCGATGCGCAGTCCCTTAAGACTGGCGTCGTCCTTCAATTCTAAATCAGGCAGTGGGATATCCAGGGTAGTGGCATCCCGCGCATCATAGCCGGCCATCTGGCTAAAGATCAGAGCGGTATCCTCTGCATTGTGGGCAAAAACGCCTACTGTATCCAGGCTCGAACCGTATGCCACCAACCCATAGCGAGATGTGCGTCCATAGGTCGGTTTGATACCGGTCACCCCACAGAAAGAGGCCGGTTGGCGGACGCTTCCGCCGGTGTCGGTACCTAAAGCTGCCGAGACGTTGTGAGCCGCCACACAGGCAGCGCTGCCCCCGCTCGATCCACCTGGCGCCCGCTCGAGATCCCAGGGATTGTGAGTTGGGCCATAGGCCGAATTTTCTGTGGATGAGCCCATGGCGTATTCATCGTTATTGGTCTTACCAACCAGAATCACACCTGCATCTAAAAGCCGCTGGACAGTTGTGGCAGTATAAGGTGGAACGAAATTTTCTAATATGCGAGAGCCACAAGTACAGCGTATGTTTGCCACGCACAATACATCTTTTACCGCGATTGGTAGTCCCAACAGAGCCGGCAGGGGGTCGTTTGGGGCATGTCGCCATTCAAGCAGCCGACGGTCCGCTGCTTGTGCCTGTCGCAAGGCCAGCTCGGGGGTCAGGGTTATAAAAGCATGCAAACGGGCTTCCAGCGCGTTGATCCTCTCCAGACAGGCTTGTGCCAGCTCCTGGCAGGAAAATTCGCCGCGGCGCAAGGCATCCAGCGTTTGCCGTGTGGTGAGATCGGTGAATTCTGTCATGAGGGTTGGTCCAGAACCGGGGGAACCCGGAATTGATCATTTTCAGTCTGGGGGGCGTTGAGCAGGAGGTCTTTTATATCCAGGCTGGGAGCAGATTTGTCAGGGCGCAGTACGCTGCGTGACGGCAGCACACTGGAGGTCGGTGGAATCTGGCTGGTATCCAGGTTTTGCAGGCGGGCAGCATACTCAAGAATGTCGGATAATTGCTGGCGATAAAGTTCTTTTTCCTGGTCGGTCAGGCTTAGACGGGCAAGTTCGGCAATATGCTCAACTTCAGAAAGGGTCAAAGTCATAGTTTTTATTATAACAACGAATCACTTCTGCCAATGACTGGCATACCAGATCAAATAATCTGTAACGTGTGCCTGCCAATAAGGCTCTTCGTGCCGGCCGGAGTTGATATGAAATTCGTGGGGTACCTGATAATAGGTCAATAATTTATCCCAATTGTTGGCAAACTTAAAATAGACGTCTTTATCACCCATATCCATATAAATAGCCGGGATTTGACCGGATGGAATTTTCTTCAGCCAGAGCGGCAAAAAGCCTGGGTCGCCGGTAAAAGGAACCAGGCTGTGCGCGCCAATTGCGCCGAATATGCTCCAATACGTCAGTCCCAGGTGCATGGCCCAGGCAGCCCCCCTCGACAGACCACCAATGGCACGGCATTCTTTTTTTGCACAGGTATTGAAGTTTGCATCCAGCCAGGGAATTAATTCCTCGACGACGGATTGTCCAAATTTGGAAATGTACGGGTTTGATAACCAATATTCTTCGTAAGGCATAGCGACGATAAAAGGTGGGGTTTTTTCGGATAAGATTAAGGTATCCGCACTGGCGGGAACGCCCAGACGCACCCACTGGTCATCATTAAAAGTCTGGCCGTGCATCAGGATCAAAAGCGGATATCCATTGGTTTTTTTCGCATCATAACAGGGCGGTAAATAGAGCTGGAAAAACAACGATTTTGCCAGCAACTTTGAGTTAATCGACTGGCGTTCGATGCTGCCATGTTGATCCTGGCATCCGGCCGGCGTTGGAATCAGCGTTGGGGATGGCAGTTGCGTCGGGGTGACAGATGGTGTTTGGAGGGTGCCAGCGCTGGTTTTGAAAGGAAAAGAACTTTGAGTGGGATTAATTTGGGCGGCAGGGGCAGGCGGTATCGTTGGTTGGCAGCCGGACAACAAAAGGAATGCCAGCAGCACAATGCCTGAATAACTCGATTTCAAACAATGCTCCTGTAAACCTGGGGATATAAAAAAATTCTTAAAGCCATCTGGATCACTTGACGGTTTTGTTACATCCGGATTATACTCTAACAGCCGGGGTGTAGCGCAGTTGGCAGCGCACCGCGTTTGGGACGCGGGGGTCGGCGGTTCAAGTCCGCCCACCCCGACTGGTAATCACCGCCGAGCTAGCTCGGCGGTTATCCATAAAAAAGCACAAGTTTTGAACGAGAAAGCTTTAAAACAACTATGGGACGCCAAAGATACGATGGAGTAGTTGAAGCTGTTCGATATGCCCCGGATGGCAAGCTTGCAATAGCTCG
>Ga0209039_10003421_pt1 | contig 12415 bp, 7 predicted proteins | sample BogFormECP12_OM1_FD_188238 | JGI IMG/M metagenome (GOLD analysis project Ga0209039, IMG submission 188238) | Bog forest soil microbial communities from Calvert Island, British Columbia, Canada - ECP12_OM1 (SPAdes) (version 2) | ecosystem: Environmental > Aquatic > Freshwater > Wetlands > Bog ...
GATCGCCCTTCACATTCTTGCCGAGATGCACACGCAGGGCGCGCCGCCCGCGTTCCGCTAGCACCGCGAAATCGCCGCGAGCCTGCGCCGCCTTCACCACGCCAAATGTGTATTTCTGTCCCGGCACCGGCAAGTCCACCGCATCGTCGCACGTAATCTGCAGGAACACACCGCTGTTCGGGCCGCCCTTGTAGGCTTGTCCCGTCGAGTGTAGGAAGCGCGGGCCAAAGCCGAGGCAGGTGGCCACTTTTCTGGCGTCGCGCACCTGGTGGCGAATGCCCTGCAGCGCGCGCTCATTCTGCGGGTTCATGGTGACGTAACCAAGCACGGCAAAATAGTCGCCTGTGCCGATGCGCGACAAATGCGTTCGCAAAACGTCCGCGAGTTTTCCGCCATTTTTCAGTGCAGCGGTGTTCTTTTCGTCCGCAAACAGTTTGATGCCTGCGGATTCAAAAAAGGGCACTTCCGCTGGCAGTTTGCCGTTTGCTTCGTATTCCTCGGTCAACTTGCGCGTTTCGATCTTGCTGGCTTCCACATCGGGCTGATTGAAGGCGTTGATGCCCAGGATGGAGCCTGCCACCGCCGTGGCGATTTCCCAGCGGAAGAATTCCTGGCCCAGATCGTATTTGTTTCCCAGCACAATGCGCACCACAGGATGGCCGGCTTTTTCGAGTGCGGTTACCGCGGCATCCTGGGCCTTGTTGATTTCGTTGCTGAGGCGGAGGTAAGCGAAGACGCGGTCGGTGCCATACACCGCGGGTTTCACCAGCTTTTCGCGGTCCACGGGAATAATGCCCTTACCGATTTTTCCGGTGGATTCAGCGATCAACTGTTCCAGCCACGCGCCAAGATCGAAAATTCCCGGAGAGGTGATGATGGTCAGTTTGTCGCGGCCGTGATTCGCCGCAACTCCCAGGATTGTGCCGAGCACCACGCCCGGATTCGCGTCGGCAATGCTTGCGGATCCGCACGCCCTCACCATCTCTTGCGTGGACTTCAGGAATTTGCCGAGGTCCAGGCCCATGCTGGCGCCAGGAACAATCCCAAAATTCGAGAGTGCGGAATAGCGCCCGCCGATGCTGGGTACGCCCGCGAAGACGTGGCGGAAATGGTCCCTTTCGGCGACCTGTTGCATCTTGGAGCCGGGATCGGTGACGGCCATGAAGTGGCTGCCCACTTTTTCGGGGCCGACCTTGGCATTGATGCGTTCAAAAAAGTATTGCTTGTAAATATTGGGCTCGAGCGTGCTTCCGGACTTACTGGATACGATGCACAGCGTCTTGCGCAGATCCAGCTTCCTCTCCATCGCTTTGATCTGGCCGGGATCGGTCGAATCCAGAACATGCAATTCCGGGAAGCCGGGGATTTTCCCGAAGGTCAGGCGCAGCACTTCCGGGCAGAGGCTGGAGCCGCCCATGCCGAGCAGCAGCACATGGCGGAATTTGCCCTTCTTTACTTCCTGCGCCAGCTTTTTAAAGGTGGCAAGATTGGCCAACTGCTGTTCCGTAATGGTGAGCCAGCCTAGCCAGTTGCTCTCGTCCGTGCCGCTCCATAGCGTAGCGTCCTTCTTCCACAGCCGCGCGACCTTATTGTTGTTTTTCCAATCCGCAAACGAGGCGTCAATGGCCGCGGACAACGCCGGGGGCAGCTTCCAGCTAATTTTGTTCAGGCTCACGCGCGCACCCCAGCGCTTTTCCCCGTGGCGTCCAGCAACTGCTTGAACGCATCCGCGAAAAGCTTCACACCGTCAACGAGCAGTTTGTCCGTCACATCCTTCATGGAAATGCCAGCCTTGCCCAGGTTATCCATTGTTTTTGCGGCGCCGGCGACATCCTCGGTCAAGCTCTTGCGCAATTTGCCGTGGTCCCGAAAAGCGTCAAACGTGGCCGGAGGAATCGTGTCCACGGTATCCGCGCCAATCAGTTCTTCCACGTAAATGACGTCGCGATACTTCGGATTCTTTGTGCTCGTGCTGGCCCACAGCAGCCTCTGCGTCTGCGCGCCTTTGCCTGCAAGCCCCTTCCAGCGCGGCCCGCCAAAGAGTTCCTCGTATTTCTGATAAGTGAGCTTGGCGTTCGCGATGGCAATCTTTCCTCGCACGCTTTCCAGTAGGCCCTTCGCCGGGCCGCTGGCAGTCTTTTCCAGTTCGTCCACCCTGGAATCCACCAGCGTATCAATGCGGCTCACGAAGAAACTCGCTACGCTGGCGATGTGGCTGATGTCCAGCCCCTTCAGGGCGCGCGCTTCGAGCGCGGCAATAAACGCTTCCGCCACCTTTTCATACGCCGATTGCGCAAACAGCAGCGTGATGTTGATGTTCAGTCCTTCTTCCAGAAGTTGGCGAATGGCGGGAATGCCTTCAGGCGTGGCGGGCACCTTGATCATCAGGTTCTCGCGGCTCACCGTTTTCCACAGCCGCCGCGCCTCTTCCAGCGTGCCTTTGGTGTCATGCGCGAGGTACGGCGAAACCTCCAGGCTCACGTAGCCGTCGCGTCGTTTTGACTGCTGGTAGACCGGTTTGAAAATGTCGCAGGCATCCTGGACATCGCGGATGGCGATCTTTTCGTAAAGGCCCTTGGCATCCAGCGATTTGGCGTCCGGTGCATTCAGGATATCGGAGTAGAGTGTGCTTCCGGTGATGGACTTCTCAAAAATGGCGGGGTTCGAAGTCATGCCGCGCAGCCCATCGTTCTCAATCATCTTCTTCAGTTCGCCGCTGGTAAGCAGGTCCCGCCGGATGTAGTCCATCCACGGCGATTGCCCGAATTCCAACAAGCCCTTCAAGGGGTTTGTACCGGACTTGCCTCCGACATTGGGAATTGTTGCTGAGGTGGTCATGACGCTTCTCCTTTATTCGCGGGCCGTAAACTTAAATTGTACGACGGGCACAGGTCCGGGCACGCCCTGGATTTCAGATTTTTAACATCTTTTCTTCCAACGCCTTAACCTTCGCCAGGCGCCTCAGGTGGCGCTCTTCGTGCGTGAATTGCGCGCCCAGGAACGCCTTCAAAAGGTCTTCCGCCAGCTTGACGCCTACCACGCGCGAACCCATCACCAGAACATTGATATTGTCGTGCTCCACTCCTTGGTGCGCGGAATAGCTGTCATGGCACATTCCCGCTCGGATGCCCACCAGTTTGTTTGCGGCCACGCTGGCGCCCACGCCGCTGCCACAGATCAGCACTCCTCGTTCGGCGCGCCCATCGAGCACCGCGCGGCCCACCGCTTCGGCAAAGTCCGGGTAGTCGGACGGCTTTTCGTCATACGCGCCAACGTCGAGCACGTCGTGACCGAGCGACTTCAACAAGCTGGCCATGTCGTTCTTCAGTTGAAAGCCCGCATGGTCCGATCCGACTACGAGTTTCATGCTCGCCTCACTTGCCGAGAAGTTGTTTCGCCGCTGCCACTACCTCATCCACGCCAAAGCCGAAGTGCTTCAACAGGTCCTTCAGCGGCGCGGACGCTCCAAAGCTGCGCATGCCAATGATCTTTCCTTTTAAGCCCGTGTAGCGCTCCCAGCCGAACACCGAGCCCATTTCCACGGAGACACGCGCGGTCACACTGGCCGGCAGCACGCTTTCCTTGTACGCCGCATCCTGCTTCTCGAAAAGTTCCCAGGATGGCAGGCTTACCACGCGAGCCTTGATGCCCTCGGCTTTCAGTTTTTCGCATGCGCCTACGCACCACTGCAATTCCGTGCCGGTGCCGATCAGGATGACTTCCGGCTTTCCGCCCTCCGCATCGGCCAGCACGTAGCCACCCTTGGCAACGCCGGAAGCAGACGCATATTTTGTGCGGTCCAACGTGGGCATGGCTTGCCGGCTGAGCACTAGCGTGGACGGCCCGTGGCTGTGCTGCATGGCAGCTTTGTACGCCTCGGTCACCTCGTTCGCATCGCCAGGCCGCAGCACCAGCATGTTCGGCATGGCTCGCAGGGAGGCGAGTTGCTCGATCGGCTGGTGCGTTGGCCCATCTTCGCCGACACCGATGGAGTCGTGCGTGAAGATGAAGAGCACGGGGATTTCCATCAGCGCCGCCAGCCTCATACTGGCGCGCATGTAGTCGCTGAAGTTGAAAAAAGTCGCGGCAAACGCGCGCAGGCCGCTGAGCGTCATTCCGTTCGCGGCTGCTCCCATGCCATGTTCGCGCACGCCAAAGTGGACGTTGCGCCCCGCGAACTCGTCGGGGAAAAACTCTCCGGCACCTTCAAACGTCAGATTCGTCTTGTTCGATTTCGCCAGATCGGCGGAGCCGCCCACGAGCCAGGGAATGTTCTGCGCCAGGACGTTCAGCACCTTCCCGGAGCTTTCGCGCGTGGCCATGCCTTTCGCATCCGCGGGAAAGACGGGCAGATTCTTATCCCAACCGGCGGGCAACTCGCGGTGTTGCATCTTATTTAGGCACTCGGCCAGTTCGGGGAATTGTTTCGTATAATCGGCAAACAGCTTGTCCCACTTGCCGCGCGCATTTGCGCCGCGCGCGCCGACGTGGTCCGCGAAATGTTGGTACACGCCGTCGGGCACCAGAAATTTCGCGTCTTCCGGCCAGCCGTAGTTCTGTTTCGCCAGCTTGATTTCCGCTTCGCCAAGCGGCTCGCCGTGCGCTTCATACGAATCCTGCTTGTGTGGCGAGCCGTAGCCGATATGCGAGTCCACGACAAGCAGCGTTGGACGATCCGTCGTCTTCAAAAACGTTTCGTATCCCCGCGAAAGCTCCAGCAAACTATTGGCATCGGCAACGCGCGTGACGTCCCAGCCATACCCGACGAAGCGCGTCATCACGTCTTCGCTGAACGACCAGCTTGCCGGGCCATCCAGCGTCACGCGGTTGTTATCATAAATCCAGCAAAGGTTCCCGAGCTTCAGGTGGCCCGCAAGCGATGCCGCTTCACCGGCCACTCCTTCCATAATGTCGCCGTCGCCGCACACCGCGTACACGCGGAAATTGAACAACTCAAATCCCGGCCGGTTGAAATTGGCCGCCAGCCATTTTCCGGCAATGGCCATGCCCACGCTGTTGCCCACCCCTTGCCCCAACGGGCCCGTGGTCGTCTCCACTCCCGTGGTGAGGTGCGATTCCGGGTGGCCGGGCGTCCGGCTGCCCAGTTGGCGAAAGCGCTTGATCTCGTCCAGCGAGACAGAAAGTTCCTTCTGGACCTCACCTTTGGCGTTCACCGCGCGTACTCCGGCCAGATGTAAGGTCGAGTAAAGCAGCATCGACGCGTGCCCCGCCGAGAGCACGAAGCGGTCGCGATTCGGCCACAGCGGATCAGTGGGGTCGTAACGCAAAAAACTTTGCCACAGTGAGTAAACGACCGGCGCCAGGCCCATGGGCGCTCCCGGATGCCCGGAATTGGCCTGTTGCACGGCATCAATGGAAAGCGTCCGGATAGTATTGATGCACAACTGATCCATGTTTTGCTGGCTCACAGTGTCTCCCTTGCGGATCAGGGGATACCCGCAACGTGGGTTCAGGGGTTAGATGCAGCACCCGCAGGTAAAGCACCCAAATTGTACAGCAAAACGGCTGGGGCTGGCTTATGCGGATGGCGTGCGGGCCAATCGCCGGTGACCCGCCGCGCAGACCATGCGCCACCGGAGGAAAATCCCTGCCAAGCCGTAATACTGCATTAACCCGACATTCATACTCCGGTCGCTAGTATTTCATCCAGGGGATCCGGGATGCATGTCCTGATTGTGGAAGACGAGCCGGAAATGGCCGGGCTGATTGCCCGGGGTCTGCAGGAAGAATCGTACCAGGTAAGTCACGCCCGTGATGGCCGGTCGGCCCTGGAACTCTCCGCCACCCAGGATTTCGACATCATCCTGTTGGATGTGATGCTTCCGCGCATGAATGGTCTGGAAGTCGCCCAGCAATTGCGCCTCCGAGAGCAGGAGACGCCCGTGCTGATGCTGACCGCGCGCGACGCGCTTCCCGACGTCATCAAAGGCCTCGATGCCGGCGCCGACGACTACCTCACCAAGCCGTTCTCGTTCCAGGAACTCCTTGCGCGGATTCGCGCGCTGGTGCGCCGCCACGAGTTTCGCAAGAAGAATGTGCTGGAAGTCGAAGACCTAGTTCTTGACGCGGCCTCCTTCCGCGCCTTTCGCCAGGGACGGGAGATTCATCTTTCGCTGACCGAATTCCGGCTCCTCGAACTTCTGGTGCGCCATTCCGGGCGAATCGTTTCGCGCGGTGAAATCCTTAGCAGTGTCTGGGGCCACGGCCGGGATGTCGCGGAAAACACGCTGGATGCCTTTGTGCGCTTGCTGCGCAAAAAAGTGGATCAGCACGCGCCAATCAAACTCATCCAGACGCACCGCGGCTTTGGCTATTCGGCGGGCATGGCGAAAAGCCCGTGCATCTGACCATTCGCGCACGCCTCACGCTCCTCTATTTCGTCGTGCTGGCCGCCTCCTTCGTGGCTTTCTTCTGGATTTGCGACTTCGGGTTCCGCCGCAGTATTGAAATCACCGTGAATGACGCTTCGCACAGCAACCTGGAGACCGTCCGCCGCGTCATCGAAGGCTCATTGCCCAGGGGACTCCCGAAAGTGCAGAAGGAACTCAGCGAACTCTCCGGACTCTGGGCGAACGGCGCCATTTTTGAGGTTGCCGGCCCCGACGGCCAGTGGATTTTTCGTCCGCCGAGGTTTCAAGCGGCGCAAACTCCGCTGCCCGAAGCACCTGCCGCGGGTGTGTCCTTTGTCACCACCAATCTGGAGGCCTTGCAATATCGCATCGCCCGCGAGCGAGTAATCATTGCGGGGAATGTCTTCCTGATTGACGCCGCCGTGCCCACGGAGCCTTTTGATCAGGCGCTCGATGGCTTCCGCTTGATCGAGAAGCGTTTCCTCCCGCTCCTCGTGGTGCTCGCCTCGCTTCTTGGTTACTGGCTTAGCGGCCGCGCCCTGGCTCCGGTAAATCGCATCGTGCAATCCGCGGAGAGCATCGGCGTGCAAAATTTGTCGCGGCGCTTGGAAGTTCCGCGGGCCAAGGATGAGCTGCGCCGGTTGACTGAAACTCTGAACGCCATGCTGGGCCGCATCGAGTCCAGCGTCGCGCACATCACGCAGTTCACCGCGGACGCTTCTCACGACCTGCGCACCCCGTTGGCGCTGATTCGCACCAACGCGGAACTGGCGCTCCGCCGCCCGCGCCGCGAAGACGAGTACCGCGAAACGCTCGGGCGCATCCTGGCGGCCGCGGAAGAGAGCACGCAACTCATCGAGCACCTGCTCACGCTGGCGCGTGCCGATGCGGGCGCCGCCCAGCTTCGCTTTGAAGCCGCGGATCTTTCGCAAGTCTTGCGCAAGGTGTCGCCGCACGCGCGCATCCTGGCTCAGGCCAAGGGCCTGGACTTCTCTCCAGAAATCGATACCGAGCCGCTTCCCGTTTCCATGGATTCCTCCGCGATGGAGCGCCTCCTGCTAGCTCTGCTCGACAACGCCGTCAAATACACACCGCAAGGCTGCCTTTCCCTGCGCTCCTTCTCCCGCGAGGGGCAGGCAATCGTGGAAATCCAGGACACCGGAGTGGGCATTTCCGAATCCGATCTGCCGCATATCTTCGATCGTTTTTACCGCGCCGATCAGGCGCGCTCGCGCGAAGTTCGCGGTTCAGGGTTAGGGCTCGCTATCGCGCGCTGGATCGCAGAAATGCACAAGGGCTCGATCGAAGTCGAAAGCGAACTCGGCCACGGTTCGTTGTTTCGCGTCCGTCTGCCGCTTCTGAACAGAGAACATTCTGTTGCACTTATGCCCGAAAGACAGAACACGACCGCAGTTTCGGCAGTCTGAAAGGGCGTTCACCTGAAAGTTCTTTCACCCCCTTTTCAACCTGCCACAACAGTTCATTCATCCCACCCTAAACGGGTCCATGAGGTAATGGCATGCGGAAGCAAGGTCCGAGGTTTCTTTAACAGAGTCACTCGCTCTTGAGCCAGGTCCAAGATGAAGGGAAGACAAGACAATTGTCAGGTGTCTATTCGCAAAACATGTCGGAGCAATGCGCGCACTTCTTCAGTCTACCCAGCTTGCTTAGTTCTGCATGCCGCAGTCTCCGAAGATCCCATTTCTGGCATGCCCGGCCGATTGCCGAACTGCTTATTCGGAAAGTCCCAAGAATTTGCTTTCATGAGGAGATATGGAAATGAAGAGATTTAGCCGCTCGTTCCCGGTAATACTTTTGCTTGCGATGATCTTCTTCGCGCCGCGAGCCGGCGCGCAGAGCGACAAGGGCTCCCTGACCGGCCACGTTACAGACTCGTCCGGCAGCGTGCTGCAGGGTGCTTCGGTTGAACTGCAACCCACTGGAGTTATCGTCGCGACGAATCAGCAGGGTTCATACTTCATCAACGGTCTTGCCCCCGGTGCGTACACTATCACTATTACCTACGTGGGGTTCACGCTTTTCACAAAGGTCATCAATATTACGGCGGGCCAACCCCTCACTCTCGACGTAAAGATGGAAGTGAACTCTCAACGGGATCAGGTTTTTGTAACCGCCGAGCGCCCATCCGGTGAAGTGGAAGCACTCAATCGCGAACGCACTGCGGATAATATCCTTCAAGTTCTGCCGGCCGAGGTTATCCGCAGCCTGCCAAACGCAAATATGGCCGACGCCCTCAGTCGCCTGCCGAGCGTCACCATCGAGCGCGACGAAGGTGAAGGCAAGTACGTGCAGGTCCGCGGAACGGAACCGCGACTGACCAATGCCACCATTGACGGCATTAATGTGCCGTCTCCCGAGTCTGGCGTTCGGCAAATCAAATTCGACGCCATCCCCGCCGACATCGTCGAGTCCGTCGAAATCAACAAAACCCTGCAAGCCAATCAGGATGGTGACGGTATTGGCGGCTCTGTCAACCTCGTGACGAAGACCGCGACGGAGCGGCCAACCATTGCCCTGTATGGACTGGGTGGCTACTCCCCCATCGGTGACGGACGCCCCAATTATGAATCAACCGCTACCGTCGGTAAGCGATTTGGTTCACATAAGAAACTCGGCGCCTTAGTTGGTGGCTCCTACGATTGGAACGGCCGTGGCATTGATGACATTGAGCCAGTTCCGGACGTCGCTACGTTTCAAGATGGAAGCACCAAACGCTATTTCGACAACTATGACCAGCGGCTTTACCGTTACTACCGCACCCGCTGGGCCATCGCCGGTAGCACCGACTACCAGCTCGGTGAAGGGTCGAACATTTATCTTCGTACTCTCATTTCGAGCTTTCATAACTTTGGCGACCGCTGGGTCTACAATCTGCAAGACAATACCACCGGCATACAACTTTTGAACAAGAATGGCTGCACCCCGGATCCCACTACTGGGATTGAGGCCCAACCGTGTGCGGGCGCACCTTCCTTCAACAATTCCATCCGCCGTCCCCGTTATCTAATCAGCAACCTCGTCATGGGCGGGAAGCACGTGCTTGCGTCAACCTGGTTCACCTGGGACTTTTCCGCTTCCCTCTCACAGGAGAACGACGACGGTTACGGCGGTGCTTCCTTCAGCGTGCCGGCTCTTTCGACTTACACAGGTACTTGCACATATGACGCAGCCGCCACCGGTAACGGATATCGGCCGCAATGGGCTCCCGGTTGCTACACGGAAGCCTACAATACAGGCATTTACGCTTTGAACGACCTGAACATCAGCCGCGGCAAAACGGCGCAACTAAACTTGCAGGGCGCCGGTGCGATGGCGAAGCGTTATCACATCGGTTCGCATCAGGCCACCGTTGAGATTGGCGGCAAATTCCGCAACGCGCATAAGTACGATCACTCATACACGGACGATTATGCGGTTCCAACCGTCGGCGGTACCGGCAGCAATGCAAACGACTTGGCGGAGACTATCCCGTTCAACAACTTCCCCAGTACCCACAACTTTCCCAAGTCCACATACTACGACGGAACCTACAAGTTCGGGCCAGCCGCCGATTACTACAAGACCCAGAACTACGTGCTTGCCAATCCCAGCCAGTTTGTTTTCACCACGGGTGCAGCCGGGGCCTCCAATTTCTATAATTACATTGAGCAGGTTTCCGCCGGCTATGTGATGAACACATTCGATTTCAGCAAATTCCGCCTCATCGCCGGTGTCCGCGTGGAAGGTACTAATCTCGATACGCTGAGCTGGGATCTGAACGACAATGCATTCGATTATAAGGCGGGCGGAGACTACACAAAGGTTTTGCCGAGCGCTTCCCTCCGTTATGCGCTCACCAGCAATACGAATTTTCGCTTAGCCTACAGCCGTGCGTTTTCCCGTCCAGACCCGCAGGATATAGCCCAATCTTTTTCGGTTTCCCCTGCCGCTGGGAGCAGTTCGGGAAGCGTCTCTCTCGGCAATCCGAATCTGCGGGCCGAAACTGCGAACAATTATGATTTGTTGTTTGAACACTACTTGAACCCCTTCGGGGCCATCACGGCGGGCGTCTTCTATAAGCAACTGGCCGCACCCATCGTGACTACCTCCACGGTTCGCGACCCGTACCAACCAACTCCTCAATTCCCCAGCGGGCGCTACGTAATAACTCAGCCGGTAAATGCGGGGAGCGCGCATCTGGTTGGCTTTGAAATTGCCTATCTGCAGCGCTTTAGCTCGCTTCCCAAGTACTTCGGTGGACTCGGCCTCTCCGCCAACTATAGCTACACGGCGTCCGAGGCCAGCGGCCTTTTCAATCGGTTGGACCACCCTAGGCTTCTGCGGCAGGCGCCAAACACTTGGAACATCAGCCCCACCTATGATCGCGGCCGTCTCTCAATTCGCGTCGGACTTTCCTACAACCAGGCGAGTATCTACAGCTATCAATACCAGGATGGTTCGGATCCAAATGGAAACGGCCCTGTCGCCGGTGGTATTAGGGGTCCCAATGCCGATACCTACCTATACACCCACTTTCAAGTCGACGCTCAAGGAAGCTATCGCCTCGGGCGCGGTTTCACAATGGTCATCTACGGATTGAATCTGAACAACGAAGTATTTGGGTTTTACAACGGCAGCTCCCAGTATTTGATTCAGCGGGAGTACTACACACCGACGGTGGCCGCCGGCATGCGCTGGTCGCCGACGCATGAAAGGTAGCGATTTGCCCAGGAGTCCTGGCAGCGCCACTGCCTGGCTTCGCCGGCAAATTCCATGGGAATCTTGACCACCACAATGGGCCGGGGCCTTCGGTGTACCCACCGAGTCCCCGGCCGTATCTCCGAATGATTCAGATCTTTAGATGAGCATTTAGGCCACGTTTAGAATCAGCCTGCTATTGTGTGTGTCATGTCATTCAGCACACTTCCCGGAGGAAACATGAAATCCAGATTTGCTTCGCTTGGCGCTCTCCTTGGTCTATTCGCCGTTGCGGCGCTGGGCGCGGCCATCAACTATGAACTCACGAAAAAGGTGGCCGTCCCCGGCACGGGCGGTTGGGATTACGTCAGCGTGGATGAATCCGCCCGCCGCGTGTATATTTCCCACGCCACGCAAGTGGATGTGCTCGACGCCGATTCGTTTGCGCTGGTCGGTACGATCCCGAACACGCCGGGCGTCCACGGCATTGCTGTGGCTTCCGAATTTGGACGCGGATACATTTCCGCCGGGCGCGCCGATGCCGTTGTCCCCTTTGATTTGAAGACGCTGAAGCCGCTGCCCGAAATCAAAGTTGGCAAGAAGCCCGACGCCATCATTTTCGAGCCGTTCACGAAACGCATCTACGTGATGAACGGCGGCAGCGACAACATCACCGTGTTGAACGCCGCGGATGGCTCCTTGGCAGGCACCATTGATCTTGATGGCGGCCCCGAATTCGCCGTCTCCGATGGCAAAGGCAATCTCTACGTCAACCTCGAAGAGCAGAATGAAACGCTGCACATTGATGTCAACACGCTAAAGGTCAAAGACCGCTGGGCGCTCGCTCCCTGCGCCACGCCCACCAGCCTCGCGCTAGACAAGGAGAACCATCGCCTCTTCGTCGGCTGCCGCAGCCACCACTTCGCCGTGCTGAACGCAGACACCGGCAAGCTCGTCTTCACCGCTCCCATCGGCGAACGCGTGGATGCTGGCGCGTTTGACAGCACCACGCGCCTCGCCTACGTCTCCACCGGCGACGGCAAGGTCTTCGTCTTCCACCAGGATTCGCCCGATGCCTACACCCTGGTACAGGAAATCGCCACGCACCCCGGCTCCAAGACCATGGGTTACGACCCCAAGACCCGCAACCTCATCGTGCCCAGCAGCGACAACGGCTCCATGCAGGTGCTGGTCTTTTCCGCCAAGCTCTGAGGCACGCCTCCGCCGCTTGTGTTGCACTACAACTTCGTATTCGCTAGATTGGAATGGCCGCTGCCCGGGTGGCGGAATGGCAGACGCTGAGGACTTAAAATCCTCCGGGGATTTTTCCTCATGTGGGTTCGACT
>Ga0209039_10003423_pt1 | contig 12412 bp, 5 predicted proteins | sample BogFormECP12_OM1_FD_188238 | JGI IMG/M metagenome (GOLD analysis project Ga0209039, IMG submission 188238) | Bog forest soil microbial communities from Calvert Island, British Columbia, Canada - ECP12_OM1 (SPAdes) (version 2) | ecosystem: Environmental > Aquatic > Freshwater > Wetlands > Bog ...
CCGTCGAGCATCCGGAGCTGCTGAAACAACTCGGCATTCAGCCTACTTCTTCCCAGTTCGTCGCTGCCGCAGCACCTTAGAATGTAGAAACTCCAGGGGGGCGCGCAAGCGCCCCCACCCTCCAGCAAGGCAATGGAGTGGCGGCACGACCAGGAGAAGCCGGTCGCGCTGGCGACCTGCCTACCTGCCCTCCTGCCTGGCCTGTGGCCTGTGCCTGTGGAATCCCTCTTGCAAATAGGCGAGAAGCAAGCTACAGTAACGCGTATGAGTGAAGAAGGCTTGCGACCATCGAGCCCTCTAGCACGAGGATCAAGATAAGCGGGGGTAATTCAGCGGTAGAATGCCAGCTTCCCAAGCTGGACGTCGCGGGTTCGATCCCCGTCCCCCGCTCTGCGCTCTGTTGGTAGCCCGCGTGAGAATAAGACCGGGAAACTGGAAGGCCCCCCTACCTCATGGGGTGGACTTCGGCGGGGACGCCTACAAGACTCAGATTTCACGAATGCTTCCGCTACTTCTAAGGTCTTCAATCAGGTGGTTGGCTTGCCTCCCCCTTTTTGACAGAGGTCCCGTGCTAGAATTTAGAGTCTTTGCTTCAGGCTTCTTAACCGTGAATAAGTGCGTCAATTGCGACAAACGCTTTCCCCGGTTGATGGTGTTTCTCCTCTTCCTTTTTCTCCTCTATCTCTCTCTTTCTTTGGCCCGGGGCCAACAAACCGCGAGTGAACCGGCGTTGACGCCGGAAATCGAGGCCCACTGGCAAGCGGCCCAGGACGCGCAGAGCCGCAGAGACTACGAGACTGCGGCCCGGGAGTATCGTGCGGTGATCGTGCGCAGTCCACGTTTCGCCGAGGCCTATCAAAACCTGGGACTCGCCTATCAGCTTGGGGAGCGCTGGCCTGATGCCATGCAAGCATTCCTGAAGGCGCTGGCGCTGCGGCCCAATCTGACCGGCGCCAACCTGTTCTTAGGCATCGATTACTGTCAGGGGGGAGAAGGGCGACGTGCGATCCCCTACCTGACGAAAGTCACCAAGGATAAGCCGGAAGTGCCGGAGGCGTGGTCGTGGCTGGCAACTGCCCAGGAAATGCAGAATGACATCGCGGGTGAGATTACCACTCTTCACCGGGCCCTCCAAATCCACCCCGAGAACATCGACTTGCTGTATCTGCTCGGCCACGCCTACGAAAGCCTAGGGAAACAGACAGTGGACACGGTGCGTGCAGTTGATTCCACCTCGACCGACCGGGAACAATTCCTGGCGGAGAGTTACGAGAGCAGTGGCTACTGGTCTGAAGCGCTCATTCATTTGCAGAATGCCCTGGCTCAGTCCCCGGGCCGGGAAGGACTCCACCTGGAAATCGGTGAGGTCTTTATGCGCACCGGAGGCCTGGAAAACGCTCTGGCCGAGATCGATGCCGAGCTCAAGCTCTACCCTCACAGCCTTCGCGCCCGAGTGCGGCGCGGCGAGATCGAGCTCCTGCGGGGCGACCTGGAAGGATCGCTTGCCGACTGGACACAGGCTTTGGAACAAGACCAGGCCCGAACCGAGGAGACCTTGGGAATTCGTGAAACCGGTTTTGGCGAGGCGGCTACGGAGCTGCTTTCTCCCGGCTTGCGCCAGAAGTTGGACGAGATCCGCCCGCGAGTGGAGGAGCAGTCCGGGGGTGCCGCCCGGCTGGCGATCGCGTTTATCGCGTCCCAGAACGGCAGTTCTTCGCCTGCCGGTTCGGAACTTGGTTCGGAGCTTGCATCCGTTCCCGCTGATCCTCGTCCAGGGAAGGATTGTAGCACCGAGGCTGTCAACGGCTGGCTCCGCGATGATCAGCTCGAGCCAGCCGCCCAATGTGGCGTCCTGGTCCTGACTGCGAAGTCTCCGCTGCCGCAGCGGCTGGCCGTAGCCCGGGCGTTGTATGAAACCGGCCGTCCGGAGGCTGCGCTCGCCCTCTTGAATGCCGTTCCGGCTGCCCAAGCGCGTGCTCCCGAACTTCTCTATTGGAAATCGCGCTGTTACAAAAAGCTGGCGTTGGCGACTTATCTGAAGCTGTATTCGGTCTCGCCGGATTCTTACCGGGCCCACCAGTTGCTCGCAGACACGTACGCGGCTCGAGACGAGGATCTCAGGGCCATTGAGGAGTACCGGCTCGCTCTTGCCCAGCGTCCGCGACTGCCGAACCTCCATTACGAAATCGGACGTTTGCTTTGGAAGAGCTACAAGGCCGATGAGGCACGCCAGGAATTTCAAACCGAACTGAAACTGAATCCCCGCCACAGCGGAGCGCTGATCTCGATGGGCACGATCGACCTCCGCGAGCATCAGCCGGAACGAGCAATGATGTGGCTACAAAAGGCGGCCGCGCTGGAGCCCAGGAATCCGGATGTCCACGAATTCCTTGGAATCGCCGAGGTCCAGATGCACAAGTATGCGGAGGCGGTGACGCAGCTCAAGCTTGCTGTCCAAGGGGATGAAGACGGCAAGATTCACTACCAACTCGCCAAGGCTTACCAAGGTTTGGGACGGAGAGAAGAGGCGGCCGCGGAATTTGCCGCGTCCAACACGCTCAACCAGCAATTCCATTCGCGCAGCTCAGAAAGGGTCCAGCGCCTGGCCGCGGCCGAAGCTGCGCTCAAGCAACCTTAGTGCTGCATTTCACAAATACGGTGACGATGCCAGCGGGGTTCGGGCTTCGGGGCTCGGGATTCGCAGACGAATAACTACGGTTACGGGTTTATTCTTCGAGCCCGAGATCTCAGCCGCGAATCACGGCTCCTCTGCGAACCGCGAATCCCGCTTGCCGTATTGGTGAAACGCAGCCCTTCGAGGCCCTTGAGCTACCGCGATTCGGCGGCGGCCACGCCGATGTACTTGTCAGCACCGCCATGGTAGAAGAGCCACTCCTTACCCCGTCGGACGAGGCCTTCGACGAAGATCACGTTGGGAACCTGCCCCACCTTTTCCCAGGTCTCGACCGGATGGAAGATCGGCTTGTCGGCACGGGCAAGGACCTTGCTGGGATCGCTCCTGTCAAAGAGAATCCAACCGGTGGAATATGCCAGATGATCGTCCGCCCCGTTGTAGATCAGCAGGATTCCTTCCGCGGTCAAGACCGGCGGGGGGCCGGGCTCCACCACCTGGGAATCGAAGTACCCCAGCCGGGTAGAAGCCACCGGTTGATCCCCAGCATCAGTCCAGTGTAGAAGGTCATCCGAAACGGCGAGGCCCATCTTACCCCCTGAATCGCTCGCGTCTCCCAAATAGTACATCCAGTACTTGCCGTTGATCATCTTCGGGACGATGGCGCCCGATTTCGTCCAGCCCACGTTCCACTTTCCCTTATAGGCGGGCAAGATGACTCCGTGCCGCGTCCAGTGGATCAAATCGCCGGAGGTGGCGAGACACAACTGTGCATCCCTCTTGTCTTTGCCAATGCCATCGACGTTGTTGTATCCCGTGTAAGTCAGGTAGTAAGTTCCCTCGATCTCCACCAGCCGGGGATCTTCGGTGCCTCCGCCTTTTTCGTAGGGAGCTTCCGGGCCCAGAACCGGCCTCGGCGAACGCCTAAAATGAATGCCGTCCTTGCTAACGGCGTAGCCTAGCGTAGAGGTTCCCTTCTTATCCTGAGCCCGGTAAAGCACCACAATCTGCCCGTCCTTCTCCACCGCGGCGGGATTGAAAGTGCCGGCGGATTCGAAGCCGGTGCCTTGGGGGGCGATGACGGGCTGAGAGGAGAGCCGTTTCCAAGGACTGAATGGCGGGCTGTATAGAACCGCCGCAGATACCGCGGCCGCGAACAGGACGATTGGGCTTATCCTCACCAGGACACTCAGAGGCGGTTTCCTTATTCGCATCGGTTTGGTCCTCCTTTTCGTTCTAACTTCCTGTGGGATCGCCAGCAGCCAGAGGGAGGCTAGTGTCCTTGCCGCTTGATGGTTGACGACCCTCACCCGGCGCGACTAATATTCAGCCTTAATGCGAACGTACATCCCAGGCCCCACCGAGATAGGCTCGGCAGCCGGCAGGCCGCCCGCGGTGATTTTCGCCGGTTTTCCCCCGGCGCCCGGAATTGTGACCCGCGTGGAACGACGGGAACCTGTCGGGTTATAGAGAACGAAGTCAAGCTCGCGGGGCGGGAACTCCGCGGAATCAAAAGCGTCCAGCAGATCGAGATTCACAAGCATCAGCTCGCGATCGTCCGTCGTTCCCAAAGCTTCAAACATAAGGTACAACCACAGAACTTCTCCGCTGCCGTAGATCTCTTTGCCCACCACGCCCGTTTGGCCGCCCAACTCCAGCATGCCCAGGTTTTCATAAGGGATGAATGGGCACACCGATTGCTTGCCCGGGATACCGTGGCAGGATTCAAAGTAATAGAAGTCATTGCGCCGTTGCTGATCCATGAAGCGCAGGAGTGCGTCCACCATCACGCCGCGCTTCATGATGCCGGTCCAGGGAAGGATTGCTTCAACGTTTTCCTTGAAAGCCGGATACAGAATTGACGCCGCGGCCTGAACCATACCTCGGACATCGTGCCGCTTCTGGCTGGGATCGCTGTACCAGTAGAACATCCGCAGTTGCTCATAGAGCAAGTAGCGGGCAGCGTCCTCGATGCCCAGTTCCGCTGCCGCCAAGGCGCCAAAAGCCAGCTCCTGCGGCTCGTGGAAGAGGCGGGCGGCGCGCACCGTGGTGAGAATCTCCACCGCGCGGCGCGCTTCGTCCCGATACTTCGGCTCGCCAGTCAAGCGATGCGCGATCAGGCCGGCCCAGGCGTAGAACCCGCCCACCGCGTAGTTGGTACCCGCGCCCCGCTGCGTCAGGCTGTCCGTTTGGTAATAAATGGGAAAAAGATAACCGTAGCGGCGCGCCATCTTGATGGCGGTTTCGTAGGCGCTGAGGAAATTGCTGATCATCACCTTTGAACCGGAGAGGGCACCGATGACCGGATATTTGATCAGGCTGTTCTCGAACGGGTACCAGGAATCGGCGACTTCGTCCTGCTTCCGGATGAAATCGTTGCTGATGCTGCGCGTGTCTTGGTGATAGAAGAACGGCATGCTCTCGAGCAGATCGTGGACCACCTGCTGGTAGCCCGGGTCCGGCTGAACCTTCAGATACAGCAGCGACGGCCACAGAACATCCGCCATCGTCATCAACTCGAAGCTCTCTCCCGTTTCGTGCCACAACTCCGACGTCGCCTTCACATAAGCGCGCAGGCCCCGGTGCCCGTTAACGGTGATCAAGGCCGCGTCCTTCGGCTGCACGTCACTCGCAGCACCAGCCGCGAACGCTTTCCAACTGGTTGCGCATGGGGGCCAGTCGAGTCTCTCTTCAAACAGCGGAAGCAAAGCCTCCATCCAGCGGGCCACCGCCTGCTGCTCGTTCAACAACGCCTGGAGCGGCCGCTGCAGCATCCAGTAAGTGAACCGGACCTCTCCGGCAGGCAACGTATTACCGGTCGCCTGGCTGGCAATCAGGCCAACTCCGAGTGTCTGGTTACCATCCTTCTCCAGGCGCGACACGGTGGAGCAGCGATAGGCCAGGAAACGGGGAATGTTCTCGAGCGACATCCAATCCATGTCGCCAACGTCAAAATACAGCATCGTTTCCACGCCCCGGACGGCATCAAGCAGGTAGACCGAGGGCAGATCGTTTCCGTATGCGCCCAGCGAATTCTGGGTCGGTTGCTCCAGCAGGACGCGCCGCCAGCTTGCCGATTGGCCTTCCATCATGGTCGAGGCCGCCGCGAGCCAGACGATGATCTGCGGCTCAACCACCTGCTCCTGTTTCAGCCGGATCGGCTCGGGCAGTTCCAAGCTCAGGCGAAAGCGGAACCATGCCCCGGGGCCTGCCATGCTGATTCGGGCGTCCCAGGTGTAATCGACCGGCTTGCCACCGAGGCCTTCGGCCCTGCATGTGCCGTGGGAAACAACCATGGGGCCCGAGCGTGTGAGCTGCGCCGGCTCAAGGGCGAATGACGGACCTGCCACCAACGGAACTTGGGCGAGGGTCGCCGGCGCCCATTTCCCATCCTGCCGCACGAAACTTCGAAAAGTCAGTTGACCGCCTGCGCCCGCGAACTCCAGCCGCTGCTCCCCGCTTTCCAGCGCCACGGCGGCGAGATCAGGAGTCTCCCCGGCCTGAGGTCTGGCCTCGGCGCCTTGCCAAGCGAGCATAGGCAGCGCTGCGGCGTTGGCAGTCCCCGCCAGCAGCGCCTGCACGAAGCTACGGCGGTCCATCTCGCGCATGCGCATGGTTCTCTCGCTGGAGGAGTGCCCCCGAAAGAGGCTGAAGGAGAAAGCAGCGCGGGGCTAGTCTCCTGTCCCGGCTAATTCTTTGCCACAGCCGCCTGGCAGGGCTGCGAGTTCTTGAACGACGTACCTCTCACCCGGTCCCGCAAGGCGGGACCGGGTGAGGGTTGTCAACAATCACGCGGGACAGGGCACTAGACCCGTGCCCCGCGCTGACCAGTGATGCTGGATCAATACGTGATTTTCAACCCGAACTGGATGGAGCGCGGACCGCTGGCGCTGGTGACGGCGCCAAAGCCACATGAGAACGGTCCCGGACAACCTGGCGAGCCCACCGCCTCGTACGGCGTCCCGAGCGGAACGGAAAAGGCTCCGTTCGGCGCCTGATAAATGTGCCGATTGAAGAGGTTGAAGAATTCGGCTCGCAAGTTCACCTTGGCCTTCTCGCCCAGCAGACCGGTATCTTTCTCGAGCACAAAGTCCTCGTTTTTCCCACCCCAAGTCCGGGCATGGTCCAGAGCCCGAGCCTCGTCGCCGTAGGTAAACGGAGCGGGCAGGGCAAAGGCCGCGGAATTCCAGAAGGGCGTACTACCCGGCTGGAAGCTGCCGCTTTTGAACGTCTGAGGAACCCCGGGGATCACGTTCACGCGCGCTCCCGCCCCTGCAACCTGGCATCCGCCAAACAGTACGCCGCCTGCCGTCCCGCTGCAGGGGCCGTAGACCGCCGTCGGAATGCCCGAACTATAAGTAAGGATCGAAGACACAGACCAACCGCTCACCACCCGGTCGAGGGCCCCGGTTTGATTTAGGAATCGCTTGCCGTGGCCCGTCGGCAGCTCATAGAAGAAGCTTGCCGCCAGGCTCTGTGGAGTGTCAAGCTGGCTGACAGCCTTTTCGGCCCGCCGATCATAGGAGTTCTGGCCGACGAATCCGCCAGTCCCGGTAAAACCAGAAACTCCCGGTCCCAGCGAATCGGCGTCGGTGATGTTCTTGGAGATGGTGTAGGCGACCAGCATGCTCAGTCCGTCTCCGAAGCGCTTGGTGACCCGCGCTTGCATGGAATGATAGGTGGAGTTACCGGTGCGATCGGGCCCGAAGGATTGATCTTCGCCGTTAAAGTTGCCATACATTGAGAACGGTCGTAACGCTTGGGCGATGGTTGCCCCGCCGCCCCACAAAGTGGAAAAACTGGGAAAAGGAACCTTCACTCCGGCGGCGATGGCGTTCGGGCAGCCACCGTTGCCGAGGCAACTGACATTCATGCCGAGATCATTCCCCAGCGACAGCCACTTGGGATCTATTTGATTCGTAAGGATATTGTAGGCTGGCAGGTGAGTGCCTTTCGATCCCACGTAGGCGACATCTGCCAGTAGATTAGTTGTGATCTGGCGCTGCACGTCGAGGTTCCAGGATTGGATGTCGCCCGGGCGGCCCGAATTGGCGGGCGCGACAATCACGCCTCCGTTGCCGTTTTGACCGTCAGGTGTGAAGGGACCGGAGGTCGGCAGGTTGTGCGGCACGCCCGCGTTAATCTGAAGTGGGGTCGAGAAGTTCTCCTTGTTGAAGAAGCCAAGGCCATCCTGGTCAGCGAAGGATGGCTCCTTCAACGGCTCGTAGAAGATGCCGTAGCCGCCGCGCAGCACGGTCTTATCGTTAAGGGTGTAGGCAAAACCCAGCCGCGGACCGAAAGCGTGAGTGAATACGTCCTGGGGCCGCGTTTTCCCGTTTCGTCCGGTTCCAGTTCCGAAGTACGTGTAGGCTCCGGGCAGGCCGCCGGCACCGGGGTTGGCCAGCGTGGGATCCACCACTGAGAACCGGTCGAACGCCTCGCTGGCCGGAATGTCGTAGTCGTACCGCAATCCGTAGTTGACGGTAAGCCTGGGGGTAACTTTATACGAATCCTGCGCGTAAAAGGCAAGGTCCTTGTAGCGGACGCCACTGAACGCTCCGTAGTTCAGGGTCGTCGTGTCCACAAGTCCGAACAGGGCGCTGGCGATGGCGTTGCCGCCCACGCCGGTGGAGTCGCCGGTGGAGCTCGTTTCGGGGCTGTTAAAGTCGAATTCGCCCGAGGACTGAGTCAGGCGACGCACGTTGAACTGTAATGCGCGCAGCTCGCCCCCGAACTTCAACTCGTGCTTTCCTTTCACCCAACTCACAGCGTCAGCAAACTGGAAGACGTTGTCGGCAAATTCAGAGTCTCCGCAGTTGTTCAGCACCGAGTCGTAGGGAGTGCCGTGGAACTTGAAGCACGGGAAGGTAGTGTTCTGAATGCCGCTTATTCCGAGCTTGGTAGGCCAGCCCTGTCCGATGCCGTTCGACACCTCCCCGCGGTAGCGCCGACTGACTCCGGCCAGAAAGTGGTTGAGCAACGACGGCGTGAAAGTATAGTCGTCGCTAAAACGTCCGTAACGAGTATTTTGTGGAGTTTGGCCGCCGAAAATGGGGCCCAGGGATACGACCGATTGGTTGTTGGTGTTGTCGAAGTCAAAGCCCCCCGAGATGCGCTGCCGGCTGGAGATGTTCTCGTCGATTTTCACGTCAAAGAGGTTCGCTTTGACCTGAGAGGTTTGCCTTTGGAAGACGTTGTTGGTTAGGCCGCCGTTGGTTGCCGGCAGGAAGCCGAAGACCTTCGTCATCACCGGACTGGCCGTGAAGTTCGGATCGTTGGAAAGCGTGTTTTGGTTGATCGGCGCATGAGTTGTGGGGTCGTAAACTTGCTGGGTAGGATCCTTGCAGGCGCCGGCGGCGTTGAACCCGGCCGCGCACAAAGCCGAAAGGTTCCCCATGCGGAAGGCCTCGTTAGGGAAGCTTTGGGCCCCGCTGCTGCCGGTGTGGAACCGGAAGCCCTCGTAGTCAAACATGAAGAAGGTTTTGTCCCTACCGTTGTAGATCTTCGGCAGCACAACCGGCCCGGAGATCAGGGCGCCAAAATCGTTCTGGATGTCCAGGTTTTTTGGCTGTCTCGCCGTGTTGTTGTTCCAACTGTTGGCGTCCAGCGCGCTGTTGTGCAGATAGTCGTAGAAGTCGCCATGGAGTTGGTTTGTGCCCGACTTCACCGTCAGGCTGACGATGCCGTCGCCCGATTGGCCATACTCGGCTGAGAAGTTGCTTTGCAGGGTCTTAAACTCCTGAACGGCTTCCGGGGAGAGGCCCTTGTTCTCCTGCGTATTGGGGCTGACCAGCGAGATGGAGACACCGTCCACCAGAATGTCCGTCCCACCCTCCTGGCCTCCATTCAGCTTGTAGTCGTCGGTGGTGTTGGAGGCGGGATCGTTGCCCACACCTCCGACAAATCCCGGCACCAGAGTAATGAATTGCACGGGATTCCGGATGTTGCCGGAAACGTCCAACGGCAGGCTGTCGATCAAGCTGGTCTGAACCGTGGTGCCGACGTCGGAGGTCGAGGTCTGGATTTGCAAGGCGTTGGCGCTCACCGTCACCGTTTCCGACACCGCACCCAACTGCAGCGCGATGTTGAGGTTGGTGGTGCTCGCGGTCTGCACCGTGACACCCGTTTGCTCAAACTTCTTGAAACCGGTGCCGCCGTCGGCCGTAACCGAATAGTTGCCCGGCGGCAAGTTCGGCGCCGAATAAAGACCGGCATCGGTGGCCTTTACGTTGACCGTCAAGCCGGTGTCCAGGTTGCGGACCGTCACAGTTGCGCTGGGCACGATGGCGCCAGACTGATCCGTCACCGTGCCTTCAATCGATCCGTTCGTGGTCTGGCTCAAGAGGCAGGGCGCGAACGCGAAGACGAGGAATAGCGTCAGACAAGCAAGTTTGCTCATACCTAGACCCTCCGTTTATTCAACTATCGATCCCGCTCACTTGCAGCTACCATGTTCCGTTAAATGCGCTACAACCCGGAGAACGGCGCCATTCTGTGCCCCCGCACCCCGCCGTAAAAGGGCTTTACCAGTGAAATCATTGTTAAGTCGGTGTTAATCCCAGTGCGGCGTTCGGCCGCAAACCAAATGGAGCGAAGTGGCGAGTGGCGAGCAGGAAAGTCGTCGCGCCCGAACTGGCCGAATTCGCGATAGAGAGACACCTCGCATCCATCCAAATTTCCCGAGAATTGCGGCTAAAATCGCTGTAAGCATCTGATAACAAGCGTGATAAGATCGCTGGGTTTGTTTAGCCGATTTCTCAGTCATACCATTGATAACGAAAGCTTTAGCTGCGTTGGGTCTGTTTGGGTCTGTTGGCCTCCACCCCAAATCGGCAATAGAGAAGAACCCTTCACTGGCCCTAAGTTCTCGAAAATCGGCCATGAAATCGCTGTAAGAGATTGATAGCATGACGGATAGCTTGAGTGGCTTCGTTTCTCCCATTTCTGCCTTATCTCTTTGATAATAATTGAGTTAAGTCCAGTGGCTTCGAATGGCTTCGTTCCCGGTTCGGGTTCTTCTGCGAGTCCCGAGCCCCGAGTCCCGAGTTCCTTCTTTTCGAGTTTCCAGTTTCGATTTGCAGTTTCCAGTTTCCAGTTTCGAGTTCCCAATTCAGCAATCGGAAAAAAACGAGTGAGTTTTTCCGGCCAACCGCTATCTATCTCCAACATAATAAAGGGCCCGACGCTGAATATTTCGTTCGCTCAAAAATCACTCATCTTGTAGAAAACACGTCAGATAGCGATTGCATTTCATTTAAGTCTAACGCCTTCAATAAATTATCCTACAGTTGTCTCGAAATGATACACTTCTTCTCTTCATCCTGACTCCCGAACGAGGAAACCCGAAAATCGGAAATCCCAGTTGCCTAGCAACTCCGGCGATCTTCAATCTCGAATCCTCAATCTTCGTCTGTCCCCTATCTTTGAATCTTTGAATCTCGAATCCTCAATTTCCGCACGCCTTGGGTGCCCGCTGGCCAGACCATTTTCCCTTCAAGCACGCCGACCAGCCCAAGGCAAGCATAATAAATTGTACAGTAACAAGAGGATAGCTGTCAAGAAGAATGTTTCACGGAGCGATAGCCTTGCGCGTCCTCTAGGTCTCATTTTTTCAGGGGCAGGGGCTTCCTCGGCTGGCTCCGACCGCCACCTGGGAAGATTCAACTGGTAGTGGTGCTCGTCATCGTAAATCACAAAGCCGCTCACCTTCGCCCAGTGCTCGTTGAGATAGGCTCGCAGGCGTTCGTGATACCGACGCGCATCTTCCGTCGCTGATTTCTCTGGTGCCTCACGCTGACTGCTGCTTATGTAGATGTGTCCCCGCTGTTTGGCCGGTATAAATGATGGTTGCAAAAGCTGTCCCGCTACCACGAGCGGCCCCCCGAGGCTGCCATCTGTGTACCGTATCATCAATTTAACGCGGGAGGGATCAAACTCATAATCGTCAGCCGTCGGTTCTCGACCACGTAGCTAAACCGAATAAGGTGTCTGTCGTTGCTGGAAACGAAGCCAAAGCCGGGAGGCTCTTGAGCGATCAAAGCTGACGTGTTCCAGGGGATTGGCCGCTCTGGCCTGGACGCCCGCCAGACTACGATTCCGAGAATCAGCCCACCCATTGCCACTGCGCCTGCGCCTACCGACGCAGCGATCAGTAAGCGCCGTCTTAGAATCGCGTCCATCGCTTCGATCTCCTGCACAAGTGTCCGGCAAGCCCTAAGCGTTCCAAGCGGAGTCTTCACTTGGTTTGCGTTCTCCTCGCAGCCGTCCCGCCCCAGCGTCCACCGTGTTCGACAGCCCCCGGTCCACTTCCTCCAGCTCCTTCAGGCTCAGCGCCGGCAAACGTCTCCGGATCTTATTTTCCAAGGTCCGGCGGCGCCATAGGTTGTCGATTTCCGGACAGTCCAAAAAAATATACGCCTTGTGCCAATCATCACTCGACCTAATTTGAGACGGCTTAGAATGTAGAGTCTGGTTGGCGAGGTCAAAGACTTTGCGGTTTGCAAATCGAATGTAACCCTTCCGATATCTCGGGCGGCCTTGAGAGGGGAAATTGTGTTCTACGAAAGTCGCGTCCAAAACGGTGGCGATTCTGGCGTCAGGTCGGTCGCCGATCACCACACGCTGCCCTTTTCTTAAGTGACCAAACTGCTTCAGGCAGGTAAAAGCATCGTTGTTGTCTAATTTGCGGATTCCGGGGCAGGCCGGGCACGATTCCGAAATCATTCCGGGCGCCATTCCGAAATGAAGCCGGGCACGATTCCGGGATGAAGCCGGTCACGG
>Ga0209039_10003424_pt1 | contig 12410 bp, 10 predicted proteins | sample BogFormECP12_OM1_FD_188238 | JGI IMG/M metagenome (GOLD analysis project Ga0209039, IMG submission 188238) | Bog forest soil microbial communities from Calvert Island, British Columbia, Canada - ECP12_OM1 (SPAdes) (version 2) | ecosystem: Environmental > Aquatic > Freshwater > Wetlands > Bog ...
TGATTTTGATTTCTATCCCTCTCCCAGGGGGAGAGGGGGGACCGCAAGGCGGTGGGTGAGGGGTCTTTTTCATCCCCCGTCGGACTTTGACGGAACCCTGCTATCTGGTTGTGACGCCCTTTGCAGTGGCACGGGCGTCCCGCCCGTGAGCGGTCACGGCCAAGATTGCCGTGCCCCAATAAAATGAGTCACTACCTTTTACCTTAAGTTCGGGTACCTTTCCAGCATCTCTACCAAATCGCGTGCGCCCAGAGCTTCCGCCGCGCGGGCGTGTTTCCAGGCTTGCTGGTATTCGCCGCGAAGGGCATAGAGGCGCCCCAGGCTCACGTGGGGGGCAGCATAGGTAGGATCAATATCGATGGCTTTCTCGAAGTACTGGACGGCCTGTTCGATCTCACCCTTGAAATGGCTGAGGGTGGCAAGCGCAAAGCAGGCGTGGGCATTGTTCGGGTCGTTCGCCAGGATGGACTGTTGTTCGGCGACGGCCGCTTCCACGTCGCGGCTGAGTGCAGGCTGGATGACTTCCTTTCGCCAGAAATTGTCGGGCATATATGAAAGCTGACCGTCCAAAGCTCACAGCCGACAGCTCACAGCAAAACCAAAATAAAGCTGCCCCTGTATTTACTGTCGGCTGTGAGCTGTAAGCTGTCGGCTTAACTCGGAATGAACGCTTTGATTTCCGATTCCACCTGCTCCGGGCTCAACTTCTCGCCTTCGTTCAGGCGCGCGAGGATTTTCTCAATCAACTCCTTCGCCTGGTCCTTGCGATAGGCGCGAATGAACCCGTCGTAGAAGTGCTCGCCCGCCATGGCCTTGCTGATCTCGGTCTCCTTGTTGTGATCCTGCAACTCCGTGAAGTAGACCACGCGGTACTTCCCCGTGTAGGTCGTCTCCCGATAAATCTCGAACATGATCTTGTCAGATTCGAATGGCATGAAAGCCCCCAGGCTTCAGATCGGTCAGCTCGAGGTTTGCTTCGAACACAAGCCGGATGGCTTCTTGAAGATTCTCTCGGGTATCTTCCAGAGTCTCGCCTTGGGTGTTGGCGCCTGGCAACTCTTCAACCCAAGCGATGTAACCTTCCGGCACTTTCTTGAATACTGCGGTTAACTCCATGTTCCCTCCGCTTGATCCTATCTGCAATGCTACCACGCTCTTTCTCTACGGAAACACGTCAAATGCGGCCACGTTTCGAGGGCGGTAAAGCAGAAAGTCACGCCGGTCGAGTGTGAAAACGCGCCGCAGGTTGAGGCGCTCCGCCACAACGACTAACGATGCGTCGGCGAAATCCATCGGCAAATCAGCGTATTGGGCCATTAACCCGCGAATTCGCGGCAAATCGCCTGCGACCGGTTCCGCGATGTCGACCCCGCCATCGAAGACAAACTGCCAAAGCAGTTCGCGCAAATGCTGTTTCGTGAGCAGGTAGAAGCTTTCCGAAAGAACCGGCCACGTGGTAACCAGGGCGCCCGAGTAGCGCCCGAATTCGGCGCGGCATTTCGCATACGACGAATCATTGCTATCAATAAGCGCGACCAAGGGACCAGTGTCACAAAGTGCCGTTTCGCCGCTTGGCAAGGAGCATCTCCCGGATCAATTTTTTCGCGTTGCGAGCTCGGTCATGCTTCGGCCCCCGGGGCGGAGGAATATCGAGTTTCGAGTAAACTTCCCAAGCAGACGGCCGCGAGTTCTTTTCAAGTGACGCCCAACGCGCTTGCAGGGCCTCTTTGATGACTTGAGACGTGGTGCCTGGGGTGTGCTTCGTCAGGTTTCGCAGAACGCGGCGCGTCTCTGCATCCACTCGAAATGTAATCGTATCGGCCATGTACTACATCGTAAGACAGCAGCGAGTGAGTGTCAAGTTGCGATGCCTTCGCGACGCTTGGCAAGCAACTTCTCCTTTATTAGGCGCTTAACATGCCGGGCCCGGTCGTGGAGCGGCTGCCCCTCCTTGGGTGAAGGCAAAAGATGATACAACTCCTGATAGATTTCCCAAGAGGTAGGGCGGTTTTCCTCGTTCGTCACGGTCCAGTGGGTGCGAACTGCATTTCGCATTAACTGCGAGGTCGAAACCTTGTCGCGTTTTCGAAATTCACGAAGTATCCGTGCCGTTTCGGAGTCCGCCCGAAATGTAATTGTCCGACTCATGTATTACATTGTAAGACTTCGCCGTGTGACTGTCAATCAATGGACCTTAAGCGTCCCTTGCAATTGCCCCATGAGCAAACGCGGACCTGCAAAACAGGTCCGCGATACGCACTGAGCTTAATTTTCTTCTTGACAGGGCCAAACACTTTAGGCTAGAATCAAAGCGTGAATGGGGTGGCAGGTCAGCTTTCAACCCATTCGCCGACGAAGAGCGAGGCAAGATGGTTGGAAGGAACTGGCAGACAAAAATACCAACGGCCATGCGACTGAATGTCCCTCGTCGGGCATTTCGCCCTAAGCCGTCAACTTATAGAAAATAAAGGCTCTGAAAACCGATTTTCCCTTTTCCGAAAGCCGCTACCTTACTGAAAGTAAACCCACTTACAAGGAATTAGGCGAAAGGCGAAAGTGGCATGACATATTGCCCGATGCAGGGGATGCCGAATTGTCGGTGGTAGAGGGCAGGAAAGCAGGTGGAGCGCGGACCTGTTTTGTAGGTCCGCGGCTCGTGCCGTATGCGCACCAGAAAGCCGCGGACCTACCAAGGCGAGGCCAGATTCAAGATTCAAGATTTCAGATCAGGAGTTCCCATCTTCAGACCCGGAATTGAAGACTTCAAATTCACAATCCAGAACTCCCAGTTCACAATTCAGAATTCATAATTCAGAATTGCTACTCCTCCCTTCGTATCGCGTTAACGCCCACGGGGGTTTCGATCTCATACGGCGCGGGCGGCGGACTGGGCATGAGCGTATCGAATTCGGCCCTCAGTTTCGCCTCGAATTCGCGCATCTTGGCGTCAACATCCGCCTGCTTCTGTTTGTTGCGCACCATGTCTTCACGATAGCGCTTCAAGAAGTAGCTGATGGTCTCGACGCGAATTTTAATGGAGCCGGTGGGCTTGTTCTCGTCGATGTCCTTGAACGAGAAGTACGGCGTGCCGGATTTGGTCACCGTCTCTTCTACGGCCGTATAGATCGGCGCGTCGTGGCCGCACTTGAAGCTGGAAAGTTCCAACGCCACCAGGTTCGGGTGGCGGGCCGTATACTTGGCGGCCCAAATCTTCTGCGTGGTATTTTCGCTGTAGCTGTTCTTCCACGCGTCGCTCACGTCCATGGGATCTTTGATCAGACCCGCCCGCACGTCCTCACCGAAAAGCCGCCAGAGAATGTCCTCGTCGATGGGCAGCGAGCCCAGCGTCAGCACCGGGTAGCCAATCTTCTGGAACTCTTCCATGATTTCGTGGTTGATGCCGGGGTCGTTGTGGTAGGGCCGGCCCAGCACCACGATGCCAATGCGATCCTCCGCTTCCAGCTTCTTCAGGATTTCGCGACCCTGGGCGCGCATCACCTTATTCTCGAAATCATGCTGGGCTGCGAGGCCCGCCTTGACGGCGCGGGCATTTTCCTCCCAGGAGAGGCCGAGAATATCCACGAACTGCTCGTACATCTGCTTGGTGAGGAGCGCCGGTTTGCCGGGATTAATGAAGGTATCGAGAAAAAGGAGGTTATTTTCCTTGAAAATATCTCCTTCCTTGGTGAAGGCGGCCTTGACGGCTTCCGGCGTGCTGGCCACGGTGGGGCAGGAGCGATGCGACTGCGCATGCTTCATGTCGCTCGGCAGGTCGTCAATCATCGGGCAGAAGATGAGGTCGAGCGGCTTCTTCTTGTGGTGCACAACCAGCATGTTGTGCACGTGAGGAATGCCCACCTTCGAGGGGAAGCAGGGATCAATGGCGCCGCGCTTGGCCCCTTCCTTATAAAGCTGCTCGTTGGTGTAGTCGGAGTAAATCAGGTTCTCGGCAGGAATCCCCAGGGCCTCAAAATAGGCGCTGAAAATGGGATTCACCGTATACATGTTGAGGATGCGTGGAATACCGATGCGCAGGCTGGCGCGCTTCTTCATCAGTTCCACGCGTTTCTTTTGCTTGGCCGTCAGCGCATATTTGAACAGCGGGTCCGCCACGACTTTCGGCGCGTAGGATTTGAACGCCGCCTTGGCGGCCACTTCCACCATGTTGGGATTTTCTTTCTTGGCCGCGTCCAGACCCTTCTTGATCTCGCGCATGTCGGCCACGTCTTCCACCAAACCCTTTTCGCAACTGTTGCCGACGATCAACCGCTTGACGCCAGGGAGGATGGGAATCTTCGACTTCTTCCAGGATTCATCGGAGCTGGCAATCTGCACGTCGATGAAAGTCCTCATGCACTTGTTCTTGCAGAAATAGCAGCGCGTGTTCTCATTGCGGTGAGTAATGTAGGTGATCTTCTCGACGGCCTCGAAACCCACAAAGCTGGTGCGGTGGCCGTTCTTATACAAGCGGCGCGCCTCGATGGCGGCGCCGATGGCGCCCGCTTCGCCGCAGTGCTCGTGCACGATGACGTTGGGCTTGGCGCCCTTGTCCTTAAAGCGCGACTCGATAAAGTCCACCTGCGACTTCACCGCCGCCAGGTTGTGCTGCGTGCCCCCCTGCAAAATGAAAGTGTTTCCCAACGAGGCCAGGTTGGGGATCTGCGAAACGTACAGCCAGATGTTTTTCGGCAACACATTGGCCAGGCCCGCCATGATCTCCTCGGGCTTCCACCCCTGGCGCTGGAAATCGACGATGTCCGATTGCATGAACACCGCGCAGCCGTATCCGAACATGGGCATGGCTTTGGCGCTGAAAGCGAGGTCGGCGTAGTTCATGACGTCGTGGCCAAAACCCACACAGGTGGATTGCAGGAAATAGCCGTTGCCGGCGGAACACTGGGTATTGAGCTTGAAGTCCTTCACCCGGCCGTCTTGCAAGATGATGAGCTTGATGTCCTGGCCGCCGACGTCGCAGATGACGTCCGCATGCGGATAGAAGTGCAGCGCGGCCTGGGTGTGCGCCACGGTTTCGACCAGCGCCACATCCGCGTTCAGCACGTCCTTCAGGATGTCTTTGGCGTAACCCGTCGAGCCCACCCCCAACAACTCCACCGTGGCGCCCTGTGATTCCACCTGGGTCTTCAGGTTCGCGAACATTTCCATGGTGTCTTCCAAGGGATTGCCCTTGGAAAGCTGGTAGCACTTCACCATGACCTCGCCCTCGTGACTTACCAGGACGGCTTTGGTGGAGGTGGAGCCGCCGTCGATCCCCATGAAGGCCTGCACGTGCTCGCCGGGCTTAAAGGTGCGGGGAACAAACTTCTTCGGTTTGTAACGGTCTTTGAAGCCGCTCAGCTCGTCTTCCGTTTTGTACAAGCCGCTGCCACCTTTTTTCTGCTTCTCTTCGAGACGCCCATAGTTGATGTACCACTCGAGCTTTTCGTAACCCTTGTAGATGCCAATACTCGCGTCTTCATCCATGGCGAAGCGCACGCAACCCAGAGCGGCAAAGTACTGGGCGTTGTCCGGAACCATGATGAGGTCTTTGGGATCCTTGCCCTCCGGCAGGGGGAAGTTGCGCTCCTCCCATACTTTCGGGATGTTGTATTTCCAGCAATCCTGCATACCTTTGATGTAGGTATTGGGGCCGCCGAGCAGCAACACCGTGGGACGAAGCGTGTTGCCGCGTGTCAGCACCGCCAAATTTTGCTGGATGATTGCTTCAAACAGCGAAGCCATAAGCTCGCTGGGGGGAACTCCACTCTTCTGCAAGCCGTTGATGTCGGTCTCCGCGAATACGCCGCACTTCCCTGCTACGGGGTGCAGCTTGAGCCCGACATACCCCATGTTGCAAAGCTCTTCGGCAGGAATCCGCACCTTGGCATTGATCTTGTCAATGACGGCGCCCGTGCCACCCGCGCATTTGTCATTCATGGAAGGGATTTTTTTCTTGCGGCCGGTCTCGGGGTCTTCCTTGAAGATGATGATCTTGGCGTCTTGGCCGCCCAGCTCCACCACCGAACCGCACTCGGGATAAAGCTTCTCGACGGCGAGCGAAACCGCGTTCACTTCCTGGACAAACTTGGCGCCAATGTGGGCGCCCACAGGGCCGCCACCGCTGCCCGTTACGAAAACGCGGCTCTCGCCCGCTTTGATGCCGGCTTCTGCCTCCATGCGCTTCAGGAATTCCAGGCACTTTTCCGGTTGCTTGGTGTCGTGGCGCTGGTAGTCGCTCCAAAGGATCTGATCCGTCAGGGCGTTCACCACCACGGATTTCACCGTGGTCGAGCCGACATCAAAGCCGACGATCAAGTTCTTGGGGTTTACTTCGGGCATCGCTGCTCCTTAGAAAGGTGTCAGGTGTCAGGTATCAGGTGTCAGGAAGAGCATGTGTAGCGCGGACCTGCTTTTTAGGTCCGCGGCTTTTCCTTTGCCGCCGGGACGAGCCGCGGACCTAAAAAGCAGGTCCGCGCTACAGTCCTTGCTCTGCGCCTCCGCGCCTCTGCGGTGAGAAATTTGTGTTACGCGCTCGCCTTTTTCGCCATCTCGGCGAAGAAGGCATTGGCGCGGCGTTCCATTTCCTCGCGCGAAACATTCTCCACGTGGGCGCCGAGTGCCCAGGTGAAGCCGAAGGGGTCCACAACGTGGCCGTAGCGATCGCCCCAAAACTGGTTGGCCAGCGGCATGGTCACCTTGGCTCCGGCGGCGACGGCTTGATTGAACAAGGCATCAACGTCTTCGACATAGATATTGAGCACCACCGGACTACCGCCCAGAGTTTGTGGAGCGGGGGTGCTGCCGGGCCATTCGTCGGCGAGCATCAGTCTGGAATCGCCGATTTTCAGCGACGCGTGCATGACTTTGCCGTCCGGCATTTTGTGAACGAATAGAACCTGAGCGCCAAAGGCCTTCTGGTAAAACTCAATGGCCTCGGTGGCCCCACGCACCGACAAGTGTACCGTGAGGGTGTGCTCACCTTCGGCAAGGGGCTTTCCTTTATCTGCCATGTTGAATATTCCTCCTCTCTGAATTGACCTTACAACCCTCGCCCCCTTGGGGGAGAGGGTGGACCGCAAACGGCGCTTTCATCAGCCGGGGGCGGGCCGGGTGAGGGGGTCCCAATCGCAGCGCTCACCAAAACATGTGGCGGAGAGGTGTAGCGCGGACCTGCTCTTTAGGTCCGCGGCTTTTCCTTACCCGCTGGGACGAGCCGCGGACCTAAAGAGCAGGTCCGCGCTGCAATCCTCGGGGAAGGTGTCAGGTATCAAGTGTCAGGAAGAGCTCAAAGTGCAAATTGTAAATTTCAAACCGCACTACCTTTTACCCTTTATCATTTACCATTTACAATTTGTCCTTTGGCGTTTCCACAGAACCGATGCGCCAAGCGCCTGATACCTGGCACCTGACACCTTCTCCTCAATTCACCGCTACCATCTCGCGAGCTTCCGCCTTCATGCGCTCGGCGGCGTGGAGCACAAAGTTTGCCGCCACGCCCACCACACCCTTCCGGTGCCCGTACTTGTACATGGCCCGCTGCATTTCGGGATGGTCCTGCACAAAGGCGCGAACATCCTCGATGGTGATCCCCGTCTCATCGAGCACCCGGTTGATTTCATTCTTGGCGCGAACCTTGGCCTCGCCGAGCGCCATTTGCACGCGGCTATGGGCGTTCACGTCGCCTTCGCCGGAGGTTTCAACCGGAATAAAGATCATGTCCTTGTAAGTTGAAACCACCGCGGACTGCGCGCCGTCGGACTGTGTGGAGGGCATGCAGCCGAAGGGCTTCAGACTGAGAACCATGTGGGCAAGGTCTTTGTTCGAGTAATAAATGTTCTTGGCGACTTCCAAGTGGCCTTCGCCGCCGCCCGCACGCGAGTTGTAGAAGGGATGGCCGAGGCGCTGGAGTTCGTACTGGTCAGTCAGATGATGCGCTATGCCGCCCAGGGCGTCAATCAGGCGGTGGTATTCGCGCTTGAAGATGCCTTCCGCCACGGTCAGCTTGGCCAGCCGTTGCTGCGTATTCAGGTGGCTGCCGAAAATCTGCTTGAGGTTCCACTTGGGAACGTTTTTCTGAATCAAATCCAACCCGCGCTGGTCGCGGATCTGCTGCTTGGCTTGGTGAATCATGTACATAATCCAGGTGCCGATGGGCTCGACTAAGACCTGTGCGCCTTCCTTTTCAAGGAACTTGAACATGTTGAAGTTGCCGTCGCCTTCGGTGGTTTGCGCCCAGAACTCCCCGGTGATCTTCACGATGGGCTTCACGCGAGTGCGGTCAATGGGGATGGCATTAAAGCGGTCGCGCACTTCATTGAGCGCCGCGGTGTAATCGTCGCCGTAGAGCTGGTTCAGGAATTTGCCCAGGTATTCCGCGGTTCCGGCAAAATTCGTCTTGCCCAGCAACGAAGCGAGCTTCCCTTCCAGCGTCCAGGGACGCTTGCGGCGCATGACTTCTTGCAGCATGTCCATGCTCTCGTCCAAGACGCGATCCGTTTCGCCGGGATTCACTTCGAAGGGACGAATCTGGTAGGCGACGTCGTTAATGATGTCCCCGATGTTCATGGCGTTTAGGATGTTCAGGAAGAAGTCAAGGTTCATCTCCAAGCCCGCTTCGGCTTCGGCTTGATTCAGCCCGCCCGACTGCTGAAACAGCAGCACGCGGAAGCCGTCAAAGCCCGCGTTGCGCAGCGCCAGGCGATACTCGGCCTCGTACATTCCGAACCGGCAAGGCCCACAGGCGCCGGCGGTGAAGAAGACGTAGCGGTCAATGATTTCCTGCTTGGTCAGACCTTTCTCTTCCAGGCTCTGCGCAAACTGCACGAGGTTGCCGACGGTGAAGTACGTGGGATTGCATTGGCCATTGTTGCCATACTCTTTGCCCAACTGGAATGCTCGCTTGTTGGGCACAGGCACTGCCTCGCACTTATAGCCGAGGCCTTCCAACGCGCCATGGATCAGCTTTTCGTGCTTCCAGGTGAGGCCGCCGAAGAGAATGGTGGTGTGATCGCGCTGGGATTTGGTAAACGCGCGCTCGACGGGTTTGTGAAACTGCTGCACAGTCCGCCGCTCGAGGCCCACCTCTTTTTCAAGGCGCCGTCTTTCATCTTCGAGCCTTTGGCGGATCAGCTCTTCTTTCGACGAAATCTGAATCAAGCCCCCGCTGCCATGGGGCATTTCATTAAATGGAACAGTACTCATGCGTCACCTCGTCTGGAAATCAAAGATGGGAACCTGGGGCCGGGATATGTACGAACACGCCTTTTGCTTTGGCGATCAACGCTCCTCAAAGTGGATAAAGGGCCAATGCCCACGAAATCCCGGTAATCTCCGAAAATCGCCCCCGCGATACAAATCACCCTGAAGTCCTCAGGGTATGGCACTAATCTTGACGCCCGGCATAATGCTACTTGACGTACGTCAATGTAAATTGCCTTCCATTGAACGGGGATTTTTCCCGCTCCAAGTGGTTGGAGCGTGAGTCGAAGGGTAACTGCTGATTATTCAAATTGTTAGACAAGACGCTGGCCTTTCAGAGGGATACGAGTGAGGGAAATAGCGATGTCTCTTCAGAATCATGAGACGGACAATATGTCAATATCCAAGCTCGCGCTAACAGACACTGTTTACGCATCATGCGGATTCAAGTGCGGCGGGTGAGCAGGCGCCTTATTCGTGAACAGACACCCTGCCTTTAGCGCGGAATGAACAATGTCCCGGTTTTCTTCCCCAAACTCACGGCGTAACCGCGGGTTCCTGGGCTCCCTGGGACGCATTCGCGGAGTTCTTCGGTTTCCCAATCTTTTCTGAAGCGTCCACGGTGAAAATTTTGAAGTCGGAATACTCGTGCTGATTCCGGAGCACCTTGCCGTTCCAATCGATAGTCACGGTAACTTGCCCGGGCAGCCAAAAGGGTTCCTTCAGGTGGGAAAAGTGCACTTCATTGAAGTCGATATTGAGAGTTTCCCTTTCCAGCCGAACTTCGTGTAGAGGGGCCAAAAGATCCGTATGGAGGCGAATAATCTGGTAGGTGTCGGGATCGATCCACGCCAGTCCTTGGGAAAACGTTGTCATGAAGGTCTGCCCCTGGTGGAAGTTGCCCTTGATGTGGGCTTTCCCGGGAATCTGCGCAAAGGCGACCACAAACGTCTTCCGGCCATTAATATTCTGCCGTCCGAGGTACCGAAAAGTGCTCTCGGAACGGAACGTGGGATGAAAAATGAGCCCCGCCGAGGCAAACCCCTTGGTGAGCATGAACCCATCGGCCAATCCCTTCGGCGTTGCTTCATCTCCTGTAAAATCAGCGCGATATTCCGTGAATCCCGGCCCCCAAGACCAGCGCGGCACCAGGCACAAATACCGAAATTTCTGATTCTGCTCGCCGCGGAGCTTCCCCTTGTCGCCCAGTTTCTCCTGATGGATGGCTTCGAGCGAGCTCGTATTAGGGAAGTTCCGGGTCATTTCCAGGATCTTCGTGCCTACCCCGTCGAGGATGGAACTCAGTTGTTCCTGGTCCTTGGCGGGTTCGAGTCCCCGGATCAGGTCCGCAGGAGGGCTCTTAACGAAGTCCACCAACTCGTGGCCCTTCAGCGGCTTGGGCTTGCCATAGGTGGCCTCGACCTTTTCCCGATCCTGAAGGCTCGCCCACACTTCGCGAACTCGAAAAGGCATTTTCTTCACGTCGCGCCCGTCAAGATAACGGTTCATTTCGGCGGCGGCCTCAGCGGAGTGGCCTGCGCCCAGACAAGATTCGACATAAAGAAGTCGCGCCTCCGGTCCCGCGCCGGCGGCAAGGGCCTTTTTCAGGTATTCGTTCGCCGTCTCGAATTGTTGCAACAATTTCAGGGTGCGGCCAAGTTCCTGAAGGGCCAGCACGTCCTGGGGCGCATGCTTGAGCGCTTCCAGGAAAAAGGGTTCCGCCTTTTCCGGCTCATGTTGCCAATTTAACCACGTTCCGTAAGCCACCAGCGGTTCGGAACGTGCCTTGTCGGGATTGGCCAACGTCGCGTTCACACCTTCGGTGAAAGCTACCTTGGCATCGTCCCAGTCGCTCCAGCCCAGCTCCGCGAGGCCCAGCATGGTCCGGCACCCGATGCACGAAGGATTATTTCCCAAGACCTTCCAGAGGCGCGGCACGGCTCGCTCGGAATTGTGCTGGTCGAGAAAATCCGCCACGCCGCGCGCGTAATCTTTCGCGCTCTTGGCCGCGAGGCCGTCCGCAGGCCCGAGTTGCTTGAGCCTGGGCGCCAAGCCGGAAATCAAATCCTCCGATGAGAGCAGGCTGGCGTCTTCATCCCGCGGTTCATGCAGGGTAAGCTGTACCAACCAGGCTTTCCCCGACTGGCCGTAATTGACAAAGGCATGCGCCGTCTGAAACCCTTTCTTCTTCACTGTCAAGATCGCGCTGAACTGGGGGGTTATATCCGCAACCATCGCGAACTGAGTGCGGAAATCTCCCTGCGCGTCCGTGTTGAGGATTGTCGTGCTGGTGAGGGGCGCGAAAGAATCAGTTGGATCCTCGACGGCTTTGGTACGGAAATCAGTGGGTGCGACCGTCACCGCGGCGCCCCGCACGGGATCCCCCTGAACGGTCTTTACCTTGCCCGCCACAAGCCAGAATTTTCGCATCAACTGCAAGGTGTCCGTCTCATCTCCCTCAGTCTCCATACGCTGGGCCATCCCGGATATGGGCATGAGAAATATCGACAGTAAAACAAAAATCCCTTGGAGGCAGGTTTTCATTGCACGCCTCTTTTGCGGACGGGCATGGTGACTACCTTCTACTCTCTCACGTATCATACTCGCCGCGCCCCCCCAGGGCAAGCGTAGCGCGGGGCGTTTCAATAGGAAACGAAGCGTCGGGCGGACGAAGCCCAGCCGGGCAAAGTCCGCCGTGGCCTTTGAGCCCCAAGAGCCCGCCCTGAGCGGAGCGAATGGGGTGCGACCTAACGAAGCCCAGTCGTGCGAAGGCCGCCGCGGTCTTTGAGCCCCAAAGGGGCGAAATAACGAAGCCCAGGCCAACGGCCTGGGTCAACGGGACCCCCATCAAACCCCGAGCCCTGAAGAGCCTGCCCTGAGCAAAGCGAAGGGGGCGACCTACCCAATCCCCCAAACCAACCTTCACCACGGAGGCACAGAGGAATACCGGCGGATTCTCCGCGTCACAGGCTGCCAGGGCGGACGGGCGGGCGGACCGGCTCCCATCCTAATTCAGGAGGGGTCGGAGCGGTTAGCGACGGGGGTGGTTACGAGATGGTCGGGGCGGTTAGCGCCGGGGGTGGTTGCAGCACCCTAATCGCCAATCCCTAATCCCTATCCCTAGCGGTAGTTTACTGCGAAAGTGGTTCTGCCGAGGGCATCTAATTCCGTAATTCTCTGCAAACAAAGTCTTTACGTTCGAATCGCTTTCGAGG
>Ga0209039_10003425_pt1 | contig 12408 bp, 9 predicted proteins | sample BogFormECP12_OM1_FD_188238 | JGI IMG/M metagenome (GOLD analysis project Ga0209039, IMG submission 188238) | Bog forest soil microbial communities from Calvert Island, British Columbia, Canada - ECP12_OM1 (SPAdes) (version 2) | ecosystem: Environmental > Aquatic > Freshwater > Wetlands > Bog ...
CCGACCTTAATCAATGGAAATGGGGAAAGAATTATCCGGTTGCAATCGATCATCTGGTGCTCAGCCAGCTTCCGGTGATTGGGCGCTTCACGGGGCCGGGATGGCATCCGCTGAGCGGGAGCAACTACACGGTGAAGGCGGTGGGCCGGGGGTTTGGGCCTTCCGAACGGCTGACATGGAACTTTGCGAACTTTGACGAAAGCACGCTGAACGTGGTGACGGGCGAGAGCGGGATATTTCTCAGTCCGAATTACATGGACCAGTGGACGGCGTGGTACGGAGGCTCGACGTTCGCGTTTCCCTTCTCGCAGGCTGCGGTCGAGCGGCGCCGCGCGCATCAAATGACGCTGGTGCCGAGGTAGGAGAGACAGTCGTTGGTCGTTGGTCGTTCGCGGTTCGTCGTTCGCTCTTCGCTTTTCGCCAGAGCCAAGGGCGAACAGCAAACGACGATTAGCGGTTCGCGAACGACGAACAGCGTCCCTCAAAAATCGACTGTCTTGACGTCGATGAACTGGCCGGTGAGGCCGAAGATCTGACCGGGATTATTCGGATTGTTGGGGTTGTACTCCAAGGCATCGATGGTGGTGTCGTAGATATTGAGTGATCCGCCCTGGATCACATACACCACGTCGCGCGTGGCGATGGGCTGGATGCCGGTCACGTCTCCGTTCGCGGGAGGGATTACGACGGCGCCGGGCGGAACGCTGGCCACCGCAGTGCTCAGCGTGTTGTAGATGGAAAGACAACCGCGGACCTCGGCTCCGGTCGGCGGCGGGACGGGCGGAACGATCTCGGTGCAGGTACGCGCGCCGATGAAGAGCTGTCCGTTGGCGCCTAGCGACAGATGGGTGTGATAGCCGTCGGTGATGACGATCGGGGCGGTATTGGTGACGGTCATGCTGTTAAGGTCAACCACGGTGAGCAGTCCGCACGTGGTCGCCGCAGTGTTCTGTCCGGTGCAAGGCTGCGACGGAACTCCGCCGGAATACGGGGTGCCCGCCAGATACATGGTCGAGCCATTTACCAAGGCAACGGTGGCGGCGCACTGGGTTGGGTTAGGGGTACAGACTGCGACGTAGGAGCCGAGAGTGCCATTGGCCAGATTGAGTTGCTGCACGCTGGCCGTGGTTCCGCCGCACTCGGCGCCGCAGTTCACCACGTAGGCGGTGCTGTCGTCGGGGCTGAAGAAGGCCTGGACCGGACGGTCGAAACCGCCAATGTAGGTTACCGCATTGCCGATCCCGATATTCGACGGCGTGATCACCGCCACCGCATCGGAGTTATCGCTGAAGCCAAGAATTCGGTTTCCACTGTTGTCGATCGAAAGATAGTGAACCGAGGGAACGTCGGCCTGTCCGGTGACCGTGCCGCTGCCCAGCGAGATGGCCTCCACTATCCCGGGAGACTGGCCTGTCACCGGCGCGGTGGGCACGGCAACGTAGGCGGCGGAGCTGTCCGGGGAAACGACGAAGCTCTCAGTCATGCCGGGTACAGTCACGTGCGCGACGTTGGATTCGCTGGCGTTGTTGATGATGCTGAACTGGTTGTCGGAGGATTGCGTACCGTTACCGCTGAAGACGAGGGTTAGGGCCCGGTTGGGCGTGAGCGCCATCATCCCCGGAGTGTTGCCCGCGAAGATCGCGGATGCGGCTGGTCGCACATCCGTTTGAGCGTTGACTATATACACACCGGCAGCCCCAGTACCAGCTGTAACGCTATTCGTAATGAAGGCGCGGTATTTGAGACCGCTGGTTCTTGTGCCGCTGGGGGAAGAAGCGCCGCCGCAGCTCAGCAACATCAAACTGGCGGGCAGCAGGAATAACAGAAGAATCGGGACTCTTTTCAAACCTGGGACTCCAACCTCATGCCGGATAATCGCTTGGATGCAAGAACAAGGATTATAGCAAAGGAAGAAATTGCGGTTGGGGGCGCAGTTGAGGAAACGGGGGGCCGAGGAGGGCGCCGGCGGTTTGAAACGACACTCGTAAAGATTTCAGAAGACGCTCAGCCTACACGAGATCGGAGGGCTTGAGCTTTCGCCTTGCGCCGTGGTATGCCATGCTTGCGGCGAAACTCCTCAAAAAACTTTCTCGCCGGACGAGTACGTCCGTGGGCCACATCATCCAATCCCTGCCGGATGCCTTCCTCCGCATCGGCGCTGGCGGCAATGTCGAGCAGGCGCTGATAGGCTTCGGCGTCCTGCACGATGGCCGCTCCTTTCCCGTTCACCGTAAGCACAACGGGGCGCTTGCTCTTCTTGAGCTGTTTCATAAAGTCGCCGGAGCGGCGGCGGAAGGTCGTCAGCGATTGGATGTCCTTGGTGATGTCAAGCATGGGGTCCGCTCCTATTGAAAGCACCTAATTAGATGCTATCAGAATACTCTACCCCGGCAAATGAAGAAGGTCCGGCCGGGGCGAGGCGATTCCCTGCCTAGTGGATGCGGAGACCCCGTTGCTTCCTGTATTCTCCAATAGATGGCGCAGAACTTTATTGAACGTCTGAAGCATTCGCCGGTGCTCTGCGACGGAGCGATGGGAACGCTTCTTTATGCCAAGGGCATCTTCATCAACCGCTGCTATGACGAGCTGAACTTGTCGCAGCCGGAGCTGATCCGCGGCGTCCACCACGATTATCTGCAGGCCGGCGCGGAGATGGTCGAAACCAATACTTTCGGCGGGAACAGCTTTCGCCTGGCGCGGCACAGCCTGGCGGATCGCGTGCGCGAGATCAATGTGGCGGGCGCTCATGTGGCTCGGGAAGCGGCCAAGAGTTTCGGCGCTTGGGTGGCCGGATCGATTGGCCCGCTGGGCGTTCGCATTGAACCGCTGGGTAAGACTTCGTTTGAAGAGGCTCGGACGGCGTTTCGCGAACAGGTCGCAGCTCTGGTTGAGGGTGGCGTGGATTTGCTGATGCTTGAGACCTTCGGCTACCTCGAAGAGTTACATCAGGCCGTGCTGGCCTGCCGGGACGTGAATGCGAAGATTCCCCTCGTCGCCCAGGTCACGATTGACGAAGACGGCAACTGCCTCGATGGCTCCGACCCCGAGGCCTTCGCCGCCCGGCTGACGGAATGGAACGTGGACGTACTCGGCATCAACTGCAGCGTGGGTCCGGTCGCGATGCTGGATGCGATCGAGCGGGTGCGAGCGGTGACTTCCCTGCCCCTGGCCGCGCAACCGAACGCCGGCATGCCGCGCTCGGTCGAAGGACGGAACATTTATCTCTGTTCGCCAGAATACATGGCGAGCTACACGCGAAAATTCGTGGCGGCCGGCGTGCAGCTGATCGGCGGATGCTGCGGAACGACGCCGGATCATATCCGCGCCATGAAATCGGCGTTACGTGTGGGCGAAGCGCGCGGCAAGACCGCGGTTACGGAGGCGTTTCATTCCGGAGCAACGACCTTAGCCCCAGCGAGCATTCCGCTCGCGGAGCGATCCAAACTCGGCGCAAGGATTGCGGCCGGGGAATTTATCACCATGGTCGAGATCGTGCCGCCGAAGGGCATCGACATCCGAAAAGAGATCGAGGGCGCGAAGTTCGTCAAATCGGTTGGCGTGGACGCGGTCAACATCCCAGACAGCCCGCGAGCCTCGGCGCGCATGAGCAACCAGGCCTTGTCGCTGCTGATGCAGCAGGCGGTTGGCATTGAAGCCATCCTGCACTACACCTGCCGCGATAGAAACGTACTCGGCATTCAGTCCGATCTGCTGGGGGCGGCGGCGACCGGAATCCGCAACCTGATCTGCATCACGGGGGACCCCCCGAAGATGGGGAACTATCCCGATGCCACGGCGGTGTTTGACGTGGATTCGATCGGGCTGGTGAATATCGTCCACAACCTGAACCGTGGATTAGACTTGGGCGGGAATCCGATCGGCGCCGGGACCAGCTTCGTCATTGGGGTGGGTGCAAACCCGGGGTTGCCGAACCTGGACGAAGAGATCAGGCGCTTCGAATACAAGGTGCAAGCGGGCGCGGAGTACGTGGTGACCCAGCCGGTGTTCGACATTAGCCTGCTCGAAGCTTTCCTGAAGCGGATCGAACACTGCCGAATTCCCGTGGTCGCCGGAATCTGGCCGCTGGTAAGTGTGCGCAATGCTGAGTTCATGAAGAACGAGCTGCGGGTTTCCGTGCCTGATGAAATTCTCAACAGGATGTCCAAAGCCACAAGTCCGGAAGCGGCTCGCGAAGAAGGCGTGGCCATCGCTCGCGAAATGTTGGCGGCGGTCCGCGGCCGGGTGCAGGGGGCACAGATCAGCGCTCCCCAAGGCCGATATGCCTCCGCGGTGGATGTTCTGGAGGCGCTCGGCTCGAAGCGGCCGCCTTCTGTTTCGTTTTGAAGCACCTTCTGTTTCGTTTTAAGCGCCCCGCCCAAAAAACTTGCACAATTTGTGAAATTTTACTGGACATTTCTGTCGAAAGCGGCATTAAAATAGAGTGTAGGAGCAATTGGATTGGTGAAGTTTGAAGAATGCCTCGAGCGTCTAGAGAAGATCGTTCAGGAACTGGAAAAAGGGGAGGTTCCGCTGGAGAAGTCTCTGACGCTGTTTGAAGAAGGCATGCAACTTTCCGCAACCTGCCGGAAACAACTGGAGGAAGCGGAAGGAAAAGTAGAGATTCTGTTAAAACAGAACGGAAAGCTGCAAACCGAACCGTTCGAGCCCCCGGCCGAGAAAGCGTTGCGCAAGTAACGCTGTCGCGCTCGGAGTTGATAACGACTGTGCTAGCAATTTGCTGTCGCAGCCAAGGCCACCGCGAATCGCGGTGAGGTCAGGGGGGTGTGTATGGAACCACTCAGTGTAGTCCTTTATCAGAATGACCCCAGAACTGCACAAACTCTGGCGGTTAGTCTGTCCCAACACTTTAATTCTGTTTATTTGGCCGGCACTTGCCAGGAGGTCCGTCCTGCGGTTGCGCGGCACCGCGCCGAGGCGGTGGTGCTGGATCTGGAAACTTCGGGGCCGGACGAAGTCATGCATCTGCATCGTGAGTTCCCCGACCTTTGCATCGTAGGCACTCACCGGTTGGCGGACGACAAGCTGTGGGCCGAGGCACTGAGTCTGGGCGCGTCCGACATATGCGAGCCGCGCAAAGATGACATCGTGCGCTCGGTGTTGCACCATCTGACGCGCCGTGCGGCGGCCTGATCGTTTGTTTTTCGCTGAGGATTTTCTTTGGGGAAACTGGTTTGAGAAGGGACGCCCGTCGGCGTCCCTTTTCATTTCCGCGAGGCCCGCTTGTTATACTGCGATGCCATGCTGAAACAAGTTCTGGAGCAGGGACGAGAAGCCGCCGACGCCGCACTCGAGCAACTTTTGCCCCCGGCTACCCAGCATCCAACCTCCATCCATCAGGCCATGCGGCACAGCGTGTTTGCCGGCGGGAAGCGCTTGCGGCCGATCCTCTGCATGGAAGCGGGGCGCATGATCGGGGCGGCATCGTGTGGTGACGGGGCGGAGCCTGCCCTGAGCGGCGCCGAAGGGCCCCGTCTCGGCGGGGCAGAGCCCCGCAACCGCACGACCGGGTCGCTGCCCGCAGGCATCGAGCAGGTCGGCGCGGCGCTCGAAATGCTTCACACTTATTCGCTGATCCATGACGATCTGCCCGCGCTCGACAACGACGACCTGCGGCGCGGACGGCCCACCTGCCACAAGGCTTTCGGCGAGGCAACCGCCATCCTGGCCGGAGACGGCCTGCAGACCCAGGCCTATGAGGTGTTGGCGCAGATCGGTTGCCCAGCCGAAGCGCGCGTCGCGATCATCCGGGAAATCGCCCATGCCACCGGCACCATCGACGGCATGATCGGCGGCCAAGTGGTTGACCTCGAAGCCGAACACAAGAAGCCCGACCTAGCCACCCTCGAATACATCCACCGCTCGAAGACTGCGGCGCTGATCACTGCCAGCGCGGTCAGCGGAGGAATCTACGCCGGGGCAACGAATGCGGATATCGCCCGCCTGCGGACCTATGGGCAATCGATCGGTCTGGCGTTCCAGATCGTGGACGATGTGCTCGACCTGACCCAGACCTCCGAGCAACTGGGGAAGACCGCAGGCAAGGACGCGGCGGCGGAGAAGGCAACGTATCCGGCATTATTCGGAATCGAGGAATCGCTCCGAAAGGCCGACGCCCTGGTTGATCAGGCATGCGCGGAACTTGACGAATACGGTGAGGCCGCGTCAACGCTGAAAGGTCTCGCTCACTACCTCGTCGAGCGCAAAAAATAATTGCCCGCGCCCGGGATTTGTCGCTCCGCTGGCACCTTATGGTGCAAGCGTGATTCGTATCAGCACATCCACTTCGGCATTACCGAAAGTGCAAGGGTGATTCGTATCAGGGCATTGCTTTAGCGATGCCGAAAGCGGCACCCTCTGGCCGCGCCTTTAGGCGCTGCGGAGGCGGATCCAGCTCGAATCCTGAATGTGCCGACGAATAGGGATAATCCGCGTTTGCTGTCACTAGAAACCGCTTCACCGGATTCGCATGAATATATTCGCTCATTCCTATGTAAGCATCCCGCTCATACACCCGAATTTCCGAGAATCCTTTCTGCCAAACCGGAGCGCGGAACCCAAGTTCGCGTCCAGCGCGAAAAGCAAAACCGCCCTTAATTAGCTGAACCGCCTTCTTCACGGTCATCTCCGCGCCCACCGTGATCAGCACATGGAAGTGGTCCGGCATAATCACAAACTCGTGGAGAAAATATTTCCGCTGTTCGCGATAGTGATAGAGCACGTCGATCAATAGCCGGGCGGCACGATCGGATTGCAGAAGTCCGCATTTCCCCCAAGTCGAGGAAGTCACGAAGAAGGTGCGCCCGCTGGCTATGACACGCAATCCGTCGGCATTGCGAATGGGAACCGACATGCAACCCCAGCGCCTGAAGGCGCTACCTCTTTTGCGTGCGTTGGCGTCATCGCTAAAGCGATGACCTGATACGAATCTCACACTGTCGGCAATCATGCAGTGATGCTCGAACCCGCCGGATGTGATGATTCCCTCGGTGGCATTGCGGCTCCTGGCAGCCCGCCGCGAAGGCGATTCGCCTGCACAACCAACCCTTGTATCTGCTTCCGTCCAGCGATACAGTGTTTATGCTCCGCGGCCTTGCTCCTTTGGGCGGGGTTTGGCCGAATGGTCGGACAACACAAGGGATCGGCCTCTACAGAAGGCGGTTAAAATGGGACCGTTATTAATTGCAGCCTTCGTTGTGGCGTTTGCGATTCTGAGCCTCTACGACCCAAGACTGTATCGCAAACTGCTCGCGCCTCTGTGCTCGATGCGCGAGGACGATCTACCTCCATTTCCAAGAGCAGCGGCCTTGGCTCTGCTTCTCTTTTTTGGGCTTGTTGTCCTTGCGCCTGGAGTGTTAAGAGCGGTGGGGTCCTACATGTGGATTTCACAGCGATTTCTGGATTGGGTTGTTGCGATTGCCTTTCTCATCGTTGGCTTGGAGCTGGCGATCAGCCCGATTGTGTGTCTGCACATCCTCAAATGGCCTCAACGCCAAGGTTCCAGTTCGGTTGTCGTTACTAGAGTCGTCGGCATATTCTTGCTGGTCGGATCTGCTCTTTTCACAAGGTCGGAAATACTGCATCGGTGAGACAGGCGGCCCGGATTACCGCCGCGATCTTTTCTCAAGAGGATGCTTCCTGTTCTGCCTGCCCTTGAATCTCCTTCTCGCAGGCGGTACAGTGTCTATGCTCTCGCGGTCTCCCGCCTTTCTTATTCCTCACCGACAATTCGCGCGTACTAGCTGTAGTGTCTGTGCAACTAAAGGCGGTCGTGGGACCGGTACCACCATATGTGGTGTTTTATTACTTGACCCGCCCCTGCATTCGCCGTTAGAGTTGGTCAAAAGCGTGGGTGACGTTCTTGATTCAGGGGGACGGCATCCAATGATGCGACCAGCGAGGAACCTTCGGAGTCAACAGCAAAAGCTGCCCTCCGGATCCCCGCCATTTGCAGCGCACTCCAGCCCGCGCCAACCGAGTCCGCGGACCGCAATGTCCGCCTACGGAGGAGTTACTTTGCTCAAACTTAAGAAGCTGCAAATTCTGGGATTCAAGTCGTTCTGCGATCGCACCGAACTGAAATTCCATGGCGAAGGCATCGCCGCCATCGTCGGGCCGAACGGCTGCGGGAAGTCGAACATCGCCGACGCGATTTCATGGGTGCTCGGTGAGCAGTCGGCCAAATCGCTGCGCGGCTCGCGCATGGAAGACGTGATCTTCTCCGGCACGCGCGACCGCAACCCCACGGGGATGGCGGAAGTGTGCCTGACTTTGATTGACCCTGAAATTTATGGTGGGCCGGACACGAACGCGCCTACCGAGATCGAGATTCAAGACGACCTTCCTGCAGCGGGGTTCAACGGCAACTCCGAGGACAATTGGGATGAGGCGGAGATCCGTGCCCAAGCCGCCGCAGAAACCGAGCGGGCCGTCGAGGAAGCTCAGCCTGGCAAGATGGAAGAGGTTGAAGGCGAAGCCACGGCCGAAGCGCCGGCTAACGAATCGTCAGCTAGCGACAGCGCCGTGGCAGTGCTTGCGCCACAGGTAGTTCTGAAAATCCGGCGTCGCAAATTCAATCAGCAGCAAAACCACGCCGGAGAAATTTCGGTGACGCGCCGCCTGTTCCGCAGCGGCGACAGTGAGTATCTGCTGAATGGAAAACTGTGCCGGTTGCGCGACATCCAGGAATTGTTCATGGGAACGGGCCTTGGGCCGGAGTCGTACGCTCTCATCGAGCAGGGACGCATCGGTCAGATTCTGAGCAGCCGTCCGACGGACCGCCGCGCCATCATTGAAGAGGCGGCCGGGATCACGAAGTTCAAGACGAAGAAGCGTCTCGCTGAGGCGCGTCTCGAAGACGCGAAACTGAATCTGAACCGCGTGAACGACATTTTCGAAGAGGTCACGCGGCAGATGAACTCGCTCAAGCGCCAGGCCAGCAAGGCCGAGCGCTATGTCAGGCTGCGCGACGAAATGCGCGCCAAGCTGCGGGTGGTGCTCGCCAGCAAGTTCACTCAGATGGATCAGGAAAGCGTGACGCTCGACACCCAGATCCATCAACTGGGCGAGGAAATTCGCCAGCAAAGCGAGAGCGTGCACGAATCGGAAAAAGACCACTCCGAGCGCACTCTGCGCGGCTACGCGATCGAGACCGAGACGCGGCAAAATCGCGAGCGGCTCAACCAGATCGCAATCGAAGGGGATCGCGGCAAGGCGCGCATCCGAACCAACGAAGAGCGCTGCGCGGAATTGATCGTGCGCACGGCGTCCGCGGAAGCGGAGCTGGCGCAGGCTCAAAATCGGCTCACGGCGCTTGAGGAAGAACGCAATGGTCACCAGCAGGTGCTCGACTCTGCGGCTGCCGATCTGGCGGCGGCCCAGCAGGAGCTTGCGCTCAGCCAGCAGGAAACAGCCTGCGCCGCCACCAACCTGGCAATGCTCGAACAGGAGCAGGAGTCGCATCGGGCCGCCATTCTGGAGGCAGTTGGCGGGGCTTCGAATCTTCGCAATCAGCTTACCCAGTCTCAGGAGCGGCTGGCGGGCATCGGCCGCGAGGAGCAGCGTCTGCGGGCCGAAATCGCAACCGCTTCGTCCCAATCGGAAACCTTCGACGGACAACGCGGTCAGATTGCTCTGGAATTTGAAAGCGTTTCCGAGCGGACCAGCGGCCTGACCGCTGAGATCGCGAGCCTGCGTGAGGCCATCGAGACGAAGCGTTCTGCCGAGAATGAAACCAAGAAACACCTCGACTCCATCCGCTCCGAATACGCTACGGCACTCGGCAAGAGGGGGTCGCTTGAAGCGGTCATCGCCGAGCACGGTTATTCCACCGAGTCGGTGCGACGGCTGTTTCAATCGGGCGCAATGCAGGGAGGCAACACTCCCGCCGGTGTGCTCGCCGATTTCCTTGAAGTCGAGCCCCGCTATGAGCGCGTTGTCGAAGACTTCCTGCGCGACGAACTGAACTACGTGGTAGTCAAGTCCTGGGACGCCGCCGACGAAGGCTTGCGCCTGCTGCGCTCCGACGTCAACGGGCGCGCCACATTCCTTGTGCATCCCGAGGACTCGCAAGCAAAGTTTTCGTTTGTCGCGGATGAGAGCCATCACTACTCTCCGCTCAGCGACACTGTCCTCCCGCTGAAGAACTCGATTCGCGTGCTGAACGGATTCGGCAAGTCGCTCGAAGTGATCCTGCCGAAGCTGGGGAATGGCTACATCGTGCCCGATCCTGCCGTGGCGCGCGAACTCGCGCTCTCCAGCCCGGACGCGTTCTTTCTCTCGCAGACCGGGGAATGCTTCCACAATGTGACCGTGACGGGCGGCAAGCAGCGCAGTGAGGGACCGCTTTCGATGAAGCGCGAGTTGCGCGACGTGCTGCGCCTGCTCGAAGAGCTGGAGCGAGCCCTGCGCGAGAAGGAAATGCTCACGCTCACCCTGGGGCGCGAAATCAAGGAGTACACTTCCCTGCTCGACCGCCTGGAAGATGAGAAGCGCGAAGCCGAGAAGCAGGCGATGACCTCCGGGCATTTGCTGCGGCAATTGGACGGAGAGATGTCGCGGGTGCGCGAGCGCATTGCGATCTGCGAACGCGAAGTGCAACGGCTGGCGGCGGAACGGCAGGAGCAGGAAAGCCTGATCGCATCGCGCCAATCGGAGCTGACGGCGATTGAACAGGCGCGCGTCCAATTCGAAATGCAGCTTGCCGCCGGGCAAGACCGCCTCGCCGCTCTGCGCACCCAGCGCGACGCTGCCGCCGAAACCACCTCGCAGCGTGCCGCTCGCGTCGCCACGCTCGAAGAGCGCCACCGTTCGGCGACGACACTGCTTCAGCGCATCCAGACCCTTGTGTTCGAGATGCGGGAGCGGGCCGGCGCTTTGCAAACGCAAAGGGAGTCGGCGACTGCCGAAATTGCGCAACGGCAAAACGAGAACCTGCAACTGGCCGAGCAACTCGTGCAGTTCGAAGCCGAGCGCAATGCTGGAGAAGCGCGCGAAGGCTTGCTGCAACTCGAGTCCGAGCAAGTGCGGGCGCGTCTCACCGAAATCGAAGAGCTTCTTCGAAGCACGCGCCGGCAGCTCGATCTCGCTCGCGACCGCCGGGGTGAGCTATCGGCGACGGCAGCCAAGCTGCAATCCGACCTGCAACACCTGGCCGACACCTGCCTGAACGAACTGGGCATCGAGCGTCCGGCCTTGATGGCAGACACCACGATCGCGCTGGTTACCGCGGAGGAACTTGCGGCCGAAGATCAGGCCCACCGCGAAATGCGCGCCCGTCTCGACGCCATGGGCCCAGTCAACATGATGGCTCTCGAGGAGTACAAGGAAACGGCGGAGCGTCACCAGTTCCTCTCTACTCAAAGAAAAGATCTGCTCGATGCGATTGCAGACACAGCAGCCACGATTCGCGAGATCGATCAAGTCTCGCGACAGAAATTTGAACAGGCGTTCAACCGGATTAACGAGAACTTCCAGGCCACGTTTCGCAAACTCTTCGGCGGCGGCCACGGCTTCATGCGCCTGACCGACCTGGAAAACAGCGCCGAGAGCGGCATTGACGTGGTGGCGTCGCCTCCGGGAAAGAAACTGCAGAACGTGCTGCTGCTCTCCGGCGGCGAGAAGGCGCTCACTGCGCTCGCGCTGCTGGTCGGCATCTTCCAGTACACACCCAGTCCGTTCTGCATTCTTGACGAAGTCGATGCGCCGCTCGACGAAGCCAACATCGCGCGCTTCACTGAACTGGTGAGCGAGTTGAGCGTGCAGACACAGTTCATCCTGATCACGCACAGCAAGCGGACCATGAGCATCGCTCCAGTGCTCTACGGCGTAACCATGCAGGAGCCCGGCGTCTCAAAGCTCGTGTCGGTGAGGTTCGGGGCGGCGTAACGGGAAGTCAGTGATCGGCGGCGGATCAGTTTGATTTCCACAGCTTACCGTACTGTTTTCGGTGAGTGCGCCAAAGCAAAATTGTGATCACGAGTGCTGTGAAAGAGTATGCTGCCCACACGTGGAAGAGATGTTCCAAGTCTCTATCTTCAGCATGGTTGATGACTTGAGCGAAGGGACCTACCAGAAAGAGACCTGCCAACACGTAAAGAAGTCCGGCGAGAGCAATTGCGGACACAATTCCCGAAAGAAGAATCGAGAGTCTAAGCGCCAGTTTCATCTCTACAGCTTTCTCTCCGAGTCCTTTTCAGGATAAGCCCTTTGTCAACTGATCTATGATGTTTACAACTGGTGTACAATGTATACACCATGCCTGAATCGTCGGTCCTCACTCTCCGCCTCGACGCCAAACTCAAGAACCAGCTCGACCGTTTGTCGAAATCGATGAACCGGAGCCGCTCGTTCGTTGCCGCCCAGGCGATCCAGGAGTTTGTCTCCGTCAAC
>Ga0209039_10003426_pt1 | contig 12405 bp, 5 predicted proteins | sample BogFormECP12_OM1_FD_188238 | JGI IMG/M metagenome (GOLD analysis project Ga0209039, IMG submission 188238) | Bog forest soil microbial communities from Calvert Island, British Columbia, Canada - ECP12_OM1 (SPAdes) (version 2) | ecosystem: Environmental > Aquatic > Freshwater > Wetlands > Bog ...
CATCCCAAAGTGATGATATTCAAGAAGTTGCAGGATTTTTCCATTGATAAAGTCACAACGCTGCTAAACAGCGTGGATTTGAATCAAGTATTGATTCAAACTCCATTGCAGTACACTCGGGCTCCCAGTGCCATGCTGCTTCCCGCTGATCGACTTCTGGCTCAAAGAAACAGCGGCAATTGGTCCTCTGTGTTCGATCGATATGCACTGCTCAACTTCTGGCCGACGCTGAGTGGGATAACGTGGTATCTGTTGCTTTTTTTCATGGGCTTAATTGTATTTCCACTTGTTTTCGTTGTTCTTTCCTGGCTTCCAGACAAAGGTTATCCATTGATGCGAATAGCCGGGCTAATTACCATAGCTTGGATGGCCTGGTTCCTTGCTAGTTTTAAAGCCTTGCCGTTTTCACAACTGACGATTTGGTTGTGCGTTGGCCTACTCCTGCTTCTTAGCCTCGGGGTGGCGTACCGTCAACGCGAATCCTTATCCAAATATATTTCATCGCACTGGAAAAATATTTTAGGAACAGAAACGATCTTCCTCGCGATTTTCCTTTTTAATCTCTGGGTCCGGCTTGGCAATCCGGATTTATGGAATCCCTGGCTTGGCGGCGAAAAGCCAATGGAATTCGCTTTTTTCAACTCCGTACTCAGATCAGTTTACTTTCCACCTGAAAATCCATGGCTTGCAGGGCACTATATTAATTATTATTACTATGGGTATGTCATTGCGGCGATTCCCACAAAATTACTTGGACTTCTTCCATCCATGGCCTACAACTTGATTCTGCCCAGTTGGTTTGCAATGACTGGGATCGGAGTGTTTTCGGTGGGATTCAATGTGGTGGCTGGTCTTCATAAAGACCCAAACCAAATCGAACCAAAGCTAGCTGATAAGAGACCTTCTCTGTGGGACTGGTTTTTTGATAGGCAGCGCTTTATAAGCAATTTGCCTTATCTGGCAGGTGCTTTTGCCATGGTGGCCGTATTATTTTTAGGGAATTTGTTTGAGGTCCGGGTCTTATGGAAATACTTGCCGCAAGCCTCCTCTATTTCCGGATCGAGCACATCTTACCCACTTGAACATGTGGGAGCCTTTATTGGAGGTGCTATTCAGGTTTTGACTGGACAATCAAGTCTCCCTGGAAATAACGGGAATTGGTACTTTGACGCATCCCGGCCTATACTTCCAAACGGTCCAGATACCCCAATTGCAGAATTCCCATATTTCACGTTCTTATATGGGGATATGCACCCACACCTGTTGGCAATGCCAGTATATGCCCTGGCGTTTGGCTGGATCCTGAATTTGCTTCTGTGGCCAATTTCCCGCAGAAAATGGACCAGCCGAATTCCAAGTCTGATCGCGGCAGGGCTTATTTTTGGCATTTTCAACCCACTTCATTCGTGGGATTTCCCGACATTCCTTGGACTGGGCATGCTAGTGATTTTTTGGGATGTTTGGCGCGCCAGGACCGACTCTATTAAACAAACGGTACAAAGCATCTTTATATATGAGTTGGTATTTATAGGCATTGCATATGCATTTTACTGGCCTTTCACGCTGTGGTTTAAGACAGCATATAATTCCCTTGATCTTTGGAGTGGTGCCAGGACACCCTTGTTCGATTATGTATTTGTGTTTGGTTTGCCCTTATTTTTGATGATTAGCCTCCTGATCCGAGACTTGTTTCCTACCTTAAGAGCCGGATACCAACAATGGGTTTTTGCTTCAAAACAGCGCTTCGCAAGCGTCTTCAACTGGCGGCACATCAGATCGTATTTGGTAATTCTAATGGTCATGATTGGTCTGGGCGTCCTATGGCATTTGGATTATCAGGTGTTGACTTTCGGGATACCGCTTCTTATTGGAATTGCATATCTACTGGTTGTTGGGCGTAAGATGCCAATACTTCACCAGGTCACTTGGATCTTGTTTGGACTCGCTCTTTCCATTACCTTATTTGTTGAGGTCTTTGTATTGAAAGGCGATGTTGGTCGTTCAAATACCGTTTTCTATTTTTATAACCAGGCCTGGTTTATTTTCGGATTGGCGGCAAGTCTGGCTTTGGTGGATTTGCTGTCCGGACTCTCACATTGGTCACGTTCGACCCAATTAGTCTGGAGTTCGCTGCTGGGGGTGTTCATTCTGTTTGCTGCCAGTTATCCATTAATTGCGACAAACGAGAAAATGACCGATCGCTGGCCAGGCATCCAGAATCCGCCGCATGCTCTGGATGGTGCTATGTTTATGTTGGGCGATACCATCAATCCCAATCCTGCGATATACAATGACAACAATCACATGTTAAACCTTAGCCATGATTATGCCGCGATTCAATATATGCAGGATCGTGTCAGCGGTTCACCGGTCATCGTGGAAGGACACACTGACGAATATCGGTGGGGCTCGCGCTTTTCAATTTATACAGGTTTGCCCTCTGTCGTAGGCTGGAGCTGGCATGTTCGGCAGCAATACTCGCTATTGGATGGGGCGGTGATAGATAATATCATTAATGACGTCAACAATTTCTATAACACCGAGGATATCCAGGTAGCCCAAAGTTTTTTGCATGAGTATCAGGTCCGATATGTTGTTGTTGGTGATCTTGAACGTGCTTATTACGACGCCAACGGTCTTAATAAGTTTCAGGATATGGTGAATCAAGGAGAGTTGAAGATTGTGTTCGGAGATAACAGCCCCAATACGACGACGATATTTGAAGTTATAAAGTAAGAAGTGACATAGTCTGGGTGTCGGGCACAGAATCCAGAAATCATTTCAAGTAAATGGTGGCAAGCCTGCCAGCGGAGAAATTGAATGAAATTTCAGTGTCCGGAGAAAGATTGGTGAGGTTTGATCTTTGGGTAGCTCCAAGGTTGTTGTTTCTCATTGGTGGTGCGATGATCGTTCTGCTATGACAGAATAGATAGGCCGGGAATAACGAAATGAAACTATTGATCATTGGTGTATCAGGTATGTTAGGGCAAACTCTATTCAAGGTGGCAAGGCAGCAGTCCGATATAGAGGTTTATGGCACGGTTCGCCGACGGACCCGCCGTATACTGGAGTTTTTGCAAACGGAAGAGACGCGGATATTTGAGTGCGATTTGGAAGTGGCTGTTGATCCGTTACTCTATTGCTCGCCGGACGTTGTAATCAATTGTGCTGGCATCATTAAGCAACATGGTACGGCTCAAACTGCTCTAAGTTATATTCGAGTAAATGCACTGGCGCCTTACATTCTTGCCGAAATGTGTGAGCACCGAGGAGCGAGGCTTATTCATATCAGTACAGATTGTGTCTTTTCAGGACGCGTGGGTCACTATTCTGAGCGAGATATTCCTGATCCCGTCGATCTCTATGATCGATCCAAATTATTGGGCGAGGTGACCCACTCGCCGCACCTAACAGTTCGTACCTCTTTCATCGGTCTTAACCGCTTTCATAATCAAGGACTCTCGTTGTTGGATTGGTTCGTCCGTCAATCAGGAGAAATAGAGGGCTATACACGGGCCATTTGGTCCGGGTTAACAACCCTAGAAGTATCACGTAATCTGGTGCTCTTAGCTCGTCGTCCGGGAGTATTTGGGCTCTTGCATTTGTGTGGCGAAAAAGTAAGCAAATACGAGTTATTAGTTTTGGCAAAAGAAGTATTTGATAATGCCAAGGTTGTGATCCGACCCAATGGCAATCACGTTTGCGATAGATCGTTGATCAGTTCCCGGCTGTCTGAGCTAGGGATCACCGTCCCAGGCCTTCGGCAAATGCTGGTTGAATTGTGTAATTTGAAATGAAGATCTGCTTAATGATGCCGGCCTATAACGCGGGAAAGGTAATATCGGGTGTGATTGAACGCATTCCGAAGGGGTTAATCAATGAGATCATTATTGTAGATGATGCCAGCCGTGATAATACATTTGATGTGCTCTCGGCGATGCCAGGCTTGACTGTGTTGCAGCATGCTGAAAATCGTGGTTATGGCGGTGCACAGATTACACTCCATGACGCAGCTATTCAACATGGGGCCGATGTGGCCGTTCTCATGCATTCCGATGGCGGGCATTTTCCTGAAGAATTGCCGCGACTGTTGAAACCGATATTGGCCGGGGAGGCCCAAGTGGTGTTGGGGGCGCGAATTCGTGGCGTCTTTGAAAAGACCAGGCCTATATTGGGATCACGCCTATTAGGGGCAGTGTTGAACGGCCCAATGCCAGCCCGGCGGCTAACGGGGCACTTGTTTCTAACCGGGATTCAGAATTCTGTTTTTGGTACGCACTACGATGCTTGGCACAGCGGTTACCGGGCGATGTCCCGAGAATCGATGCTGCGGGTACCTTACCATGATTTTGGTGTGGGCTATTTGTTCGATACCGAATTTTTGCTCACCGCTCATTTGGCAGGACTAATAATTAAGGAAGTGCCCGTAAGTAGCTTCTACGACCCTAGGTCAGGTTCGACTGCAGAGCCTTTTTCCTATGGGCTAAAGGTGCTGCGCTACGTTCTAGTACGCGGCTGGAAAATGAGGTACGGTGATCCGGCCAAGTCATAATAGTCACAAGCCCATGAATTAACCGGCGTATTGCCACTGAGAGAGCTAATGGCCTTTCTTATCATCCTAAAAAGAGTTGCCTACCTTAGTTCTAGGGATACAATGAGATCATTACTACTCTCAAGCACAAGCATTTTACCGGTTGATTGTAGTAGGAGACTGGTGGGATAGGGCAAATCAAACCATTCTTTGACAATCTTTCCATTAGAGTCAATCCAAATAATGTGGTTTAGCTCAGGGTCAGTATAGATGAAACTGCCATCTTTTAACCATAATAATCCGGGTTTGTCGGTTACAGTATCCCCCAGCCCAATTGAGTATTGGCTCAGTAATTTGCCAGTGCTTGAGTTAATAGTCACTTTACCAGCCAGCGGATCGCCTACGGCAATCCGCCCATCAGGGGAGACGGCTACGCTTGTTGGTTGTTCGAATTGTGGGCCCTGAATCGTTTGCAATATATCCCCCTTAAGATTAACATGGATGATAGATCCGCTACCGGTTGAAGCAATATAAACGGTGCCATCTGCCGCAACAAACAGACCTCGGGGCGATGTTACCCCGCCACTCTTGAATAGGAAATGCCCCGCAGGATCAAACCATAATAAACCTTGACTGGCATCAGCAACAACCACGCCATCATTAGGTAGAAATCCAACATCTGACGGGTCAACGAATCCACTTATTAAAGATTTTTGAAACTTGCCGTTAGAGTCTAATAGTACAACCCTGTCAGAGCCTCTTTCCACAGTAGCCAACTGGCCTGTGGAGCTTTGTGAAAGGCCGGATGGTTGATAGACCTGCCAAGCTGATGAATAGTCTGAAGTTTGTGAAACTGGTATTTGAGGGGGCGTTTCCTCAATCCAATAACCGCCTGCAGAATGCATAAATGGCAAAGCACTCTGACTGATGAGTCTATACAAACCGGGAGAATTCTGCACGTCTTTTATCAGTCGCAATTCCGAGTTGGGCCAACATTGTTGTAGGCTGGATGCAATGTAATCAGCATTCCGGATTTCCGTTGCTATCATAACAATCGCGGGCTGACTTGAGGATTTGCATATCTCGTTGTCAGGTAGCATGGCGTCTCGTGGTAGTACAAATGTCAATCGATCCAGGGGGATGTCATAAGCCGGATACATTTCAGTTGGCCAAGACTGATTCTGGGGAAAATCAACGTAGAAAAGATGTGGCCCAGCTCCAGTTTTGTTCGCTGACATTTGAGCTGTTTGAAGGATGAAAGCTTGTGTCTGTTGTTCGGAGTGTTGTTGTGACAAAACGAAACTTTGCCAAACATTGACTGGCACAATTAGTGCTGAAAGAAGCACAATACTCCCAACAAAGAATGCGTTAGGAATCCGGCCGATCCAGCCTCCATTTTGGCTGGGCATTATTAACCGAACAAGTGAACGCAAACCAATAGCCGCAAAAAAGGCAAAGAACGGTATAAAAGCAAAAATCCGGGTAATGCTGGGATAGTCATACTGTTGCATACCTGCGACAATGATGACGAACAAGACATAGCTCGCTAAGAGACTAATCCGAACCTTGCAAGTCTGCCACGGGGAGAGCAGGAGCGCTGCCAACCCAATGACCATGAGGCTGCCGGTGATAGGATCGGCAAGAGCTCCAAAAATCCAAAAACTATTTTCATCATAGAAGAGATATGACATGAATCCATAGAACGAGTTTTGCCCAATCTTGAAGAATATTTCAGTGGGCACATTGGCAACTCCACTGGCGAATACTGTCTGATTGGCCATTTCGGTCCAGACTGAGCGCGTACTAAGTACAGGTAAAGCCATGAGAAGTGTTGTGCCAAAAACTACGCTCCAGATGCCGAAATTTAACCAGAGAATGTTTCTGGAACGAAAACTGAGCGGAAAATAATAAACGGCAAGCCAGATGGCGATCACTAAGCAATAAATACGGGCCACAGCAAACGTGTAGAAACCAAGACCTAAGCAAATCCCGACCAATACATACCCGGCCCAACTGCCATGGCGACTAGACCAAACAAAAGCTGCCAAAGAAGTGGCCATGACAATAATTGCTTGCACATTATTGGGGCCTATGTGACCAAAAGAAAGCATGACATGAGCACTGCCATAGAGTACAACAGCAAACAGAGCGTATGTTTTCCCAAGAAATGAACGCACAAAGTAATAAAAAAATGGAATTGAAATAGCCAGCAGGAGTGAATTACTGACGCGCCAACCATAGCTGTCGGTGCCAAACAACCACATCGTAACGCCTTGCCAAACTGAGGATAAAACAGGGTGAATTCCATAAACTCCTGCGCCCGATAAAAGGGGAATATTCATGTTGCCATTGGCAAATTGCCGCGCTTGATCATAGAAGGAGTATTCATCACCAATGAATGACCAAGCCCAGTTGTTCAGCCCGAAGCTTAGCAGCAAGAAACTTCCCAGCGTAATGAGCGGTAGAATGAGCCGCTCCAATCGGCATGAAAGATCCCAATGCTTCCAACTGGAGGCCAATACGCGCAGCCACAGCAATATTGATAGTATCCCAAAACTTGCAACTTCGAGCCAGCGTTGAGAATGCAAAGCCGCCACGGTGAGGAGCAATAATGCAATGGCACAAAGGTAAATCCCATTGAGCATCGCAGGCGAAAGTAGCTTCCATTGGGCTGTTCCGGCTTGGTTTCGATCAAGCCGCCAGCAAAATATAAGTAAAGTTAGTATTCCCAAAAGCCAAATTAGTGGATGCACAGGTTGATCTTTGATAGCTTGAATAACCACATAGATCTGACAAAGCCCGAAAACGGCGATCAGCGCACGATCAGCCCGTTGTTTGAGCCACTTACCTTTGATTGGTTGAATATTGGTGAAGCCCGGATCGGTAAAGATTCTTGGTACCTTGAGCCCAATGAACAGCGCCCCAAAAAGAATGAAGGCTAGGGTTGCCATGAGAATTGCCACAAAACCATATTGTGGAAAACGGTATAGCTTACAAAAATCGGGCCATATACAAGCTAGCGAATTGAGAAAAGCGAAAGGTGTAAGATCTAAATCAAACCAATAAGCCAGACTAAAGATATATTGGGTTCCAATCAGAAGTGCCAATCCTAGGAGGATGATACCCGCCTTTACGACTACTAGTCGGGGGCGTTTGGCCAACTTTGATTTTGGTGATAGAGCAATTAGGGATATGGGATCTCCTCGTGTTTTCTTGCCAGGCTGCTTGGGTATAAGCGGATTCATGGGAAGGGTAGAAACGCGTCACTCGGGACTATCCGTTTTTGTCCGCCCGGGGCCGTCCAATAAAGGTGAATCAACGAACTGCCCAGATAGTCAAGGAAGCGAATATGAATTGGATGACGACCAGCTGTCAGGGTAGTACCGCCTTCGATATCATCGCCTGGACCCGTGGCATTCACCACTAATTGTCCATCAATAAAAACTTGGGCTTGACCATTAATCTGTAATCCAAAAGTCCAATTACCACTAATAGGAACCTCAATTTGTCCTGACCAATCCACGGTGTACGGCCTGTTGTTGAGGGGAGTGATCTGGTAATACATGTCGAGAAAAGGATCAATACGACTGAAGACGAGTGGAGGCGACCAATTGTCACCGTTGTAATAGTTGCCAATCAGTCCGTGAACCGGTACCAGGCTTGGCAGATATAGCGAAGTGACCGGAATTGGCGTTGGATCACCAGATAGGTTGCCATTGGCATCTGGGGTCCGCCATTTGAGGTGGCCCGGGCCATCTCCGTTGTCAGACTCGATTCGTAAGGCATGATCGCCCTGGGCCAGTCGTAGGGTGACATGTTGTTCGCCCGATCCGTTGAGAACCTGCTCTTCATCAATCCATAGCTGAGATACGGCAGATGAGTTTAGGATTAATTCATACTCCCCGTATTGGGGCGCGTATAAGGTGGTTTCCAGGCGGGCTGTAAAAGGTTGCGTAACTGGAGGCTGGCTCGACCAATCGCCTTGAATTGATTTTTCATTTTGAACGAGAATCGGTTCGCCTTGCGGATTGTCGCCCAACCAATAGCTCACTGTAGCACCCTGTAATCGTTGAATATCTTGGGCTGAGATCAGCACAGTGTAAAGAGCCGGGTTAGCTTCAGGAGTATTATCCACGTGAAATTGCGCGTTGGGATATAGCTTTTTGGCTTCATCAACAATCCATGTGCTTTCGGGATCGACAAAGATTGCCACAGGCTTATCGCCAGGTTCGCGCACAGGCAGCCCGATGGGCGGGAGGATCCCATGAGTGTCCGTAATCTGCGGGTCAAGGAAATGAATAATCGTGTTGTCGTTGATAAACACGGAAGCATAGATCGTTGTATGGGTCGGGTCGACCTCCTCCATGCGTTGGGCCGCGAGAGATTCTATTCCGTTGAATTCAAGCCAGGTGCGGTCATTATTTGCCTGCCGAATAAAATAAGTGGTGGAGTTGTAAACGATAATAAAGATGCAGAGAAGAATCGTACTGACAGGTAAAACAACTCTGCGGATGAAGGAAGTTAGCCGCGCTTGATCCAGTTTGTTCCAGAGTATTTCGATGCCTATCGCGGCGAAAAATAAAGCGGCGGATATTGAGCCAAATGCCCGGTTGGATTGCGGTGCCTCGAAGTCCACCGTGAGGATACCGCCAAGCAAGTTAAAGGCAAACAGCATAAGGAACAGGGAATAGGTTGACCAACGAATGCGCTTACAAGCCACGACCAACCCGAGAACAAATAGTATACCTGTTGCAGGGTCGAGCATAGGCTCACCGGAGAGATTATGGCGCCCATTTGGATCCCCCTGATAGTTGAACATTAGCAAGTGCTTCGTCGTGTTGGAAAATAACGCTAGAGCAAGATTGCTTTGATCGCGGTGGGAAAAAATGGAAACATCGCTTGAGCGACTCCAGAAAACATCAGAATGAGTCAGTGCATATTGTGCGAGAGGGGCAACGGCCAGCCAAGTTGCCACAGCTAGGACGATTAAACCACTCAATAAGGCTGGCATTAGCGTGGATCGATGGCGCCAAGTGTCGAAAAGCCAGAGCACAATATATAGAAAAACAACTGGAACAAAAAGGCGAATGCCAATGTAGAAATTGAGACCGTATCCGAACGCCATTCCGGCCCACAAGAAGTCGTGAATCTGAGAGGTCCGCCTAGCGCGCAATAGCAACCAGATTGTGAGCAATTCGAAGAATGGCATGGTAATGGTGTAAACGCCAAATCGGCTAAAGGTGACATGCCAGCGTGAAATTGCAAATAAGAAGGCGAAGACTAATCCAAACCGGTTGCCAAGAATTTCGCGCCCGACAAAGAACGATACGACTACTGTTGCCAGTCCAAAAAGAACTGTAACCAACCGGATGGAGTGTATGCCGTCCCCGAAAAGCTTAAATGCAAGCGCTACCAGCGCATAGAAATGCAGAGGATGATCGTACGCGGTTACGTAGAGCGGGCGAAAGCTTGGGTCGGATAGAATATTGCGAGCAGTTATGCCAATATAGGCTTCGTCATACCAGGTGCCAAAAGGGACGCTGTCAAAACGGAAGAAGCGCATGAAGACAGCTAGGACAAGAATTATCACGCCAATCAGTAGAACCTTCAGTGAGAATGGTTCAAGCTGTATTCCACTTTTTTTGTAAGGGATGAGCACATAAACTGATGCTATGAACAAGATAGTGCTAATCAGATAGGGTGCCCAACCCGATGGGGTGCTGGAATCCTGCGAGAATTTGACGAGACTGATTAGGGAAGCCACCAAGGCAAGGATGAATAGCCCGATCCCGACCACGCGTAGACGGCGATCCGAGCGTATTTCCATTGCTGGCTTAAAATAGGTAATAAGGTGCTTCATTTCAGTTCAATCGTAGTGGGCGATTGCATTATTGATCCAACCCGAATACCAATTTTGATCTATCGACCAAGAGTTTCATAAACACCGACTTGACGGATTTGAAACGCTTGAAAAGAAAACGAGGTAAATGGTATCTTTTATGCAGGGGGGCATAGACTCGTGTACAGTCGTGCCGCCTGTGTTGACAGTCCGACTCAGTGAATCGGTTTCAACCACAAACTTTTTGGATTATAGCACTTCAACTGCTGGAGTCAACAAAATTATGAAAAAGGATATTTGCAATTTTTTAATGAGTATAATCACCGAGTGTCAATGATAACTGCCCGGCAACGTGTATTAGGCTACTTGAAGAACCAACGTTCAGCCTCTGCTGCTCAAATTGGCCGCGGATTGAATATGTCTGCGGCTAACGTGAGACATCATTTGTCCGTTATGCTGGAGGATGGGAGAATTGCCTTAATCAGCGAGAAGAGACGAGGTGGACGCGGACGCCCTGTGAAGTTGTATGGATTGTCGGAAAAATCCTTGGGTGATAATTTAGCCTTTCTATCTGATGCGATTTTGGGAGAACTCCTAAATGGGCTTTCTGCTGTAAAGCGGGACGGAATGTTAAACGCGATTGCTAAAACTTTAGCCGTTCAATTTCAGACGGACAATTTGAATATTCCTATAACGAAGCGGCTACAGGTCATCGTCGATAAATTAAATGAATTACATTATCAGGCGCGTTGGGAGGCCGGTCCCCAAGGGCCGCGCATTCTCTTTGCACATTGTCCTTATGTGGCAATAATTGAGAAGCATCCCGAGTTATGTGGTATGGATGAGATTCTGGTGGGAAATTTGATGAATGCCAAAGCCTGCCAGCTTGCAAAAATTGGGCAACAACCCATCGGATCACCTTATTGCGTTTTTGGGATATAACTAAACAATGCTGGTTTCTGAATCCAGTCGATTATCATTCGTGTTTGCGAGGTAGTATGTCATTGCATTCTGAGATTTTTGAACAACCTGAACGTCTTGCCAAGTTGGTTTCATCTCAGCGAAAAATGGACGAGGAAATTGCGCAGGCGATCAAATCGCGTGGCGTATCTTATGTTTTTCTTGCAGCACGCGGCACTTCGGATAATGCTGGCCGCTACGCCAATTATCTTTTCGGTGCAGCCAACCGATTGCCGCTTGCGCTTGCCACACCTTCGTTATTCACCTATTATCAGCAGCCGCCTAATCTTAAAGGTGCTTTTGTGATTGGGATTTCTCAATCGGGACAATCACCGGACATTATCAGCGTTTTGCAGGAGGGAAAACGACAGGGATGTCCCACGTTGGCGATCACGAACGAATCAGATTCTCCGCTCGCCTCCCATGCAGACTTTGTGCTAGATATTCAAGCTGGACCTGAATTGGCTGTTGCGGCGACTAAAACATATACCGCTGAACTCATGTCTATTGCCATGATTTCGGCAGCTCTCAGCGGCAAGCAATCAGCTTGGGATTCATTGGAAAAAATTCCGGATTGGATCCACGAATCATTGAAAGCAGATGATATGCTTCGTCAAGCTGCTGAGCGTTATCGTTATATGCAGCAGTGCGTGGTATTGGGACGCGGCTATAACTATTCCACTGCGTTTGAGTGGGCGCTGAAGCTCAAGGAATTAACGTATGTGGAAGCTGAACCCTATTCCTCTGCCGATTTCCAACATGGACCGATTGCCATTGTCGCAAAAGGATTCCCCGTCATGGCTGTTGTGTCAGCAGGCAAAGTGGCCGATTCGTTGACTTTATTGTTGGATCATCTAAAGAGGGACCTTTCTGCAGAATTGGTTGTGATCTCGAATCAGGAACAGGCCCTCGCACTAGCGCAAACGCGCATCCCGGTTTCCAATGAAATCCCCGAAGCTTTAACGCCGTTAGTGAATATCGTACCGGCTCAATTGTTCTCTTATTATTTGACTCTCGTCAAGGGTTTTGATGCTGAAGCACCGCGGACGCTTCGAAAAGTTACCGAGACACGTTA
>Ga0209039_10003427_pt1 | contig 12402 bp, 7 predicted proteins | sample BogFormECP12_OM1_FD_188238 | JGI IMG/M metagenome (GOLD analysis project Ga0209039, IMG submission 188238) | Bog forest soil microbial communities from Calvert Island, British Columbia, Canada - ECP12_OM1 (SPAdes) (version 2) | ecosystem: Environmental > Aquatic > Freshwater > Wetlands > Bog ...
GAAGTCAGAAGCCTGAATGAGAAAAAAGAGAGTCGAAAGTCGAGAGTCAAAGGTCGAGACTCAAGACCGACCACTTCTGCTTTCGACTTTCAACTTTCGACTTTCGACCGTCTTCTCTTCCCTCTGACTTCCGACTCCTATTCTGTCCGCACCTTCACGCCGGCCACGTCCTCCAAGAAGGTGATGACGGCGGCATAGTCAAGCTCGCCGGCGCCTCGCGCCTTCGCCGCGCCGTAGACCTCCTTCACCGCCGCGGCCGCCGGCATGGGAACACTCTGCGCATAGGCGTTCTCCATGGCCAGTTCCAGGTCCTTGTGCATGAGCTTGAGAGCGAAGTAGGGCGTGAAGTCACCTTTGAAAATGAAGGGTGCCTTGAAGTCGATCAGCGCTGAGCGCGCCAGGCTCCCCTGAATGACCTCGAACAAAGCCTCCGGCCGGACCCCTGCTTTGGCGGCCATCACAAACCCCTCCGAAAAGATCTCGACCATCGTCGCCTGGATCACGTTCTGCGCCAGCTTGGCCCCCAGGCCTGAGCCGTGCTGACCGCAGTAGATGTGATTCTTCCCCAAGACGCGCAGCACCGGCATCGCTCGATCCAGCGCCTCTCGGTCGCCGCCGATCATGAAGGTCAGCTCACCTTTGGCAGCACCGTGCTTGCTCCCGGTCACCGGCGCATCCAGCCAACTCACCTGATGACCCGCCGCCTTGCACGCCAAGCGACGGCTGACCGCAGGGCTGATGGTGGAGGAGTCCACCACGATGGTGCCGGGGCGAATCGTCTCCAGGACGCCGCCCTTTCCGGTGACCACCTCCTCGACGGCGGCTGAATCGGTGACAATGATGACCACCACGTCAGCATCGCGCGCGGCCTCTGCGGGCGAAGCGGCAACCGTGGCACCCGCCTGCGCGAGCGGCTCAGCCTTGCCGGCGGTGCGATTGAACACCGACACTTTGAATCCGGCCTGCACCAGATTCAGGGCCATCGGCTGGCCCATCAATCCGAGGCCGATGAAACCGATTGATTGCGACATGATGTACTCTCCTAGTCATCCTTCACGCCTTGGCAAAATGGAGCCATTGGACCATTGGGCCATTGACTCATTGCCTCAAAGGAAGATTCTTAAAATGGCTCAATTGGCGCAACTCAGTAGATTCCCTTCACTAACCCGCCGTCCACCGCGATGGAAACGCCGGTGACGTAGCTGGCGCACTCAGAGGCCAGAAAAGCCACGACGTTGGCAAACTCCTCCGGCGTGCCGAGACGCAGCATCGGGATCTGCCGGTTCCACCGCTCGTGGATCCTCTCCGGCGCCGTTCCCTCAGCGTTGGCGAGCTTGGACGCAAGTTCGTCCAGTCGCGCCGTCAGCGTGTAACCGGGACACACGTTGTTCACCAACACGTTGTCTTTGGCGTATTCATTGGAGAGCGTCTTGACCAAACCGCTCACGGCGGAGCGCACCGCGTTAGAAAGGACCAGCCCGTCGATCGGCTGCTTCACAGCCACCGAGGTGATAGCAATGAAGCGGCCCCACTTCCGGCTTTGCATCAGCGGTAGCACTTCGCGGGCGAAATAAACCGTGCTCATCAAGTTCAACTTCACGCCGGCGTCCCAATCGTCGGGGGTGGTCCCGGAAAAGGGCTTGGTGGGAGGGCCCCCGGCGTTGGTCACACAAATGTCGACCCTTCCAAAGCGCTCCGCCGTCGCGGCTACAAAGCGGCGCACCTGCTCGTATTGGGTGACGTCGGCCGTCTGGGCCAGAACCTCGCCTCCGGTCGCCAGGCGAATCTCGTCCGCAGCGGCGGCCAGCGTAGCCTCATTCCGCGCGCACAGCGCCAGCTTCGCTCCGTCTCGCGCCAGCGCCAGCGCCACGGCCTTGCCCAACCCCTGGCTCGACGCCGCCACCACCGCCACGCGATCTTTAAAACCGAGGTCCATTTTGTTCCCTGTCTTGAAACTCAATTCTAAACCAACACTGGGAAGTAGCAAGTGACGAGTGACGACTCACGCCACCCACCACTCGCCACTTGTCACTCGTCACTGTTTTTTTCTGCTGGTAATTCTTCTCGTCCTGATGTATTCAATTGTCGGTCCGCTCGACGAGCGGGAGGTCGGTCGCCAGGCACGCGGCGTGACGTTCACCGCGGTGCCTGCGGCCCGACACCTAGAACCTGGAGGCGCACCATGCGCAAGCCTTACCGGGCCGCACTGGCGGCAACTTTTCTGCTAACGGCTACACCACTTCTGGCGCAGAATCCCTGCCCTGGTTTCAGTGTGGTCGTGAACACGCCTGAGGATCAGTTGATGCTGGCGATCAACGGGGCGGAGAAACCGGAAGACCAGATCGCAGCCCTGGATAAGTTCACTCAGGCCAATCCCGATTCGAAATTCATAAGCTGCGCCAACGTGTACTACACCCTCACCTACGTCAAGCTGGGTAATTTCGACAAGGCGATCGAGTACGGCGAAAAAGACCTGGCGGCCAACTATCAGGATCTCAGCCTGCTGGTCAACTTGATGAAGGCTTACGTCGGCGCCGGCAAGGCGACCGACCAGGCCTTCAACATCATCGCCAACGCTCCGGATCAGATCAAAAAGGAGACGACCCCAGCGCACCCCGCCAACATCAGTGATGCGGATTGGCAAAAGATGCAACAGGATGCCGCCGAGTTGGCGAAAAACTTGACCGACTACATGACCTACGCCTTCTTTCAGCTTCTGCCGGGCGTCACCGATCCGGCCAAGCGCATCACACTGCTCGGCCAGTTCGAGAAAGCCTATCCCGATGCGGACACCCAGTATGCCGGCCAGATCAACTACCAGTACTTCATGGCATATGAAATGACTGGGCAGAGCGACAAAGCCGACCCTTACGGAGAAAAGGCCTTGGCCGCCGACGCCAACAATGTTCAAGTACTGAACCTCGTCGCGTATGACTATTCCAATCTCCGGACCAACCTGGACAAGGCCAGCGACTATGCGAAGAAGGTCGTGACCCTCGTCCCCGCCATGAAGAAGCCCGAAGGTCAGACCGACGATCAGTTCAAGGCGGACCAGAACAACCAGCTCGGCATGGCCCACCTGACGCTCGGATACGTCGCCTTTCAAAAGGCGGGCTTGGCGAAGACGCGCAAAGTGGCGCCGGCCATCCAAGAGCTCAAGACCGCGGCGGACCTGCTGAGCGGCAACCCGACCTTGCAGGGCGCCGCGCTGTACTACCTCGCCAACGCCTACGAGTACCAGGTTCCTCCCAGCCACCATGACGCCCTCACTGCGCTGAACAAGGCGGTGACGATCCAGAGTCCGTGGCAGGCGCCGGCGCGCGACCTGCTCGCTAAGGTGAAGGTCGCCAAGTAAGGCGGAGGCCGGATGAGCCACCATCACCTGTAGGCAGTAGACAGTCGGCGGGCAGTACGTAGGTGCCACTCGAGGTTCGAACCTAGAAATTCGAAACTCGAGACTCGCCCTCGATGATAGCCTCCGCCTGCTGCCGACCGCTGAGTGCCACTGCCGACCGCCTACTGCCGACTGCCTACTGCTTTCCGCAGGCTGGTCCTCCAGATGAAATACACCGGCACGCCCAACCCTACCAGCGCGCAACCCCACCCGGCCTCGATGGGCTCTTCCAAGAGCGTATTGGCGACGAACGCTCCGGCAGCGAGTACAAACAAAACCGGCACCCACGGGTACCCGACAACGCGGTAGGGGCGCGGCAGTTCCGGCCGCTTGCGCCGCAACACGATCACTCCCAAAGCGGTAAGGGCGTAAAAAATCCAGGCCGCAAAGATGCTGTAGGTGAACAATCCTTCGTAGCTGGCCAGACAGACGAGCAGGACGGACCACCCGCCCTGCACCAGCAGCGCCAGATGCGGGGTGCGAAAACGGGGATGAACGGTGGCGCACCAGCCGAAGAAAAGCCCGTCCCGAGCCATCGTATAATACACGCGCGCCGCGGTCAGGATGGAGCCATTGATGCTGCCGAAGACGGCGATGATGATGGCCAGCGCCACCAGTTGCGAGCCTCTCGGCCCCATAATGCGCGCCGCCGCGTCGGCCGCCACGCGCGGCGATTGCGCAATCTCCGGCAGCGTCAGCACATGGTAGTAGACCATGTTGAGGCCGACGTAGATGGCGATCACGGCGCCGGTCCCGAGCGTCAGTGCCAAAGGTAGATTGCGCTCTGGCCGCTTCACTTCTCCCCCGGCAAAGGTGACGTTGCTCCATCCCTCGTAGGCCCAGAGAGCGGCCACCATCGCCACTCCAAAGGAGCCCCAGAAGCGAAGTCCGGCGGGAACCGGAATGGAGGCGACTCCGCCGGCCCGTCCGTGCACCAGAGCGTAGCCAAGGGCGATCAGCGCGACGACGATCCCGACGCTCAGACCAGTCAGGACCGATTGCACCCAACCCCCCTGGCGCACGCCGCGATAGTTGACGGCGGTAAGCACAATGATCACCGCGGCGGCGGCCACGCGCTGCTGCAAAGTGGAAAAAGGGAAGAAGCTGGCGAGATAGCGCGTCAGGCCCACGGCGAGAGTGGCAATGCCGCCGGACTGCTGCACCAGGAAAAACATCCAGCCGCAGAGAAAACTCACCAGCGGCCCGTAAGCCTCGCGCAGGTAGACGTACTGCCCTCCGGCTTGCGGCATCATGGCGGCCAGTTCGGCGAAAGAGAGCGCGCCGAAGAGACTCAGCACGCCCGACACCAGCCACACCGCCAAGCCGGCGCGCGGGCTGCCCACTTCGCGTGTGATCTCCGCCGGGACAATAAAGATGGCGGAGCCGATCATGATGCCCATCACGATCGCCGTCGCTCCCCACAGGCCCAGCGCCCGGATCAGCTTGGGTTGGTCGGTCGCGGCGGGTTCGCTCGACATAAGGTGGCGTCGAAGAAATGATGAATTATGAATGATGAATGATGAACATAAGACGTCCGTCGTCCGTGGTCAATTGCCCTTCCACAACGGACAGACGTCTTCTCTTCTGTTCATCATTCATCATTCAGCATTCATCATTTCTTCAGTTCCGTCTTCAGATTCAAGTTGCGAATCAGCCGGTGCAGATAGTTGGGATGTACACCCAGCAACTTCGCCGCTCCGGTGTAACTGTTCCCTGCCTGCTCGACGGCCTGGAGAATCAGCCGCTTCTTCGTCTCCCTAAGGACCTCGTGATACTGGCTGACGGAAGCATCGCGGGCGGACCCTGCCTCAACGTCGACGATGTCCGCGGGCAAGTCCTCCGGGCGGATGAGGCCGCCGGAGCCCATCACCACCGCACGCTCGATGGCATTCTCCAATTCCCGGATATTGCCCGGCCACTCGTAGCGCATCAGGCAGGCCCGGGCTTCGCTGGAAACACCCATGACGCGGCGATTGCACTGCCGGCTGTATTTCGCCGCAAAATAGGCTGCCAGTAGCGGGATGTCCTCGCTACGCTCCCTTAGGGATGGGGTGGTGATTGAGACCACGTTGAGCCGGAAATAAAGGTCCTGACGAAACGTCCCGTCCCTCACGGCCTTGTCGAGGTTGCGATTCGTCGCCGCGATCAACCGGATGTCGGCTCGAATCGTGCGCGTGCCCCCCAAGCGCTCGAACTCCCGCTCCTGTATCACGCGCAGCAGTTTCGCCTGCAACGCCGGCGTGAGCTCGGATACCTCGTCCAAAAAGAGAGTGCCGCCCTCGGCCACTTCCAGCTTACCTTTCTTCTGGGCAAAGGCGCCCGTGAACGCTCCCTTCTCGTGGCCAAAGAGCTCGCTTTCCAGCAGCGTCTCGATGAGGGCGGCGCAGTTGATGGCCACGAAGGGTCGGCGCGCGCGGGGGCTGTTCAGGTGCAGGGCGCGCGCCACCAACTCCTTGCCGGTGCCGGTTTCACCCAGAATCAGGACCGTCGAATCCCGCGGCCCCACCTTGGCGATGAACTGGCGGACTTCCCGAATCGGGCGGCTTTCGCCCACCATGTTGTGTTCTACCTTAATCTCGGCGTGCAGCCATTGATTCTCGCTCTCCAACCACTCGGCCTGACGGACACTCTCCAGCGCCAAGGCGGCGGCGGCCGCGACCCCGTTCAGCAAGTCGAGGTGGTCCCGGTCGAAAGGCGCCTCGCCGTTGCTCGTTTCCAGGTAAAGCGCTCCCACAGCTTTCCCGAACCTTAGAAGGGGAACGGCCAGCACCGAGGCGATTGCACCTTCCTTTTCCCCCGTCCCAGCTCCGGAGACGGCTTGCCTGAGAATGGGCGCCCGTTCTCCGATCGCTTTGGAGATGATCTCGCGACTCACGTGTACCGGCACGGCAAAACCGGCGATTCGGTCGAGGCCGAAGATCGAAGCAAAATCCTCCTGGTTCTCGCGGGCGAGGAGAATCGCGCCCTGTTCGGCGGGAATGGCTTCGAACACCAGTTCCAGCAGCCGGCGCTGAAGATCGTCCAGCTTGGGGATGGTGTTGATCGCCGCGCTGACCTTCAGCAGCGTGTTCAGGTCGCGCGTGTTTCGAACCGAGAGCCCGCGTTCCGGCAACTCCTGCGGCGGAAGGTCGGGCAAGTCCTCCCGGCGCAGCCGAAGGGTCGAAGACCCTGCTTCTTCGCCTTCCTCCGCAGGAGCGGGCGCAGTCGCTTCCTCCCGCAGGAGGAAAAACAGCACGGATTCGCCGATCTCGATTTGATCCCCGTGCTCCAGCCACCGCCGCCGCACGGGCACGCCATTCACGAAGGATCCGTTACGGCTCTCCAGGTCCACAAGCTTGAGCCGATCACCCTCTTTTTTTATGACACAATGCCGGCGCGAGAGGGCCTGATCCGAGACGACCACCCGGTTCGCCGGGTCGCGGCCAATTGTGGTCTCAGCTTCGGTCAGATTAAAGGTCGAACCCTTTCGCGGACCGGAGATAGCAATAAGTCTTGGGTTCATGATTGGATGCCCATCAGACCCGCTCCCCTTCGCCTGAAGTATAACCTCGATGGGGCTTCGAGAATCGAAATTCGCATGTTGTCCGTGGCCCGTGGTCCGTCGTCCACCGTCCCCTCTTTCATTGGAAATGCTTTTTTGGTCCCTATTGCTAATTCAGCCTTCGAAACTCGAAGATCGAACCTCGAAATTCGAAAGTCGAAACTCGACAATAGGCGCGCCCGTCGCCACCCCGTACCCAGGAAACCCTGTCCGAGCCCAGCCACCAACCTCCGCCGACCTTGCATTCGCCGACATCACCTGCGGTTGCCGTCTTCACCTTTGCCTTTGCCCTTTGCCCCTTCGCTCCGCTCAGGGCAGGCTATTTGCCTTTTGCCTTTCTTCGGTCTCCCCCCAACAAACAGCCGGGCAAAGCCCGCCCCTACCCGCCTCCCGGCTGTCGTCCTGACCCTCCTCGCCACTTGATCTGCTGTTGCCTGTCCTGGTGTATCGGTCCGTCCTTCAGGCCGATGCACTCCGCCACGAAGCTGCCCAGATCGTCCACTAGCTCCGAAAGGGTCGTTCCCTTGGGCTTAAAAAACTCAAAACTGGGGAGGTCGCCGTAGAGCGCCACCAGCATCTGGTAGTACGCCGCCTTGATGTCCTTGCCCGCCGCCAGCACCGCGCCCATGCACTTGTAGACCCCCAACGCGCCCAGCAAAAGAATTGACGATTGATCCCGCCCTGCGGGATCGATTGACGATTGAAAGGCATCCTCTGGCTTGCCCTCGGGCTCTTTCTGCGCAGCCTCGGGAGGCTCTGGACCTGGCGCTGAAGTCTTCGTTGCGACCGTCTTGCAATCGTCAATCGTCAATAGACAATCGGCAATTACCGCAATGCGGGCTTCCAGCACTTCCTTCACCTTCGCCGCCTCTTTTTCCCGATGCTGCAAGTGCATCTGGATCCGCTCCCAGGTGATTTCCGCCACCTCAAGAATTGACGATTGACGATTGCCGATTGCCGATTGAAAAGCCTCCCCTGGCCGCCCCGCCCTCTTCGAGGGAGCTGAGCCAGGAGCGGAAAGCGGGGTTGCGAATGTCTTACAATCGTCAATCGTCAATCTGTCCCGCAAGGCGGGATCAATTCCAAAGGCTCGCTGCCACAGGTCGATCCACACCGCCTTGCCCTCCGGCCCTTCCAGGCGCGAGAACTCGGGGTTGTTCACTCCTTGCCGGTGCAGCAACCGCATCAAGCCCCCGCGCTGCGCCAGCTCCGCCGCCTTCTCGCAAGGATGAGGATCGGACTTCCTCTTCTTCTCCTTCTCCTCCTTCTCCTTCACCTCGGGCCCGCTCCCTCCGTCTTCCCCCGCGCTTTCCCCTGTCCCCGGGGCGTTCCGCCACCGGCTCGGGTCCTTCAGCGGCTGGCGATCCTGTTTCAGCGTCGCCGCCGCCTGCGCCACCCCCTCCAGCGGATTGCCGTTCACTGCCGCCCACGTCTCGTTGTCCATCTCCTCGGACCCCGCCCCGGCGGCCTCCCCCAGCGTGCCGTCCTCCGGGGCTTCCCCCAGGGCTTCCAGCAACAGTTGGATGCGCCGGTTCAGCCTCCCCGCCTCTTTCTCCACCCCATCCTCCTGCAGCAGTAGAATCAAGTCGATTCCCAGCCTTACCGCCCGCTCGGACCCGAACGGATCATCGTCGGGATGAAGCGGTTCGAGCTTCTCCACCCGCCCGGCGGCCGCCCGGCGCTCCGCCTCCGCTTCCCTCTCCGCGATCAGCTCTCCCAGAATACTCGCCACCGCGTACAGCTCCCACCTCCCCTGTCCCCCAAACACCCGCAACCGCCGCCACACTGCCTGCGCCGCCGCCAGCACCAGTTTCCGCTGCCGCTCGCTCAGCGGTGCGAATGCCTTCCGCATCCGTTCCAAATGCGCCTCGTACTCTTCCCTCGTCTCGCCGGCAAGCGCCAGGCTACGCGTCAATGACGCGCAGTAGGTGCCGCGCTTGAAGCCCACCCCGTAGTGAGGGGAGTCAAACCGGCGCATCTCGGCCACGGCTTTTTCCAAGGCTTTGTAACAGTGAGCCACGCGCCGTTCACTGAGGCGGTATTTCAACCAGTGGGGAGCTTGGTTGGCCAGTGCGAGGTTCCGTAGCGACGCCGCCCGCGACTTCTCGCTCACGGTGTACTTGCGTTTCGGTTTCGGGGAAGAAACGGGGTCCGGGATTCGGGTTTCGGGGCCTTCGTTTCGCCGCTCTTCCACTTGCTCGGCCTCTTTCGCCACAGGGAATTGACTGGTGCCGATTGGAAAGCAATCAGCCATCAGCCATCAGGTATCAGCAAGCGCCGGTCCTTCTTGCTGAGAGCTGACTGCTGATAGCAGAGCGCTGTTTCCAATTTCATGCCGAGGGAAAAAATCACTCGAGGCAGGAGTCCGATACCTCTTCGAGGACTACCCCTAGGCTATACTATAGGCTCTCGCGTGTCAAGGAAGAAATCGCATCTCGTTGCTGCGGGCTGAAGTATCACAGCCGGGCTTCTTCGCAGCCTGTCGATCCGGGTCGAGGAGCTCGATGGGCCCAAGTGGCTAGCTCCCAATCAAGGAGGAGGCAATCTCCAACCAGGCTAAGGATTCGTGTTCGATGGTCACGCTCGGTGGATCGGCAGTAGACAGGGGGCCTTTGAGACGAAGCAACGCAAACTTATGATTTGATGGCTTATTGTCTCCTTGACAGCTTAGGAGAGATTGCGCTAATCTCCTAATCGTCTTAGGAGGACGCATGAATGACCAAGCGCAGTTGCTTCCTGGCACTCTCGATCTGCTCATCTTGAGGGCGGTCTCACTCGGCCCGCTGCATGGGTACGGCATCCTGCTGCGGATCGGGCAGATCTCCGGCAATACCCTATTGATCGAACAGGGCGCGCTCTATCCCGGTCTGTTTCGCCTCGTCCGTCAGGGACTGCTCAAGGCGAGCTGGGGCACCTCGGAGAACAATCGCCGCGCAAAGTTCTACGAACTCACCGCCGCGGGCCGCAGGCGTCTGCGGGAAGAGACCGAAAGCTGGAATCGGCTCGCGGCTGCTATCGCTTCCGCACTCTCTCAGCAACCGGAGGAAATATGAAACTCGTCGATTCTCGCTTCCGCATCGCCACTCTCTTCCGGCGTTCGCAGATGAACGCCGAGATCGAGGAGGAGCTTCGCGCGCACATCCAGCACCGGGCTGATGATCTGGAGCGTTCCGGCCTGGGTCGTGCCGAGGCCGAACGACGCGCGCGCATCGAGTTCGGCGGCCATGCGCGGTTCACAGAGGAATGCCACGAAGCGCTCGGCAGTAATTTTGTCGAGACTCTGATCCAGGATTTGCGCTTCAGCCTTCGTTTGTTGCGCAAGTCTCCCGGATTCGCAATTGTCGCCGTTTTGACGCTGGCGCTGGCGATCGGCGCCAACGCCGTCGTTTTTAGCGTGTTGAATGGGCTCATCCTGCGCCCGCTGAATGTGCCTCATGCCGAGAGCCTCTACGGAATCGAACGCGCGAGCGATAAGGATCCGAGTCAGTCGTATCCCGACTATCTCGAACTGAGAGATCGTAACCGCAGCTTTGAGGGTCTGGCAAGTTTTAACGTCAATCAAGTAGGGTTGGACACGGGTGAAAATCCAACCCGCGCCTGGATCTATGAAGTGAGCGGGAACTACTTCGATGTTCTGGACATTCAGCCGTATCTTGGCCGTTTCTTTCGCGCCTCCGATGAGCATGGCTCGGACAGCGCTCCGTACATCGTGCTCAGCTACGCGTATTGGCACACCCATTTTCGGGATGACCATAGCGTGGTGGGCCGCACGGTTCAGATCGACAAGCATCCTTTCACTATCGTCGGCGTGGCGCCCCCTGGCTTCCGCGGGACGTTGTTGATTTTCTCTCCCGCTTTCTTTGTGCCCATGGTCAATCAGGAACAGTTGGACGGGGTGAATCTGCTGAACGCGCGCGGGGACCGTTGGGTCATGAGTGTGTTTGGGCACCTGAAGACGGGAGTCACTCCGGCACAGGCGATTGCCGATCTGAACTCGATTGGCTCTTACCTCGAGAAGACCTATCCCAAAGACGAGGCCCACATGAGCTTTGCCTTGGCGCGTCCAAGTCTCTTGGGCGATCAAGTAGCCGAGCCGGTACTGGCATTCGTTGCGGGATTGATACTCTTGGCCGGGCTGATTCTGCTGGCCGCCTGCGCCAACCTGGGCAGCCTATTCGCCGCACGCGCCGCGGACCGTTCCCGGGAAGTTGCCCTGCGACTCGCGCTGGGAGCAGGGCGCATACGCATTCTGCGGCAACTCTTCACCGAAGCCATTGTGATTTCGCTGATGGGGGGCGCGATTGGACTATGGGGCAGCGTAATGCTGTTGGGCTGGCTGAGAGTGTGGAACCCATTTCCCCAATTTCCCACCTATGCGCCCGTGAGCCCAGACGCCAATGTTTATGGAGTCGCCTTGTTGTTGGCATTGGTCAGCGGGTTCCTCTTTGGCGCGGTTCCGGTGAAGCAAGTGCTTCATGCGGATCCCTATCAGATCATCAAGTCGGGATCCACCGGCCCGATTGGTGGCAATATCGGGCGGCGGATCTCAGCCCGAGACTTGTTGCTAGGCGTGCAGATTGCGCTGTGTGCGCTGCTGGTCACTTCTTCGATAGTTGCGGTGCGCGGCCTGATCCGCTCGCTCCATGCCAGTTTCGGCTTTGAGCCGCGCGGCGCGATGCTGATAAACACCGATTTGACGATGGCGGGTTACCGCGGCGACGCAGTGCCCGGAATGCAAAAGCGCATGATCGACGCCATGGAGACGATTCCCGGGGTAAAGTCGGTGGGATTGGTGGGTCAGTACCCGCCACTATGGGCGGGCTTGAATAACGAGATTGTCTTTGCCGACCAGACCACGGATCTGAGGCCAGCGAACGCCGCGGCTGAGGCCGGACTTTACAGCATCTCTCCCGACTACTTCCAGGCAGCGGGCACCGCCTTGCTGTCAGGGAGGACTTTCACGTGGCATGACGACAAAGACTCACCTCGCGTGGCAGTGGTGAATCGGAAGTTTGCGCGCAGACTCTTTGGCTCCGTAACCAACGCCATGGACGGGTACTACAAGATGCGGGATGGGACGCGCATCCAAGTGGTGGGCATTGTCGAAGACGGAAAATATGGTAGCCTCACCGAAGACCCGACCCTGGCGATGTTTCTGCCCATCCTGCAATCACCTTCGAGTGAATCGTATATGGTGGTGCGCTCGATCCGCGATCCGCAGCAACTGGCGGCCGACATAAGGAGTAAACTGCGGGACCTGGATGCAGGGCTCCCTTCTTACCTCCAAACGTGGAACGAAGCAATGAACGGTGCCCTCCTCGCTCCGCGCCTGGCGACGATTTCACTGGGTGTGCTGGGCGCGATGGGCGCGATGCTGTCCATCACGGGCATCTTTGGATTGGCTGCGCACTCGGTAAGCAAGCGTAAGAAGGAGTTGGGAATTCGGATCGCCCTCGGCGCGCAGCGT
>Ga0209039_10003429_pt1 | contig 12400 bp, 9 predicted proteins | sample BogFormECP12_OM1_FD_188238 | JGI IMG/M metagenome (GOLD analysis project Ga0209039, IMG submission 188238) | Bog forest soil microbial communities from Calvert Island, British Columbia, Canada - ECP12_OM1 (SPAdes) (version 2) | ecosystem: Environmental > Aquatic > Freshwater > Wetlands > Bog ...
AAGGCCCAGGGTGAGCAGGTAGCGGTAAACATCCTCGCGCGACTCTTCGAACAGCCCGGTCACGCGATCCTGCAACGCGCTTGCCGTCCGATCCAGCCGGAAAACCGTCACGAGTTGTATCCCTAGCGCGAGCAACGGCATTGCCTCAAAGTCATTACTAAGACCCGTATCCCCTACGTTTCCACTACACCCCTGCGAAAAATATATTTTAGGCCTCGCGGCAGGCCTGCTTTGACAGGGAGATGTCCTTTTGTTACTATTGGTTACACGGATTCTTGGCCCTGCCGGCCATATCAGGTCCGCGATTCCAGTGTAGTTGAACGGAGCACCTGAGGGGTCTTTTAGATGTACCGGAAGTTCTCAAACCAGTGCCCAACGGAACCGTTTGCGTCTCCATCGTCACCTATAACAGCGGTCGTTACATCCGCCGTTGCCTTGAAGCCTTGCTCCGCCAGAAAGGGGTGCCGCTGGCTGTGGTGGTGGTTGACAACGCTTCCACCGACGGCACTCTGGAGATTCTAAAGGAGTTCGAAGACCGTATTCAGATCCTGCGGGAGCCAGCCAACGTAGGATTCGCAGCCGCCCAGAACCGTGCCATCCGATCCAGCACGTCCGAATGGGTGCTTTGCCTGAACCCTGACGTCCTGTTGCGGCCCGGATTCATCCGCCGCCTAGTGGACGCCGGTCTTGCCGATGCCGGCGCTGGCGCCGTGTGCGGCAAGCTGTACTCGATCGGCCCCGGATTCCAGGCGTTGGCTGAACCGCGTATCGACTCCACCGGAATCTATTTCACCCCGGCCATGCGCCACTTCGACCGCGGCTGGCACGAACCGGACCGGCGGCGCTTCGAACACATGGAGTACGTTTTCGGCGCCACCGCCGCCGCCGCCCTCTACCGGCGCCGCATGATCGACGACATTTCGATCGAAGGCGAGTTCTTCGACCCCGATTTCTTCGTTTACCGCGAGGATGCCGACGTGGCCTGGCGCGCCATGCTCATGGGCTGGCGCTGCATCTACACGCCCGCCGCCACCGCTTACCACGTGCGCACCCTGACGCCCGGCAACCGGCGCGCGGTTCCCGCCGTCATCAACATGCACTCGGTGAAGAACCGGTTCCTGATGCGCATTAAGAATGCCACCGCGGGAGTTTACAGCCGCTATTGGCTACCGATGACGCTGCGCGACCTGGTGGTGGTGGGCGGGTGCCTGTTCTGGGAACCGTCGTCTCTGGCGGCCTTCTGGCAGGTGGCGCGTCTTTTCCCGCGCGCCATCCATCGCCGCCGTGCGATCATGCGCCGCCGCCGCCTCAGCGACGCCGAGCTGGCCAAATGGTTCGCCTTCCGGCCCGCGGCCATTCCCATGGACGAGGCGGTGGAAGCGGGCGCGGCCGAGCCAGCCAATTCTCCGCGCCGCGCGGCTGCCCTGCCGGCGGCGGACTATGTGGCGTAAGCGGGGGGCAACCGCGGGGGGCTAGTTCCCCGTCACGATGGTCACTCCGCCGGGGCTGGACACGCCGCCTACTGAGATCACCACGGCGTTGGCTCCCGCCGTCAGGCCGCCCGGAACCAGCAGGTTGATCTGCGAGACGCCGGCCACCAGGGATTGCGCGCCTCCGGCGTATTGCAGCACGGCGGTCTTGCCCCCAATTGTGGCGGTGACCGGGAGAACCGGCAGCGGATAGGGGATCGAATCCAGCAAGCCGTCGACCCCGCCAGGATTGGTCGCGCCCAAGCCGGTCGCGTACAGCAAGACGGACGTTGCCGCCTTAGCCGGATGAGCCGCGCCGTTGAGGCTGCCGTCGGCATTGACCGCCACAGCCTGGCCCGAACCCGAATAGTCGAGCGTGAAGAACGCCGGCGCCGCGGCGGCCACGGGGACTGTGACCGGCGCGCTGGTCTGGCTCTGGTAGCTCACGTAAATCGACACGCTACCGGGGCTGGTGGCGAAGGGCACGATGGCGGATACCTGATTGGCCGAAGTGTAAAGGATAGGACCCGGCACGCCGTTGAAGTACACCTTGGTTCCGGCGACCGAGTTGGACAGAATGCCGTTGGTGTTGTAAGCGCCCGAAACCGCCGCGCCGGATGGGCCGAGGCCCGATCCGTACAGCACCAGCATCTCGCCGGGCGCCACCGCGCCGGTCTGGTTGCCGGCGGCCGACACCACGGCGGCGATGGAACTGGCGAAGCCCGACGCCTGGAGGGTACGGATGGAGCCGTTGCCGCTGTCGGCGACGTACAGCACGCCTTTGGAATCCACCGCCAGGCCCATGGGCGCGTTCAATTGCGCGTTGGTGGCCAGGCCTCCGTCACCCGAGTACCCCTGGGTGCCGTTGCCGGCGATAGTGAAAATCGGGCCGCCCACCACGAACCTGCGGACCAGCGAGCTGGAATCGGTGATGTACACACCGCCCGAGGAATCCACCACCAGGCCCGAGGGGCTCACGATCTGGGCGCTGGTGGCCAGGCCGCCGTCGCCGGCGTAGCCGGGCAGTCCGGTGCCCGCCACAGTCGAGATGGAGCCGGCGGGCGTTACCACACGGATGCGATTGTTCTGCGAATCGGCGATGTAGAGGTTGCCTGCACTGTCCACGGCCACGGCCTGCGGCCCATTCAGCGATGCGCTGGCGGCCGGTTGGCCATCGCCGCCGTAAGACTGCACCGCGTTGCCGGCCACAGTGGAAATCGTGCCGCTCGAAGAGGCCACCTTGCGGACCACATTGTTGCCGTAGTCGGCAATATACAGGTTGCCCGCGGAGTCCACGGCCAGGCCGATGGGAAGGTTCAACTGGGCGCTGGTGGCGGCCTGGCCATTGCCGGAGTAGCCGGCGGTGCCGTTGCCCGCGTACGTCGAGATGGTGCCGCCGGGGGTGACTTTGCGGATGCGCGCGTTGCCGGTGTCGGCGATGTAGACGTTGCCGGCCGCATCCACCCCAACCCCTTGCGGCGCGTTCAGTTGCGCGCTGGTGCCCGCTCCGCCGTCGCCGCCGAAGCCGGCGCTGCCGTTTCCGGCCAGAGTCGAGATGGCGCCGGCCGCGGTCACCTTGCGCACCACGTTGTTGGCGGTATCGGCGATGTAGAGATTGCCGCCCGAATCCACCGCGACTCCCAGCGGTGAATTGAGTTCCGCCCTGATGGCCTGGCCGCCGTCGCCGGAATAACTCACTCCGCCGTTGCCGGCGACGGTGGACATGGTGCCGCTTCCGCCCTCGCTAGCGGCCTTGCGGATGCGGAAGTTCTCGGAATCGGCGATGTACAGGTTTCCGGAGGGATCCACGGCGATGCCGGTCGGCTGGTTCATAATCGCCTGGTTGGCCGCGGCGCCATCGCCGCTAAAACCCAGCGAGCCGTTGCCGACCACCGTATAGATGTTGCCGCTGGCGGCCACCACGATGCGAATGCGGGCGTCCTGGCGCTCGACGATGAACAGGTTGGCCGCGGCATCCAGGGCGATGGCGCATGGTTCGATCAACCCGGCCAAGGTGGCCGCCTTTCCGTCTCCCGAGTATCCCACCTGGTTGGCGACGCCGGCGAAGGTGTGGATGAGGCCGTCGTTGGTGATGCGGCGGATGAGCGCGTTGCCGGTATCGGCGATGTAGACGTTGGTCTGCGAATCCAGGGCGACGTCCGCCGGGTGGTTGACTTCGGAGGTGAGGGCCAGATAAGTGTCGCCGGCGTAGCCTGCCAGGCTGTCGCCGGCTATGGTGGTGATGAAGCCGTTGGTGGTGACCTCGCGGATCAGGTTATCGCCGGTGTCGGCGATGTACAGGTTTCCGCTGGAATCGACCGCCACGCCCTGAGGCATGAACAGGTTGGCCTGGGTCGCCAGGCCGCCGTCGCCGAAATGCCCGACGCCGCCCACGGTCCCGTTCCCCGCGAAGGTACTGATAATTCCATTGGGAGCGATCATGCGGACGCGGTTGTTGAGCGAATCCGCCACGTAAAGATTGCCGGCGGCGTCGAGCGCCATGCCGGCAGGCGCGTTGAGCTGCGCATTGACGGCCGGACCGCCATCACCCGAGAATCCCGCCCGCGAATTTCCGGCCACCAGCGCCAGGCTGGCGCCGCTGAGCCGGTACACGCAATTGCCGGCGGTGAAGTATAGGTTGCCCTTCGAGTCAACCATGGTGCGGTTGGGCTTGCCGATGGTGGTGCTCAGCGCCGCGGCCGGCGTGGGAGGCGGCGCTCCGCCAGCCACCGTCGATATCGTATACTGTTGCCCTTGCGCCACAGGGAAGCCCGCGAGCAACAGGAGCAGCGCGCCCCCGCACAGCCTTGAAACTACCGGTATTTTCATGTACACGCTCAGTCTAGCAGACGAAACAGAGGATGAGACCTGAACAGCCCTGCATCTATGATGCCACTGCTTCGGCCAGGATTTCCAGTGCGCGGGCGCAAGCCTCGCGACCGGCGTCGTAGTGCGTGACGGCGCGCAAGCGGCGCTGGTCGATGGGGTTCATCAGAACGCCGCGCTCTTTGAGGCGGCCGGCGATCTCGGCGGCGGTGAAGGGCGACTCGCCGACGTCGAAAATCACGATGTTGGTGACAACGGAATGGGGATCCACGCGGATGCCCGGAATCTTCGCCAGCCCATCGGCGAGCGCCCGCGCGTTGGCGTGATCTTCGTGCAGGCGGTGGGGCATTTCCTCCAGCGCGATCAGCCCCGCCGCCGCCAGCACGCCGGCCTGGCGCATCCCGCCGCCCAGTCGCTTGCGGTAGAGCCGGCCGCGGGCGATGACCTCGGCCGGCCCCGCCAGCATGGAGCCGGCGGGCGCGCCCAATCCCTTCGACAGGCAGAACATCAGCGTGTCCACCGGCGCCGCAATCTCGTGCACCGGTATGCCCAGCGCCACGGAGGCGTTGAAAACCCGCGCGCCATCCATGTGGACGGGCACGCCGTGCTTGTGCGCGCCCTCGCAGATTTCCTTCACGGCGGTGTGCGAATACACCTGGCCGCCCGCCATGTTGTGGGTGTTTTCGAGTTCCACCAGGCCGGTGGGCGCGCGGTGCTGGCTGACCGGCTTGATGAGCGGCCGCACGTCGTCCCAGGAGAGAATGCCGTTGGCGGTGGGAACGGCGCGCACCAGGCAGCCCGAGAACCAGGCCACCATGCACAGTTCGAAATCCAGCAGGTGGGCGCGCGAATCGCAGATCACTTCCTGCCCGTGCGAGGTGAGCGCCTTGACGGCGATGGTGTTGCCCATGGTGCCGGTGGGCACGAACAGGGCCGCCTCCTTGCCGGCGGCTTCGGCGGCGCGGCGCTCCAGTTCGTTCACGGTGGGGTCCTCGCCGTAAACGTCGTCGCCCACCTCGGCCTCCATCATGGCGCGGCGCATGGCGGAGGTGGGCTTGGTGACGGTATCGCTGCGAAGGTCGATGACGTTCATGGGATGACAAACTCCTGGAAGACTTCGTTCGAGAGCATGACGCCGCGGGCGGTGAGGCGCAGCGTGGGGCCGGCGGTTTCGAGCAGGCCGGCCTCCACGAAGCGGTCGATCTCGCGCGCGTAGCGGGACCATTCTGCGGGCGTGGGCCTGACGCCCTCCATCAGCCGCAGGCCGACGAACAGGCGCTCATCCGCGCCACAGGGTTCGGCTTGAGGCGGCGGGCGATGGGGCAACAGATATTCCTCGACGGTTTCCGGATTGGCGCGGCGCGCGCGCCCATCGAAGGAATGGGCGTCGGCGCCGAAGCCGGCGTAGGGTTCCAGCCGCCAATACTTCAGGTTGTGCCGCGACTCGAACCCCGGTCGCGCGAAATTGGAGATTTCGTAACGCGGAATGCCCATGCGCGACAGGCGTTCGACGGCGGTTTCGTAGAACGCAGCCGTCTGGTCTTCGGTGGGCGCATCGGCTGCTCCGTAACGCGCGCCGCCACGCAGGATCTCCTCGCCCAAACGGCTGTCCTGGTCGATCTCCAGCATGTAGACCGAGACGTGCGGCGGCGCGAGGCGCTCGACCCAATCCAGCGACTCGCTCCAACTCCGGTCGGTTTGGCCGGAGAGGCCGGCGATGAGGTCGACATTGATGTTGGCGAGGCTGGCCTGGCGCAGCACGGCCATTTCGCTGGCCACCGCCGCGGCGGAGTGGCGGCGGCCGGTGCGCCGGATTTCGATATCGACGAAGGATTGCACGCCAAGCGAGACGCGATTGATGCCGCACTCCACCCAAGCGCGGGCAGTTTCGGCGGTCAGGGAGCCGGGCGCATCCTCGATGGTCGCTTCAGCCCAGGGCTTGCCGGGGACGGAATTCAGGAGAGAGCGCAACGCGTCCGGGGCGAGATTGCCGGGCGTGCCGCCGCCCAGGTATACGGTTTCCGGCCGCCACCGCCACGAGTAGCCGCGAATTTCGGCCAGCAGCGCCTCGCGGTAGCGCGCCTCCGTGTCGCGCGGAAAAACGCCCGAAGCGAAATTGCAGTAGGTGCACTTCTGCGCGCAAAAAGGATAGGAGATGTAGACTCCCGCCACGATTACGATTGTAGCTGGGCGGCGCGGTGGCGGGTTTCGGGCGGGTTTCGGCTGTGCGAACGGCAGAGGCGGGCGTGAAGGGGCGGGTTCCCGGTCAATTTGCCCTTGCAAGCCGGCTATCGCCGATTGGGCCGTGAGCCGTCCAGGAGCGCGCACATTGGTACACGCGCGACCTATCGGTTCCAACAATGGGGGGTCCCTGCCATGACTGTTAGCACGTGTAGTAACATGACCGATGATATGCGACGCTCCTCATCGGTTCTTCGGATACTCGCGCTGTCAGCCGCGCTCGGCTCATCGTGGATGGCCTTTGCCCAGGTCCCCCAGGATAGAACCGTGCGCGTGATCTATATGGTGTCCAAGGACCGTCATGTGCGGGCCGATTTCCAACAAGCCGTCGAAGCCGCCATTCGGGAGTTACAGCCTTGGTACGCGCGCCAACTGAATGGCCCGACTTTCAAGTTGCATGATCCGGTGGTTGAAGTGATCCACTCGTCGCGCAAGGCGGCGTGGTTCAACGCGCACCCGACCGGCCCCGACAAGGATGATTGGGGATTCACGAACACGTTCACCGAGGCTCACCGTCTGCTCGGCGTAAGGTACAACGATCCTCATTATGTGTGGGTGATTTATTCGGATGGCCCGGGCCACAATGGTCGCGGCGCGCCCGGCGTTGCCTGCCTGCCGGAGGAAGACTTACTCGGCTTGATTGGTCAGAACCCCCGGGAGAGGAGAATCTCACGGTGGGTAGGCGGTCTGGGCCACGAACTGGGCCACGCTTTCGGACTCCTGCATCCCGCCGACAGCAACCTCAATGCCGATGCCATCATGGGGATGGGATATTACGATAAATATCCCGATAAGGCTATCCTGACAGAGGCAGACAAGCATACCCTGTTACACAGCCCGTTCTTCTTCGACGCCGCCGGCAGGCCAGTCAGCGGGGCTTCACGATAGACGGTCACGATTGTGCGGCGCGCTCCAACTCAGCGATGTCGAGCTTCTTCATCTGAAGCATGGCATGCATCGCCTTCGGGTTTCTGATGAGCTCGGGCAGCCGCGCGGGCACGATCTGCCAGGAGAGTCCGAACTTGTCCTTCAGCCAGCCGCACTGGCCATCGCTGCCCCCGGCGGAGAGCTTCGACCAATAGTCGTCCACTTCCTGCTGCGAGTCGCAGCGCACCACGAACGAGACGGCTTCGGTGAATTTGAATATCGGGCCGCCGTTGAGCGCGGTAAACTTCTGGCCGTCGAGTTCGAAGGCGATGGTGAGGATCTTGCCGGAAGTGCGCACCTCACCGAGACGCCGGGAGTTTTTGAACACGGTGAGATAGAAGCCGACCGCCTCTTCGGCGTTCGAGTCGAACCAGAGGAACGGCGTAACACGTGGAAACTGCTCGAAAGTTCTCATCTCGGACCCCCAAATAAATGCGTCTGACCCCTTTTTCAATCGTCCGCGCATCCGCCGCCCATGTCCGAATCGCAGCCGCAGCCGGTGTCATCGACGCACCCGCAGCCGTAGTCGTAGTCGCAGGAGCAGCCGGCATCGCCGACACACCCGCAACCGGTGTCCGAATCGCACCCGCAGCCGGTATCGGAAACGCAATCGCACCCCGTATCCGACACGCACGAGCATCCCGTGTCGTCTACGCACGGGCAATTGCCCGGCACGCAGTTGCAGGTGCACTCGGCGCCGGCCGGGATTCGCGCCCCGCATCCGATGGTATAAACAACGCCGTTGACGATGTACTCGGTTCCGGTGGCCGACGGCGAAGATGCCGCGATGTCCATGAAACAAACCGGCAGGCGGGCGCCGGACGGCAACGTATAAAGCCCGATGCTCTTGCCGGAGGCCACCGCCAGGTAGCCGTTCGGGGGACGCGGGACATTCCCGGCCCCCGCTCCGGGACGTGGCGCCACGATTGGCGCGAACCGGGCAGCGGGCGGTCCGGCGGGGGCTGTCGACGCCGCCAGGCACGGCCCTTCGTTCGCCTCCAGTTGGCGCTTCAGCGTCAGGCCGGGCGCGAAATAGAGCCGCGCCGGCGCGTCGGCATACGCGATGGCCAGTAGTTTACCATCGTCGCTGAAGGAGAGCGATGCCGCGTTCTGCTTTTCCACCACCGAGACGATCGGGTTCAGGCTTGGGAACGCGTACATGCATACCCGCGTTCCATCGTGGGCCGCAAGGAACGCGCCGTCGGGACTGACGGCGAACGCCTTGCCGGGCGCGGTCTTCAGGATTGCTCCAGTCGAGAGCGACCGCAGGTACACCTGCCCGCCCGCGGTCACCAGATAGCCCCCCTTTAGAACGGCCACCCGGTTCATGACGTCCGCGCTGTCCGTGAAGCTCTGCTGGATCCAGGCCGCAGCGACGGACCAGACCTTGGTGGTCCGGTCCAGGCTGACAGAGACCAGCCGGCCGCTGTCCGGAGTGAATGCCACTCCTTCGACCGCGTTGGTGTGTCCCGCCAATGAGCGGTGGGTCCCGCCGCCGGCGGGCCAGAGTTCGAGACCGCCATTCTCCATCGCCACGGCGATCCAGTTTCCGTCCGGGCTCAAGGCCACTTGCAGGGGGCCTTCAGGGGTGGTTTCAACACGGAAAAGTGCGCCGTCGGGAACCGTCCAGAACTTTAGGAAGCTGTCCCGCCCGACGCTGACCAGCGTCTTGCCGTTGGGGAAAAAACTCAGGCTGCCGACCACAATCTCGTGAGCGAATGCGCCAACCGAACAAGTGGCCGCTCCGCCGGCCTTGGGATATCCGGCGAAGGCTCCCGCGGCAAGCAGCCCCATCAGGCTTCGTCGAGTCAGCTTCCAGCCGTCCGGGCTCGGTTCGATGGCGGAAACGCCCGGTGCTTCCCCGGACGCCTTGGGAGGTAGAGTGAAGCCGGAAATACGATCTTCGAATCCGTTCTTCATGGTTGGCTCGCACTTCGTCAACATAACTAGTCGTTCGGGCTGACGTTTCAGGTTGCTTACTTGCCGTGGCCATTTCGGACTATCTCCCGCTAGCCCTTCCAGAACACCCCGCCGGAAGACGCTATCTTTCCCAGTATCTGGTCCTTCGTCAGCGCGCGGATGACTTCGCACCGGCCAGTACCCGCGAACTCCACCGGGTCCGAATGCAGTGCCTTGTGATAACAGTCGCCCGCGCAACTCCATTTCGCGAAACAGCCGGCGCAGTATTCCAGGCGGTCGACGGTGTGCGCGCGAAGCGCCGTACAGACCCTCTCGTCGAATTCGTAGCCGGACGCGCCCGCCGAAGGACGGCCGTAGAAAAACCGCTCCGCAAAGGGCTGGCGCTCGTCGGCCACCTCGTGGCAGGCGCTGATATTGCCCTCCGGCGACACGCAGAAGTTGTCATGGGCCACGCCGCAGAAGCGATTAGTCACCATCCCCAGGCGAGCCCCGGAGAAGCGCAGCAGCTTCGCCGCCTTTTCGGATGTGTGGCGCGCCGCCCGGAAAGCTTCTATGAAAGCCGCCGTTTCCGCGTCCGCCGCATCGCGCCCCCGGCCCATCCGGTACAGTGGTTCCACCTGTATCCCCCGCGGCCGGAACCGGCGGCAAATGAACGCGACGGATTGCGCCAGGCGGGGTGCGGCCTCGGCGGTAACCGTCATGCGGATGGAGTAGCGAAAACCGGCGCGGTCGAAAGCCCGCAAGGTGGCAAGAACGATGTCGCTCGAACCGCGCCCCGACGGAAAGCGGCGGCTCGCATCCTGGACTTCGGGCAAGCCATCGAAGGAGACGTTGGCGCCGTCGAGGTGAGAAACGATCCAGGTCCGCTTGTCCGCCGCCATCGCGCCGTTGGTGGTGAGCGAACTGCGCTGTTGCAAACCGCAGGACCGGGCCACCCCGCGGGCGTAGAGATGCGATTCTTCAAGCAGCCGCCAATGTAAGGCCGGCTCGCCCGCCCCGTGATAGTCGACTGCAAACGAGAGCGCCCCCGCGGCCACAGCGTTCGCCGCCACGAAGTCGATTGCGCGCCGCGCCGTTTCGGGCCGCATGTACTCGGGCGGCCGATCACCCGCGGCCGCGTAGCAGTACCGGCAGCGCAGGTTGCACGCGCTGGTCAGAAGGAGCGTGGCGGCGATGGGCCGTGGCGGCCCTACGGGCGAGGAGCCCGGCGTGCTCTCCCCGCCTTCGCCGAGGATCCCAGAGCTTCGCAGAAGGCCGGCCACTTCGGGCGCGGCGTCGAAGTTCTCCTGGCCGGCTTGCAGTCCGCGCAGGAGGCGCACGAGCGCCGCGTTGCCAATCAGCGCCGCGCGGCGCAGAGGCGCGTAGATTAGATACCCGGATTCGCCGAGAGGCAGGACAAACAGTTCCGCCGGTAATCGCGATGGCCCGGGAGGGCTGGAGCGGACCGCCGGTTTCACTGCCTCCGCACTTGGGGTCATTGCGGCTTCAGTGCAGGCGCCGCGCCCGTCCGGAAGCGCAGCCGCGTGGCCGGCAGCGGGACGCCATCGGCGCTGACGAAGGATTGTCCTCCCGCCCAGCGCAGCGGAATCACGTAGTCTCGTTCCGGCTCCAGAGTGACGGGAATGGTGAGAACCGTGCCGGTTGCATCGAACCGGCCGCCGCTGAGTTTGGAGCCCTTGGCAGGGCCGACGCGACTCATCGGCATGCTGAATCGAACCACGATTCGCGTCTCGCCGGGGTCCACGTCGCGCGCACCGTCGGCGATGCTCGCCGAGACCACCTTCGGCTGCAGGCGGTCGGTCAACTCATTCATTCTGGGCGCGAGGTCGTTGAAGAACTGAACCACACGCGGCATGAACGACTCGAACGTGGGGTACTGTTGGCGGTCGCTGCGATACGTATCCAGAAGCGCCACGAGATCGGACATCCAGAAAAACGACCGCGAGTTCTCCTGGCGAATCACTCTGCGCGCGGCCTCCTGCCCCTCATGTTCCGTCACGTATTCAATGGTGGCGGCGCGCGCCAGAGATTCATTCAGCATGGTCTTCCAATTGCCGTAAGACTGCCGCTTCATGGCCGCGCCAACCGGCTCGTAAATCTCGCCAGCCGCTTTCTGCATCTGCGCCGCGAACTTGACGGCCGCGGGGTTGGTGTACGCGTGCGCGATCTCATGCACCATTGTGGTGAGCCAATCGGAGTCGAAAACGGGAAGGCCATCGGGACCCACCTTGGTAACGCCGGGAATGGCGTATATCTCCTGCACCCCGGCCTCGTCGGTCACGCGGGCCGCGTAACTCGGAGCACCGTTCGCCAGTCCGGGGACGATGATGAAGTGAGGCGGCGATTGGGCCCCAAAGAAGCGGGCGAACCAACCGAGGTCGGACTTCTCAGTAATGAACGATTGCAGGCGGGCGTTGGTGGCGCTGTACAGCGGTTGCTGCGATTGCAGGAAGTCCTGGAACTTCGTCTCAGCGGTGAATTGCCGCGCCGCTCTCAGGAAGTCGCGAGCCTTGCCGGCGTCCCAACCTTCGTACAGATGAACGCCCACGCGGTCGAACGGAAGCCGCTCGGCCAGGGAATCGACGTCCCTCACGCCGACGGCGAGTTTCATCGGGGCTTCAAAGCCGACGCCCAGCGAACGCGCCAACCGAACCGCCTCGTGGTCGCGGTATGGCGCGAAGTAACTCTCAATGGCCTTGTCGTACGCGGGTGCGCGGCACTGGTGATACTCCTTGTTTCCGGCAAGGCGGAACAGGATACTCATGATCTCGACACGGTTGTCGACGCCGGCACGCCAGTCCTGCGCCCTGGCGGCAACGGCGGTCCATAACAGAGATGTAACTACTGCGGCCGCAACTCGGCGAGGCATATCTATGTCCTCGCAGACAAAAGTATCATCAGCGATTGCACGATTCAAGCCCGGAAGGATCAGCGGCGTCTGGCCCCTTTTACCTATTTACACACCCCTCAGAAAGTGCAGCACCCGCTCGGTCACGGCCTGGCCCTGCTCGGCGTAA
>Ga0209039_10003430_pt1 | contig 12399 bp, 10 predicted proteins | sample BogFormECP12_OM1_FD_188238 | JGI IMG/M metagenome (GOLD analysis project Ga0209039, IMG submission 188238) | Bog forest soil microbial communities from Calvert Island, British Columbia, Canada - ECP12_OM1 (SPAdes) (version 2) | ecosystem: Environmental > Aquatic > Freshwater > Wetlands > Bog ...
GATTTCGCGATCGCGGTCGGTGTCCCGGCAAAAGTGATCGGCTACCGCAGGGGATACAACCCGGATGAGGAAGCATGTCAGCAACCGACGTGACGATCTGTCAGCTTCTCCTGAGCCTGGAGCTGGGTGGTGCCGAGGTGCTCGCGGCCCGGATCGCCCGCCAGCTCCGCGATGACTATCGGTTCGTCTTCGTCTGTCTGGAGACGATGGGCCGGCTGGGAGAGGAACTGCAAGCAGATGGGTTCCCGGTTCATGTCCTCGACAAGCGGCCCGGCGTCGATTGGGGGGTGATCCGCCGCCTCAAATCTCTGATCCGCCAGGAGGGAATTGACCTGGTCCATGCTCACCATTACGGTCCTTTCTTCTACGGAGTGGCGGCCCGGCTGCCCTGGGGGCGTCCGCCCGTCTTGCTCACCGAGCACGGCAGGCTCTTTCCTGATCGGGCGCGGCGCAGCCATCTCCTGCTCAATCGCCTACTCCTTGGGCGCGATGATCGGCTTTTCGGGGTGGGAGACGGCGTGAGATTGGCACTGATTGGCAATGAGGGCTTTCCCCGTGACCGGGTCGGCGTGATCTACAACGGCATCGACACGGCCGCCTTCGGTGATGTTGGCCATCTGCGCCAGGAAGTGCGGCAAGAGCTTCAGCTTCGGCCTGGCGGTCTCGTGATCCTTCAGGCCGCCCGCCTGGAACCGATCAAGGACCACGCGACGGCCATCCGCGCGATGGCCCGGGTGGCCGCCACGCGGAGCGATATCCGGCTGCTGCTCGCCGGCGAGGGATCCTCCGCGAGCGAGATCGATGCTTTGATCGACGCGCTGGATCTTCGATCTCACGTGCTTCGCCTGGGGCTTCGCGCCGACGTCAATCGTCTCCTCGCGGCGGCGGACGTGGTCCTCTTAAGCAGCGTCAGCGAGGGGATTCCGCTCACTCTCATCGAGGGGATGGCAGCGGGACTCCCGGTGCTCGCTACGCGTGTTGGAGGTATCCCCGAGGTCGTCGAGGAGGGCCAGACCGGGCTGCTAGTCGCCGCGGGTGATGACGAGGCAATGGCTCAGCAAATCCTCCGCCTGGCAGAAGATCCGGCGCGACGGGAGCAGATGGGGCAGGCGGGCCGCGAGCGCGCCAATGACCTCTTCTCCGAAGCGCGGATGGTTGCCGAATATGATCGGGCTTATCGTCACATGACGATGCGCTGGGCGGTCCGTGCCGTGTCCGGCGTTTGAGTCGGGTCAGGGATCAGTGATACAGAGGTAGCTTCCACCATGGGTCCCAGGGTCTCTGTTATCATTCCTTTGTTCAACAAGGCGCCCTTCATCCAGCGCGCGCTGGAATCGGTTTCGAGGCAGACCTTTACCGATTACGAGCTCATCGTCATCGACGATGGTTCCACCGACGGGAGCGGGGCGATCGTCGCGGACCTGAAACTGCCAGGGCTGACGTTGCTTACTCAGGAAAACTCCGGTCCTGGCCTGGCCCGAAATCGAGGCCTGGCGGAGGCCAGAGGAGAATTCGTTGCATTTCTCGACGCCGACGATGAGTGGCTACCCGAGTACCTGGAGCGCAGCGTCAACTTGCTGGAAAGCTTCGGTCCCGAGGCGGCTACCGTGACCTCGGGGTACTTTGAATACCCTTCGGGCCGGTCGACAGATCCCCTGTGGCGGAAACGTCGACTCGTCGATGGACCTCACCGCATCGATCCCAGAACGCCTCCGCAACTGGCTATCCACCTGCTGGCGTTCATGTCGCCCTGCTCGACCCTGGGCCGCACGGAGGTTTTGCGACAGTTGGGCGGGTTCTTCGATCGCTATCGGTCCACTAACGCCGAGGACGCCTTCCTGTTTCTAAAGATCCTGCTCAACCACACGATCATCGTGAACCTCGAGCCTCTGATCAGGATTCACCGCGAGGCATCGGAACTGAGCCGGCGTGGATACCCAAGGCCGATCGAGCCGCTCCTGACCGATCCAGACGACCTGCGCGGAGTTTGCCCGCCGGACTTGCGCGATCTGCTCGAGAATGTTCTGGCGATCCGGGCACTCAAGACGGCCTGCATTCTCGGCTATTGGGGCCGATGGCGCGAGGCCCGCGACCTGCGTAGGACCTTCCGCCCGCCGCGGGCGTGGAACCTGCCGCTTTATTGGCCCGCTCAAGTACTCTCCACTCCCCTGGCTCCCGTGACCGGTAAGCTTCATCGACTCCTGCTCGGTGGGCCCAAACCCGAAAACGGTGCCAATGGCGTCAAGGAGAGTCAGCACCTGAGAGCATGAAATCCGGCTCAATGTCCCTCCTTGTTCTGAATGGACAGACGCCCGACTAAGAACAGAGGGCGCCCGCACTGTAAGGGCTCGTCGGAAGGTCCGGTGTCCCGACGCCTCGGAGGCTCTTCAGCGCACTGGGGACAGACAATCCATGGGCGACGTACCTCGATCGGTATCGAGAGGGCGAATGGCGCGACAGGATCTTTCGCGACATGATCCTGACCGACGTCCAAAGGCTTAGCCGCCGGCCCACCATCCTTGACATCGGTTGCGGGGAGGGCCTGGATGGTGACCGGAGCCGGCAGTTCGTTCTCGCTCGATACGATTGGGACATCTGCCCAGCAGGCTCGAGGAGGTCTGGCTGGAGTGTGTCGCAAATCGGCGAGCCGCGATGTCGGAGATCAACCGGTGATCATCGCTCAACTGGCCACGTCTCCATTCTTCGGCGGACCCGAACGGCAGATGATAGGGCTGGCAAGTGCCCTGCCCCTTGGCATCCGGACAGTTTTCTTTCTGTTCCGGGACAAGGGCAAAAGCACTGAATTTCGCTCCAAGCTGGTGGAGAGCGGGCTGGAAACCCATGTACTGGACTGCGACACACCACGACTGGGATCCATGGCCAAAGAGGTCTCTTCGCGGCTTCGCGGTATGGCCGCCGATTTGCTCTGCTGTCATGGTTACAAGGCCGACTTGGTCGGCCTCCTGGCTGCACGCCGCCTGGGTCTTCCGGTCATCAGCGTTTCGCGTGGCTGGACCGGGGAGACATGGAAGGTGCGGCTCTACGAGCGGCTTGATCGAGCCTGCCTGCGACGGATGGACCGGGTCGTCTGTGTTTCCGAGGGGCAGGCAGTCAAGGTTCGTCGCGCCGGGGTGAACCCCGATCGAGTAATGGTCATCCGCAACGCGATCCGCCCGGAACGGTTCGCCACGCCTGACCCAGCGGCCCGCGCTGAGCTGCTGGGGCTGTTTCCTGTGCTTCCGGAGCGGATCGTGGGGGCCGCGGGCCGGCTCAGCCCCGAGAAGGGGTTCGAGGTGCTCGTGGAGGCGGCCGCGATCACAACAGGGTCGCATCCGGGGATTGGCTTTGCCCTCTTCGGTGGCGGACCGCTCCGGGGACGGCTGGAACAGCGGATCAAGAAGCTTGGTCTCGCCGACCGGTTCGTCCTGGCCGGATTTCGCAAGGACCTGGACCGACTGATCCCAGCCTGGGACCTCGCGGTCATCCCGTCGTACACGGAAGGCCTCCCGAACATCGCGCTCGAGGCGTTCGCCGCGGTGGTTCCGGTGGTGGGCACCGTCGTGGGTGGTGTTCCGGAGGTCATCGAGCACGGTATCAGCGGCTTCCTCGTCCCGCCGGGCGACCCAAAGGCCCTGGCCGGCGGCATCCTCGAAGCCCTAGGCTCCGAGGACCGTCGCCGATCGATGGGCGAGCGGGGTCGGCATCGTATCGAGAACCACTTCACTTTCGCAGCCCAGGCGACCCAGTATCGGCAACTTTTTCAGGAACTGGGCGGCCGGGGTCGCCAACTGCTTGGTGTATCATGAGACGCAAGTTGGGCCTTTGCCCATGGCTGGCGTTCGCCAACGATGATCCTGGTTGACGGCGAGCCCCACCTTTCGATAACCCTGACACTCCTGCGAGACTCCTCCGTCAGATCGGCCGGTGCCGGGAATTGTTATGAGAGCCAAGCCTACCATCCCCACCGCCCGTCAACTCTTCTTTCCCACCGTGCCTCATGATGCCGAGACTCTGGAAGAACTTGAAAGGCGTTTCTTCGGGACTTTCCGGCAGCGCAATGGGACTTACAAGTACACTTACGCCAATCGCCTCGATGACTTGAACAGCCTCGTGGCCGGACTTCTCCCTTCTGCCCGGCCGCTTCGCTTGATGGACGTGGCAATCTCTTCCGGGATCACGACCCTGGATTGGGCGAATTCATTGGATCGGCTCGGCATCTCCTATTCCTTGACGGGCGGGGACCTCAACATCCACGCATATCTTTTATCAATCGGCAAGCATCTCAACGTCCTGGTCGACCGGACGGGATACCCCTTGCAGTACGATGTCTTTGGTCACGCAATCCCAAATCCCCCGGCGCGGCGGATGCTCCCGCTCTATCTACCCTGGATTCTGCTCTTTAATTCATTGATACCACGTAATATCGAGCAATGGCGGCGTACCATGGCTCCAGAGGGCGAGCCAGCAGGCCCGGGGCGCAAGATCGGTTGCCGGCCTGTGATCTTGGTCAGCCCGAGACTGCTCCAGAATGACCATATCGAGCTCATTGAAGACGATCTGGTCAACAACTGGACAATCCGTGATCGGTACCACGTGATCCGAGCCGCCAACATCTTGAACCGAGATTATTTCGATGAGCCGACTCTCATCGCGATTCTTGCCAATCTCCGGAGGCGCCTCGTCGCGAACGGCCTGCTGATCATTTGCAGCACGACCGGTGATCTATCCGGCCCGTCGTCCGCGACCTCAAACGATGGCACGGTGTTCACCGTTGGCAGGGACGGCGAGATCAAGGTGCTCAGCCGCCTGCGCAAAGGTTCCGCGGTGGAGGATCTCGTGCTTGGTCTTCAACCGGCATCACAGTCAACCTGACCGCCTCGGGTCCAATTGCGACGGTTTGGTCAAGCATGTCTGGTTCCACAGCCTCCTTCGCGAGCAACTGTGGTCACGTCATGGTCGAGCGCACCTGAGCGACCCAGCGGCTCGGGCTCGTCGCCGGTCTCGATCGGGGTTTTCATTGAGATTGGAGGTTATCATGGTTCTTAGCCTGGTCATCGGGCTCGGTGTCGTGACTGCCGCACCGGAACGAGCGACCGTTTCCGTGGCCACCTCTGCCCAGTTACGCAAGGCCATTGCGGAGGCGAGGCCGGGGATCACGATTCGAATCACTCCGGGTACCTATCAAGGGAGTATCGTCGCCGGAGGGCTGCGGGGACAGCCGGAAAGGCCGATCGTCCTTGCGGCGGCCGATCCGCGTCACCCCCCGGTCATCAAGGGCGGCAAAGATGGTCTGTACCTGGCGGGCCCCGCTTATGTCGAATTGCACAACCTCGTTGTGACCGGAACTCAGAACAATGGCATCAATATCGACGATGTCGGTACCAATGGCACACCTGCCCACGACATCATACTCCGCGGGTTGATCGTTCGAGACCTTGGTCCGCGGGGCAATCAGCATGGGATCAAGCTATCAGGAGTGGATCGACTCCAGATTGTGAACTGTAATCTCGAACGTTGGGGTAGCGAGGGGTCGGGCATCGCGATGGTAGGTTGCCACCAAGGCGCGATTCTTGGTTGCCTCTTGCGGCACACCGGCCGAGAACTTGGTTACGGGGTTCAGATCAAGGGGGGTAGCAGCAACATTCTGGTCAGACGATGCCGCTTCGAGCATACCGGAAGCCGGGCAGCCAACCTTGGAGGTAACACGGACTTGCCTTACTTTCGTCCGAGGCCCCAAGGCTACGAAGCCAAGGACTTGATCGTCGAGGATTGCATTTTCATCGGCTCCGGTGCACCCATCGCCTTGGTGGGGGTGGATGGTGCCGTGGTCCGGCACAACACTTTCTATCGTCCGCGCCAGTGGAGTCTCCGGATTCTTCAGGAAACGAACGAACCCGGGTTCGTACCTTGCCGCAACGGAGTCGTCAGCGACAATATTATTATTTTCCGATCCGACGAAATGAAAGAACCGATCAACATCGGCAATGCCACGGCCCCGGAAACTTTTCGACTCAGTCACAACCTGTGGTTTTGCCAGGACGATCCCTCCCGCAGTCGGCCTATGCTGCCCATTCCCGAAGTTGACGGGGTTTACGGTCAGGATCCGCAGCTTCTCGACCCGGAGCGGGGAAACTTCAGACCTTCAGACGACAGTCCCTGGAAAGGACTCGGACCACGCATAAAGCCTGTCACTGATTCATCGAAGACGGCAGATCGACCGCAGAACTGATACGGCGGCTCGCAGCGCGAACATGCCCATCACGCTTCCCGCCCCCGAGCTTCCAGGGAGACTCCACGACGGGAGCCCCTGGATTACGACGGGAGTTGCTCTGCCCAGGACAGACCGGAAGCCAGACTCTCCCCTTGACCGGTAGGGCGAAGGCTGCTGTCAAGCTTCAGCGTAGTCGTATGACTCTCTTCCTCGAAGCGATTTTCTGGCTCTCCGCGGTGTGTGTCTTCTACACCTACGTCGGCTATCCGCTGCTGATGGCCGTCATGGTCAGGATTTGGCCCGCCAGAACAACTCCCAGTGACCGGACACCCGACCTGCCGGTTTCGGTCGTGCTGGCCGCGCACAACGAGGAGTCCCGCATCGGCGCCAGGATCCGGGAGCTCGTGCAGCTCGTGGCGGCTCGACGCGAGGGAGGCGAGCTCATCGTGGTCTCCGACGGCTCCACGGACCGCACGGTTGCCGAGGCCCAGGCCGCCGCGTCCGAGGCGGCGTCGGTGGCCTCTCGCAAGGTCCCGGTCCAGGTCTTGGTGCAAGAGCCCAGGCTGGGCAAGGCCATGGCTTTGAACCAGGCTTACGCCGTGGCCCGCCATTCACTGTTGATCTTCGCCGATGCCCGGCAGACGTGGGCGGACGACGCCATCGATCGACTCGTGGCCAATTTCGCAGACCCATCCATCGGTGCTGTCAGCGGCGAATTGGTAATCGGTTCGACCCCGGGGATGATGTCGGGTGTGGCCTTGTACTGGGAGTTCGAGAAGTGCCTACGCCGCACCGAGAGCCGGTTCTACTCGATGGGGAGCGTGACGGGCTCGATCTGTGCAGTCAGGCGCTGCCTGTTCCGACCCATGCCCCGCGGAACCATCCTCGATGACGCTTACTGGCCACTGGTGGTTGTGATGGAGGGCCATCGTGTGGTTCACGAGGAAAAGGCGCTGGCCTACGACCGTCTTCCTGAACGGGTCCGCGACGAGTTTCGCCGCAAGGTCAGGACACTGGCTGGCAACTTTCAATTGCTGGCACGCCTGCCAGCGGTCCTGCTCCCCTGGCGAAACCCGGTCTGCTGGCAGTTCGTTTCTCACAAGGTCTGCCGACTGCTCGTTCCCTGGGCATTGCTGGGAATGCTCATCTCCGCCGCGCTGCTCGGCGGCCCATTCTACTGGGCGGCCTTTGGGCTCCAGGTCGTGTTCTACCTCTTCGCGCTTGTCGGCACTTCGAAGTCCGTCGCCAATCAATTTCCCCCGGCTGCGGCCGCAGCCTCGTTTGTGGTGCTGAATACCGCGGCCTGGCTCGCCTTCTGGGTCTGGATCCTGGGGCAAGAGTTCCGGTCCTGGAACAAGGTCGACTACGACCCTTCGCGCGACCCGGAACTGCCGGAAGCCAGGCCCTCCCACTAACCAGTACTCGATATGCTAGAATGTGCGGAATCTGCGTTTATATCAACGACCAGCGCGACGTCACTGAATCCTCGGTCCGTCTGCTCTGCGACCGGATCATTCATCGGGGCCCTGATTCGGAGGGAATCACGGTACTTGACGGGGTTGGTCTGGGGATGCGTCGGCTGAAAATCATCGACCTCGAGGGGGGCGGGCAGCCGATCTTCAACGAAGACGGCTCGATGGCCATCGTCTTCAATGGCGAGATTTACAACTTCCAGGACTTGCGTCGCGAGCTCGTCAACAAGGGCCATCGATTCAAGACCGCCTCCGACACCGAGGTGATCTTGCATCTTTACGAGGAGGAAGGTGAAAAAGCGGTCGAGCGTCTCCGGGGTATGTTCGCCTTTGCCATTCACGATCGAACGACTGGGCGGGTCTTCGCGGCGCGCGACCGTATGGGAATCAAGCCGCTTTACTACCTGGAGAAGGGGAGCAGGCTCTGCTTGGTGAGCGAGTTGAAGAGCCTCCAGGCCCTCGAGGGGCAGAGCTTTAGCCTCGACGAGGTCGCGCTCGATCAGTACTTTTCGCTGCTCTATATCCCGGCCCCACGTACGATCTATCGGGAAGTTTGCAAGCTCCCTCCGGGCCACGTCCTCATCAAGGACCCGGGGCGTCCGGCTCGGCTCCGGCCGTACTGGCGGCTGGAATCCCGGCCGTTCCCTGGGCGCACCGAGGCCGAGTGGATTGCGGAGTTCCGCGCGCGATTTGATTCCGCGGTTGCCAGCCACCTCGTAGCCGACGTCCCGCTGGGCGTCTTTCTCTCGGGAGGGGTCGACTCGAGTGGAATCGTCGCTGCGATGGCAAGGGGCGCGGCCGGCGCCATCAAGACCTTCTCGATTGGGTTCCCCAGAGAATACGCCGACTTCGATGAGCGCGCCTACGCCCGTCAGGTCGCTCGCCAGTATGGAACCGAACACGTCGAGCTCGAGGTCGAACCCCGGATCGGCGAGCTGATCGAGGAGCTCGGGTCCATCTTCGACGAACCGGTCGGGGACTCCGGCGCGGTACCCAACCTCCTGGTGTGCCGGCTGGCACGGCAACGGCTCACCGTCGCCTTGTCCGGCCTGGGCGGGGACGAGCTGAGTGGCGGGTACCAGCGGTACCTGGGCGTGCTGGTCTCCGAGTGGTACCGCAGGGTCCCGCGCGTGCTCAGGAACAGCCTGGCGCGGAGCATCGAGATGATCCCCGAGTCGCGCCGGGGCAGACGCGAGATCGATCGCGCCAAGCGGTTCGTACGCGCGGTCGACCTGCCCTGGATCGAGCGGTTCTTTGCCTATTCCAGCCCGATCGCGCGAGATCGACGGGAGGCTCTCTATTCACCTGACTTGCGCACACGGGTCGAGCTTGACTCGGCTCTCGACCGGATGCGGGGGCTGGCCGACGCACAGCCGGAAGCCGACTTGCTCAACTGCCTGCTGGCTGTCGACCAGCAGACGTACCTGGTGGACGACCTGCTGACCGTTGCCGACCGCACCAGCATGGCCGTCTCCCTGGAGCTGCGGGTCCCCTTCCTGGATCACCCGCTCGTCGAGTTCATGGCTCAGGTGCCCGGTCGATTCAAGATCAAGGGCAACCGCAAGAAACACTTGCTGAAGCAGGCCTTCGCGGCCGACTTGCCCCGAGGCCTCCTCAACAGGCGAAAATCCGGCTTCAGCATCCCCGTGGCCCGCTGGCTCCGGGAAGACCTGCGTGGCCTTCTGGAGGATTACCTCTCCGCTGACAGACTGGGCCGCCAGGGCTACTTCGAACCACGGGCCGTCGAAGCCCTCAAGCGCGAGCACTTCGAGGGGCGCCGAAACCACAGCTCCATCCTCTGGGGCTTGCTGATGTTCCAGCTCTGGGCCAAGAATTATGGTCATCAGGGCGGTTGAATGTGGCGGTGCGCGCAGGCTACTATCGCGTGCAGGAGACGGCTCCGCCGGCCGAACTGTTCCGGGGCCCGGTCGGGAAACAGGCTCCCCCCGAAAAGACCCTCCGGGTCAACTATGCAATAGAAAACCGCTCGAGAGCAAGCCGCATTCGCACGGCTGGCGTCCGCGAGGCTGCCTCGAACCAAGCCTGATTCGATCACTGACTGATGTTCGCGGCCTGAGGTATGCCGGGAGCCCGGCTCGGGTTGATGGATAACCGACATGCAGGTCCTTTTCTGGTTAATCACCGGGTTGGTTCTCTGGACCTACCTGGGTTATCCCTGTTTTCTGGGCCTGATCGCCTGGTTCAGGGACCGGAAGCTGCTCAGCGAACCCGCCGAGCCCGCGTTGAGCGTGATCATCGCGGCCTTTAACGAGCAAGAACATATTGGCCAGAAGCTGGCCAACACCCTGGAGATGGACTATCCCCAAGAGAAGCTCGAGGTGATTGTCGCCTCCGACTGCTCCATCGATAAGACTCACGAGATTGTCGACCAGTTTCGGGAACGAGGAGTGAAGCTGGTCGTCTTGCCTCAAAGGGGCGGCAAGACGGCCGCTCAGAATGCCGCGGCCCTGCAAGCGACCGGTGAGATCCTGGTCTTCACCGACGCGACGACCATCCTCCGCAACGACGCATTTCGGGAGCTGGTCAAGGGATTCTCCGACCCGCGAGTCGGGTGCATCGACGCCCCTCACGAGTCGGTCTCCGAAAGCGAGACGGTCGTCGGCCGAGGCGGACGCGCCTACCGCCGCTATGAGACCGTGATCAAGGATCTCGAGGCCCGGGTCAACTCACTCATCGGCGTGACCGGCTGCCTCTACGCCGTCCGCAGAGGCCTCTACGAACCACTCAACCCCGACCTGATCAGCGACTTCGTGATCGCCAGCAAGGTCTACTCCAAGGGATACATCAGCATCCCGTCGTATGGAATCGTCACCCGGGAGATCGCTTATGAGGACGTCTCGAAGGAATTCGAGATGCGGGTGCGAATCGTCATCAGGAGCATCCACGGCCTGGTCCGCGAGGCCCGCATGCTCAACCCCTTCCGGTACGGGTTCTTCTCGTTCCAGCTCCTGAGCCACAAGGTCCTTCGCTACTTGGTACCGGAGTTGCTCCTGGCGGCTCTGTTCCTGAGCCCGATCCTTTCCTGGTCGAACTTACCCTGGTCGAGGTTGTACTTGACGTTGTTTGTGGCCCAGCTCTGTCTTTACGCCGCCGCCCTGCTGGGCTGGCTCTCGTTGAAATTGAAGATCCGAGTTCCCCTGCTGTACCTCCCATTTTACTTCGTCGTCGCCAACCTGGCGGCGTTGTGGGGGTTTCTCCAGTACCTCCGGGGCGAGCGCAAGGTCACGTGGACGACGGTACGTTGAGCCAAAGCAGGTAGCTGCAACGACAGGTCGCGGCTCCCGCAAGTGTTGACGTCGCGCTCGTCGTGATTACCAGGAGTCGGCGTCTACCCGGCGTGCATCCAATGACTGTGCGAATTCTTCTACCGCTGCTCGTGATCATCTTGGGAGCCGTCTTGGCGTTTCTCGCCCGCACGTCACACCGGCGTGCCTACGATCGCTGGATCATTCCTTATATACTCCAGGCGTCGCGACGACGGCGACAGTCGGAGGTCGGGGAAATCCACGCCCTGATCTGCATCGCCGATCACTTCGAGCCCAGGTGCGGAGGCGCATCGAGTGAGGTGGCCCGGGCAAGGGTCGAGCGGTGGGTCCGGGATTATCCCGCGAAATTCGCCGGCTTTCGTGACAGCGACGGACGAACACCACGCCACACCTTCTTCTTTCCCATCGAAGAGTACGACTCCGAACACCTCGACGCTCTGACCGGTCTCTGCCGAGCTGGCTTCGGGGAGGTCGAGCTGCACCTGCACCACGACAACGACACGGCGGAGAATCTTCGTGCCGCCTTGCTGGAAGCAAGGGAGCTTTTTTCACGCCGCCATGGTCTTCTGTCTCGCGACCGCAGGAGCGGCAGGTGTGCATACGGTTTCATCCACGGCAACTGGGCGCTTGACAACTCGCGCCCAGACGGCCGCTGGTGTGGCGTGAACAACGAGCTCGATGTCCTGCGCGAGACCGGTTGCTACGCGGATTTCACCTTCCCTTCCGCCCCAAGCCGGACCCAGCCTCGCAAGATCAACAGCATCTATTACGCGGTCGACGACCCCGACCGGCCCCGCTCGCACGACCGGGGGATTGACGTCGGCACCGGTCCAGCGCCCCCCAATGGCCTGATGCTGATCCAGGGTCCGCTCCTGCTCGACTGGCGTCGGCGCCGGTGGGGAGCTTTTCCGCGAACCGAGTTCGCCTGTCTCCAGGCCAGCCAGCCGCCGCACATCGACCGCCTGGAGCTCTGGCTCAAAGCCAGGGTCCAGGTCCCCACGCGCCCCGACTGGTTCTTCGTCAAGCTCCACACCCACGGTGCCCCGGAGAACAGCCACGAGGCCCTGCTCGGCGAGCCGATGGTGCAGTTCCATCGCCATCTGGCTGAGCGGGCCGCGAGTGATCCCCACTTCCATTACCACTACGTGACCGCTCGGGAAATGTGCAACCTGATCAAGGCCGCGGAAGATGGCTGGAAGGGGACAATCGCCGAGGCGCTCGATTATCGACTCGTCAGCCTACTATCTGAACAACTGAGCCACTCGCGACCAGGCGCACTCTGCACCGAGTAGTTGCCGAGTCGGTCATGTGCTCGAGATACAGATGTTGCCGGGCGCACGGCCATTCAGGATCGTTGTTCTTGCACAAGGAGCCAATTCTTGTGGGCAATGTATGCGTACTATCATGCCCCCGACCGGCCAAGGCACCA
>Ga0209039_10003431_pt1 | contig 12396 bp, 13 predicted proteins | sample BogFormECP12_OM1_FD_188238 | JGI IMG/M metagenome (GOLD analysis project Ga0209039, IMG submission 188238) | Bog forest soil microbial communities from Calvert Island, British Columbia, Canada - ECP12_OM1 (SPAdes) (version 2) | ecosystem: Environmental > Aquatic > Freshwater > Wetlands > Bog ...
CTCTCGTCGCTTCCTGACTTTCAAAAAGAAAGACGTTTCCCCTGCACCCCTTCTAGAAAGAAAAACCTCTTGAAATTTAAGAGAGAATCTACCCGCTGGTCCTTGCGAAAACCGCTTTAGCCTGCACTTAGGGGTGCTTGAAGGTTCGCACGTATTTAATTACGGCGTCCACCGATCCAGGATCAAGAAGGTGCTGCATCGTACCTTGCCCCATCCGGACAGGATCCATGTTACGTTTGCCTTGGGTGATAGTGTCCCTCAACTCCTGGTTCGATTTTGCCTGTACTTGCGCGGAATCAAGTCGGGGAATCGGAGTCGCGAAGAATTTATCAGCCGCCGGATTGCCATTGCCCCGCGGCCCGTGGCACCGGGCACAGGTGTGGTCGAAAACCTCCTTCCCCGACATGGGGGGCTGCGCGCCGGAGACCACCGCGATCACCGTTTCATGGGCATGTTGTTTTGGCGAAGCGTTCACCAGCACTCCTCCTTCACCGGGTATCCATAGCTCGGCGAGCACATGGTGGCCTTCGAAGGCGTCGAAGACCAAACCCGTGTCCTTAAAGAGGGAGGGCCCACCAAGCCGGGCGATGATGGGCAGTTTGGTCTCCCCGGCCTTGGCGCCACTGATCACAAAGGATTGCTCGCTGGGGGCAAGCTTGAATTGATATGCCCCTGCCGGAAACGACGTGCCACCTGCCTCGAAGCCGAACGGAACATTCGCGCTTAGGACGATCCCTGTCTGCCCGTGAGCAGACGCAGCCGCCATCAGGGTCAGGATGCTGATGATGGTGAGATTTCTAGCTGTAATCAGTAGGGTCTTCATGGGAGTTTCTCCTTGTTTGGATTTGGAGGATATCGCAGTCGAGGCGCAGCCTGCGCACTCGTGGCAATTGTTGGCGCTGCCCGCGCGGCGACTGCTGTATCGGGACCACGCATGGGGATGCCGCGGAGTTTTGTCCGATCGGTCATCAAGAAGCGCCTATTCCGAGATGTTCGTGTTGTTGGCCGCCAGAGGTTCTTTTAGACCAGCATTTCTATTTTGGAACCTTGACTCAGCCGAATATACACCCAACCGCCTTTTCTCGTGAGCTTTTTTTATCCTATCATTCCCGAGCGACTCCCACTGCCCAGCAAGGGGCCGGGGGGTAGCCACGCCCAGTGCAGTTCTGACCGTGGGCCTTTCTCGTATCAGTGCCCCCCTAAATCCTTTCGGCCACAAAACGCTTGGCGTGTTCCTTCAAAATGCATCGGTCCATGACCACTTTGAGGCCGGCGGCGCGGGCGCGCTCAGCAGCCTGCTCGTGGATCACGCCTTCCTGCATCCACACCACCTTCGCGCCCATGCGAATCGCGGCTTCCACAACTTCCGGCACGAATTCCGGACGGCGGAAGATCACTACCACATCGAAAGCCTCGGGCACGGCATCGAGTGACGCATAACCCTTTTCCCCCAACACCGATTCCTCATGGGGATTCACGGGAATAATTCGATACCCATGGCGCTGCATGTAAGCGGCCACACCGTGGCTCGGGCGCGTGGCCTTTGAGGACAAGCCCACGACGGCCAGCGTTTTCCCTTGCTCCAGAATTTCTCGGATTGCGTCAATCATAGAGCGTGAGAAGCTAGAAGGCGTAGCGCGGACCTGTTCTGTAGGTCCGCGGCTTTTCCATGCCCGTAGGGGACGAGCCGCGGACCTACAGAACAGGTCCGCGCTACCCCTCCCCCCCTGTCTACCGTATGCCGTCTACTGTCTTTCCGAGCACTCGCTGCAACGCTTCGAGAAACTGCTCGTTCTCCTGGTGTCTTCCCACCGTCACGCGAAGACACGTGGGGAAACCGTAAAGCTTCATGGGCCGCACGATCACGCCTTCATGCAGCAAATGGATGAAGTCTTCTTCACAGTCCCGGCCGGTATCGATCAGCAGGAAGTTCCCGGCGGAAGGCGTGTAGCGCACTCCCGCGAGCGTCAGTTCGCCGGTGAGGAATTTCATCTCCCGGCGGTTGGTCTCGACCGACTTGGCCACGTGCTCGCTATCGCCGAGCGCCGCCATGCCCGCCACTTGCGCCAGGCTCGAAGCGTTAAATGGCGAGCGAATGCGCTGCAAGCATTCGATCAGCTCCCGGTGGCCCATGCCGTACCCGAGGCGTATTCCCGCCAGGCCATGCACTTTGGAAAAGGTCCGTAGCACCAGAAGGTTCTTCCCTGCCCGGACACAGTCAACCGAGCGGGAATAATCCGGCCGCTGCACATATTCAAAATAGGCCTCGTCCAACACCACCAGGACGCGCCGCGGAATTACCGCAAGGAAGCGGTCAAGCTCCGCGGCCGTGAAAATGGTGCCCGTCGGGTTGTTGGGATTTCCGAGGTAAACCACCTTGGTGCGCGCCGTGATGGCATGGGCAATCGCAGGCAGGTCGAAGGTCATGTCGCGCAGGGGCGTTTGCACCAGGCCCGCACCCATGTCTTCGATGGCCAGCCGGTACATATAGAAAGCCGATTCGGAAGTAATCGCTTCATCCGCGCTGCCGGAAAGGAAGGTCTTGGCCGTAAGCTCAATCAGGTCGGTGGAACCCGCGCCCAGGATGATCTGATCCGGAGGGAGGCCATGAATCTCCGCGAGTCTCTGCCGCAGGTAATATCCGCTTCCGTCCGGATAGAAATGAATATTATTGAGGTAGTTCCGGATGGCTTCCTGAGCCTTGGGGGAAGGCCCCAGGGGGTTTTCGTTTGACGCCAGCTTGATGGCCGTGTGCCCCAGCTCGCGCTCGACTTCCTCAATCGGCTTGCCGGGAGGATAGGGTCGAATGCGGCTGGACCACGGCGGGAGGATATCGTAGATCGAGGATCGACGCATGGATGATGACCCGAAAGGGTAAAGGGTGAAAGATAAAGTGTAAAGTATAAATGATAAAGGGTAAAGAATGGGCAGACCGCGCTAACGATTGGCAATTGCTACCCCTCACCGCCTGTCCTTTAACTTTTACCCTTTACACTTTATCCTTTACCCTTTTCTTCTTTCTCTCCCTTCCATGCTTTCAGACGCGCGACTTCCGCGCGCGTCAGGTGGCGCACCTTTCCAGGTGGCAAGTCCTTGTCCGTCAGGAACGCTATCCGCATGCGTTTTAACTTTACCACTCCCTTGCCGATGCGCTCAAACATACGCCGGACCTGATGGTATCGGCCTTCCACCAGGGTGATTTCATACCAAGGTTTAGGGTCCTGTCCTAGACGGCGGATCTGGCAAGGCTCGGTGCGCCGCCCGTCGAGCGCGATGCCGGTCTGGAGCTTGGCGATGTCCGCAGCCTCCGGCCGGCCCTCCAGCTTCACGTGGTAAGATCTGGGGACAGCCGACGCTCGCGACATCAGGAAATTCGCCAACTCGCCATCGTTGGTCAAAATCATCAAGCCGGAGGAGTGGTAGTCCAGCCTGCCTACCGGATAGACGCGCTGCTTGATCCCTCGCACCAGCGAGACGACTGTCGGGCGGCCCTGCGGGTCGCTGACCGTGGAAACGTAACCCACCGGCTTATTCACGAGCAAGTAGACGCTCTCGGTGGCGCGAGTCAGCAGACGGCCGTCCACACGAATGTGATCGCGGTCCGGGTCAGCCTTCGACCCGAGCTTGGAGACCGCTTCTCCGTTGACCGTGACGCGGCCTTCCAGAATGATCTGCTCAGCCTTGCGGCGTGAGGTGATGCCGGCATCAGCGATGATTTTCTGTAGACGCTGTTGCATAAATAAAGTCCGGGGTCCGAGGTCCCCAGCAAGCGTAGCGCGGACCCCCGTCTTTGGGGTCCGCGGCTCTTACCTTGCAGAATCCGCAAACCTTAAGGCGGGACGCCTGCCCTCAGGTTCGGGACCGCGAGTCTAGGGAAGAAACGCAGACCTCAAAGGCGGAGGTCTGCGCTACACCTCCACAAATCAAGGTCTTCACACATACCCCCTAGGGCTTCGGTTCATGGTCATCCGGGGCCGCTGCCGAATCGCCTGTGGAGACCGTCTCCGGTGTGGCGGGCGTGGAATTATCCGCGCTCAGCGCCGGAAGTTCCGAGCCCAAGGAATCGCTTGGTGGCGCGGCCATTGCCGGCTCTTCCAGGGTTCCTGTCTCCGCGGCCGCAAGGGGCTCAGGTTCTGGCGGCGGAACGGGAGGTGCTTCGATACCCACCGCGCCGCTTTCTTCCGTTGCCGCCGGCCCAGCTTCGCGCGTGGCCGGGGTCTCGATTGGCGTGGTCCCCTCGGCAACCGGAGGAGGTACCTCCTGGGGAGTTTCCACGGCTGATTCGACACTCACCGCGCCGGCTTGCTCCGTTGTCGCTGGTAGCGCTTCGGTCGCGGCCGGGTTCTCCGTAGGCGTGGTCCCCTCGGCAACCGGAGGAGGTACCTCCTGGCGAGTTTCCATGGCTGATTCGACACTCACCGCGCCGGCTTCCTCCGATGTCGCTGGTGGCGCTTCGGCGGCTGCCGGGGTCTCCAGAGGCGCGGTCTCCGCCACAATTGGCAGAGGTCCTTCCGGCGGAGTTTCCGGTGCTCCTTCGACCGCGGCAGGTCCGGCCTCGGCGTCGGGAGGAGCAGCGGCGGCGCCACTTGCTTCTGCCGGTGCTTCGCCGGTGGCCCACTCCGAGCCCAGGGCGCGCTTCGCCAATTCCTCGAATTCCTTCAGGCTGGGCAGCTCTCCCACATCCTTTAACCCGAAATGCACCAGGAAATCCTTCGAGGTGCGGTAAAGGATTGGCCGCCCCACCACGCTCTTGCGGCCCGATGTCATCACCAATTTCTTTTCCAGCAGGGTGTGGATCACGCCGCCTGAATCCACGCCGCGAATTTCCTCGATTTCCGGTATCGTCACCGGCTGCCGGTAGGCAATCACCGCCAGCGTTTCCAGCGCCGGCTTGGAAAGCCTCACCGGCGGCTTCAGGCTCTTCACATATTTCCGCAGGATTTCGTGGTGCTCGGCCTTGGTGGAGAACTTATAGCCATTCGCCACCTGCCGGATTTGTATCCCGTGCGAGTTCTGCTCGTAGTCGGCCACCAGTTCTTCCAGCTTGGCCTTGAGCCGCTCGCGCTCCTCGCCTTCCAGAACTTTGAGGATGCCGTCAAGAGTGACGGGTTCCGGCGCGACGTAAATAATGCCCTCGACGAGGGCCTTCAAAATTTCATCGGTCAGCATAGAATTTCAAGGTTAAAGGGTAAAGGGTAAAGGTTAAAGGATAAAGTGCAAAAAACGACCCTGCGGTTTACCCTTTATCCTTTACCCTTTATACTTTCCTCGTCCAATCCTGCGGCCAGTTCCGCGGCGGTTGTGGCCGCCAGAGCTTCTTCAAACCTCTTGCTTCGGGCGACCGTGATCGAAGTAAATGTACCCTTTTGCCGAAGCAGTACCGCGCGCAGCCGAACCAGCTCCAGCAATGCCAGGAACAGGGCGATCAACGCCTGCCGCCAGAGAAAGTCGCCGATCAAATCCTCGAGCGGAACCGGGCCGGGGCTCGCGCGCAACACCTGCTTGACGTGGTCAACCATCTGCGCCACGGTAACTTCTTCCCGCCGGATCTGGAGCTGCGGGCGTTTCTTGGCGCGTTCCAGGATTTCACGGAACACGGAAATCAGGTCAAATACCGACACCACCAGGCCGGGCTCATCCTCGGCCTCGGCAAATTCGCCAATACCCGGCTGCGACCACATGGCATCTTCCAAAAGGCGTTTCGAGCTGAGCATTTCCGCTGCGTTCTTGAATTGCTCGTGCTCAAGGAGCCTGTGCACCAATTCCTCTCGCGGATCTCCTTGCTCATCGGGTGGCGCCGTCGGGTCACGGGGAAGAAGCGTGCGCGACTTGATGTAAATCAGCGTGGCCGCCATGAAGATGAACTCGCCAGCCACGTCGATATTCAATTCCTCCAGCAGATGCAGGTAATCAAGATACTGTTGAGTAATTCGAGCAATGGGAATGTCATAGATATTAATCTGCTGCTTGCGAATCAAATCGAGCAGCAGATCGAGCGGACCCTCGTAGTTTCCGAGCTTTACGGGCGGAGGCGGCGCCCCCAGATGCGACACCCGCTTGGCCGCCGGAGCAGGAACTTCGCCGGGCACAGAGAGAGTTTCCGTGGGCTCTTTCACTTCCGGCGTCTCCGCATTGGGCTCGCGAGGTTCGTCGATCATACGTAAAAAGCTTTCAGCTATCAGCGCTCAGCTATCAGCTTTCGAAACCCCTCACCCAGCCTCCTTCGTCGGCCACCCTCTGCCCAGGGGAGAGGGGCTGAAGGTGAGGGGGCTCTAGCCTGACGGCTGAAAGCTGAGAGCTGATTGCTTCCTTTCACGGCGCGAGATTTACGGCCTTGCGAACTTCGGTCATCGTTTCCCGCGCGACCTTGCGGGCTCGCTCCGTTCCCTCCGCAAGGATATCCCACACCTTTTGCGGATTTTGCTCATAGGGTTTGCGGCGTTCCTGAATGGGCGCGAGAAACGCATTCAGATGCCCGGCCGCAAGCTTTTTGCAATCCACGCAGCCAATTTCCGCCGTGCGGCACTCGCGATTCACGCGATCGATTGTTTCCTGAGCGGAGAAAATCTTGTGCAGATCAAACACCGGGCAGACGTCGGGATTGCCAGGGTCGCTGCGCCGCTTGCGAGCCGGGTCGGTCACCATCGTGGCCAGCTTTTTCGAAAGTACCTCGGGCGCGTCGGTCAGGAAAATCGCGTTGTCGTAACTCTTCGACATCTTGCGCCCATCCGTCCCGGGCAGCCGGGGCGAGGAAGTCAGGAGCGCGTCGGGTTCAGGGAAAATGGGGTCGAGGATTCCCACATCGCGATTCAGATACTCGGCCCGAATATCCAGGGAAGCCTTCTGGTAGTTTTCCAGAATACATTGCTCCGCTTGGCCGTCAGGGGGACGGGGGAGATTTCGGATGCCTGCACCCCAGGCAACCCATTCCTGGTCGGAACGCTTTTTCATTTGCAGCTTGCCAAAGGCTTGATTGAACCGCCGCGCCACTTCGCGGGTCAACTCCACGTGCGGAACCTGATCTTCACCCACAGGGACGTAACGCGGCTTGTACATCAGGATGTCGGCGGCCTGCAACAAGGGGTAGCCGAGAAAGCCATAGGTGTTGATATCGTGGTCCTTGATGTTTTCCAGTTGTTCCTTGTAAGTGGGCACGCGCTCCAGCCAACTGAGCGGCGTGACCATGGAGAAGAGCAGGTGCAGTTCCGCGTGTTCCGGCAAACGCGACTGGACAAAAAACGTGGCCTTGGTAGGGTCGAGCCCGCAGGACAGCCAGTCCGTAACCATCTCCCAGGTGTCGCGGCGCAGATCGAGCGTATTATCGTAGCCGGTCGTCAGCATGTGCCAGTCGGCGACGAAGTGGAAGCTGTCGTATTCATCTTGCAGCTTCACCCAATTCTGGAGAGCGCCCACCAAATTGCCGAGATGGAGTCTGCCCGTGGGCCGCATCCCACTGAGAATGCGCGGGCGGTGAGAAGTGTCGTGGTTCACGATTCGCCTTTAAATGCCTTTAAGGTCTTGTCAAGCCGCGGATGGCCGTGACAATTCGTATACCGTCGAAATTTCGCAGATTTCCCATCGTAACATAGCCGCCCTGAATCGTGAAGTTGCGGTCCGCGGAGACATGGGTCAAAAATCGGCTCGATTTCTCCCCGAATTATCGCGAAATTCATGCAGTTTCTGCCAAGAGACCTGGCAGATTCCTGTAAATTACCGCTCCACTGTGTCATTTTCCAGTAAAAAGCCGTATTTTCGCAGGACAGTTTGTCATTGTCGCCTTTGTTTTCATATACATAGTCGGATCGATCTTCATTTTTAACATCTTTTTGTGTTGGGTGATATCGAGGGCGCCTTGGTGAAATTGGCAGACTTTCGTGGGGGGCCGTGCTGCGCCTGGCCTTCATCGCATATAGCCTATACCTATTGGCTCGATTTGTCAAGAGCAAAAAATGTCCCATATCGCAGGTCTACAGGCGGAAGTGGATGAGCCATCCGAAGCCCCCGGTTTCCTCCGCCACGATCTGTAGTCGCCGCACTCTGGAATCGTCGTTTACGCCTTGCCGAACCTCGTGAGATACTGACTGCTCTCCGGAGACCGATGGGACACGAGCAGGGTGAAGGGACAGGGCAACCAATTCTCATGAGCGACCCAAACAATGCGGTTCAGTCGAATCAACCCCCGGCGGTACCACGCCTGCGCCGGGTGCTCACACTGTGGGATCTGATCTTCTACGGCATGGTGCTGATCCAGCCGATCGCCCCTGTTCCACTCTTCGGGGTCGTGCAAGAGCGCTCGCACGGCTACATTGTGGACACCATCTTGATCGCCATGTTTGCCATGATGATCACGGCATTCAGTTACGGGCGCATGGCAGCCCTGTATCCCTCCGCCGGCTCGGCTTACACCTACGTGGGCCGTGGTTTGAATCTCCATCTGGGATTCCTGGTGGGCTGGGCGATGTTTCTCGATTACCTGCTGCAGCCCCTCATCAACGCGGTCTGGGTGGCGGAGACGATTCACGGATGGGTTCACGGGATTCCCGCCTACGCCCTGATGGCAGTGTTTATTGGCGGCATAACCTTCATGAACTTGCGCGGCATCCGCGCCAGCGCCTTGGCCAACAAGTTGCTTCTTGCCCTGATGTCGGTGGTCATCGCGGCATTTGTGCTCGTGGCCATCCGCTACCTATTTCATTTGGATGGTTGGGATGGGATTTTTTCCTCGCTGCCTTTCTACGATCCCAAAACGTTTGACTTCCGGGTGATCCGCAGCGCCGTGCCGCTGGCCGCGCTCACCTACATCGGGTTTGACGGCGTGACGACGCTGGCCGAGGATGTCGTAAACCCCAAGCGCAATGTGCTCCTGGCCACAGTTCTGGTCTGCTTGTTTACCGGCATTCTCGGCAGCATCGAGGTCTACTTGGCCCAGCGCGTGTGGCCGGGCTATCATTTTGACAATGTGACGGGCGCCTTTATGGACGTTTGCATGCGCGCCGGGGGGCGCTGGCTGTTCCTCGCCATGACGGCGGTGACCATCCTCGCGGCGATAGGCAGCGCGCTCACAGGAGGCTTGGGGGCAGCCCGCCTGCTCTTCGGTATGGGACGCGACAACGTTCTTCCGCGTGGGATCTTCGGGCACCTCGATCCGAAGCGCAACACTCCAAACTACAACATCTGGATTATTTCCATCCTCGCCTTCGGCGGCGGAGTGTTTCTGTCCCTCAACGGACATGGTTATGAGAACGCCGCGGAGTTGCTGAATTTCGGCGCTTTCATCGCCTTCATGGGAGTTAATTTTGCAACATTCTGGCAGTTCGGCGTCAAGCGCGCCACCGGCCGCCGGATTAACCTTCTTGGAGATGTCATCCTTCCGCTGTTCGGCTTTGTATTCTGCGGCTGGATTTGGCTCAACCTGAATATCGTGGCAAAAATCGTGGGCGGGGTCTGGTTTGTCATTGGAATTATCTACCTCGGCTTCAAGACCAACTGGTTCCGTGCGAAGCCGGTCATGATCGATTTCACCGAGTCGTGACCCTTGCTACACCGGGCGCAGGAAGCAGCGCCTGCGTCACCTCCCACCATGACGGGGAGTTCGACGTGCAAGCGGAAGCTGTGTTCGGGCGCTGGCCGAAAGGGTGACCACCCCGATGTTGAGAGGGTAGCCCTATGCCCTGGATCAAAGTGATCGAACCCCAAGACGCTGGCGGCGAGCTGAAGCAGGAATATGACGCCGCTACCGAGCGGGCCGGTAAGGTCTTCAACATCCTCAAGGTACAGAGCCTAAATCCCGGCGCGCTGCGGGCCTCCATGCAAATGTATCGCGCCACCATGTTTGGCCCCTCGGACCTCTCGCGGGCCGATCGCGAAATGCTGGCCACCGTGGTCTCCTGGGCCAATCACTGTTTCTATTGAATCGAAGCTCACGGAGAGGATCTCCGTGCCGAATCGAACGACGAAAAATTGGCAGAACACGTCAAACATAATTACAACCGCGCGAACCTTACCCCGCGCCAGAAGGCGTTGTGCAAGTTCGCGGAGATGGTGACCCGCGCCCCAGCGGCCCTGACCGCACGGCATCTTGAAACGTTGCGCCTGCACGGCTTGAGCGACCGCGACATCCTCGACGCCGTCCAAGTCATCTCCTACTTCAACTACATCAACCGCGTCGCCGATGCCCTCGGCATCGACCCGGAACCCGAAATGCAGCAGGCATACGATAAACGGCAAGCGGGCTCAGAGCAGAGCTGACGCGCGGATGAGGTGTCAGGTGTCAGGCGTCAGGGATTTACTGGCACCTGACACCTGGAACCTGACACCTTCCTTGCTCCGCGCCTCTGCGGTGAGATGTAGTTTCAGGCGCCTTCGGCGCCGAAGGAGAGACGCATTTCGCGCGCCACCTTCTGAATATAATGCCGCCCCTCGTCGTATTCCTCAGCGGTTTTCAAGTGTTCCAGCATCAGGGGAGCGTCAACCGGAAGCCCCGAAAGCCCTCTCAGGTAGGCGCGGTAATCAAGCTGGCCGCGGCCGGGAATGACTTCGCGCAACGACACCTGAACGTAGTCCTCCCAGCTCAAGTCTTTGGCATGGCAGGACACAATCCATGCCCCCAGCTTCCGGAAGCACTCGTCGATGACCGCGCCGTTGCTGTACATGCGCTCCGGGCTGTTCATGACGTTGCACGCGTCCAGATGAACGGCGAACCCCTTGCGGTCCACCTTCTTGATCAACTTCAGGTAATCGTCGGGTCCACTTGGAAAGTTGAAGGGCATCATCTCAATTGAGAATTTGGTGCGGGTAGGTTTGACGGCGTCGATAACGTGGCGGCAATTTTCCACAGTCGCGTCGATGAACTCCTCCGTAATGTTTTTGGGATCGGGGCCGAACCACGAATGGGGATTGAAGGAGCCGGCAATGTCGACGCAACAACGCGTCCCCAGCAATTCGGCCAGGGCAAGCCGCTCCTGCACGTAGGCGAGGTTCTGGCGCCGCTTCTGCAAATCGGGGTCGAGCATGTTGCGCCACGCGCCCACTTCCGCCAAGGCCACATCCCGGGCGGCAAATTCCTTGATGATGGCTTTTATTCTGTCCGTGTCATGGATCTCCACCTGGGGAGCATAAGCGGCACGGTACCCCAGCCGGCGATGCTCCTGGGCAAGATCCGCGGGGTCCTGCGAGTTGAGGAAAATGGGACCACCCAAGCGCAGGGGCCGTGAACTTGGCGTGTCCGGCTCGCCCCAGGCGGGGGGATTCGCCACGGCCAGAGCGGCCATCGTTCCCGTCTGACCGAGAAAGGCACGTCGGGATAAATGATTGGGCATCAGAACCTCCTGTATCAGAGTTTAGCGGCTGTTGATTTGAGATCCACTCCTCGCTGGAAGATTTCGATATGCAAGTGACGAACCGACGGATTCCTACAGGCGGGAAATCAGCTTCTCGTAGCCCGCGTGCGGGCCGATCCAGAACCAGAAAAACTGATCTCCACGGCGGGCCGCCAAAGCTCGATAGGATCCCGAAATACGAACCGACCAGAATGGGCCGACCGATTTCAAACGCAACGATGGGTGAAACGGGTTCTGCGCGAATAGCGCATATTGTTTCCTGGCTTGCTCTTGAACCGATTCCGGCAGATTGTTGTAAAGAGCCCAGAATTCCTGGGAGGCGTGAGAGGTGAAGTTCAATGCCGCTCTTGCCGAGAGGGCAAGCCCTCTTCCAACGGAGCGAATTTGGCTTGGTCGATTTCCTGATTGATCTTTTCAACCAGATGATGACCACGCCCACCCGGAGAAAAATCCCGCTCCATTTCCGCGTCCCAAGCTTGTTCCTCAAGCTCCGCGAACCAGTCTGCCAATTTCCGGCGCTCTGGCTCGGCGAGCTGCTCAATGGCGGCTTTGATCGCTTCCACGGTCATATTCCAAGCCTATCCTTCCTGACTTTCTTCCAGCTTCGAACTCGGCCAAAGCTTCATCGGCGAGTTTCCCGAGCTGGTCCTGGGAGTTGGCGAAGGCTTCGCTCCAACGGCTCTCCGAGGCAATATCGGCGAGTAACTGGCGGGCGAGCAAATCCTGCTCCTGCTGCGGGAGCTTCGACGCTTCCGTGAAAACCTTTTCAAGCAGCTTTGTCATAAACTCGGCTCCATATCGCTCTTTCGCATCAAGTCTTCAGTATATCCCGTCAGGAAAGCAATATCCATTCTCGCTCCAGGGCTCCGGGCGTAGCATAGCTCCAGACCTTTGGATAAATCGCCCAAGAAGGGACCCCTCACCCACCGCCTTGCGGTCCCCCCTCTCCCCTCTGGGAGAGGGCTGTGATTTTGATTTCTATCCCTCTCCGTTGGGGAGAGGGGGGACCGCAAGGCGGTGGGTGAGGGGTCTTTTTCATCGCCCGTCGGACTTTGAC
>Ga0209039_10003432_pt1 | contig 12390 bp, 10 predicted proteins | sample BogFormECP12_OM1_FD_188238 | JGI IMG/M metagenome (GOLD analysis project Ga0209039, IMG submission 188238) | Bog forest soil microbial communities from Calvert Island, British Columbia, Canada - ECP12_OM1 (SPAdes) (version 2) | ecosystem: Environmental > Aquatic > Freshwater > Wetlands > Bog ...
ATAGCGTAGCCCACTTGTTCCCCCACAGAAAACAGAGGAATGAATGGGGAAATCGCACCAGAGGGGTTGGGTTGTTCTCCGTGGCAGGAAATGGTACGGGTACTACCGGCGAACCGTCCTCGACCCAATCACAAACGAACAGAAAGTCGACGTAATTCCAATCGTTCTCGGCCCGAAGTCAGAGCTTACGAAGTTTCAGGCACGGGAACGGCTGGAGCAGGAGGTAACGAAGCAAACGGGAATGGATTCGGGAAGCAGAGTCATGAACGATGGCTCTGTGACGTTTGGGTGGTTCGTGCGCAACCGATTTTTCCCGTTGAAGGAAGCGAACTGGAAGCCAGAGACGGCAAAGGTGAAGAAGTTGATTATCCAGAAGGATCTAGTCGAGACGTTTGATGGAATTCCACTGGAGAACTTCGACCGATTCGCCTTGCAGCTCCACCTGAACCAGTTAGCCAAAACCAGGTCAAAGGACAGGGTGCTTCAAATCAAGTCGTACGTGCGGGACATCTTTGCCGAGGCGGTCGAACAAGACTTCCTCACCAAAGACCCTGCTCGGAAGGTGACGGTCCCCTCGCAGTTGCGGGACACGGACAGAACCACTCTGACCTGGAAGCAGCTGCGAGATGCACTCTTGCACCTCGCGCTGCGGGATCGTGTTTTGCTGGAACTCGACATGACAAATGCCTTGCGTCCCAGCGAACTGTTTGCTCTGCGGTGGAAGTGCTTCAATTACGCTGAATCGAAAATGCAAGTATTTGAAACGGCGTACAACGGCGCGATTAGGCCGTGGGGCAAGACCAGGAAGAGTTTGGGACGGGTTCACCTGCCGAAAGAACTGGCGGAGGACCTTTGGCTTTGGAAGCAAGAGTGCCCAGATTCTTCACCCGATGCCTTCATCTTTCCCGACGCGAAAGGTGGGTTTATGGACACCGGCAATTATCGAAAACGGGTGTTACATAAGCTGGCACGAGACCTCGGGCTGCCCAAGCTGACCTTTCAAGTGATCCGGCGCACGATTGCCACGCTGGCGCAAAAGAAGGGCACGGTCAAGGACGTTCAGGGACTGCTTCGGCATTCGCGTGCCGCAACGACCACCGACGTGTACATGCAGGAGATCCCGGAGAGCGTTCAGGCAACGATCAACGCGATTCACGCAGAACTCAGAAAGAAGCCGGAATCAATGCAAGCCGGCTAAACTTTTTGAGAATTTGCTACCAAATGCTACCAATCGGAAGAAGGAGGTTCTTGTAAGTTGTTGATTTAATGGTGGACCTGGTCGGGATCGAACCGACGACCTCTTCCATGCCATGGAAGCGCGCTCCCAGCTGCGCCACAGGCCCACTTAGCGAAGGGACGACGCCGGGAACTCTGACGCCTTATTCATTTTCTCCCACCCACGCAGCTTAGTCAAACCAGGCCCTATGCAGCTCACACCCTCAAGTCAGCGCAGGATAACGCAGGTTCTGATGGTAAGCGCTTTCTCGTGAACCGCAAACAGAGGCCTGCACAGATCCGGCTGCTCAACATCATTCTGAACGCCGCCTTCGGGAACAAGGAGTAACACTGCCCACGTAGATTCCGCATCTCCTTGTCAGATGCATTTCAGCCGGCTGCCACTTCTTAGGAACAATCCAGCTTCCTATGGAGTCTATTTCATTAGGCTCACTGGGCCACGGGATCAGCGCGTTGACGCGTCCGCCCAAGTCCCCCAGTAGGGCGATGGGATTCCAGAGTGCAAAAGCAAGCCGATCCGTTGCGAAGGTTGTTGGGGCGCGCGAAGTTAATTATGATGAGGATCACGCCATGAGTTCTGTGGCGGGAGTACCAACGTTGAGTGACTTGGCGAGTGCGATAGGATTCCGCACGGGAGAAGCCTCCATCGTGGCCGAGTTAAAGGCCGGATCGGAAGAAGCGTTTGCCTGGCTGATCGCACAATACAGCCAGCCGGTTTACAGCTTGGTATACCGCGTACTCGACGATCCCTCCGACGCTGCCGACACCACCCAGGAAGTATTCATCAAGGTTTTTCGCGGGATCCGGCGCTTCAATGCCAATTCGAGCCTGAAGACCTGGATCTACCGAATTGCACTGCACGAGGCGTCCAACCAGCGCCGCTGGTGGTTTCGTCACAAGGCACGCGAAACCTCCATCGAGCCCGCATTGGGCGCTCGAGACGAGCGTTGTTCGCTGGCCCTGAAGGACGTGCTGGTGGACGACACAAAGTCGCCCGTGGACAATGTCTACGACGAGGAGCTTCGGGCGCGCGTGGAGATGGAATTGAAGGCGGTGGCGGAACCGTACCGGACTACTGTGATCCTGCGTGACATCGAAGAATTGTCTTACGAACAGATTGCCGCGGTGATGGAGGTTTCGTTGGGCACGGTGAAGTCACGTCTGATGCGCGGGCGGCATGCGCTAAGACGAAGATTGGAACACCACCTGCCGGCGTTTGGCGTGAATGTGGAAAGTGCGCATGAGAAGAAGCACCGTAATGACGGTCCACTCAGCGGCCAGGAAGTCGAGGTCATGCCATGAAATGCTCCGATGCGATGCTGCTCATGTCGTCATACCTGGACGCTGCGGTTACGCGCAGCGAGTTGACTGCGGTGCAAGAACACATCGATTCCTGCGTTGTTTGCTCGACTCGTTACCTCGCGCTGCAGCGCACGCAGACGATGGTTGGCGCTTTGGGTCGCAAGCCCGCGCCTCCCGACCTGGCATTGAGAATACGGGTCGCCGTCTCTCAGCAGCTCGCTAACGCGCAGCGATCACGCTGGGAGATGCTGCGGGTCCGTTGGGAAAATGTTTTTAATGCCGTCATGGTTCCGGCTACGGGTGGACTGGTAACGACCATCATCATGTTTGGCCTGCTGATCAGTTTCCTGGTGCCTGGTCAGTTTGTCGGCCCCAATGACGTCCCCACGACGCTCTATACTCCGCCGCAACTGCAATCCTCACCCTTCCAGTTAGCGATGGGCACGGGCCATTCGGAACCTCTTATCGTGGAAGCCTATGTCGGTGCGGACGGCCGGGTTCAGGACTACCGCGTTCTTTCGGGTGGCGAAAACGGAAGCGAGGTTTTGTCTGAGTTGAAGAATATGCTGATCTTCGCCACCTTCCGCCCTGCCACCAATTTCGGACGACCGACTGCGGGGCGGGCCATCCTGGCATTCTCCAAGATACAGGTCAAGGGATAACCCTGGTTTTCAGCGGCTCCCCTACTCGGCCCCCAGTTCCAATCGCAGGGGCTGATTTGCGTGTGGGATTCTCCCCTCGTAAACTGAAAGATCTGAATCCCTGCCCAAATCGCTTCAGGAGGCTCTTCTGAGCTGTACTTCCCGTAATGTTCTGGTTGCCCTGGTGGTGACGCTGTTAAGTTGTGCCGCCTCGGCGCAATCGAAAGCAACTATAGACGTGAGTGAAACGATATTCAGCGTGCTGTCAGGCATGAATGTCTGCGGTTATGATCAGGAACTGGCATCGTCTTCGCCGATCCGCGCAGAAGTGCGGGCCGATTTAGTGGCCGCCAGCAAAACGCCTGAAGCCGCGGCTGCTGCCAAGGAGATGTGCAATTTCTATGCCGACCACCGCCAGGACAGTGCGGCGCATCAACTGGCCCAATATGTTTCCCTTGCGCTGAGTCTCGGGGATCCAGCCGAGTTCGCGCCGAAGTCGAAGGAAGCGGACCTGCCTCCGGATGCGAGCTATCTTCTGGGTTTCGTTCCCGTGCTGAAGCAGTACGCAGCAGCTGCCAGGTTGCACTCCATTTGGCTGAAACACGAGCCGCAGTACATGGCGCTAATCAACCAATTCCACGATCCGGTCGCGCGCATGATCAGTTCCACGGATAACTACCTGCGCATGCCATTTGCGGGCTACGTGGGACGCTCCTTTACCGTCTACCTGGATCCGATGGCTGCTCCAGGAGAAGTCAATTCGCGGAATTACCAGCAAGACATCTTCTATGTCGTAGTGTCGCCCGCCAACAACAACATTCACATGGACGACCTGCGGCATACCTACCTGCACTTTGTTCTTGATCCCCTGATCTCTAAACGGGCCACGGCGCTGGCGCGGTTGAAGCCAATACTCGCTACTGTACAGAAGGCTCCCATGGCCGAGGAGTACAAACAGGACATGGGGCTACTGGTGATTGAAAGCTTGATCCGCGCCATTGAAGCTCGCACGCCCGCTGATCCGAAACTGCCCGACAAAGACCGAATCGCTATGGTGAATCGGGATGAAGCTGAAGGTTTCGTACTGACGAATTACTTCTACGATCAACTCAAGGTGTTCGAAAAAGACAATACTGGGCTTAAGGACTCGTTTCCTGACTGGCTGCACAATCTCGACGTGGATAAGATCAAGAAGCAAGCCAGCGAGATTCAGTTCGCGTCGCAGGCGGCGCCGGATGTCATGCTCGCCGCCAATCGGAAGGCGGAGCCAAAGATCGACCAGGCCGAACGAGCGCTGGCGGGCGGGAACCCTGCTGGTGCAGCCCAGTTGGCTCAGGAAGCGCTGGCGGCGAATGAAGACCCGGCACGTTGTTACTTCGTGCTGGCGACAGCAGCCTCGTTGAGCGGGAACATGCAGGACGCCAAGGATGACTTCGTGAAGGCGGCGAGTTCTTCCAAGGATCCGCGCATTGTCGCGTGGTCACACATTTACCTCGGACGCATCCTCGATTTGCAGGATGATCGCGAAGCTGCCATTGAGCAATACAAAGCGGCACTCAGCGCGGGTGACAATTCGGTCGATACTCACAAGGCCGCCGAACGTGGACTGCAATCACCGTATGAACCGCCCGAGGCTTCGCAGCAACCGAAATCGCAATAAGATAGAAACAGGACGGGAAAGGCCTTAAGCCCACCCCCTTTGAAAGGACGAGTAATGAAATCAACTTTGGCAATGATGGTGGTGCTACTGGCCGCAAACATGGCGATGGCACAGGCCAATGCCGGCAAAACGCCCACTCCCGCTCAAGGAGCACAAGGCTCCGCGGCACCTGCGCCAACCGGCCAACACCCGCCCCAGGCAAAATCCAAGGAAGAGTTCGATGCCTACAATCTGGCGGCGTCGAAGACCGATCCGGCGCAGGCGGTAGCGGCCGCCGACGAATTTGCCCAGAAATTTCCCACCAGCGAACTTAAAGAACTGCTTTATGTACGTGCGATGAACTTATACCAGCAACAGAACAATTCGGCTAAGGTCATTGCCGTCGGCCGCAAAGCGATCGAATTGAACCCCACGGATCCGATTCCGCTGGTGGCGGTGGCTTCCGCTTTAGTAATGGATACGCGGGATACCGATCTGGATCGCGACGCGCGCTACGCGGAGGCCAGTAAGGACGCTCAGGCGGCCCTCGACAACGTCGACACCGGCCTACAGGTCCCGCCCAACGCACCTCCCGACCGCGTAGCGCTGGCCAAGGCCAACCTTCGCTCCATCGCATATGACACGTTGGGCGTCATCGCGATGAACAAGAAGGATTACGCAAGCGCCGAGCAGAACTTCCAGAAAGCCGCTGACCTGATGAAAGATCAGCCTGATGCCGTGGTTTACCTCCGTTTGTCAGTAGCACAGGACAACGAAAAGAAGTATCAGGCAGCGCTGGACTCCGCGAACAAGGCCGCACAGTACGCACCTGAGGGAACCGCTGAGAAGAACCTGGCCAAACAGCAGCAAGATCGGCTCCAGAAGCTCCTGGCGGACAAGAGCACGTCAAGCGCCCCAGCCGCAACAACGGCGCCTCCAACCCCGCCCCCTTCCACTACACCTCACTAAATTTGCGGGTTCAAGCGATAGCCACAATGAAGGCGGAAGAAATCGATCGTGCGGCGCTGGAGGACGCTCTGGGACATCACTTCCAGCGTCGCGCCCTTCTCGAGAAGGCCCTGACGCATTCTTCGTTCGCGCGTGAAGCTGAGTCGCAGGCGCCAGCGGGAACTGCCCCCGACACGCCGGGAGATAACGAGCAACTAGAATTTCTCGGTGATGCGGTTCTGTCGTTCGTGGTCAGCCAGGAACTGTTTCGGCGGTTCCCCGAGTACGCCGAAGGTGATCTATCCAAGCTGCGGGCGCACATCGTCAGCGCACGCGCCTTGATTCGTCCGGCACGGCAGTTGGAGACCGGCAAATACCTGCGCTTCGGCCGGGGCGAGGAAAGAAGTGGTGGCCGCACCAAGAGCGCACTCCTGGTGAATGCACTGGAAGCACTGCTCGCTGCGCTCTATCTCGATGCGGGACTTGAAGAGGCACAACGGTTCATCGTCAACGCAATTCTTCAGCCCGCGCTTGAGGAACTGCAGAAGCAAGGCAGCAGGGCACTGCCGGTCACTGACTACAAGTCGGCATTACAGGAAATTGTCCATGCCTCGGGGCGGCCTCAGCCCCGCTACTCGCTGGTAAAGGAACAGGGGCCCGAGCATCGCAAAGTGTTCACCATGGAAGTGCACATCCCGGCTCCCTCCGGTGGCGGAGAGGCGTTTGTCAGCCGCGCCGAAGGCAGAACCAAGAAACACGCCGAGCAGGGGGCTGCACGGCAGGCGTGGGAGTATCTACAATCATTGCAGGCGAGTTCTGCGGCGGACACCGACACTCCGGTCGTAGAGCCGTCTAAGCACTCATGAGCGAAGTTCGCATCGAACCCGAAGTCGCAGCATCACAGCCCGCGCCTGTGGCCACCCCTACTGGAAAAGCGCATGCCGATGCAAGCGGCATGAATTCGCTGCAATCGCTGGCTACGACTATCGTGATTGCCGTATTCGTGATCTCCTTTGTCGTGCAGGCCTTCCAGATCCCCTCCGAGTCGATGGAAAAGACGTTGCTCATCGGCGACTACCTTCTGGTGGACAAGGCCCATGATGCAAGTGCCGGCGTGTGGGGATGGCTGCTTCCGTATCGCCGGATCGAGCGCCAGGACATCGTCGTATTTCGCTATCCGGTGAATCCGCAGCAACACTTCGTGAAGCGGGTAATCGGTATCCCCGGCGACCACGTCCGTCTGATCAATAAACACGTTTACGTGAATGGCGTGAAGCAGAACGACGAGTACGCATCGTTTAACTGGGGACAGCGTGACAAGTTCCGTGACAACTTTCCCAACGGTGGATTCTTCGCGGACAAAATCGCATCCAAGTGGTTCCTCCAAGCCCAAAAATTGGTTGAAGACGGCCAGTTGATCATCCCTGAGGGTTCGTACTTCGTCCTCGGAGATAACCGCGATGACAGCTATGACTCGCGCTATTGGGGACTGGTTCCTGCAGAAAATGTCGTCGGCCGACCGTTGCTGATCTACTGGTCGATGGACCAGATGCCGTCCAATACCGGGCAGGAGGAGGCGTCTGGTAAACTTTCGACTTTGGCATACAGCGCCATCCAGTCGGTCAAAGGTTTGCGCTGGAAGCGCATGTTTCGGATACCTCGCTAGCCGCCGGGATATCGGTACTCAGTCAACGGGAGAGAGAAGGGCAATTGGCTGTCACAAAAAAACTCAACAAGACTGCACCAGAACCAGTCGAAAGCTCCGACAAGCCGAAGAAGCCCAAAGAAACGACCCCGGAGTTCATTGCCTCCATCGCTGTCGTGCTGGTAACCGGGCTGTTCATTATTACCTTTACGTTGCAGGCGTTTGTCATCCCCTCTAGCTCAATGGAAAACACCCTGCTGATCGGCGACCATGTTTTTGTGGATCGCATCAATTTGGCTCCCAAGTCGAACTGGATCGGCCCGCTGATTCCCTACCGCCGCCCGCGCCATGACGACATCTTCGTATTCATCTCTCCCGCCGAGCCCGGGCTCTACGTGGTGAAGCGAGTAGTGGGAGTCCCTGGCGATCGCATCAAACTGCAGGACGGTGTGGTCTATCGCAACGGCGAGCGACTCGATCCCCCGTTCGTCGTTCGCAACGGAACCTACAACGGTTATCGCGACAACTTCCCCACCGTTCCCCCGACCGACTATGACGGCGTGACCCCGGAATGGCGGGCTTCCCTGCCCTCCCACATAGAAAATGGCGAACTTGTAGTACCACCAAACAGCATCTTCGCCATGGGCGACAATCGCGATGTCAGCCTCGACAGCCGTTATTGGGGCTTCGTCCCGTATGAAAACATCATTGGACGCCCCATGTTCATCTATTGGTCGTTCCAACAGCCGCGCGACGAATACACCCGCACCAGTCTCGCAGAGCGACTGCAGTTTCTCGTCACCATCGTGATTCATTTCTTCGACCAGACGCGCTGGTCGCGGATGTTTCACGTGGTGCGCTGATGCCGGGCCGCGTGTCACGGCGGGCTTTGTGGGTCTGGATCGCGCTGGGCATTATTCTGCTCGCCGTGTTTTTGCCACCATTTGTGAACGTCAACCGCTATCGCAGCCGGGTAGCTTCGTCGATTGGTAATGCACTTGGCCGCGAGGTCACCGTCTCGAATATCGAGCTGAAATTGCTGCCGCGTCCGGGCATGGTGCTTTCGACGTTTGTGGTAGCTGACGATCCCAGTTACGGCGCTGAACCCATGCTACGCGCCGAAACCGTCACTGCGTATCTTCGTCTGAGTTCCCTTTGGCGGGGGCGATTGGAAATCGGCACGCTGGCCCTCGACAATCCCAGCTTGAACCTGGTGCGCCGCGCCGATGGCCACTGGAACCTCGAAGAACTGGTGGAGCGAACCTCCCGGGTTCCCTCCGCGCCGACTTCCAAGACTAGTCCGGAGTCGAGGCCTCGGTTCCCCTACGTAAAGGCCACGGCGGGCCGCATCAATTTCAAGCTCGGCAACGTAAAGAAGTCGTTCGCATTCTCCGATGCCGACTTTGCGCTGTGGCTCGAAGCCGAGAATGAATGGGGTGTCAGGCTGAAGGCCCGTCCCATGCGCTCGGACGTCCCGGTGAGCGATACCGGCACCCTCAGGATGGAAGGTCAGTTTCAACGCGCCTCCGGTCTGCGGAACACGCCCCTCAATCTCACGATCAACTTTACCAAGGGCCAATTAGGCCAAATCACCGCTCTCATATATGGACGTGATCGTGGCTGGCGAGGTGGCGTCACCTCCACCGCCACGCTGGCGGGAACCCCAGCATCCCTTGCGGTGACGATTGACACTCGCGTGGATGACTTTCGCCGTTATGACATCGCCCTGGGTGAGGCGCTGCGTCTAAGCGTCCATTGCACAGGCACCTATTCCTCGCCCAACGATTCGATTCGCGATATTCAGTGCCAATCTCCGGTTCGCCCCGGTATGTTGATGGTGCGAGGCAATTCCCTGGGCTGGTCTGGTGAAGCCTACGACCTCGGCATCTCGGCAGAGCAGATTCCATTGGATCGCTTCGTCGCTCTTGCGCGCCACACCAAGAAAGATCTGCCAGAAGATCTCACCGCAACCGGCACTGCCGATGGCGTCTTCACTGTGCGCAGGAATCCGGGCACCGCTCCCGTGTGGGCGGGAGGCGGCCGCACTACACACTTCGCCTTGCAATCAAAGGTACTGAACCAGGATCTGGAACTCGGCGAGGTAGAGTTCACCATCCCCGAAGCTCCGACCAAGACAGGCGGAAAGCACCCGCGAAAGGTGGCCAAATCGCTCCAATTGGGCAGCGCTAATGCCTCTCTGCGTGTCGTGGTCAAACCGTTTCCCGTTCCACTCGGTGCGGCGTCTCCGGCGACCGCTGGTGGATCCTTTGACCTGGAACACTATCGCATCACTCTTGACGGCGATGCCGAAATGACCCGGCTCATGAGCATCGCCAGGGCGATGGGCATCGGGGCCCCGGCAATTGGTTTGGCTGGTCCAGCCCAACTCGACCTGGAGATCGCAGGCGCCTGGACCGGCTTCGCGCCACCTTCGCCGTCAGGTAAGCTCGAGTTACACAATGCAACCGCGGAGCTTCAAGGAGTGCGCGAACCACTCCAACTTACGTCGGCATCCGCGACACTCGCCGACCAGGCTGTAACCATTGGCTCCTTCTCGGCCGAATTCAAAGATGGGCCCAGAGTTAGCGGGTCTGTCACCTTCCCGATGCACTGCGGATCTCCCGAAACCTGCATTTTGCGCTTTGACCTGCACACGCCCGAGATTACTCTGACTCGCCTGAACCAGTTGTTGAATCCGTCGTACCAAAGCCCTCCCTGGTACCACCTGCTGGCCATCGGGCAGCAAGACGAAAATGCGCTGATGAAGCTCCATGCCCTCGGACGCATTTCGGCTGGCCTGGTTCTTATTGGAGATTTCGTCGCGTCCAATTTCACAACCGCGATTGAAATGAATTCCGGCAAACTCAGCCTCAAGGACGTTAGAGCTGACGTGCTGGGCGGACATCATGCCGGAAACTGGGATGCCGATTTTACGGTATCGCCTCCGAAGTACTTCGGCTCCGGCAGCGTGACGAAACTGGCCATGGCGCAAGTCGCGGGCTTAATGCACGATTCTTGGGCCAACGGAACGTTTGATGGACAGTACACGCTTGGGATGACAGGTATCGATGCGCCCGTGCTGCGAGAATCCGCCGCCGGATCGGCGAGCTTTCGATGGACTGATGGCTCCCTCCGTCACGTAGTGCTGGAAGGGACAGGCTCTCCGCTCTCCTTCACCAGATTCGGAGGGAAGGTCGCATTGCGAAACGGCAGCCTCAGTTGCGAGGGCTGTAAGTTGCAATCTGCCGGACAAACGTATGACGTGAATGGTGGTGCGAACTTCAGCCGTATGCTTGATATCCGTCTGGAAGGTTCCGTGTGGGGCAATTCGTACGCGATTTCCGGCCCATTAGACAAGCCCCGCGTCGTATCTTTGACCATGGAATCCTCCCAAGCGAAAGCGCGCTGAATGGACTTGGCCAAGCCTTTTCCGCCTCCTGAGACACAATCTTCCAAAATGGTAACTGCATTGTCTACAGCGGTTTCTACACAAAAGTTCGAGTGAATTCAGAAGCTCGAGAGCTTCCCTGCGCCCGTGTCGGGATCTGGCCCAAGGGACCGCTCTGCCGCATGGTAGTATCGAGAGAAAGTCATATGTTTGGGCACTTTGACGTTGTCGAAGCATTCTTCCAGATTGTTGTACTGCTGTTCGCCATCAGTGTGCATGAATCCGCGCATGCCTGGATGGCCAACCGTCTGGGAGATCCAACCGCCAAAATGCTGGGGCGCGTGTCACTCAATCCTATCGTGCACATTGATCCGTTCGGCACGATCCTCATGCCAGCCATGCTGATCCTCCTCGGCTTTCCGCCCTTCGGCTGGGCGAAACCTACGCCAGTGGACAATCGGAATTTCCGCAACCCTGTACGCGACGACATTCTCACCGCCGTGGCTGGTCCGGTCAGCAATTTCCTTACGGCATTCGTTTCCGTCATCGCACTAGCATTCATTCTGCATGGTTCGACCGGTGGCATTGATCGGCTCTTCCGCGGGGCAGACGTCTCCACGCCCCTGGCCAGACTGTTTTATGAGGCAATGAGGATCAACGTCATACTGGCAGTTTTCAACCTGATCCCACTGCCCCCGCTGGATGGCAGCCATGTGATTCGCCACTTTCTGTCGTATAACGCCCTGCGCACTTATGACAGGATCGGATACACTGGACTGGTCATTGTAATGTTCGTTCTGCCCATGATCGGATTCCCGATCATCAGCATGCTGATCAGCCCGTTTCTGCAATTCTTTGACTCACTACTGAACGCCCTTTTGAGAGTCTGATGTCAGATCCCAAGCAAGGAAAAAAGTGCCGCATCCTGAGCGGCATGCGTCCGACCGGGAAGGTGCACCTCGGCAACTATGTCGGCGCCCTGCGCAACTGGGTTCGGCTGCAGGACGAGTACGATTGCTTCTTTTTTATTGCCGACTGGCACGCACTGACCACGGATTACGCCGACACACGGGACATCAAGCAGAACTCGCTTGAGGTCATGATCGACTATCTTGCGTCGGGTCTCGATCCCGAGCGCAGCACGTTGTTCATCCAATCGCACGTGCCGCAGCACGCCGAGTTGCACCTGCTGTTCAGTATGATCACTCCGCTGGGATGGCTGGAACGCGTTCCGACCTACAAAGAGCAGCGCGAGAATATCAAGGACAAGGACCTCAGCACCTACGGATTCCTGGGCTACCCGCTCTTGCAGTCGGCCGACATCCTGATGTATAGCCCCTCGCCCGACTTACCTGAATCCGAACGTCATTTGTTTGTCCCTGTGGGAGAGGACCAGGTACCGCACGTAGAGTTGACGCGCGAGGTTGCAAGACGTTTCAATCAGTTCTACAACCGCATTCAAAGGACGCCGTCCTCGGCTTTGTCAGGATTGCCGATTACTGGTCTGCGGCTCGTCTTCTCCGAGCCAAAGCCGCTGCTGACGCCTGCAGCCAAACTCCCCGGCACCGACGGCCGCAAGATGTCGAAGTCG
>Ga0209039_10003433_pt1 | contig 12389 bp, 6 predicted proteins | sample BogFormECP12_OM1_FD_188238 | JGI IMG/M metagenome (GOLD analysis project Ga0209039, IMG submission 188238) | Bog forest soil microbial communities from Calvert Island, British Columbia, Canada - ECP12_OM1 (SPAdes) (version 2) | ecosystem: Environmental > Aquatic > Freshwater > Wetlands > Bog ...
TGATATGGAGCGACCTTGTCAAGCTATCAGGGAGCCGGTTTTGGCTTTTGGTGTTTTGCGCGCCGGCATCTCATGTTCCCGCCGGAGCCGCCCGTCGCGATAACCATCTGGCCGGAACGGCGCGCAGCCGTCAAGGGCGCGCCGTAGTTTAGCGCGGCGAAGCGAACCCTTGACGGCGAGCACCGTTCTGGCATCGATACAGCGTCGACGGGCGGCGGAGCGGGAACATGTTCCTGCTGGTGGGCTTTGAGCCGGTTTTGGTTTTGGTTTTGGACAGCAGGGCTGATGACAGCCTCGGCGCTAGCGCGACGATTGATCACACTGATATTCGCGGGTCGGAACCGCATGGACATGATCCGTCGGGAGCTGCCTCGGACTAGTGGCGCGGGTTGGGTCCGGAGACCGTTCCGCATAATTCTCGTCGAGGGTTCTCCTTTTCGTGGGCCCTCGGCTATCATCAGCGCTGCTGTCCAGTAATACGCCACGGGTTTAAGCTGCCTTAGCTGGCTTGGCTGGTTTGCAGTGCGCTTCGGCATCCACGGCGATCGCCCACAGGAAACCGAGCAACTCACGGGCTAGGGCGGTCACGATCCGATTGTGGTTCTTACCGCGAGCCGCCAACACCGTGAACCGCTTGTGCAGCCGCTGCTGCGCCTTCCAGGCGATCTTCTTAGCTTCGTCGCTGAGTGCCAGCGCCTTTTGCCGGCGCAAGACGCGGCCTTGCACATTCGGCCGATGTTGGTATGTCCAGGCCGCCTCCACTAATACCCGGCGCAGATGCGCGTTGCCGCTCTTGGTGATGGCCCCGCGTTGAGTCTTGTTGCCGCTGGAGTGTTCGCGCGGGACCAGGCCGCTATAGCCCATCAGTTGCCGTGGATTTTGGAATCGGGATAGACTGCCCAACTCACTCACCACGGTTGCCGCCGTCGTCTGCGCTATCCCGCGCAACGCTTGCAACGCTTCGATCACCGCGCGGATCTCCGGCGCCGCTTGCTTCACCGCTTCGTCGATCGCCACTTCCAACTTGGCAATCCGCTCGGCAATGTGATCGATCTCTTCCAGGTAGTGCGCCACCGTTGCGTTCAGAGCCGCCTCCTCGAAGCGCGCGTGAATCCGGATCCAGTTCACATACTTCTGCGTCCACGCCTGTCCCGCATCGGTCGGCCGCTTGCCGTGACGCAGCAGGAATTTCCCCAGCCGATGCCGATGGCGCAGTTGATCTTTCTTCGCCGCTTCACGCGCCCGCACCAGATCGCGCAACGCTTCGTGTCCGGCATCGGGGACCCATACTGCCGTGAGTTCACCCGCGCGGTAACCCCGCGCCAACTTCTCCGCATCGCGACGGTCGGTTTTCACCCGGTCCCCCGCTTTCGTCGGGACCAGGCTCGGAGCGATGACTTCGCACGCCACGCCCAGCTGCGTGAGTTGCCAATAAAGCACGTAGCCGGTGGGACCGGCTTCGTAACAGCATTTCAACGTCGCAGCCGGCGCCAGCTTGCCGACCAGCTTGCGCACCGACTCCGGTTTGTTCGGAATCGTTCCCAAGCTGCGAACCTCTCCACCCGTCTCAGCCACGGCGACCGCGATGGTCTCGGCGTGGACATCCAATCCGACAAAGCGTATTTTAGACATGAGCGACCTTCCTTTCGTATGCGGCTCTGCGCCGCTGGATTCACCTCTTCGCAGCGTAACCCGCGCTACTGCGAAACGGTTGGTCGCTCCATCTTGACTAGTGCCATCCTCGTCGCCCTACCAGCCGTTGCGTAAAGGACCGCTCGCGGGGGCGGCGACACCGCGCGAACGCGAACGTCAAATAGCGCCGAAGAAAGCCCGTCAGTTTTCTCTGAAGATCACAATTCTGCGGGTCCGCGGAGTGTCGCAAAACCCACCCTTTCTGAGACGTGGCCCCCGGCCAATACTTCGTAACCTCGACCGGATTCCCCGGCCACGCCCCCCGCCCGCGGCCCACGCGGCAAACCACGCTAGCATAGAAGCATGCGCGTGTATCGAGTGGTGTGCGCCATGGCCGCGGTGCTGGCGCCACTGGCAGCCCAGAAAGCCGTTCAACCGAAGGATGTTCGCGAACTCGCCAAGGGCGGCTCGGGGGCCATCCCCAAGATGACGGAACTGTTGCGCGATCCCAACCCGGAAGTGCGCGTGGAGGTGGTCCGGCAACTCACCGAGATCGGAACCGGCCGCAGCCTCGACCCGCTCATTCAGGCCACCCAGGACCGCGACGTGCGCGTGGAAATGCTGGCCACCGACGGCCTGGTCAATTTCTACCTGCCCGGGTACGTCAAGAACGGCCTCGCCGGCACGGTGCGGCTGGTGGGCAACACGCTGAAGGCGAAGTTCACCGACACCAACGACCAGGTGATCGATCCCTACATCACCCCGCGGCCGGAGGCGATCGCGGCTCTGGGGAGGCTCGTGGTGGGCAGCGCGTCGACGGATGCGCAGGCCAACGCCGCGCGCGCCCTCGGCATCCTGCGCGGCCGCGACGCCGTGCCCCAGTTGGTGGAAGCGGCGCACTCCAAGGACACCGACGTGATCTACGAATCCATCGTGGCCCTGCAGAAGATCCGCGACGTCTCCGCCGGCCCGCGCATCAGCTTCCGGATTCGGGACCTGGACCCCAAGGTGCAGACCGCCACCGTGGAGGCGATGGGGCTGCTGCTCAACCGCGAAGCGATCGGGGACCTGATCGACCTGCTGAACAACACGCGCGACGACCGCGTGCGGCGCGCCGCGCTGACCTCGCTCGCCATGCTGCCGGGCGAACAGAACCGCGCGATCTACCAGCGGTTCCTGAACGACAAGGACGAGAAACTGCGGGCGGCGGCGGCGGAAGGCTTCGGCCGGCTGCGGCAGCCGGGCGACGTCCCCATGCTGGAAAAGGCGTTGAAAGGCGAAGGGAGACCGCTGCCGCGGCTTTCGCTGAGCTTCGCGCTGGTGCTGGACGGGCGGACCGAAATGAACCAGTTCAGCCCGCTGACGTTCCTCGTCAACAACCTCAACTCGACGATGTACAAAGGCACGGCCTTTCCGCTGCTGGTGGAAGTGGCGCGCGACGCGGGCGTCCGCAAGGCGCTCTACGGCCCGCTGGTGGGCGGAACCAAGGAAGAGAAAACCGCCCTGGCGGGCGTGATGGCGCGCAGCGGAGACAAGGATAGCATCGCGCCGCTGCATCAATTGGCGAGCGATCCCGACCCGGCGGTATCGCAGGAGGCGGTCCGGGCGGCTACGGTACTGGAGGCGCGTTGAGGAAGCAGGCGGGGCAACGCAGACCGCGCCCGCGGGTTTCCCCTTCCGCTACTTGGTCTTCTTCTGCTTCTGCTGGCCGACGCGCACCTTGAAGTGCAGGACCTTGGCTTCCTGGAAAGCTTTGTGATCGTGGCGCGCCACGGCGTCCGCCAGGTACTTGTCCACGTTGGCGTCCTTGGGCAGCACCGCCATCACGGTAAAACTCTCGTTGCAGGTCGGGCAAAAGGGCCGGAACCGCTTCACATTTGCAATTGCCATAACTTAACCTAGTGTAGCAAACATGCCTGTGCCCACGAATCCAGCGCCTTCCCCACGTTGGCCCCCGGCGCTGCGCACGGCCGCCGCCATGACGTTGCTGTTCGCGGTGAACGCGGCGGTGTGCTCGCGGCTCTGGTTCGCGGATTTCTACAACCAGATGGGGTCGGCGGAGGGTTCCTTCCTCGCCATCAGCCGCTACCTCATGTTGCACGCGGGCGATCATCGCTGGTTTCCCCTGTGGTTCTGCGGCATGCCTTTCCCGCGGGTTTACCAGCCGGGATTGCACTCCGCGGTCGCGGCGCTGGCCATGGCGCTCCACCTTCCGCCGCAACGAGCATTCCACATGGTGACGGCGCTGGCGTATTCGGCGGGTCCGGTGACGTTGTTCTGGCTGTGCTACCGGCTGACCGGATCGCGCGGGTATGCGCTCGCTACCGGCCTGGCGTATTCGCTGACGTCTCCCTCGCTGCTGCTGGTCCCGTACCTGCGTCAGGACACCGGCGGCATCGCCATGGCGCGCCGCTACTGCCTGCTGACCGAATTTGGCGACGCGCCCCACCTGGCCGGCCTGGTGCTGCTGCCGCTGGTGGTCTGGACGCTGCACGAGGCCGTGGCGAACGGGCGGCGGCGCTTCTATGCCGCCGGCGCCGTCCTGCTGGCGGCGGTGATGGTGGTGAACTGGACGGCAACCGTGGGCCTGGCCCTGGCCCTGATCGGGTATTTCTTCGCCCAGGCCGGCGCCGTGCGGCCCTGGCGCTGGCTGGCGGCGGCCGGGATCCCGGTGACGGCCTACCTGTTGATTTGCCGGTGGATTCCGCCCGGCGTGCTGCTCTCCATTCCCGGCAACGCGGCCGGCTCCGACGGCACCCGCTACGATGCCGCGCACTGGGTGCGGTTGGCGGCCCTGGCGTGCCTGCTGGCGGTGGCCAGTCTCGTCATGGAGCGTGCGCGGGCCCACGCCGCCCTCCGCTTCTTCGTGTCGTTCTCCCTGTGCTCCGGCTTCGTGGTGCTGGGCCGCTACTGGTTCGGATGGTCGGTGACGCCGCAAGGGCACCGCTTCCACCCGGAGATGGAAATGGCCCTGCTGGGCGCGCTGTTTTTCCCGCTCTGGCGCGTGTGGGGCCGTCTGCCGCGCGGCGTGCGCGCAGGTTCGATTGCGGCCGGCATCCTGTTGTGCGCCGTTCAGTGCGCCAACTACCACCGCTTCGCCAACCTGCTGACCGCGCCGGTCCACGTGCAGGACACCATCGAATACCGCATGGCCAAGGCCTTCGAGCGCGTGAACCCCGGCGGCCGGGTCTTCGCGCCGGGCAGCGTCTCCATCTGGATGAACCTGTTCACCGATACGCCGCAGATGGTGGGTTGCTGCGACCAGAGCGTCCCCAACCTGGAGCAGCGCATCGCCTTCTACACCATCTATTCCGGCCAGAACGCGGGCACGCGCGACGAGCGCTATTCCGAGTTGTGGCTCAAGGCCTACGGCGCCTCCGCGGTGGGCGTCTCCGGGCCGAAGAGCCACGAGTACTTCAAGCCGTTCGCCAACCCGGCGAAATTCGAAGGGCGCCTGCCGGTGCTCTGGCGCGACGGAGACGACGCCATCTACCGCGTCCCCGGCCGCTCGGGCTCGCTGGCGCACGTCATCCGGCCAGGACAGGAGGTGCGGCGCGCGCCGGTCCACGGGCTCGACGTGGCGCCGCTGCTGGCTTACGTGGAAGCCCTCGACGACCCGTCGCTGCCCGAGGCCCGTCTGCGCTGGATCGACGATCACCGGTTCGAAGTGGAGGCCGATCTGCATCCGGACCAGCGCGTCTCCGTGCAGATGACCTGGGCGCCCGGCTGGAGCGCTCAGGCCAGCGGCCGGCCCGCGCTGTTGCACGCCGATGCGCTCGGCCTGATGGTGGCGGAGCCGCGCTCGAGCGGTCCCACCCGCCTTGAGTTCACCTATGACGACGCCGCGGAGCTGCGCTTGACCGGTTGGGGGCAGGCGATCGGCCTGTTGCTGCTGCTGGCCATCTGCGCCGGTCCGCGCGCAGGCGTTCCACGCCATGCCTGATTTCGCCCAACGAGAGCGCGCTCGGAAACAGGGGCGATTCGCCGGTCTCTTCGACCCAGCGGCGCACCTCGTCACCCGGTTTGGGGCTGACCGGTTCGGAGCCGGCTTTGGTATCCAACGGGAAGCCGCTCACAACCGGATCGCCGTTCCGGAATCGCGTTGCCACTCCAGCCGGATGCCACCAGCGCCTGATCGGTCGCCAGCCTGTTCTAAGCCCTGCGTCGCAGCCACGCCGAGATCAGCAAGCCAATCGCCATCAGCACAATCGCGGCGGACCCCCCCGGCAGCCCGAAAAGCCGGCCAATTCCCGGCTGTGGCCGCGTTTCTCCCAGCACCCAGGCGCTGCCGTCCGGCGCCAGGGCAACGTCCCTGAGCGCGGTGCATCCCGGCGGGAGCCCCCGATTGGACCACCGGCCACCAGCGAATGTCAGCAGGCCGGATGAGGAGGCGATCCAGATCCGCCCTTTTGACGCCACGAGCCTGCTCATTACGGCGCTCTTGGGCACACCCATCTCGCGCCAGCCATAGCGGGCCGCGACGCGGCCATCGGGCGCCGCCTCCGCAACCTCGCCCGTTCGCCACAGCCACAGCCACACGTTCTCCGCATCGTGGCCAATCGGCCAGACCTCGGCGAGGTTCAGCCCGGGGGACCGGACCTCGCGCCACGCGTCGCCGTCCTGCCGCCACAACCCGCGCCAGGAGACCCACACCCGGCCGTCGTCAGTCATGGCCATGCCAGGATCGTCGTCCCCTTCACTCCCGCGGGCGGGCGGCTCCGCGGGCACGACGCCGGCCAGGCTCTGAGTCGTCCAACTGCTGCCATCGAAGTGCCACAGGTTCCCATCCTCGTCGATGATCCAAACGCCGGAAGACCCGGCCACGGTGGCAGACGGCCGGGCGGTCGTGAGTGCCTCCGCGTAGAGGCGCCAGGACGGACCGTCAAAGCGGACGACGCCTGCGTCGGTGGCGCCCCACACTTCCTCATCGCGCAGAGCGAACCCGCCGGGGAGCCAATCCGTGTGGGAGCCGAATTGCTGCTTGCCGAAATAGGTCCAGCGATCGCCGTCCAACCGGCACAGCCCGCCGCGCGAGTTCGCGATGCTCCACACGGCTCCCTTGGCGGACGCCTTCAATCCGTACAGACCGCCGGGGAACGGCGGGGTGGGCGTCCACACACCATCCTTCAAATGGAAGACACGGCGCGTATCCTCGGGGGCGGGCGTGCCGGCCGGGAAGAGACGAGGGAGCAACGGGCACATCCCCGTCCCCACAGCCAGTATCGGGACGGCCATCAGCCATCCGTTCCTGCCTGACGGGAGCTTCGCCATGGGCAGATGTTAACACGCAGGCCGGCGACACCCCGTGCTACTGGATCGGAACATACACGTTCGTGGGCGTCTGAACTCCGTTCACGGTGGCCTGAACCATCTGATCCCCGCTTCCGGCGTTGGTGGGCAGGTAAAAGTTGAACTGGTACAGTCCCGCCGAGACCACGCCGGCGAAAGCCAGTGGTACGGTAATTCCTTCCACCGTGATCTTGGGACTGGTCACCATGGTCGCGCAGCCCGTGGCAGGGCAGTTGTAAGGCTGCCCCGGCGCCACCGGGGGATTCGTCGGGCCGAAGCCAATCCCGTACAGGGACACCAGCTCGCCGGCTTTGGCGGGGCGGAAACCGGCGCCCGCGCTGGCCGGACCCAGAAAATCGTAGGTGCCGCCGCCCTGCGTGCCGCCGCCTTTCAGGTCGTAGATGATCCCGGCCGCGTGCCTGCCGTCGCCCAGCAGCAGGAAGGCGGGGCCCTGCTGCGACAGCGTCACCGTCGAAGTCGCGCTGCCGTTGGAATTCTGGACGAGCACGCTCACGGGACCGGTCGCCGTGTCGGCGGGCGCCTGGAGATTGATCTGCCCGGGGCTGACATACCAGAGATAGGCCGGCTTGCCGTCGATCGTGACGCTGACGCCGCCCAGCGTGGTGGGGAAATCGCCGTTCCACACCGCGGTTCCGCTGGCGAGATTCGACCCGTAGATCGACACCCATGAGCCGGGTTGTATGGTGCTGGCCGCGCTGTCCACCGGCACCACGCCCCCCGCGCTGATGACCACGGGATGGCTGCCGATTGTCAACGTGACCGGAACGTTGATAAACGAAGGGACGGCCTGCGGCGCCTGAAACGTGAGCGTGGCTTTGAACACGCTGTTCGAGAGACCGCCGCCGGAGGCGGTCACTGACACCACACCCGGGCCGCTGCCAGCCGACGGGACCACCGTCAGCCAGGAGGTCGTCTGGTTGGCCGGGAAGACGGAGACCGACCACGCGATACCCGCGGGAACGGTCACCGCGATGAGTGCCGAAGCGCTTCCCGACGCGCTGCCAAGTTGGAAGGCCTGGCTGGAAGTGGAGAGGGACAGGGCGCTGGTGGTGGCGGGAGCGCCCTGAAACGTCACCGCAGCCGAAGACTTGATGGCGTTGCCGTTGCCGTCGACGCCATCCAGTTCATAGTTCAGCGTCTCCGGTGGCACGATTCCCGACCAGCAGATGCCGGCCTGCAACGAACCGAAGGGACTCAGTTGGGTGTTGCCGAAGTATGCGCCGATTTGCGAACTCAGGTCGTAACTCGCGGCCAGAAAGCGATTCAAAACCACGCCGAATCCGTTCAGCTCCTGCACCTCGAGATTCTGGAACCACTGGCAATTGGATCTGGCGGGGTTCTGGTACACCGTGGTGGGAGCGCTGACGAGGGAAATTGCGGCGTTGGTCTGCGGCCCGAGCAGGGTGACGGAAGTCGTCTGCGTCCATTTTTGTCCGCTGGCATCGGCCCCGCTGAAAACGAACGCCAGCGTGGTGGGCGGCGTGTACCCTTTGGCGGCCAGGGAGGCGGAGATCGCCCCCTTGGCGGCAATGTTGGCCGTGCCGAAGAAAGTGACGATCAGCGAGGAGTAGTCGACGCCGCCGACGGAAAAGCCGGTGAGCGTGGTGGCCGTGCCGGCGGTTTCCGTCAGGGTGACCGTGAAGGGCCACTGAATCCCGCTGGCGCTGGGCGTCTCCGGGACCGGGTTCGGGCTGACTTTCGGGACCACCGCGGAAGCGCCGGTGGGCAGGCTGACCGTCACCGTCACCGTCGAAGACGATCCGCTGAAGTTGGAATCCCCGCTGTACACCGCGGTCACCGTGTTGCTTCCCGTGGCGAACTGGCTGCCGGACACGCTGAGGGAAGCGGCGCCCACGGTCAGCGTCACCGTGCCGAGCGTCTTGCCCGGTATCTGGAAAGACACGGAACCGGACGGAGTGCCGCCGGCTCCCGTGACGGTAACTGCCAGGGTTGTGCTTGAGCTGACAGTGAACGTGGTTGGACTGGCCGTGACGCTGGTGGTCGAGGCCGCAACCGACTTTCCATACCACTGGACGACCAGGTTGTTGGCGTCAACCGACCCCAGCCCGGTCACCGGATCGTAACCGGTTCCGGCGTTGTAACCGTACGATCCCGAGGTGCAGTCCGGAGTGCCGCCCTGGCACTGCACGACGTTATTTCCCGAGGTGATGTCGTGGAACGCTTTGGAGGCCGTGCTGGATGTCGTGGTGAAAAGCCTGTAAAGCGTCGGATTGAGATTGCCTTGCCCGCCGTTGCTCAGTGGCGATCCGTTAGCGGCGGCGAACTGATTCAGTATGGTTATGATTCCGGCGAAGGACGGCGCGGCCGCCGATGTTCCACCTATGGAGCAGTAGTTGCTTGCGACTTTGCACAGCGGCATTGTGGGGTCCGAGGAGCTGACCCATAGGTAACCGTCATGCCCGGCTGCCGCCGCCATGGCTACGTCGGGGACGGCCCGGAAGTTCCCGGCGGGAACACCCGCGAAGCCGGTTTGCCACGCCGGTTTTGGATAGTACGTGCTGATGCCGCCGCCCGAAGCGGCCAGTCCACTTGTGCCCGACTCGTTCCAGGCGACTTCCGGTATATAGGACTGGGCGGATGCGCCGGTAGAGGAATTCGTAGTACTCCAATAGTTCCCGGCGCCCTCGTTGAATTGCGTTCCTCCCAGCGCGGTCACGTTCGGAACCGCCGCCGGCACCTCCACGCCCAGACCTCCCTCGGCCAGGGGAGACTTCCCCTGGACATCGCATCCGGCCGCCCCGGAGTCGCCCGATGATGCGATGAGGGTGACGCCTTGAGCGTTGCCCTGGTTGACCAGCGATTGCAGCCATGGCAGGCTCTGGCCATTCTTCGCTTCACAGCCCCCGAAGCTCATGCTGACAACCGGCCCAGGGAGCGCGGTTCCCGCCGGCGGGCTGAGGGCGTATTGCATCGCGTCCGATACATTGGGCGAATAGACGTAGATGATGGCGGCGTTTCTGGCCACCGCGCCGGACCACTCCAGATCCAGATCCGCCTCGCCTTCGGGGTCGGTAACGTGGCCCGGATCGGTCACGCCGGGGACCAGGATCTGCTGCAGCTTGATGGCGGGAAGCCCGGTCGTGGACCGGAACGAAGTAATATCGCTTAGCGTGATATCGCTTTCGCCGAGAATGACAAGCTTCTGGCCGGTGCCGTCGTAGCCCTGGTTATAGAGGGGGCGAATGTCGTAGATGACCGCGTAATCGTCGGGCACGAGAACGTGATTGGCGCCATTGGTATAGTCGGGCGAGGCTCTCCCCTGGCTTTGAACCCGCCGTATCGCCGGTGTGAGATGGAAATCGTTCAGCCCGTTAATGGCGGTCACCAGCGGCGCAATCGCGGCGGGCAGGGACGGCTCCGAGGAATTCGCGAAGTGCCTTTCCCCGCCCACGCGGTAGTTGTGAATCTCGGTGTGGAAGGCCCGCTGCACGGTGGCGACACTCCCGTCGAACGCCACCCAGTTGCGGGCGGCGGCGGCGCCGGTCACCTGGAAGCCGGCATCCCGGAGCCACTCAACCACGGCGGCGAGATCGGCGGCGCTCAGGCCGAACCGGTCGCCGAACTGCTCCGGGGTCAGCCAGGCGTGAAAACCCGGCGATGCGGGATCCTGCTGGTCCGCCAGCAGTCTGTCCAACTCGGCCTGCTGGTCCGGAGCGGGTTTGAAGTTGATGGAGATGTGGTTGAGCGTTCGCCCCGGATCGGCCAACCCGATCTCGTTCTGGGGCAGCGCCGAGGCGTGGACACTTCCCCGCAGCGGGACCATTCGCGCGGAATCGATCGCGCCCCTCAGGCGATTGGTCTGCGCCCACGCGCCGGGCGATAGCGGAACGCCCAGGCATGCAAGCAGAACGAGCGGCCAGGAGCCAGCCGGCCCGTGAAACCTGCGACTCATCGGACTCTCCATTTTGGACCCCCGGGGTAACTCGGCCCCTCCGATTGCCGGCGGCCGCTCCCTCAGCCATCTTAGTCCACCACCACCGGGAAGAGTCTACACCCGTCTTGCACGTAGGCCCGTACCGGCGGCACCGGGAGCCAGTCCGGGCTACGGTTTCGACCGGAGGCCTGTCACAGACGAAATCGCAAATGATTGATTAAAATGGACTTAAAGATCCATTTGACAGAATACCTGTCAAATTCGCGAATCCTCGCGCGGGCCAGCGGCGGGTTACCGGGACGGCGGCCGGCCAGGCGTGGGCGTGAGCAGGATCACCTTTGCGTGGAGTCCCTGAATAATGTCCACGGCCTTCGCGGGCCACAGCCAGTCCAGCTCCGGATCTCCATCGACATAAACCGGCCACTCCGGTGGGCGCTGAATCAGTTCCTTCTGGAGCACCGCGGCGAGACCGTCCCATTCGACCGGCCGCCCGTTCACCGAGAGACTGGCGCCCCCGCCGGTTTTGCGAGGATTGACCCGGACGAGCACCGGCTGGATGCCCGGGTTGCGTGGGGCAGTGACTCCCAATCTCAGCAGATGGACCTCCAGTCCCTTGGGGACCAAGGCCAAGGAATCGGCGACCAATCGCACCAGAACCAACAGCATATAGAAGATGGCGGCTACCAGCCCAAAATAGGACAAGCCGGAGAATGGCCGCGCCACCGCCGGTCCCGGCTTCCACCGGATATGCCCACGGGCAATTCCCTCACCCAGGCAAGGCGCCACGGGCGGGGGCGGTTCCCGGTGGCGCTCGAAACGGCCCATAGCCACGAGGACCGCTCCGGCGCCCACGCAAGTCAGGCACAGCCACGAGAAGTAGAAGCCGCAATCGTCGAAGGGGGCGTACTCGCCCGCGGACGGGGCTATCCAATACCAGACGGCGGCATATGCGGCCAGCCCGGCCAGGATTAGAACCGTTCCCACCCTGGCGGAAGCCGCTGGCTGGAAATTCGTCTCGACGGCCGCCGGCACGAGATCGGTCGGCAGGCTGCGCGGCTGCGGCCCGGGCTGGGTCAGCGACCAGCTTCGCGTCAGCGCGGCCAGCTTTTCCCGCCGCCGCTCGAGCGCCCAGCGGCCGATGAGGTAAAGGCCGGCGACAGCCATAAACAGGGACAGGAGGAAAACCCTCGTCCCCGTCTGGTTGGTGCCCTGGCGCTGGTATCCGGACGCAAACACCACCAGGCGGGGCTTGCCACGGTTGAAGCGGCTTCCGTCCTGCAAGACATCCAGATCCAGAACGTAACGCCCCGCACCGGCATTGAAGCAGCCCAGATCGCTGCGGAACGGAGATTCGCCGTCACCGGGCACGGCCCGGCCGGCGCTCGACAAGGTCCACGGAATGCTCAGCGGGGAGCGGCGCCAGTAGCCGCCCAGACAGGCACGGTCCTCGAAATCGCACCCCTGTTCCATCTCGAGTTCGATCCAGTACTTGGCCTCGAGGTTTATCTTGAATTCCGGGGTCCGAATGTGGCCCGGCGACAGGGAAATGGGG
>Ga0209039_10003435_pt1 | contig 12383 bp, 12 predicted proteins | sample BogFormECP12_OM1_FD_188238 | JGI IMG/M metagenome (GOLD analysis project Ga0209039, IMG submission 188238) | Bog forest soil microbial communities from Calvert Island, British Columbia, Canada - ECP12_OM1 (SPAdes) (version 2) | ecosystem: Environmental > Aquatic > Freshwater > Wetlands > Bog ...
TAGGTGACCGGTGTGCCGAGGAGCTCCTCAAGCTTGCCCGCATGGGCTTCAAGCGTGGTAAAATCCTTCTTTCCCGGCCGGCTCTGGTGGGTGACGATCACGACACGGCTGTCAGAGAGGGCGCGTACTGTAGGAAGGTGTTCGCGGAACCGTTTGTCATCGAGAATAAGGTGGGAGGTGGGATCGATGGGGGAGTTGAGGTCGAGACGGAGAAGCACCGTCTTTTTGCTGCACTCCAGGTCCCGGAGGGTACCGATCGGCATGCTGCCACACCTCCCGGGGTTATGCCGAGCCCCGGGCCTTGATCTTTTTCATCCGGAAAAGCTCCTCGCGTTCCATCTCGTCAAGGCGCATCTTGATGAAATCCCGGGCGGCGGTGAGTTCGGGAATGACCTTGAACTCGAGCGCATTGACCCGGCGCTTGGTCTTTTCGATCTCGTCGAGGAGACGCTTCATCGTGGTCTCGATCTCGGCGCTCTCGATGATTGCTTCCACAAGGTCCTCGAACGCCGAGGCCGTTTCGTCAATCACCGGGGAGGTACCGAGCACGCCATAGCCTCGGTCGGTGAGTGTCTTTTTCACTTTCGAGGATTCGATATCCGGCACGACCACACCCATGATGTTCTTGCTCTTGAGCGTGATCTGCGGCACCTCTTTGACCGAAAAGGCAGCGGCCTTGACACCGATTGCTCCTTCAACCGTGTTTGCTACGGCCATCATGTCAACGGCCAGCTTGTACTTTTTCAGGAGCTCCCCGCGGCTGTCCTTTGCCTCGGAAAGGATCCTGAAAAATTCTAAGATCAGTCCATCGCGCTTCATCTTGAGGATCTTATAGCCGCGTTCGGAGAGCTGGATCTTCCTTTTGAGGTTGATCAGTTCGGAACGGGTTGGCTTGATATCGCGCAGCGCCATGGATACCCCTTACTCCTTCTTTGCACCGACCTTGAACTTCGGGTGGTACTTGTTGATCAGATCGCGGTCGATACGGGTGAGCTGTTCGACCGGCAGCGTCGCGAGGAGGTCCCATCCGAGGTTTAAGGTGTCCTCGATGGTGCGGTCTTCGTCATAGCCCTGCCGGACAAAACGGTTCTCGAAAAGGTCAGCGAACTCCAACAGCAGCCGGTCACGCTCGGAAAGTGCGTCCTTACCGACAATTGCGACGAGGCCGCGGAGATCGTTTCCTTCCGCGTACCCGGCGTACATCTGGTCGGAGACCTTCTTGTGGTCTTCACGGGTGTGCCCCTTACCGATACCGAGGTTCATCAGCCGGGAGAGTGAGGGCAGTACGTTGATGGGCGGGTAGATACCTTTGCGGTGCAGATCACGGTTGACCACGATCTGGCCTTCAGTAATGTATCCTGTCAGGTCCGGGATCGGGTGGGTGATATCGTCACCGGGCATGGTCAGGATCGGGATCTGGGTGACCGAGCCCTTCTGGCCCTTGATCATACCGGCACGCTCGTAGATACAGGCGAGATCCGTATACATGTACCCGGGATAGCCACGGCGTCCCGGAACTTCTTCGCGGGCGGCACCGATCTGGCGGAGCGCTTCGCAGTAGTTCGTCATATCCGTGAGGATGACAAGCACATGCATACCCAGCTCGAAGGCGAGGTACTCTGCAGTCGTGAGAGCGAGCCGCGGAGTGATGATACGCTCGACGGCTGGATCATCCGCAAGGTTGAGGAAGACGACGGCGCGTTCGAGAGCTCCCGTGCGCTCGAAGTCCTGCATGAAGTAGTTCGCTTCTTCCTTGGTGATCCCCATCGCGGCAAAGACCACGGCAAAACTTTCGGTCGAGCCGGGTACTTTTGCCTGCCGGGCGATCTGCAGCGCCACGTTGTTGTGCGGGAGACCTGCACCCGAGAAGATAGGAAGCTTCTGGCCACGGACAAGGGTGTTGGTGCCGTCTATGGTGGAGACGCCGGTCTGGATGAAATCGGCCGGCATGCCCCGGGCGTACGGGTTGATCGCAGCGCCGGTGATGTCGAGGCGTTTCTCCGGGACAATCTCCGGGCCGCCATCGATAGGTTTACCGCCGCCGGAGAGGATACGGCCAAGCATCTCCCTGCCCACCGGCATCTTGATGGTCTCGCCGGTGAACCGGACGCCGCTGTCCCTGCCGATACCGGTGGTGGTCTCGAAGATCTGAACAACGACCAGTTCGTCACTCGTGTCCAGTACCTGGCCACGCTTGGTGGTGCCATCGAAGAGGACAATGTTGACGAGTTCGCCGTAGGCAATCGGCTCGGTCTTCTCGACGAAAACGAGAGGACCGGCAATCTTTGTGATCGTCCTGTATTCCTTCATGCTGCCGACCTCAGTGTGTTGAACTCAGCGTCCATATCCTTCTCGATCTTCGCGAGTTCCGGCTTGTAGTCCTTAATGAACTTGATTTGGGGCAGCTCGTTCTTGGACTTTACACCGTTGATCTGCGCCGGGCTGACACCGGCGATCTGGGCAGAGTAGGCAAGCTCCGCGAAGAGCTTGATCGCCTTCATCATGTCGTACTGCTTTTTCATATCGCAGAAGGTGTCAACCGCGTCGTAGGCATTCTGCTGGAGGAAGATCTCACGGATCATACGGGCGACTTCGATGGTCACCTGTTCTGATTCCGGCAGGGCATCGGATCCGACGAGCTGCACGATCTCCTGCAGTTCTGCCTCTTTCTGGAGGACTTCCATGGCCCATGACCGGAGTTTGTTCCAGTCAGGGGAAACCTCCTTATCGTACCAGTCGTGGAGGGATTCCAGGTACAGGGAATACGAGTTCAGCCAGTTGATCGCCGGGAAGTGCCGGCGCTGGGAGAGCTTTGCGTCCAGTGCCCAGAATACCTTGACGATACGCAGGGTATTCTGGGTAACCGGTTCCGAGAAGTCACCGCCGGGCGGAGATACGGCCCCGATAACCGAGACCGACCCGGATGCTCCGTTCAGGGTCTCGACAAGACCGGCACGCTCGTAGAATTCGGAGAGCCGGGCTGCAAGGTACGCCGGGTACCCTTCTTCGCCGGGCATCTCTTCAAGACGGCTGGAGATCTCACGCATGGCTTCTGCCCAGCGGGAGGTCGAATCTGCCATCAGGGAGACATCGTAGCCCATATCACGGAAATACTCGGCGATCGTGATACCGGTATAGACCGATGCTTCACGGGCTGCCACCGGCATGTTCGAGGTGTTCGCGATGAGCACCGTCCGCTCCATGAGGGGTTTTCCGGATTTCGGGTCCTCGAGGTGCGGGAACTCGGTCAGTACTTCGGTCATCTCATTGCCGCGTTCACCGCAGCCGATGTAGACCACGATCTCGGCATCCGACCATTTGGCCAGCTGCTGCTGGGTGACCGTCTTGCCGCTCCCGAATGGGCCGGGAATTGCGGCAGTGCCTCCCTTTGCAATGGGGAAGAGGCCGTCGAGGATGCGCTGACCGGTGATCAGCGGGATCGTCGGATTCTTCTTCTCCCTGACGGGGCGGGGAACACGAACCGGCCAGCGCTGGATCATCGGGTACTCGCGGCCGTCTTCGAGAATGCAGATGATCTCGTCAACGGTGAAGTCACCGCTCCTGATGGTCTTTACCACGCCTGCCTTCGCGTTGGGCGGGAGCATAACCCTGTGGACGATGTTGGTCTCCTGCACTTCCCCGAGGATTGCGCCCGGTTCGACCTTGTCGCCGGTTTTTACGAGCGGCTTAAACGTCCACTTCTTCTCATGGGAAAGACCCGGCGCAGTGACACCGCGCTCGATGAAATTTCCCATCTTCTCCACAAGGACAGAGAGCGGGCGCTGGATACCGTCATAGATACTGGTGAGGAGCCCGGGGCCGAGCTCAACCGCGAGCGAGAGCCCCGTGTTGACGACCGGCTCGCCGGGCCTGATACCCGACGTGTCCTCGTATACCTGGATAATGGTATTCTCACCCTGGATCTTGATGACTTCACCCATAAGCGCTTCTTTTCCGACCTTGACCACATCGTACATGTGGGCGTCAAGATTGACTGCCGTAACTACGGGGCCGGCGATCCTTTTGAGAACGCCCTGTTTTGCCTCTTTGGTTTTTTCACTCTTCATTTCCACAGATCAACACCCACCGATCTCTTGATTTTCTCTCTCATGGACAGCCCCCCTTCCTCGCCGCCGAGAGCAATCACCGTCGGCTTGACGGAATTATCAAGCGTAGCGCGGAGCCGGCGCGGAAGCCTTTCCATGTCGCTGCTGTTCAAGACCAGGATTCCCACCTGTCCGTCCGCAAGGACGCTGGCGATGCACTCGTTGAGCTTCTCGTCGTTTTCCGCTGCATAGGTCTTGCGGATGCCCGCAAGGCGGAACCCGAGGATGAACTCGCTGTTGCCGATGACTGCAATCTCCATGTTACATCACCAGGTATTTCCCGATCATCTCCGGGGAGAGCTTGGATTCCTTCCCCCGTGCCAATGCCCGGAGGTTGAACACTTCATACTTCTTCTTCTCGAGATACACGAGAATCGGGTAGATGGAGAAGGGGTTACGCTTGGAGAGTGTCTCCATCTGTTCCATCTGAACCCGCACAAGAAGCGATGCAATATCATGAACCGGTTGTTCCGTCTCCAGACCTTTTAAGAGTTCAACCACCGGTTTGGTCCGGACCTTTGCCCTGAGCTGGTCGGTAAACTCCCGGTAGTCCTGGATCGTGTTCAACGCGGCAAAGTCTGCCGCGGTGATCGTTCCGCCGGTGATATACATCTCCTTTGCATCTTCCTGAGTCTTGTCGGCCCGCAACCGGAAGAGCGTCAGGATGTTTTTACTGTCGATATCCAGCCGGACAAAGGCAAGGAACAGCCGGCCCCCGGGAACCCCGCCACTGGATTCCGCGATGATCTCCGCGTAGAACTGCTTGTACAGCTCATTTTCCATCCGGGCAAATGACCCGGTCTCTTTTGCTACCGGGTACTCGCGGGCGAGCACCGGGTAGAGCCGGCGCCCCTTGAGGGCCTCGATGACACGGTCCGGGTTGTCCTCGGCGAGGAGCCGGTCGAGCACGACCTTGTCAAGGCTCCCTGCCGGAACAAGGACTTCCTTTATCCTGCCAGCTTTCTCCCCCTGCGACTTGCCGCGGAGGATGGTGAGCACGTTCTGGATATCCCAGTAACGGAGGTACGCCCGGGTGAACTGCTTGAGGGTTCCCGGCGTGATCTCCTGGATCTGCTGGAACTCCTTTGCAAGGTTCCAGCTTAAGGCCACCTCAATGAGGTCGATCCCCTTAAAGGTAGTGCTCAGCTCGTCGATCTCCTGCTTATAGGATGTCTCTTCGATGATACGGGTAATCTCGGGAAGGCTCATATTGAGCATCCGCTGGTACTCTTCGCGGGGGAGAAGCTTGGACTTCCTCACCCGCATCCTGGTACAGACGTAGATAGTGGGCGCTGAAATGCCTTTCATCCCTGCCATACCTGTACCACCCTATCCGAAGAGGAGATCAGATGCATCCTTGAGCCCGGATTCCCACACTTTGTTCATGAAGGTGCGGTAGCTGTAATCGATCTGCAGCTCGCCTCCTTCGCCTTCGATCAGGATCCCGCCGTCGATATCTACTGGTTCGCCCAAGGTATAGCCTGATAATTCCTTCTCGGCAAGGACACTTTTTGCTGCCGCTACATCACGTGCGTTACAGTGGATACTGCCCCGGGGGATCTCCTTTTTTGCTTCTGTAAGGAGTTTTTTGATGGCTTCGCGATGGAAGCTCTCAGGGAGTTTGGCAATTTCTTTCCGGGTGCCCTCGTACACATCATCAAGGAGCCCTTTCTGCGTGTTGAGGATTTCGCGCTTGACCAGAAGGTTTGCCGCCGAGATCTCCTGGGCGATCATCCGGGACGCCTGTTTTGCCGATGTCTCCTCGGCTTCTGTCTTGATCCCGGCAACTTTCCGGTTTGCTTCTGCAAGGATCCGATCAGAATCCGCAGTGGACTCGGCACGGATTGCATCCGCTTCCTTTTTGCCTTTTTCCCTGATCTCTTCCAGTACTGCTTCCAGTCCCATTGTCTGCCTCTTTAGAACAGGAGCAGAAGTGCAATGACAAGACCGAAGATGACGATGGTTTCAGGAATGACCGTAAAGAGCAGGCCCAGACCGAAAAAGTCCTTGTTCTCCGCGCTTGCGCCGACAGCGGCAGCCCCGATGCCCATCTCGGCGACACCGGTACCAACACCGGTGAGACCGACAGCAAGAGCGGCTCCGATTGCCTTCATTCCAACCTGCGATGCCTGTACCATATCAAGAGTCATGTTAACGTCTGCCATAATCTAATCCTCCGTAAATCTTCGTTTCATTCCAAAGGGAATATACTTCCTGCCTCCACCTTTATAGAATTTGGTGAAGAATTCGACGTAATGTAACCTGATTGAGTGGAGTCCGCCACCCAGAATACCCAGTGCCAGATTGAACGCATGCCCGATTAAAAAGACCATGACACCGACAATGATGAGAACAATTCCAAGAATCGAGAGATTTTTCAGTCCGGGGCCTATGAACATCCCGATGGACATGTAGTTGACGACCATCGCGATGGCCACGGATGAAAGGCCGACAGCCACCAGACGTGCATATGACAGCACGTGCGAAATAATGGTCGGCAGTTCAACGATCTCAAGAACCGCGTCCCGTACGATGAAGATGATACCCATCACGATAAGGATGGCGGCAATAACAAGACCGGCTGAAAGCCCTGCAACAACGGGAAGCTTGCTCAGGTCCGGCATTAAGGGAAGCGCAAACATTGACCAGATGCCGACGAGGATACCCCACATAACGGTGATCCAGCCGAGGTTTGCAAGGACAGCCTTGACCCGGTGTGCCCCGTGATCCTGGCGTGCATGGTTAATCATGCCCATCGCCCGCCCGAGCGTGATATGCAGGATCCCAATCCAGATGGCAAGAACCATCAGTTCGGCAATGGCAGGTCCCTGCCCGGCCGCCTCCGTTCCCCCGATGTTGAGGTGCCGGCTGAAGATGATCGGTGCCCAGGGCAGTTCGAATCCTAAAAATTCGCTGAACAGGATACCAAAGATGATGCTCGATATACTTGCATTCCTGAGCACTACAAGAAATTCACGGGCATCGTCGCCCTTGAGCACCCTGCGAAGCGCAAAGCACATGATAAGGAGCAGAATGCCGTACCCGACATCCCCGAGGATGAGCCCGAAGAAGATCGGGAACACGATGGCCAGCATCAGCGTCGGGTCTACTTCCGTGTACATCGGACGGGAGTAAATATCCATGAGCATCTGTGCCGGCTTTGCAAAAGATGGGTTGTTGTACTCCACCGGGACTGCATCATGCACCGGGTCGACAGGGAGTTCGGTGACAAAGACCTTTCCGCCGGTCGCCTTGTCCAGTGCCTCGCTGACGCCTTTGGTGCGGTCAGCCGGAACCCAGCCCTCTGCCACAAATACCTTAGAGGTCGTGGCAAACCGTAAGGGGGCCTCGGCCTGCTCGATCTTTGCCCGGAACGCTTCCTCACATGCAACCAGGAGGCCGGTATGGGACTCCTTGATCGCCGCGAGTTTTATGTTGATCGCATCAATATCTTTTTTCAGCGCTGCGATCTGCTCCGTATAATAAGCGGTGCGTGTCGGGGCAGTACCGTTCTCTTCCGGGATGGTGACTGCCTGGAACTGCGCATCCTGAAGGAGCCTTTCTGCCTCGGCCCGGTTCTTCTCCGGGACAATGGCCAGCACAAACGACCGGTCCTTGCCCTTTACCACCTGTATCTCGTGCGGGACAATAAGGGACACGTTGCGGTTCACGTAACCGGCGAGGACAGAGAAATGCCGGAACCCCTTCAGGAGTGCAAGATCCACCGGGATCTCTAAAAACGGTGTGAGTTCAGCAATTTTCTGCTCGTACTCCTTCACCTTCGTATCAAGTTTCGAGCGTGCGCCTGCCAGTTCCTCGACCTCCTTTTCGATGCCGGGGAGATCTTTTTCGATCTGTGAACGGATCTGAGGCAGGCCCAGTTTCTCTTTTGCCTCGATGTCCTCGCCACGGATGGCAAAGACATTCTCGATAGCCCTGACCTTGATAAGCTCGGTGGATGCCTCTGTAGCCCCTTCAAGCGGCGTACCGATCTTAAAACCTTCGTAGCCCTCGCGACCCTGCTCCACGTAGTCTTCAATATGGAACAGGTTGCCGCGGTACAGTTCCTGTATGATAGGTACTGCCTGGTCACGCGAGGCGACGATGAGCACACGGCTCATCGGTTTAGCCGTTAACATGCAGCTGCTCCTTAAACCGCGATACCAGCAGCTGCACTGCCTTTGAGAGGTTCTTTGTGCCCTTCTCCTTCAATGCCGCTGAACGCTGATTGCCTTCTTTGAGGATCTCAGTGTGCTTTTGTGCTGCCTGGTGCCGTGCTTCTTCCAGTTTCAGCTTCTTGTATTGTTCAGCATTGCTCTGCGCCTTGTTTATAAGGTTATCAGCTTCCAGCTCGGCATGGGCATGTCGTTTCTTCTTTTCTTCCTGCGCCGTACTGATCATCGACTGATACTCAGCTTCAGTTTTCTTGATGTCGTTTAGGACCTCAGTTTTCATCCAACCCTCCATTCACGGCAGTACAATACTTGGTGAAAATCACAATATATGTATTGTTATTTACGTTCTCAGGTCTGTTTTTAAGAGGAGAAACACTCCGGGAAAAAGTGCCGGAAGGAAAATCAGCAGCTCGTGCCCGGGTTGAGCAGTTCCAGCGTGAGCGTTGCTGGAAGCGGCGAGATCCTAATACCGTCCCGGATCATGCGGATGGTCAGACCGGCAAGTTCATCGGATGAGCAGACAAGGTGCTGCTCCGGGTGCGTCCCCCGCACGATCGAGCAGCTGGTCTGGATTTCAGGGGCAACCGAGACCACGTAGGGGATCCGTTTTGATCCCGGGTGGTTGCGGGGAAGGACGATAAGCGGAAGGTGATATGTCCTGACCAGCGCAAGGAGCATCAGGGCAGGTTCGACCGGACCACCCCCGGGGGCGGATACCACCACCACGTCGCCGGCATGGACTCCCTGGATATATTCTTCGAGACTCGCTTCGATACACAGCGGAAAATCCTCGCTGACCGGTGCAACAAGCAGAAAAGAGTGGGCGCCTTTCACGAGCAGGACGTCGTCGCAGGCGGAATTGTTCATAGCTCGGTTACGTCTTCGGACTGGCAGGAGGGACACATGGGCCGTTTGCCGATCCCCTTGAACCGTTCGCCGCATTCCTTGCACCGGTAATCTTTTGTCGTGACCCGGTCAGGAGGGAGATCGATATCCGTTGGTCCGCCAACACTACACATGCACCAATCACCTCACTACCCTATCTCCCCATTCTCTTATTTATGTTTGTTTACGCCCACCGGAAGAGTCTTTCGCGGGTGTATGAACGGGAAGCCGGATCCGGTGCAGTCAGATCACGATGATGAAACTGAATGTGACAAGGGCGATGATCAAAAGGATACAGGAGTGCTTGACCCCGGCAGCAAGTGAGGCCTCCCCCATCTGGCCGGCGATCAGACCCGAGAAGAGCGCCTGGATCAGGCAGGCATGGTAGAGGAGCCGGTCAAATGCCTTGACCGGCACTGAGCCGATCCCGGAGAGTGGGCCGGCCCCGGAGATCCCGGTTGTCCCGATGTGGGCAAGTACCGGCAGGAACTGGGTAGTAAGCACGGCGACGACAAAGAGGAAGACGAAGAACGAGAGGTAGACGATCGCAGTATAGATGAACATCTCGGCGAGGCGCTCCTTCTTGAGGGTTTCGCTCATCTTTGCATCGCTTGCAGCAATGGCGAGCACCTCCCCGATCTGCCCGCTCATCTCGCTTGCCTTTGTGATCAGCGTCACCGTCCTGGCGATGGACGCCGTGCTGATCCGCTGTTCAAAACGCATCAGCGCCTCGGAGAAGTTCGCCCCCCAGTCCATGTCCCGCTTGATCCGCCGGATCTCGTAGCTGAGGAGGCCGAGGTTGGTGTTGACCATGATCCCGATGGCCTGCGCGATCGTCAGGCCGACACGGTTGATGCCGGCCATCCGTTCCAGGAAGTCCGGGATCATGACCTGGATCCCCTTGACCTTCCGGGCCCAGATCTCGTAGAAGATCGCGTAGGGGACAAGGACGATCAGGAGGGCAATGACGACGTGGGCGTTGATCACCTCGATGAAGAGTTCCGGGTCTGCATAGTAGGGGATGTTTTCGATAACCAGTATGAGATAGATGATCGCCACCGGGACGGTGATATAGAGCGTGTGGTTGACATCGTTGACAAAACTCTCGAACGGGTGGCTGATGTAATTGGTCAGCGTCCGTATCTTGTCGTACTTCCCGAGCTGGTCAAAGAGCGGTTCTTCCCCGGTCTTTTTGATCCGCTGGACGTCTGCGTAGGTGTTGAGCTCCTTTGCCCGGACAAACCGCTCGGCCTTCTCCGCTCTCCCGGAGATGAGATCGATGAGCAGGATAAAGATCAGCGACCCGATAGGCATGATCGCATAGATGACCAGCGAGAGCTGGAGGACTGCCGAACCTCCCAGCATGCCCATAACTACCATGATGATGATCAAGAACAGCGGGCCGGCGACAAAGAGAGTGACGTACGACTCCGCCACCATGGAGAGAATAGTTAAAAACTGTTTCTGTTCGAAGCGTGCCTCTTCCTGGTACAGCCTCACCCGGCTTGCAAGGAATTCCGAGAGATCTCCCCCGCCCCCGATAACGGAGAGGAGGTCTTCAAGGAAATCCTTGAGCTTTGACGATGGTGTCGTCTCGGAGAGGTGCCGGATGGCAGTGAGGACGTCGGATCCGAAATAGTCGACATCCCGTGTGATCTGCCGGAACTCGAGCGCGACCTCGCCATAGATGGGAGCGTTCTCGGAGATGGCATAAAAGATTGTCATCAGCTCCGCCCCGCCCCGGCGCATCGCGTACATGTAGGCGACTGCGTTGTGCAGCGTCAGGTTGATCTTAACGCTCCGGTTATTCTTCTCGATATGGGGGAGCCGGAGCAGAAGAAGGAAGGTGATGTACGCCCCCACGGCAAACGAGACAACAACGCTCGCCGAGACCACCACCGTCGGACTGGAAAGGAAGGTGAGACTCCCGGGCAGCTGGAGGTCGAGGACATTATAGACACCTCTCCCCGACCGGACCTCCTGGGCAAAAAACTCGCTGACCACGTACCCGAGGATCCCAAAGAGGATGCCGGATACAATCGAGATCCTGACCGATTTCCAGAGGTACTGTTCGAGCGTCAGGCCGGACCGGGACGAGACAAGATCGGCGTGGACGCCATGGTACCGGATCGGGTCTCGCAGCAGCCATTTCTGGAGGGAATGCCGGAAGTTCATCAGAGTACCTTTCTGAGATCGTCGCTGTGGGCAAGCACGTCCGCACGGTTGATATTATAATTGTGGAAGAGCGATGCAGCCGAGATATAGTCCCGGATCCCCTGTGTGTGCATCGCGTCGAGCAGGCCTTTCCTCACCGCGATCTCGGTCTCGAGCTCTTCCCGTGTCCAGCCCCGTTTTGCCGCGATCGTATTGTAAATCTGCGATCGGCCGGTATAGCTGGTGCGGTCATGGACCGGGTCGTACTCAAAGACATTGTTGACCCGGAGGTTCCCCGTCGCCGGATCGATCCCGGCAACCTCAACGACTTCCTGGACCCGGCGCACCCTCTCCGTCCCCCGGTAGATGAGCGCCTGGACGCTGATAATGTTTAATGCCTGGACCATATTACGCGGAACGTTGAGGGGTTCGCTCTCCAGCCGGTGAATGGCCGCATCGATGCTGCCGGCATGCATGGTGGAGAACGTGGTGTGGCCAGTGTTCATCGCCTGGAAGAGCGTCTGCGCTTCGGGACCACGGACTTCCCCGACAATGATGTACTCCGGCCGCTGCCTCATGGCGGCACGGAGGAGATCGAACATATTGATGGCGTTGCCACCCTCGGTAAGCGCATCGCGGGTGACGCTTGCGATCCAGTTGTCGTGATAGAGCGTGATCTCCCGTGTGTCCTCGATGCTGACAACCTTTGCGATAGGAGGAATAAAGAGCGAAACGGCGTTGAGCGAAGTGGTCTTCCCGGATGCAGTCCCGCCGATGAAGAGCAAGCTCATGCCGTTTTCTATGGCCAACCAGAAATAGGCAAGTTCGTCGCTCGAAAACGTGCCGTACTCCATGAGCTCGATCGGAGAGAACGGATCTTCCCGGAACTTCCGGATGGTAAACGAGGTGCCACGGGTGGTTACCTCGGTCCCAAGCGTGAGCTGGAGACGGGAGCCGTCAGGAAGGGTCGCATCCAGCATCGGAGAGCCGCTCGAAATGTGTTTCCCCGAGCGCTGGGCAAGCGTGATGGCGAGCGAGTTGAGGACGTCGGATTCGAACGCGA
>Ga0209039_10003436_pt1 | contig 12382 bp, 9 predicted proteins | sample BogFormECP12_OM1_FD_188238 | JGI IMG/M metagenome (GOLD analysis project Ga0209039, IMG submission 188238) | Bog forest soil microbial communities from Calvert Island, British Columbia, Canada - ECP12_OM1 (SPAdes) (version 2) | ecosystem: Environmental > Aquatic > Freshwater > Wetlands > Bog ...
CCCGTGCGCAAGCCGCGTCTGCCGGTAATGACTGAGGCCAGACCAGGCCCAGGATCTTGCTGCGCGACGGCTCACCAGCGCTAGCCGAATAAGCTTCCGGCTGGCTTCAGAAAACCATGGCAAGGGACGACATCAATTTGCGGGTACTCCTGCACGGTTTGGTCTATTTCTGCCGCAAATTTCCTGGAATTCTCTCGAGCCCGGGCTGGGAATTCCGTCACTACGATCCGAATCAATTTTCTGAGCTATTGCCGGCCGCAGTCTATCTCCAGCGCTGTGACCTGGCGTATTCATGGGGTGGACGGTTGACTTTGGGGAAGTTTCTTTCGGCCGCGCGGGCGCTCCAGAAGAAAAACCTGATTATGTTCTGGTGCGGCAGCGACACACTGGCGGCCCACAAGGACTACGAAGCCGGCCGTATCGACCCATGGATCGCCGAGAAGATTCATTGGGCTGGTTCACCCTGGCTTGCCGAAGAAGTGAGGGCCATGGGCTTGCAATGCGAGTATGTGCCCACAACCTGGGTGGATGTTCCCGAGACATTGCCGCCGATGCCGGCAAAGTTTTCCGTGCTCGCTCATCTTTCGAGTGCTGCTCGAGTCGAACTTTACGGGATCGATCATCTCTTTGAAGTCGCCAAAAGAATGCCAGGGGTCGAGTTCAACGTTGTGGGTATACTCCCAGGTGAATTTTTGCGAGGCCCGGACAACGTCAAAGTGCACGGACGCGTGCCGTCGATGAATCCTTTCTTTCGTGAAACTTCCGTATTCTGGCGCCCCGCGCGCCATGATGGTCTATCGTTTGTTGCCCTGGAAGCGCTGGGGCACGGCCGCCACGTGCTGTGGAGCTATCCATTTACGGGGGTCACGGTCGCGAGGGATGCGTTATCGGGATACGCGGAAATTCAGCGATTACATGATCTTCACCTTCAGGGCAAGCTGCAGATCAACCGGATTGGGGCAGACTATATCGCCTCCAATTTCACGCCTGCGCGAATCCGCCAGAACGTCTTGTTGCGCTGGAAACAAGTCATCGAGTCTCAGGCAGGCGCGGCTGGCGCCCGATATTGCGGCGATCAACCAACGATCTGATCTTGGCCTTGTCAATGCCCGTACACACAGAAAAAACGAGGGGTAACCGGCGCGTTCTGGTTCACGGACTAGACTATTTTGGCCCTGCTTTCGCCGAGTTCATGACAGGCGGCGGTTGGGATTTTCAGTATTACTCTGACAAGGGTCTGGGCAATCTTTCCGCCATGGCCAACGCGCTCAGGAGATGCGATCTCGTTTATCAGATCGGCGGCAGAGTGACGATTGGTAAATTCCTGCGTGCGGCGAAACTCCTCGGCAAAGACCGCATCGTCATGCATTGGGTTGGCAGCGACGCACTGGAGCAAAAAGAAGCGGCAGAAGCAGGCAGGGCGCATCCATGGGTGCTCAAAGCAATTCAGCATTGGGCCGACTCCGAGTGGATTTCCGAGGAAGTAGCCGCCTTTGGAGTTCCCTGTGAGTTGGTGCCACTGCCTTCCCCAAAGGTGCCTGATCGTCCGCTGCCCCTACCCGCGGATTTTCGCGTGCTTGTTTATGTCCCTTCCGTCGCGCGGTCCGAACAATACGGACTCGACATGATCCTGGAGGCCGCGCGTCAGCTTCCGCAGATACAGTTTGAGCTTGTGGGCCTTCGGGACGGGCCAGTCCCGAACCCTCCGCCAAACCTGTGTTTTCACAAGCGCATCCGAGATCTAACTGAGTATTACAAGCATGCTTCCGTCGTGTGGAGGGCCGCGCGTCACGATGGCCTTTCGTGGATGGTTTTGGAATCGCTTGGATATGGCCGGCACGTTTTGTGGACCTATCCCTTTCCCTGTTGCATTCAGGCCAGGTCCGCTTCTGAAGCCAGCACCCACATTCAGCGTCTCTATCAGATGCACCAGGAACGGCAGCTTCAGCTCAATGAAGAGGGCGTACACTTCATGGCGGCCAGTGAATATAACCCTCAGAATTTCAGAAGCAAGATCAGAATGCGTCTGCAGAATATCCTTGAGTCGTGAGCATTCGACTGTGGAGACCTTTGGAAACGCGAAATGAAGACAAACAACATCCGTGCCGTGGTCTTTGTCCTATTGCCTCTTTTGCAGGTTTCCGCTCTTGCTGTATCCGCTGCCCAGAAAGGTGTTTCCCGCCTTCCAGCTGACCAGGGGGCCATATCGAGGCCCAAGGATCTTTCCTCCACGGAGATAGAACCGGGCAACAAACAACTTGGGGACCATTATCTGATGCTCGTGAACACTGCTGTCGCCTCCTACATGACGGAAGACAAGTTGCGGCAGTTCGACAAATCCCCTTACGACGGCATCGCGGTCGCATTTCTTCATGCATACGACACTGCCGCCCCGCCTTCAGTGGCCTCCATCGATCAGCAAATTGCCGGCTGGAAGAAATTCACGGAGAAGGATATCTGGCCATGGGTTTACGTGAATCGCATGATCGGGATGAGCATTGCCGAAAACAATTTCCATTCTGATAATCCATATTTTCGGCAAATCACGGGAGCCGACCTGGACGACAAGCGTGGCGCGCGCGCTGACTTTCTACAAATCTGGCGAAATTCCTTGTCCGCTGCACGTGACTCAAACGTTCCGGGGATTGTCTGTGATTTGGAGTTCTACAACTATTACAAGGAGTACGATATCGGTGAATTGGCTCGTCAGACCGGCAAGAAGCCAGCAGAAGCCGCCGAGAGCTTAAGAACACTCGGCGCAAGAATGGCGGACTCTGCAGCCGAGGCTTATCCGCATGCCACCTTGTGGCTGCTCTTTACCGGCTTGACTCACCCGGGCTACAAGAACCTCGAAGGTGTTCCATATTACCCTTCGCCAACCTATATTTCGATTGGCTTGCTTGATGAGATTCGTAGCAAGAAATTGCCGCTCAAGGTTTTGGCAGGCGGTGAAGGAAGTATTGGATACTGCCACGACTCTCTTGCCGAATTCAAACAATCCATCCAGAAACGCCAATCAGATCTCGCCGCGGATTTGCAAAAATACAACGGGATCCTTGAGCTTGCCGGAACCCTTGCCCTCTGGAGCGATCGCGCTGCCAAGCAGGACTGGATGACCGAGGGAGCCTGCAAGACATCAGACGCAGCCACAATTGAAGAACTTCAGCCTTACATCGAGTTTCTCCTGACAACCTATCGATATAACTGGCTCTACGCAACCTCGGGGGGGAACTATTTCCCATTCCTTCCGGCAAACGCCCCACGCTTCGATAAGGTGATCCAAAAGGCCAAAACCCATACAGGAAATTCATCTCAGAAAACACCGTAAGCTTTAATAACTAGACCATCTGTTCTTCAAGGAAGATTCAGGAATTAGCCAGGCGATGTGAGGCGTTCCGCTACAAACAGGCTGAGGAGGTAACACGGAATGAATGGTTCGGAGTTCCGACAAAATACATCAGGCCACACATGGATTAGTGTGGTTGGCGCGCGGCCCCAATTTGTGAAAGTGGCGCCCATCTGCCGGGCCATCGAATTGCACAATGCCACACCGGACGCAGTGCCTATCGATCACAGGATCATTCATACCGGTCAGCACTACGACCGCGACGTAGCGGAACTATTCTTCGAACAAATGGCCATTCCGCGGCCCGATTTTAATCTCGCAGTGGGGTCATCCTCGCACGGCAAGCAACTTTCCCACATGATGCAGCGCATGGAGCCTATCTTAAAGACCGAGCGCATCGATTGGATGATTGTCTATGGCGATACGAATTCCACTCTTGCTGGAGCGCTGATTGCGTCCCGTCTGAAGATTCCCCTGGCCCATGTCGAAGCAGGTTGTCGTAGCTGGGACCTCGGCCAACCCGAGGAACAAAACCGCATCGTTTCCGATCATCTCAGCCAACTACTTCTTGCTCCTTCCAAAGCGGCGCTGGAGAATTTGAGGCGGGAAGGACTCGGCGGCGAAGCAGACCCTCACAAACGAAAGAGTATGTTGGTGGGTGACGTCATGTATGACGCCATGCTTCAACATCTAACGCTGGCTGAAAAGCGCACGGAAAGTAACCTGCACGAGTTCGAGTTGAAAAGTAAGAAATATTATCTGCTCACACTTCACCGCGCGGAGAACACCAACAATCGGCGCCGTCTGGCGTCCATTTTGTCGACGGTAAAGACCTTGGACCTTCCTGTTCTTTTCCCCGTTCATCCGCGGACCAAGCAAGTGCTTTCCCTCTCCGGCATTTCGCTAAACGGAAGGATTCGCGCTGTGCGTCCACTGGGCTTCCTCGAAATGTTAGCTATGGAAAAAAACGCCAAGAAAATCCTCACCGATTCGGGCGGGGTGCAAAAGGAGGCTTTTTATCTCGGGGTACCTTGCGTCACTTTGCGGGACCAAACCGAGTGGCCGGAGACCGTCGCGTGTGGTGCTAACCGTGTCTCCGGCACGGATCCTGATGCTATTCGTGAAGCCGTGCGCGACCCACAGCACTCGGATTGGTCCACGCTTTCTTTCTACGGCGACGGCAAGTCCGCGGTGAAAATTATCAATCACTTAGTGAGCGCTACAGCGCACTAACGATACTTGGCCGGACAGTGCGGGGAGCATAAGAAATACCCACCGTTCGCCCGCCCCTCTTCGGTCCAATGACTCTTCCCATGCAACAGCCCAAAGTCGTGCACATGACGTCGGTCCACGTGCCATTTGATCCTCGAATTTTCCACAAGGAATGCCGTTCGCTGGCGAGGGCGGGATTTGACGTCACTGTCATTGGAACGGATTGGCAGGAGGGGGAAAGGGATCGCGTCCGGATCAGATCGGTCCAGGGAGATTCGTCGCGGTTAGGCAGAATGACTCGCACGGTATGGAGAATTTATAAGGAGGCCAGAAAGCAGCGCGCCGACGTTTATCATTTCCATGACCCAGAGCTAATTCCCATCGGACTTCTTCTCCGGGCGGGCGGCAAGAATGTGATCTATGATATTCATGAAGACAATCCCAAGGAAATCCTTTCAAAGCGGTACCTGCCGGGTTGGAGCCGCGCATTCGTGTCTTGGGCCATCGCTAGAATTGAAAACGCGGCGAGTGGAAGATTCTCAGCACTTGTCGTTGTGACTCCTTCGATCGCCAAACGCTTCCAAAGACTGAACCAGCGCACGATCACTGTCCACAATTATCCTTATGTCCGGGAACTGCTGCGCGAAGGCAACGCCATTCCCTGGGAGTCGCGGCGGCAGTCGGTGGCCTATGTGGGCGGACTCACGCTGCAACGCGCCATTCGCGAAATGGTGCATGCTATGGCGCTTTTGCCTGATTCTCTTCCGGCAACACTGGAATTTGCCGGCCCAGAGATCGAAGGCGACGCCGATTTTGTCGAATTAAGACAGCATCCGGGTTGGCGCAGGGTACGGCATCATGGATTCATCGATCAGAAGAATACTTTTCAGATACTCCAGAATGTCCGCGCGGGGCTCGTTCTCTATCATCCAGAACCCAATCAGATTGAGTCCATGCCTCAGAAAATATTCGAGTACATGGGAGCGGGCATTCCGGTGATCGCTTCTGATTTCCCCCTCTGGCGGCGCATTATCGGTGACGCAGGCTGTGGGTTTTTCGTTGACCCACTAAAACCCGCTGAAATTGCAAAGGCCATTGAACGCGTGTTGACTCATCCTCGGGAAGCAGAAGAAATGGGCCGTCGCGGACAAGCAGCCGTTCTCAAACAATTCAACTGGGACAGTGAAGCGGAAAAGCTTGTGCAGCTCTATTGGGCGCTCAAGATCTGAGCCAATGCCCAGAGCGGTCGGAAGATCTATAAACAACCCTATCTTTACTCGTTTCGGAGTTTTCCAGGAGGCGTTGCGTGTCTGTAGCGACTAGCCGTTTTGTCCCTTTCCACCGGGCGCTAATCGAAAAAGAGGAAGTCAATGCCGTCCTCTCCGTTCTCCAAAGTGGCTGGCTCACCTCGGGCCCGGCAGTCAAGGAGTTCGAAGATGTTTTTGCGCGCTTTACCGGTGCGGCCCATGCCCTGGCCGTAAACTCCTGTACGGCGGCGCTCCACCTCGCTCTCGTGGCTTGCGGAATTGGGGAAGGTGATGAGGTCCTTCTTCCAACCATGACCTTCGCCGCTACTGGCGAGGTGGTGCAGTATTGCAGGGCGCGTCCCGTTCTGGTCGATTCAGCAAAGGAATTCTTTCACGTCGACCCTGAGCAGATCGAGCAGGCCATCACCGGCCGCACGCGGGCAATCATACCGATGCACTATGCTGGTTATCCATGCGAGATGGACGCAATTCTGGATATCGCTCATCGCCACGGATTGAAAGTGATTGAAGATGCCGCGCACTCTTTTCCCGCCAGTTATAAGGGGAGGATGATCGGGACCTTGGGGGACATCACTTGCTTCTCTTTCTACGCCACAAAGACGATCACCACTGGTGAAGGCGGGATGATTACGACCGAAAACCCCGAGTATGCCGAACGGATGCGCATCCTCAGCCTCCATGGCATCAGCAGGGATGCATGGAAGCGCTACACTGCCGAAGGTACTTGGCGGTATGACATCCTCGAGGCGGGATTCAAATACAATCTTACCGATCTTCAGGCTGCCATCGGACTCGCCCAACTCGCCAAAGCGGATGACTTGCGATCCCGCCGGGGCGCCATTGCAGCGCGCTATTCCCGTGAATTGGCCTCCCTGGATGCGTTCGTATGCCCGCCAGAACCGCATGATGCGAGCCACGCCTGGCATCTTTATGTCGTACGCGTCGATCCAGACTCCCTGCGGATTGGCAGAGATCAGGTCATTGAAGAACTGAAATCGCGAGGCATTGGCAGTTCCGTCCACTTCATTCCCCTCCATTTACACTCGCTCTATCAGAAGCATTTTGGTTATCGCAAGGGGCAGTTTCCGCAGGCCGAGCGGCACTTCGAAAACGCAATCTCCTTGCCTATTTTCCCCGGAATGACCGATGAAGAAACTGACCGCGTATTGGACGGGCTACGCGAGATCGCGACGGTTTACAGAAGATGAGCCGCGCTATCACACTCGGACGAGCGGGTCAATGAGGTGTTCTCCGAAGTTGTGGGCGTCCCGATGAAGCAATCCGTCTACGTGCGATTTGGAAAACGCTTCTTCGACCTGGCGGTCGCCGCCTGCGGACTAATCCTGATTTCACCGCTGCTGATGGCAGTCGGATTAGCTGTGAAGCTCTCCAGTCGAGGAACTGTCTTTTTCCGCCAAAACCGTGTAGGTCAGTTTGGAAGGCCCTTCCAAATGTTCAAGTTTCGCAGCATGCGCGTGGGAGGCGAAGCCGGATCGCGCTTGACTGCATACGGAGACCCGCGGATCACACCGTTAGGCGCATGGTTGCGCTGGACGAAGATCGATGAACTTCCCCAGCTCATCAACGTCGTACTCGGGGACATGAGCCTGGTCGGACCACGCCCCGAGGTTCCTGAGTTTGTGAATCACTACACCCAAGAGCAACGGAAAGTGCTCGAGGTTCGCCCGGGAGTGACCGGGCCGAGCGCCAATGTGCATGAAGAGAAGTTGCTATCGGGCTGCGCGGATAAGGAAGAGTTCTACGTCACTGAAGTTCTACCCAAGAAACTCAGCATCGATCTCCGCTACTGCCAGAACATCACTTTCAGAACGGACTTAGCCACCTTGCTTCAGACTTTCGCGAAACTTTCAACCAGACTTAACAAGAAATATGAAAGCATTCCTGAACAGCCTTCTTGCACACGATTTGAGCTTCGTCCTACCAAGAAATGAGCGGACGTACTCGTTTTGCGAACGATGCTTTTAATGGTTGCGATGGAGCCATAGCCGGGATTCATTCATGCTCAAGTCACAGCTGATCTATACGAGAACCAATCAGAGGATCCTGGATGGTTGCGCTTTCGCGCTCTCACTTTGCCTGGCCTACGTTGTCAGCTTTGATGGCCAGCTTGGCCAAACCGAGTACCGCCAACTGATTGTAGCGATTCCCATTCTTGTTGTCGCGCGGGTCTTTGTTCATCAGATGTTCGGAATCTACCGCCACGTCTGGAAATTCATTTCATTTTCAGACATTGTTGAGATTTCAAAGTCCATATTCTTTGTTTCTGCGATTATATTGGCCGCCCGCCTCCTTTTCACAAGCCGTGGTTTCGCCAGTGCTTGGGCCAGTATCCCCCTTAGCGTCATTTTTCTCGAAGTATTCTTCTCTCTCGCCCTGTCTATTGGCGCCCGGTCCTTGCGGCGCATCCTCTATGCTCGCCAGCGAAAAGCTGAGGCTGCGGCCGGCAGCGCCGCCCCATCACGCGTTTTTCTTTACGGGGCCGGTCGCGCTGGAATTATGCTCCGCAAAGAGCTGGAAACGAACAGAAGCTATGATGTAGTCGGATTCATCGACGATGATCCGCGCAAAGTCGGCTCGGTTATCTGCGACACGGAGGTCGTCGGGAGCGGCGATCAACTTGGCCCGCTTGTGAATCAATTCAAGGCGGACGAGGTCATTATCAGCATGGCCACGGCCGGCCGATCGACTCTATTGCGCACTTTGAAGAAGTGCCGTGCTGCGAATGTCTCTGCGAAGATTATCCCGAGCCTCCAGGAGATTATCAGCGGCCAGGTTCAGATCAGCCAGTTTCGTGATACCAAGGTAGAGGAGGTTCTCGGGCGGGAGAGCGTCGAGGTCAGCAATTTCGAGCAGGTGGCGGGACCAACATACCGGGGCAAACGTGTTCTGGTCACGGGTGCGGGCGGCTCGATCGGCAGTGAAGCGGTCCGCCAGTTGATCCGGTTGAGGCCTTGCGTCGTGGCCATTCTGGACATCGACGAAAATGCCATCTTTGAACTTCAACAAGAACTTCGCATGCGCAGATCAGCTGTGTCCGTTGAACCCCTGATTTGTAACATCCGCGATGTCGAGCGATTGCGTGCTGTTTTTGATTCTTTTCGTCCTGAGATTGTCATTCACGCCGCGGCACACAAGCATGTCCCGTTGATGGAACTCCATCCATGCGAAGCAATCCTAAACAATGTGGGTGGCACTAAGAATGTTATCGAGGTTTCATGTGGGACCGGCGTGGAGCGCTTCGTCTTCATCTCTTCCGACAAAGCGGTGAATCCGGCCAACATCATGGGCGCTACCAAACGCCTCGGTGAAATGCTCGTGCAGGCCTTCATGAATGGCCACGGTGCCCGCCTGGCTTGCGTCCGCTTCGGCAATGTCTTGGGCAGCCGCGGAAGCGTGATCCCTCTCTTTAACAAGCAGATTGCGGAGGGCGGCCCAATAACAGTCACTCACCCGGACATAGTCCGCTATTTCATGACGACCCGAGAAGCCGTGCAACTCGTTCTCTGTGCCGGCACTCTGGCAAAGGATGGCGAAATCTTTGTTTTAGACATGGGCAGTCCAAGGAACATCCTGGAACTCGCGCGGGAGATGATCTTATTAGCGGGTCTGGAACCTGGGCGCGACATTGAGACTGTTATTACGGGGCTCCGGCCTGGTGAAAAACTATCTGAGGAATTGGTCGCCCCGTCGGAGCGGCTCCTCCGGACGCACTTCGAAAAACTCTCGTTCATCGAACCCCAGCCCTATGATTCTGCCCTTCTCCTCCGCAATATCTCCAAACTGATGCTTTCCGCGGCCAACAATGACGAAGCTGGAATCTACGACACTCTCTCCGGCATGGAACTCGGGTTCGAAACGTCACCTTCAAATAGGAGAGCATTGGCCGCCGCGGCCTCGGATTAACCCCCGTTGGGTGTTTATCGGCTTCTTATCGCCTTCACTGCAGCGAACCTGCAATACAGGAAAGCACCGCTAACGAAGATTGGATTCAATAGGTATCGAACTTGTGCGACTAGTCTCTTGAATTGCAAATTCGTTGAATAAATAAACGTGTCATTCCGAGCGAAGCGAGGAATCTGCTTTTTCTGCCGCGTTGAAAACAAAAACAGATTCCTCGGGAACCGCGCAGCGCGGGACCCTCGGAATGACATGGCTAGTGCCGTGACATGTGCATACCATTTCTGACTCAGGACACTAGCATCCGGAACGCTGTCCGGCTGGCTTTCGAGGAACTTCCGTTGCTCCTCTGGAGTTGTCTGGTGACCAAGCCTTTCCTTCCACATATTTCCAGTAATGGCAACACATCCCACCTTCCAGATGAGGCGGGCCCCGAGTATCGCTACATGGATCACCTGAAATCAATGCTCGTGGATCTCGGTTCGCATTGCGGCCCCAAAACGCTTCATCTTCTGAATGCGTCCGTGAATTATCTGGAAGTTGGCCACTGGATGAAGTCGTGGGGATTCCATACATCCAAACGAGTCCGCAAGAGGCGTGAGTTGTTTGACCAGATTGCGGAAAGGGTGCGCAACAAAAAGGTTCTCTATCTGGAGTTCGGCGTTGCCAAGGGCACGTCCATGCGCTACTGGTCGAACCTCCTCGCCAATCCTGTTACCATCCTGCACGGGTTTGACACCTTCGAGGGTCTGCCGGAAGAGTGGCGCTTGGGGGATTTAAAGGGTGCCTACTCGGCAGGCGGGCGTCTTCCGGAAATTGCCGACCCACGAGTCAGGTTTTTCAAAGGACTCTTCCAGGAGACTCTTCCGCACTACCAGCTTCCCGATCACGAGAGGCTGATCGTTAATATTGATTGCGATTTATACTCTTCCACCTGTTTTGTGCTCAACTTTTTGGCGCCACATATCTGTCCCGGCACGTATCTCTATTTCGACGAATTCAGTGATCCGCGCCATGAGCTTCGAGCTTTCCGCGAATTACTGGCCGCCACCAATAAGCGTTTCTCCTTATTGGGAGCTACCCGATCCTATGGTCAGGTCGCCTTTGAATGCATCTGACGATGAGCCTCATGGCCAGCTCATGCCATGTGGCAGATTTGTTTAATCCACAAAAGGGCCGGCATTCCTCGGAATGCCTGCCTTTTTTCATCTCTCTAAACAACGATTGTAAGGAATCAGCTTAGAACAGGAATTTCACACCCAACTGGATCGTGCGCGGCTGGTGTGCATCCACAGGATGAAGGAACGAACTGTTGACGATGCAGGAAGGATCCCCTGCCGAGTAATTTGTTCCGCTCGCCCCATAGCAATTTACGACGTTATTCCCCGCGTTTCCAGGATTGGAAGGATCATAGATACGAAATTGAGTGTGATTGAAAGTGTTATACGTTTCGAAGCGAAATTGCAGCGAGCGTCCCTCACGCATGCCTACCGTCTTGCTGATCGCTGTGTCGAAATTGACCCGGCTGGGATTGTTCAGGAAATTGCGTCCCGCGTCGCCGTACGTAAGCCCTTGCGGCGCGACAAACCTATTTGGATTGCCCAAGAGCGGCCCGAATAGATTGCTATAGGTAAATGTTGGGTTGGCGACTTTACCCGTGGCGAGATCGGGGTAAGCTCCCGGACCAATCACCGCCAGCACCCCCGCATTGTCGGCCGTTGAGACTCCCGTCGGACTGCCCCCGTCAATGACGCTGAACGGCGTCCCTGTGGAGTAAATCGTAATCCCGGACAGTTCCCATCCGCTGAAGAAGGCCTTGCCTCGGTCGGACAGCCCGTGCCCCCTAACCTGATTCGTCGGGTCATCATCTCCGAGACTAATGAAGCTATTTACCCAGCGATCCAGTGGTAAAGCATAGATGTAGCTCAAATTGAGCAGGTGCCTTTGGTCGAAATCAGAGCTGGCGCGGTTTTGCGCCATGTTATAAGCATTAATAAAAAGCTCGCTGGTGCGATCCGAGGAATCGTCGATCGAGTGGCTGTAGGTGTAGGACACTCCCAGCGTCAGCGGTCCTCTGGTGCGCCGCAGCGTGAATTGCATGGCGTTGTAGCTCGAGTTCGCAATGTTTTGCAGCGAGTAAATCTGTCCCATGCTCGGTGCGATCGAGTAGCCGGGAATGCGCACCGAATTGGCCGCCGGACTCTCCGGGCTGCTTCCAATGCATGCGGCAAGCAGGTTCTGAAACGGAGCGGAGCCCTGCGGGTAGTAATTTCCGTTGACATAAAATATGTTCGAGTTAATTCCATCCTGGCAGGTTTCCTGCAGAATCGGCTGCCCGGGCTGGAAAGGGTTATTCACCTGATTGAGAGGAAGAAGCTGATTCACTTGCAATTCCGTCGTGAGGTGCGTGCCCTTGCTTCCCACATACGCCAGCGACCCGAGCAGGCTCCACGGCAGTTCGCGCTGGACACTAAAGCTCCACTGCTGCGCGTACGGCCACTCTGCCTTCGTGGGAATCGCGGTCACGTTTAACGGGTACGCGCCAGGGCCGACCAAAGCGCACATTGAGCCCTGATTGCCTATGCAGCCCCAACCTTGCGGGTAGTATTGCGTCATGCTCAGAATCCCACCTGCGGAC
>Ga0209039_10003437_pt1 | contig 12381 bp, 12 predicted proteins | sample BogFormECP12_OM1_FD_188238 | JGI IMG/M metagenome (GOLD analysis project Ga0209039, IMG submission 188238) | Bog forest soil microbial communities from Calvert Island, British Columbia, Canada - ECP12_OM1 (SPAdes) (version 2) | ecosystem: Environmental > Aquatic > Freshwater > Wetlands > Bog ...
ATGCCCACTGGTGCCCCGCGCACATGGGTCGTCAATGTCCAAAGCGGCGAGGACCATCCTCTATATTCCGATCCTCAAATCATCGGCTTTGGCCCCACATGGTCACCGGATGGAAAATATATAACATCTTATGATGGCATTCAGGCAGCGATCCGAGTCGTATCCATAGCAACGGGTGAACAATTTACTTTGCCTAGTGCTACAGGAGGCGACACACCTACTTGGTCACCGGACAGCAAATCCATATTATTCACCGACGAGGCTACATCGCCGGATGGATCCAGTTCATGGACGGAAATCAAAATGGCGAATGTAACCACCGGCGATATTTCAGTTTGGATCGGGAAGAATGATCCACAGGATTATCAATATGGAGAATTGGCTTGGGCGCCAAATCCTGATGAGATTATCATTGGCTTGCGGCTCCCGCCTGATTTTACATCGCGAGGATTATTGTTGGTGAGTCCTAATGATCCGGGCGGGCCCACGGTTGCACACGATCCTCAATTCATTTACCAAACTCCAAAATGGGATCCGTGGGGGAATGAAGTATTGTTTCAGGAAGAGATGATTACTGGACAACACACTACCAATGTCGCAATTTGGAAACAAGGAATGACACAGCCGCGTGTCGTGGCACAAGGCACCTGGCCACATTGGCTTCCATGATAGGCCTTGACTTTTTTATTCTTGTGATTATAATTGAAAATGGTTATCAATATCATCTATGGCAATAAAAAACTGGCTCACGCAATTGCAAGACAATGGTTATCGGCTGACGGGCGCGCGGCGCGCAGTTGTTGAGATTGTCGCTGCCAGTCACCGCGCCCTCACCCCGGTCGAAGTATATGATGCCGCGCGTGACCAATATCCCGCCCTCGGATTGGTCACCGTCTATCGCACACTTGAAAAGCTGGAAGAACTTGGTTTGATCCAGCGCGTTCACCAGCCGCAAGGATGCCAGGCGTTCATCACAGCAGGCAAGGGCCATCAACATCTATTGCTTTGCAGTAAGTGCGGGCGAACTACCCTTTTCGAGGGCGACGATCTCGATCAATTCATCAAGTCCGTTGCGCGCAAGACGGGCTATCAGATCAATGAACATTGGCTGCAGCTTTTCGGCTTATGTGAGAACTGCAAGTAACCAAAGGAGAAGCTTATGTGTATGTTTTGTGCGGCAATTCCTGTTGCGGCTACGACCGGCATCACCCTTAACGGTAAACAAATCGAAGCAAAAAAGAAAGCCGAGTCTGCGGGCACCCAAAAACCGATCCCCAAGCCCATCATGCAAATCACTGCTGGTGTTGTGATCGTGCTGATGATCGGTTCGGTGACGTATCATACCCTGACGTATCTTCCCTAACCTCAAGCGGCGTGCCGCATAATTAAATTTCTCTTCCCTTATCAGCGGACTTCACTTAGTCCCGCTAAGTATTGCTTTGCCATTCGACGTCTATATCCAATTACCAATACGATTAAGCGGAGGCTAAAATGAACAAAAACAAATGCAACAATTTCTGGATGCTAGTCGTTGTGATGCTTTCTTTAACATTAGCGCTCAACGCCTGTTCGGGAGCAGGTGCTTCATCTGGAAATAATGCTGGAACGGTTTCCGTTGTGGCAGCGGAAAATTTCTACGGGGATATCGTTCAACAACTAGGAGCCGGTCATGTTTCGGTGGTCAGCATTCTTTCGGATCCGAATGTTGATCCACATGAATTTGAATCCAGTGTGCAAAACGGCATGGAAGTCAGCAAGGCTCAACTGGTGATCGAGAACGGAGCTGATTATGATACTTGGATGGATAAGCTTCTCGCCGCTTCTCCCAATCCCAATCGAATCGTTTTGACCGCGGCGAAGGTTGCCAGCAATCCGTTACCGGATAATCCTCATCTTTGGTATGGCATTGATAATATCCAGACCATCGCACAAAACATAACTGCTGATTTAGAAAAGCTTGATAGCGCTCATAAAGCCGATTACGATGCTGCGCTGACTCAATTTCTAGCTTCGCTTGCACCTATTCAGCAGAAGATCACTGATATAAAAAATAAATATAATGGGACGCCTGTTGGTCTAACGGAAACCATTTTTCTGTATCAAACTCAGCCCATTGGCTTGAAAGTGACGACGCCCTTTGAGTTTGAGAAAGCCGTTGCAGAAGGGAATGATCCGCCCGCGGATTCGGTGGTGACCGCCAATGATCAGGTTACCAATCGCGAAATAAAAGTTCTGATCTATAACGTGCAAACCGTGACTCCGATTACAACGAATCTGCAAAACGAGGCAAAGCAAAATAATATTCCCATTGTGCCAGTATCCGAGACGATGCCTACTGGAAAAACATATCAGAGCTGGATGCTGGATCAACTCAACGATCTAGAACAAGCGCTCGGTGGGTAAAAAATAATGGGCACAGAAATACAAGAACCGATTATTCAACTGGAACGAGTGGATGTTCAACTAGGCGGAAGGGTTATCCTGCACAATATCGGCTTGTCCATCCAGCCAGGTGAGTTCATTGTTATCCTGGGTCCGAATGGCGCTGGCAAAACCACGTTTCTTAAACTCCTGCTGGGATTGATCCAGCCCGCTTCCGGGTCGGTGCGAGTGTTGGGTCAGACTCCCAAAGTGGGATCACATCTGATCGGTTATGCTCCGCAACACCGCGTCTTTGATTCTGAGTTGCCTCTGCGCGGCCGCGATTTGGTTGGCTTCGGCTTGGATGGTCATCGCTGGGGAATAGGATTGCCAAGCCGCAGTCGGCGGGAAAAGATCGATCAGGCGCTGAAAGAAGTGGATGGATTGGAGCTAGCCGACGCACCGTTCGGACAATTATCGGGCGGCGAACAACAACGCCTGCTTATTGCCCAGGCCTTGCTCACCGATCCACGGTTGCTCATCCTGGATGAACCGCTTGCGAATCTAGATTTGTCTTATCAGCAAGATGTGGTTGCGCTGATTGACAAGGTCTGTCGAACTCGAGGCGCGACCATTTTGCTGGTGGCACATGATATCAATCCATTATTGCAAGTCGCGGATCGGGTTCTTTATATGGCTCGTGGTCACAGCGCTATCGGTTCGCCGGAGGAAGTGATTACCGAATCCAATCTCACCCAACTTTATGGATCGCCCGTTCAAGTGGTGCACACGCTCGGACGGTACTTCGTTGTAGGCGCTGAGGTCTAGCAGCAAAGCACAAAGGATTATATTGTTCGCGATCTTTCAATATCCCTTTATTCAAAACGCCTTCATTGCCGGATCGATTGTAGCAACTGTTGCGGCAGTGCTCGGATATTTCTTGATCGTGCGCGGATTAAGTTTTGCCGGTCACGCTTTATCCAGCATCGGCTTTGCCGGCGCGGCAGGAGCCATTTTGCTCGGCGTGTCACCGGTCTATGGCTTGATGGTTTTCACCGTCACAGCCAGCATTGCCATTTCCATTCTTGGAAGAGAAGTCCGCGAACGCGATGTTGCCACCGGCGTAATCATGACTTTTGCATTGGGATTGGGGATATTATTTTTATCGCTTTATCACGGTTACGCTGAACAGGCGTACAGCATTCTATTTGGGACAATTGTCGGAGTGAGCCGAGACGATGTAGTTTTCACTTTCGTATTAGGTTTGATTCTGTTGATCATGATTGCTATCATCGGACGGCCCCTGCTTTTCAGCTCCTTCGATGCGGAACTCGCCGAGACGCGCGGCGTGCCGGTACGCGCGCTGGGGAGCATCTTCCTGATTCTTATTGCATTAACGATATCCATCACCACACAAGTAGTTGGGATATTGCTTGTGTTCGCGCTGCTGATCGGTCCACCCGCAACTGCTATTCGACTCGTTCATCAACCCTTGCGAGCGATTGCTCTAGCCATCATTTTGGGACTCACTTACACCTGGCTGGGAATTCTGCTTGGCGGGAATAGTCCGTGGCCGGTTAGTTTTTTTATCACTGCTTTATCGTTCGGAGTGTACTTACCTGTTCGTTTATTCTCAAAAGGAATTGATTCAAAAAGATCAGCCAAAGGATTAGAAAAACTATCTATTACAGATTCCGTTTTGGAGTCGCAGAAAGATCGCAATGATTGACATCTTGCGCCATAGCTTTGTGCAAAATGCTTTTCTGGCCGGTATGATCGTCGCGATTATCTCCGGCTTCGTAGGTTATTTTGTTGTCCTGCGCGGGCAGGCTTTCGCGTGCGAAGCTTTATCGCATATCGGCTTTGCTGGTGCGCTCGGAGCCGCTTTGGTCGGAGCCAGCTCGCTGGAAGGCATGTTCATCTTCACTTTGCTGGCGGCGGTTGGCATGGGCGCGCTCGGTAAGCGATTAAGCGGCCGGGATATTGAAGTGGGAATGGTGCTATCGTTTGTGCTTGGACTCGGTGTTTTATTCTTGAGTATCTATACTAAAAATGCAACCGGAGCCGTGGGTGTGTTATTCGGGTCCATCCTCAGTGTGACGATCAACGATGTACAGGTGATATTGGGAAGCGGCGTATTCATCATCATTCTAATGGCTGTTCTGTATCGTCCATTATTGTTCGCGTCCATCGAACCGGAAGTAGCGGAGGCGCGCGGCGTTCCGGTTCAGCGCCTCTCGATCCTGTTCCTGATCCTGCTCGCACTCAGTGTGTCAGTCGCGGTTAAAGTGGTCGGCGTGCTATTGGTCTTTGCGCTTTTAGTGGTGCCAGCCGCGGCTGCCGAGCATTTGACTCATCGTCCATGGCTTGCGATTACTCTATCCATATTGATCAGCTTGACCTCTACAATTGCAGGACTGATATTTGCATTTATCGGACATTGGCCAGCGAGTTTTTATATTGTCAGTTTGACATCATGGTTTTATTTCATTGCGCTGATCATTCATGCTGTGCGTTCTCCGCGGCGTTATCGGGAATTGCCTCACCCAAGCCGGGAAGTGCTTCCGCCTTCTGTGTAAGTCCGCGTCACTCATTCCTTATTTAGATTCCGTTGTTAAAATATGAAGCGCTCAAACACGTTGTGCAGAACAACTGATGTTTCCTATTAAGCTAATTTTATCTTTATCAGGTAAATATGTCGCGAACAATTATCTTACCCAAATTCAGTTTTGGCTTTACATGGCTGATCATCATTCCTGCAGGGATATGGGCTATCGCGGGATACTATTTGCCGCTGTTCAGTGAAAACTTAACTCAGCTTCAAACATGGATCGTGACTCTGCTCATCGTATTGATGATCGGAGTTTCTCTCGCCTGCCATATCTTCGCGCATCGTTGGAGTGCAAAGATGATGTATCAAGAAATTCCAACGAAGCTAACGCTTCTGATTTTTGGAGATGCGTCTCAATCCTGGCTGGAAGCGGATTCGTCCTGGCGGGAAATCGTGATTGCTGGCGCGGGACCAATTACGAATCTCCTGCTTGCCGGGCTGGCTTATCTTCTATGGAATGCACAGATCAACTATTTTGTAAGTCTGATTGCGCTTTGCGTATCTGGGTTCAACGCTTGGATATTTGTAATTAATCTTCTGCCCGCGTTTCCAATGGACGGCGGACGAATGATCAGAGCCTTGTTGCAAGGGTTGATGAAATCAGCGACGATAACTCGCTGGATAAAATATTTTGGATTCATCGTCGCTTTGGCTGTGAACGACTGGGGAATCTTCTTGATCACTCAGCAGGCCCGCTTCAGCATAGAGACGGGACTGATCACATTCGTGATTATGCTTTTATTGTTGGATGGATTAAGAATACCAACTCCATCAAAAGATGAAAATGTAGCGGCAAAGGGTATTGCAAAAAATCGAATTATGCGTTTTATCTTTTCGGGAATCCTTGCGCTGATTCTATTGGGAGCTAGTTCAACTTTCTTATTGACAAACAACGGCCTCGATGCTCCCGGCGTCGCGCTCTCGGTTGAATCCATGGTGAATGTCCCGGCTCAATATCGTCACCTGCATAAAGGCACATTCATTTTGACCACGGTCGTTTCGCAGGCGCCCATTCTCGCCGGTGAATGGGCCGTCGCGCAATTCGATCCAGCAATGGTCATCCTTCCGCCTGAAGCCGTCGTGCCTCAAAATACAACGCCGCAGGAACAAGCCAAACAGGATTATCAAATGTTGGATGACAGTGAAGCCACCGCCATCACGGTCGGCCTGCGACTGGCGGGCTATCAAACTCAAATGATTGGTAAAGGCGCTCGCGTCGTCAGCATTTTGCCGGGCAGTCACGCGAATGGAATCTTGAATGTCGGGGATATTATCACCGGCTTGAACGGAACGCCGATACAAACCACGTCAGATTTGATTGAGCAGGTCCAAGCGCAATCCGCTTCAGGTTCGGTTCGACTCCAAGTGGAGCGGAATCAAACTCAAATGGAAGTGACGATTCCTCTGATGGCTCCAACCTCATCCAGCGATTCTCCGAAGATTGGAATTACGATTACCTCTGCAGGCTTTGATTCCAAGACGCCTTTCCCGATCTCCATCGTGACTCAGAAGATCAACGGCGGACCTTCTGCGGGCTTGATGTTTACTCTGACGGTTTACAACATGCTCACGCCTGATGATTTGACGCACGGCTTACGAATTGCAGGGACCGGCACGATTAATTTGGATGGAACGGTAGGACCAATTGGAGGCGTGAAACAAAAAGTCGCGGCGGCGGAACAAGTGGGCGCGGTTTATTTCCTGTGTCCTGCGGATAATTATGCTGATGCCGTCTCGGTTGCGCGGAGCATCAAGGTGATCAAGATTGCAACAGCTGAACAAGCCGTTCAATTTCTCAAGAGCTTGCCTTCACAATGATTCACTCACAAACGTTTTCCGACCCACGACTTTCTTCCTATTGGCATTTTCCATCAAATGATTACAATCATCTCCATCACAAAGGAGATGAATTATGCTTATAGAAACCAGCATCAGTATTAACAAGCCTGTTGAACAGGTGTATGCATTTGTTACCAACCCTCTCAATCTGAAGTCTCTCAACCCGGCCACGACTGGCATCATCTTCGATGGCAAAGTGGCCGTCGGCTCGCGCTACACAGTACAGTCGAAGTATGGAGCGCGGGAGTTCAATTCCGTGAGCGAGATCGTGGTTGTCGAACCGAATAAAAAATTTGCCGTAAAAGCCATCGCCGCACCGCCCGCCACGGACGTGGTCAGCACATACACCTTCGAGCAGGAGGGCAGCGGCACGAAACTCCATATTTCCATGGATGCGCCCGTAATGCCCGGTACAGAAGGTATGGTGGTGCCGCAACTTAGAGCCAGCCTAGATACCTCACTGGCCTCCATCAAAAAATTACTTGGGGGTTAGACTTCCATCCTCCCGCTTATTTGCGGGAGGATTTTTATTTCGGCTCTACAATATCAGGCGCAATATGTTCTCACGATTAATTAATAAGTTTTCGCTTACAATATGATTCGTGAAACGATATATAACTTTTCTGCATCTTTCATTTTGCGTAGCGCTTATTTTTCTAGCGGCTTCTTGCTCCGCCCCGACTCCGGCATCGGCCAACATAGCTCCACTTTCCACGGAAGCATCCACTCCAACTCCCGTACCGACAACGACTTCAGCTCCTCAACTGACCGCTTCAGCGACGCCTCTCACCGCGCCGACGCGCCCACAATACACAATAAATGTCCTGATGGATTACAACGCCAAGTCTCTTAGCGCAGATGAGACCATCCTTTATCCAAATCACACGGGACAAACGTTGAACGATCTGGTCCTCGTGGTGGAACCCAATTACTGGCAAAATTGTTTTACTCTCAAAAGCTTGTCTATAGAAGATGCGGCATTGACGAATTACACACTGGTTGACCACAAGTTAACGCTTCAACTTTCACAAGCCCTTGCACCTGAAGCGGTGATAAAGATTCAAATCACATTTACTCTCAACCTGCCATTGATCGTGCCGACGAATCCCACCGTGACCCGGCCTCGCATTTTCGGATACGACTCGAGGCAGATCAATCTCGTGAATTGGTATCCGTTCGTGGTCCCATTTATCAACGGACAGTGGACGCTTCATGACGCCTGGTATTATGGTGAAGAGCTCGTCTATGACGCGGCAGATTTTGAAGTTAATCTCAAATTTTCCGACAGCACGCCCCTGCCTGTGGTTGCGTCAAGCGGCGAATTGGTCGCAACCAACGCCGATGGCACAGCCACGTATACGCTCACCGCTGGGCGCGCCTTTGTATTTTCGATGAGTCCCGATTTTCAAGTGGACAGCACAAAAGTTGGTGATGTAACGGTTTATAGTTATTATTATGATTATTCATCCTTCGATATACCGGGCAGACTTTCATTGACGACCACCGCGCAGGCTTTGCAGATCTATAGCCAGCGTTATGGCCCTTACCCTCACAAGACTCTTTCAGTCATTATGGGAAATTTTCCTGATGGGATGGAATTTTCAGCATCCTATTTCACATCGTATGGCTATTACAATCTTCTGGCCGGGAGTCCTACAAATTCTATATACCAGCTTTCTGTAGTCTATCTGGCGGCGCATGAAACCGCGCATCAGTGGTGGTTCGAACAGGTTGCCAACGATCAGGCCCTTGAGCCCTGGCTCGATGAAGCCATGGCGACTTATAGCGAACACGTCTTTTTTGAAACCTATTACCCAGCCGAACTTAAATTATGGTGGTATGTGCGGAGCGATCAATACGATCCAAAGGGCTGGGTCGATATTCCGATCTATGATGGTGGCGGCTTCCGGCCATACACCAATGCGGTTTATTTCGAAGGCGCTCATTTCCTCGACGACCTGCGAACCCGCATCGGCGATCAGGCTTTCTTCGCCTTCCTTCAGGATTATCTCAATCAGGAGAACGGCAAGATCTCTACGTCTGCCGACTTCTTCCGCATCCTGCGCACCCACACTTCAGTGGATTTCTCTGATTTGGTAAAAAAGTATTTCAAAAATTCTCATTGATGACAAAATCCCTGTGTGTTCTTTGCATCCTTCTTGTTTGGACTCTTGCCTCCTGTGCGCCAGCCCAGATCGCGCCGACGCCTCATATCCCCGACTTCAATCTGGTCACCGTTAACCCAAACTCAACTACCACCGCGACACCTTTCCAACCCGCTTCGCCGGCGGATTCACCAATTCCATCTGCAACTTTGCTTCCAACAAATACAGCCACTCCGACAAGCACAGCCATGCCCACAGACACGTTGACGTCCACAGCCATACCGCCAACCACTACATCTGTCCCTGTAATCAATATACCCTCGCCGACGTCTGCGCCTGCGAACACGCGGACGCAATACACGTTTTATGTAATTCTAAAATATTCGGTGCATACCCTCCATACAGATGAAACGATTCAATACACAAACACAACCGGCCAAACGCTATCGAATGTGGTTCTGGCAGTAGTACCCAATTTGTCAAGCAATTGCTTCTATCTGGATGGCATTGCACAAGACGGAAGAGCGGTTACAGATTACAGTCTCAACGGGCAGCGACTCACGATTAGTCTTTCTCAGCCTCTTGCAATGACCGCAGTAACAACGCTTACGTTAAGTTTTGACTTATCCCTTCCTCCAAGAAGCGGAGAAAAAACATTTGGCTATCTGGATAATCAAATCAATTTGAGTGATTGGTATCCCTTCATCGTTCCATATGATAATGGATGGGTGCTTCACGATCCCTGGCCATTTGGCGAATGGCTTGTTTATGATGCGGCAGATTATGATGTGAATCTTAAAGTGGATGATCCGAGCGTCATCATCGCGGCCAGCGCGCCAGAACAACCGAATGGCAATTGGATGGAATATCGTGTCGAAGCTGCGCGCACGTTCGTGTTGTCAGCCAGCAACCGCTTCAAGATAGATGATTCCGCGGTCGGGTCCGTTAAGATTTACGCGTATTATTTTCCCGGCGATGAAAATGCCGCCGGCGAGGTCCTCTGGATGGCGACTCAAGCGATAGGCCTGTATGAAGCGAAGTTCACGCCGTATCCGCATCAAACCATCAGCGTTGTTGAAACCGATGTTCCCGACGGAATGGAATATGATGGGTTGGTTTTCCTGTCTTCGAATTTTTATGCAAAATACAATGGCACAGCCAAAAGTGATCTGGTTATGATTGGCGCGCACGAGCTCGCACATCAGTGGTGGTTCGGTTTGGTAGGAAGCGATCAGGCAACGGAGCCATGGCTGGATGAAGCCATGGCGGTTTATACTGAACATATTTTTTATGAATACAATTATCCAAACTATGGCAACTGGTGGTGGAATTACCGCGTTAATTATTTTGGGCCAAGCGGTTATGTGGATGGAAGCATTTATGATTATTCCACGTTCCGTTCCTATATCAACGCGGTCTATTTGAATGGCGCAGAATTCCTCGACGCGTTGCGGACGCGTGTTGGCGACGATGCTTACTTCGCTTTCTTAAAAGATTACGCTTCGCGTTACGCACACAAGCATGCCACCGCTGACGATTTCTTTGCAACCCTGCGCTTGCACACCAAGACAGATTTTTCTGATATTATCCGGGAATATTTTCAACAAGCGCATTGATCGAATCCAAACATGGAGAAATCATGACGCCGAAAACAAGCTCAAAGAGCGGCGCATACTGGAAGGAACATGTTATAAGTTAGGAAGCAGCGAGCACAGACTTTGAAGACAGTGGCAAACAACCGACTTTTGGGGATTGCATGTCGGCTGTACATACAACTGGCTCATTTGGAATCTGCGGCAGGTGTATCTGCGGCTCAATCACTGTCCGGGTGTTTATCTTTTCACGCAGGATGAATTTCGAAAAATGGCCGCGCAGTTTGGATATACCGACTTGTGGTTCACACGCTACTCGCTCTTCGATTACGTCAGCAACTTGCCGCGTAGCTAATGCGAAAAATCGAAATTCCGTTTGCCACTTTGCATGGATTGCGTCTGGTCTTCTCACTGAGTTATGTCAAGCTGTTTGGTTGGACAACGAACGACTGGCTGATGAAAATTTTTCCTCCACCCAATCAAATGGCGGTGCTGGCACATCCACATGATTATTATTTCCATTTGCTAGCAGATCAAGTCACGGCTGGCGAAAAACCATTGTTGTTACGCAATGCGAAGAACGCCTTTGAACTCTTCGAAAGAATGATAATTTTCTAACGCGCTCAGGGGTATGAATTTGAATTTATGAGCGGTCTGTGTGATTATCTTGAAACCGAACACCTGCCTGTTTCTGAAATGGACAGGATAATTCGTTAACCAGTTGAGGATAAAAGTATGTCTGAAAAAATGCCGGTATTATTTGTGGGACATGGCAACCCGATGAACGTGATGGAAGATAACGAATTTTCGCGCGCCTGGGACGCGGCCGGGAAAGCCTTGCCAAAACCCAAAGCCGTCATCTGCATCTCCGCACATTGGGTGACGCGCGGGACCATGGTCACTGCCATGGATAAGCCGCGCACCATTTATGATTTCTATGGCTTCCCGCCGGAGATGTACGAGATTCGTTATGACGCGCCCGGTGCGCCTGATTTGGCTGAACAGGTTCGACGCATCCTCAAGAATACCGAAGTTAAACCGGACTTGAATTGGGGGCTTGACCACGGAACTTGGACCGTCCTCAAGCGCATGTTTCCGCAAGCGGATGTACCTGTAATTCAAATGTCGCTCGATGCGAATATCGAAGCGCAGAAGCATTATGAAATCAGCCGTCAATTAAAGGAATTGCGCGAGGAAGATGTGCTCATCATTGGCAGCGGCAACATCGTTCATAATTTGCGTATGGCGCGCTTCGATGATTCTGCATATAGTTGGGCAGTGGATTTTGATCAACGCATCGCTAATTGGATTTTGCAAAACGACCATGAGCCAATCATCCACTACGAAAAGGGTGATCAGGCCGCGACGCTCGCCATCAATTCCGCCGAACATTATGTGCCTTTGCTTTATACGCTGGCGCTGAAAGATGAAAACGAACCCGTTTCGTTCTTTGCGGATAAAGTGACCGGTGGCTCGCTCTCAATGAGGTCGGTTCGCATCGGATAATTTTGGTGTAAGGACACGGCGACGCTATGCCCCTACAGAAAATAAATGGATCGCCCTTTTGTTCACCTCAACATCGCCGCGACGGCTGACGGAAAAATAGATACGTTTGAAAGACGCGGCGCGGCGATTTCATCAGCACGCGATAAAGAGCGCGTGGATAAATTGCGCGCTGAAGCCGACGCGGTCATGGTCGGCGGACATACGCTTCATGACGAAGACCCAAAGCTGACCGTCAAATCCGAATCTTTGCGCGCCGAACGCCTCGCGCGCGGACTTTCAGCGAACCCCTCCAAAGTGGGCGTTTCTGCGCGCTTGCATCTCAAACCCGATTCCAATTTTCTAAATGCGGGTACATCTAAAATTTTTT
>Ga0209039_10003438_pt1 | contig 12380 bp, 16 predicted proteins | sample BogFormECP12_OM1_FD_188238 | JGI IMG/M metagenome (GOLD analysis project Ga0209039, IMG submission 188238) | Bog forest soil microbial communities from Calvert Island, British Columbia, Canada - ECP12_OM1 (SPAdes) (version 2) | ecosystem: Environmental > Aquatic > Freshwater > Wetlands > Bog ...
TGCGCTGGCGAATGGGAACAGGTATGGCTCGCATGCCCCCACTCTGCCACGTGCGTTCGCCTTTTTCAAGCTACATTATTTATGGAAATGCTCTAGTGTAGAACTCCTGCAGAACCTGAGTGCTGAGTCGTCCACGGCCGTTCTCCCAGAGCCCCTCCAGTCGGTCCGCAGCTTGCTGCTGCTTGATGCCGGCATCTCCGTCATGGGCGTACACGAGCACATTGGAGTCAACGAAGACTTTGTCGGTCATGGAGGGCCTCACGATCGGGAATCCCGGATCCATCAAGGTGGAAGGGATTCTGCAAGTAAGCCAGCGCTTTGGCCCTTGCCTGCGTGTAAGCCGCCTGGCGGTCGACCAGTTTCTCCAATTCCATCGCCAGAAGGCCACTGATGCTCGTTCCGCGCTGGGCGGCGATGGCTCTTGCCCGCTTGAGGAGACGTTGCTCAATCGTCAGGGTGATGTTTTGTTTCATGAATCCTCCTCTGGCATAAGTATAACACGTAAAATACGTGAGCGCGTCAGGGCCGGCGGGGCAAGGATAGACTGAAACACCTCATCCTGCGAAAAACCGCAAATCTCAACGAAAGGGGCACTGCCCTCGGGTTCGGGAGCGCGAGTCTCGGGAAGAACCGCCCCGATGCATCGGGGCGCTACGTCTGCTCCTCGCGGGTCGCCCGCCTTACTTCCGACTCGGCCTGTTTTAGCCGGGAGAGTTCCTTGGGCTTCCAGCGACTCTCGATACCCATTTTGTGGGGCTTGCACAGAGGGCAGGAGCGCCGTTTTCGTTTGAGTCGTTTGCGCATGGACTGTGTCGCTTATGAATACGTTTTGCCGGATCGGATGAGAATGCGGAGGATGCGGACGATGTGTTGTTCATACTCGGGCAGGAAAAGGATTCGGTAGTTGGCCACTCGCCTGCGGTACATACCCTTCCATTCATCGCCTTTGAGGGCCCTCACATCGCCTTGGAAGGGGTCGGTTTGCATCTGGCCAAGCGCGCGGGCGACTTGCTTTTGAACAGACTTGGGAAGATCGCGCAGGTCCCCCTGCGCGTCTTTGGTGAGGTCACAGACCCAGTTCATCTTTGAGCCGGGGCCACGGCGTGGTTTTCCCCTCGCGCACTTGCCTGAGGGCGTGGCGCACTTTCTTCGCTTCCCCTTCCGTCAAGGAATCATCGGGTGAGCAGGAGGCAATGCGTTTGGGCTGGATGGTTACCACACCGTGGGAAACCTTGAATTCCACGTGGTCGCCGGGTTTGAAACCGGCACGGCGCCGCACCTGATCCGGTATGGTAAGTGGCGATTTGCTTTTCACAATGACCGTCATGGTGCTTCCAGTGTAGCCGCACAGGGTCAATCCGTAAACCCAAATCTCAACCGTGGTAGCTGCCCTCGGGTTCGGGAGCGCGAGTCTCAGGAAGAACCGCCCCGATGCATCGGGGCGCTACATTTGCTCCTCGCGGATCGCCAGCCTTACTTCCGATTCGGCCTGTTTAGGCCGGGAGAGTTCTTGGGGTTTCCAGCGGCTCTCGATACCCATCTTGTAGGGCTTGCAGAGGGGGCAGGAACGCCTTTTTCGTTTGAGCCGTTTGCGCATGGACTGTCCAGAAGAGCGGAAGTAGTTGCAAGGGTCCAAAGGATCATCGCGGAAGCCGAAAGAGGGACATTTTGTCGCTAGACGCAAACCCTCACGCGTGCTATCGCACTGCGTGAGCAATTCGTTTTCCCAGCTGCCGAAGTCCAGAGTTTCTATAATCCCGGAAAACGCCCTACGCCGCGCGCGCGGCGGGGGTCCGGCGCGAGTGGAAACCGCTGATGAGGGTTTTTGACATTTCCTCGCGCTGGATCTGGTTGGTGCCTTCGTAGATCTGGGTGATCTTGGCGTCGCGCATGTATTTCTCGATGGGGTAGTCGTGCATGTAGCCGTAGCCGCCGAAGATCTGCACGGCGTCGACGGTGACTTCCATGGCGACATCTGAGGCAAAGCACTTTGACATGGCGGCGTAAAGCGTGGGGCGCTCCTTGGGTTTCGTATCAATGTAGCGCGCCGTGGCGTAAACCAGCGCCCGCGCGGCTTCAATCTTGGTGGCCATGTCGGCGAGCATGAAGCGCAATCCCTGGAATGAGCCGACGGGGGAGCCGAACTGGCGGCGCGTGCAGGCGTACTCGAGCGCCAGGTCGAACGCTCCTGCCGCGATGCCGACCGCCTGCGCGCCCACGCCGGGACGCGAAACGTCAAACGTCTTCATGGCCGTGATGAAACCCGTGCCCTCGCGGCCCAGGCAGTTTTCCACGGGCACGCAGCAGTCCTGGAAAATCAGCTCGCGCGTGGCGGAGGCGCGAATGCCCAACTTGTCTTCCTTCTTGCCGAAAGTGAAGCCGGGCGTGCCCTTCTCCACCACGATGCAGGAGGCTCCGCGCGGCCCCTTGGCGGGGTTCGTCAAGGCGATGACCGAATAGACTTCCGCCTCGCCGCCGTTGGTGATCCACTGCTTGGTGCCGTTCATCACGTAATGATCGCCGTCGCGAATGGCCGTGGTGCGCACGGCGCCGGCATCGGAACCAGCTTGCGGCTCCGTGAGCGCGAAGGCCGCCAGCTTCCTCCCGGCGGCGATGTCGGGCAACCAGCGCTTCTTTTGCTCCTCGCTACCGGAAAGAATGATAGGCAGCGTGCCGAGCGCCGTCCCCGCAAAGCTCAGGGCGACGCCGCCACAGGCCTTGGAGAGTTCTTCGGTGACGATGACCATGTTCATGATGGGCGAGCCGTCGCTGATCCCGCCGTATTCGTCGTCAATGTAGACACGAAAGAGGTCGGTCTCCGCCAGCACCTTGACCACTGGCCACGGAAACTTGGCCTCACGATCGTATTCCGCCGCGATGGGCCGGATTTCCTTCTCGGCAATCTCCCGCGACAGGTCGCGGATGGCCGCTTGATACTCAGTGAAGCCGTAGTCCATGATGTGAAACTCCTTGGGGAAAAAGTCGATAGTAGCTAGTCGATAGTTGAAAGTTGAAAGTCAAAGAGTCAAGAAGTTGAAAAGTTGAAGAGTCAAAAAGTTGAAGAGTTGAAAAACCAGAACAACCGTTCGCGAGGCGTTAATTCGATGCTTCAACCTTTCGGTCCTTTAACTTTTCAACTTTTGGACTTTTCAACTCCTTAAACTATTTCTCCTCACGCCGCTTGCATCAGGGGGCCCGCAGGTGACACAGGTGCACCTGGCGTGTCCGACCAAAGAATGGGCCGGGCCATCCAGGTTTCACCGGCGCGGAAGGAAAACCGGCAATAGTCTTCCAGGTCACCCGCGCGGAACGAGCTGATGTCGATCTCGCCGCTCAGCGTCCCAGTCTTGGCCAGGTACCGAAGCCCATTGACCACGGTCAGCGCATCAGCATTGACGTCGCGAAGGGTCGCCTCAACCCGGCGAACTGAGGAGCTAATCGCATAGTCACCCTGTGAATACTGCCCCGCGGTATTGTCGATGATCCTGCGAAGGTCATCGGCGGCGTTGGGATTGCCTTCAAAGCTCACCGAACCATTGAGCCGCTGGAAAGGCTCAAAAACCAGGGTGACGGGCTGGTTGCGGAAAGGCTCCCACTGCGCCCGAGCATAGTCCGGCCGGGCCCACGCTACCGTCAGGAAGCCTCCCTTCCACACTTTCAGGCGGACGTATTGGCCCGTCGGTTCGTCCTGGTAGTAAAGGGCGCCACCCGGAATCTGGGCACGCTCGGAATCAGAAACCGCATGCAGGAAATCCAGAAGCTCGCCGGCAAGCTCACGAAGCGGCGGAACATCGTCTGGCTGCACATGGAGCACTACCAGCGAGGATGTTTCCGGCGAATATTCCAGCCAACTGGCAGGAATCTGCTCCAGATGTTTTTGCGTACCCTCCCCGAGGAGGCCGAGATCCACGGACCCTAGACAACCCAAATGGCTGCGCATTTTCTCACTCCCCTAGCTACCGGACCGACAATGTGTCCGGATTATTCCCCACAACATAAGACTTTTTGCACTTCGAGGGCCGAAGAGAGACGCGGGCGTTGCGTCATCGCCGGAAAGATATGCCACACCGATATTTTTGGCGGGACGCTGAGCGGCCCGATTTCGCTTGACATGAGGATTCCTCTGACGTATGTTTAGCCAATTGCCTAATTAGATGTCTGACTAATCAGAGGTCTTATGAACGCAATTTTCAGAGCCTTGGCTGATCCCACGCGCCGGCAGATTCTGCGCTTGCTGGGTGACCGCGAAATGAGGGCGGGGGATTTGGCCGAACACTTTGAAATGACCAAACCGTCGATGTCCCACCACTTTTCTGTATTGAAGGATGCCGACTTAATCCGCTTCCGCCGCGAGGGGCAAATGATCTGGTACTCGGTCAATACCACGGTCCTACAAGACGTTCTGACCTGGGCCTTGGATTTGATGCACTCGACGGAGAACAATGGAAGGAAAACGCCATGACCCGAAAATACTTCATCATCAGCTTCGCCCTGGTGGTTACCTGCTTGCTGGTTACAGCCATCCTGTATCCGCATATGCCGAATCGAATCCCCACGCACTGGAACGGTCACGGCCAAGTGGATGGTTACGGCGCCAAGTGGACGCTCTTCATCGTTGACCCCGGCATCATGCTCGGGATAATGGGCCTCATGGCAGCACTTCCCTGGCTTTCCCCTCGCCACTTCGAAGTGGAACCGTTCCGCTCCACCTACCTTTACATCATGGTGGTTATCGTGGCTTATCTGGCTCTCATTCACGCCTTGATACTCTGGGCTGCAGTGTCCGGACGGACGCACATTGACGGAGCCATCATGGGAGGGGTGTGTCTGTTAGTTGTCCTCCTCGGTAATGTTATGGGAAAAGTTCGGCGAAACTTCTACATCGGCATCCGGACGCCGTGGGCCATCGCCGACGAACGCGTTTGGAACGCCACGCATCGCCTGGCAGCAAAAACCATGGTTCTGGGAGGGGTTATTGGGCTCATCCTGGCTTTGGCCGGAGCCGCGCCCTGGGGTTGCATTGTTCCGGTGCTGGCGGGCGCCTTTGTGCCGGCCATCTATTCGTTGATTTACTACAAACAGCTCGAACGCCGTGGGGAACTGACGTAGTTCTGATCAAAATACCCGAGCGGAGGTGACTTATGAAAAAATTGGCCATGATGATGGTTTTTCTTTCTTCGATGGCCCTGGTTGCGAACGCGCAAGACGTTGTCGGCGACTGGCAGGGTACTCTCAAAGCCGGCGGCGCCGAACTGCGCCTTGCACTGCATATCACCAAAGGCGATGGTGGTGAACTGAAGGCCACGATGGACAGTGTCGACCAGGGAGCCAACGGCATTCCCGCCAGCGCCATTACGCTTAAAGGTTCCCAACTGAACTTCACGGTGGAGGCATGGCACGGCACCTACGAGGGCAAGGTCAACGCCGCCGGCACGGAAATCGACGGTACTTGGTCGCAGGGCCAACCCCTGCCACTCCTTTTCGAACGGGCCACCTCTCCGGCCAAGACTACGCACAAACCCGCCAAGCCCTCTGACATCGATGGCGCTTGGATGGGCACGCTCGACGCGGGTGCGATGAAATTGCGGATCGTGTTCCACATCACCAACACCGAGGATGGCCTCACCGCAACGATGGACAGCCCCGACCAGAATGCCAAAGGCTTGCCCGTGACCACCGTCACGCGAGACGGTGCGTCACTCAAGTTGGAGATGAAGCAAATCGCGGGAGGGTTTGACGCCAAAATTGCCAAGGACCTCACAACCATTGAAGGCACATGGACCCAAGGCGGCAGTTCTTTGCCTCTGGTGCTCAAGCGCGTCAAGGATGCTGCGGAACTGGAGCGACGCCGTCCGCAAAATCCGGTAAAGCCCTACCCTTATCGTGATGAGGAAGTCAGCTACGCAAATCCCGTGGCGAGCATCACGCTCGCGGCTACGCTGACGATCCCGCCGGGTAAAGGGCCGTTTCCCGCCGTGCTTTTGATTGCGGGATCAGGACCTCACGACCGTGACGAAGCCTTGATGGGCCACCGGCCGTTTTTGGTGTTGGCCGACCATCTCACGCGGCACGGCATCGCGGTCCTGCGGGCTGACGATCGTGGCGTCGGGAAGTCAGGCGGGAATTTCGCCACAGGTACGACTGCCGATTTTGCCACTGACGCGGAAGCCGGCGTGGCGTACCTCAAGGAGCGGCGCGAGGTCGATCCCCATAAAATCGGCTTGATCGGTCACAGCGAAGGCGGGATCATCGCGCCCATGGTGGCAGCCCGTAACCCGAACGTCGCCTTCATCGTGATGATGGCGGGGCCCGGGATCCCGGGGGACCAAATCCTGGTGGCGCAATCGCGCCTGATTTCCGAAGCCGCCGGCCAGAACCCTGTGGAGGCGGAGAAGGACGCGAACGAGGAACGCGAAGTTCTGGCGCTGGTGAAGAACGAGAAAGACAGCGCCGCCCTGGAAAGTGATTTGCGAAAGAGGCTGGCCGGAAAAGGTACGGACGCGCAGATCAAAGCGCTTACTTCACCCTGGTTCCGCTATTTCCTCGCCTACGACCCGGCGGGGGCTTTGAAAAAAGTCCAGTGTCCGGTGCTGGCCCTTAACGGGGAAAAGGATCTTCAGGTGCCCCCCACGCTGAATCTCCCCGTCATCCGCCAGGCTTTAGAAGAGGGCGGCAACAAGCACTTCGAAACCGATGAACTTCCCGGCTTGAACCATCTCTTCCAAACTGCCGGAACCGGTGCGCCCAGCGAGTACGCCGAAATCGAAGAAACCATATCGCCCGTGGCGTTAGAAAAAATGGCGGGCTGGATTCTTCAGCAGTAAGTGTCGCACCCTGGCCCCGCGTCGCTCCTCCCCCCCCTGTTCGTCCTGCGCCCGGCGGTGCTATTCTGAGGAGGCTCGAAAGCTCAGCGATACCCCGCCGGCTGGGGAATTGCCGGCCCGGCTGTGCAGGCCGAGGTCTGCGGCAGGGGTTCTTCCGGCATGACGATCCAGGCGATGATATAGCCGAAGATTCCCCATCCGCCAAAGAAGGCGAGCATCAGCCAGATGATGCGCACCAGGGTCACATCCAGTCCGAGGTAATCGGCGAATCCGCCACAGACACCTGCGATTTTCCTGTCCGTGCGCGAGCGCGCAAGCTTCTTGGGTTTAGTGCACACGGGTGTACAGAGCGTCATACCGCAATGACAGCAGAAATTTACTCGCTCGGAATATTCTTTTCCACACTGAGGGCAATACATTTTTCTTCCTCCCATCAGACGACCACCGTTCTCTCAGTATACGGTTTTCGGGACAAAAAAGTTCCATCCGTGGTAGAGGCCGTTTTTGCGTGCCACCGCTCAGAGAGAAATTCTCCTTCGTGGATGCGCCAGTCGACCCGAGCTACACCCACGGTCGAGGTGAAGTGCTGATGGATTTCACACCTCGCTGGCAGGATTTTAGAGTAAAATTCCGCCGTCGCAACTAACATGCTTGAAGGGCTTGCCCTCACTGCCGTCCTCCGGGGATCCTGACGTATGGTTTGGCGTTCGCCGAAGTCATTTATCGTCCTCCTTCAGGGTTTCTCCCTGCGTCGTCGTGTAGCTTTAAGCCTGGCGCTGGTGCGCTTGATTCTGGTACCGGTTATTTTCCTGGCGGTGTATTACCTGTTCGCCATGGCCTCGATCGTGGACCGCATCGTCAGCGTCGATGCTCCGGTGGCCACCAACGCCGAACGCGCTTCCGTTGAGATGCTTGACGCCCGGCGTGCGGAGACCAACTACTTCCTTCTGCACGACCCCGACGACATTGCCCGCAACCGGGAATCTCTACGGCAACTCGAGATAACCGTTGAGACCTGCCGCACCTTGCAGCCGGAGGAAAAGGCCACGTTCGACGATCTGGAGGCGCAGATCACACTTTACCGATCGGGCTTTAACCACGCGGTCGAGCGGCTGGGGGAAAGCAATCTGCCTCCTATCGAGAGTCTGCGGCAAGTGGTGCGGAGGTATCAGAAGGACCTGGATGAAGTCCTGGCGCATTCACCCCGTGAAAGCCGCACACGCTTGATCGAAATGCTGCGCGCCCGCATTGAGTCTTTTGACACGGAAGTGGCGGCGAAGGTGGAAGAGAAGAACCCGGAGATTCGCCAAACCTCCCGGGACTTGACAACTGCCAGCCAGAGGATCATCAACCTCTCCACCGAACTCGAGAGCCGAAGTTGGCAGCGCGTTCAGAGGGACCACGAACGCGCCCGCGCCCTGCTGATTCGCGCCGAAGTGGTGGGCGGGATCGTTTCCCTAACCACCTTGCTGGTAAGCATCTGGGTCAGCTTCCTGCTGCCGCGCCAGGTGGTGAAGCCCTTGACCGACCTGAAAGAAGCGGTTGACCATGCCGCCGCGGGAAATTACCAAATCGAGTTTGACGTGAAGGGTGACGGCGAGGTGGTGGAGCTCGCCGATAGCGTCCGCAACTTGATCGCCCACCTGCGTGATAAACACAACGGCGGGGGCACGGGGTGAGGACAGGATTCAGCTTGACGAATGCCTTTTTTCCATTTATTTCTGGTAGACCGCTCGACGGAAGGAAGTTCGCAGACAAAAGGAGCTCATATGAAGGGCAAACCGGAAGTCATCGAGGTTCTGGCCAAAATGCTGAAGGAGGAACTTGGAGCCATCAGCCAGTATTTCATCCACGCGGAAATGTGCGAGACGTGGGGTTATAAGAAACTGAGCGACCACACCAAGAAAGAATCCATCAACGAGATGAAGCACGCGGAAAAACTCATCGAGCGTATTCTCTTCCTGGAAGGTGTTCCCAATCTGAATGATATGCCCAAACTGGTTGTGGGCAAAGACGTGAAATCGCAATTCCAGAACGACCTGGCGCTGGAGAAGAATGCCGTGGCCGAATACAACGCCGTCATCGCCACCTGCCGCAAAGCGGGTGACAATGCCTCGGCCGACCTGCTCCAGGCCATCCTGGCGGATGAAGAAGAGCACGTCGATTTTCTGGAAGAGCAACTGGGACTCATCGAGAGCATCGGTATTCAGAATTATCTGGCGCACCAGGTGTAGACCGGATCAGCAGGGTCTGAAGAGGGAGGAGGATTCGCTTTCCTAAACGCCGCGCCCACCGGCAGGGGAGCAACCTTCTTTCACCGCCTTGACCTTTCCCACAATTCCCACAGGGCCCTCATCCTCTCCTCGGGCCCAGGCTTATGACTAGCCCAGATAACTAACCACCTCAAGCCTTATTCGCCACCGGCCGGCGGCACGGCAGGCCTTTTCTGACGGTCATTTTGTCAGCCGTTTTGGGAGTCCCCACGGTTTCTTGTAACCGGGTTTCTTTTCAGTATGTTCTCAGCTTTCGTGGACGAAAATCGCCTCTTCTGAATGCGCTCAGTGCCGCGTATCGCGTCATAGCCAACCGTGCGAGCAGAGACGAGTGTTAGACCAAGAGTCTCAGCAGCAACATACTCCGCAATCTCAGCAGTGACGCCTAATGGCTTTCCGGTCAACTGATAATATTCCACGGCTAATGGTTTTACATTAGCGAGAATCTCGCGCACCCGTGCCTCGTGCTGATTGCTCTGTCTAGAAACTGGAACGGTAGCCAGTAGACTGCCACAGCGTTCAAAATCAATTCGTCTCACTATCCCAACTCTGTTTCGCGCACGTCCACGGCTACGTGTGTCCCTCATCAGTTCCTTATACTGTTTCGTGGGGATCCGTAAAACAACATATGAGCCATCTTCCTGTTCAAACGCCCCGAGCACTGCGGCGATTCTCTCTAGCGCCTTGTAAGTAACGCCGATGCTGCCATTATCCCTATGGGCGCAATGAACTGACAGCAATTCGCCGCGCAGCAAACATTCATTGCTGCCCGGCTTTATGCTTTTCGTACCAATAGCATCAATAATTATCTTGCCATACTCGAGACCGTACTGACTCGCTCTTGCTCCACTTTCTCTATCTTGAGGCATCGCCATCTCCCGCCGCATCGCGCGACTACCCCGGATCGGGCAGGTTGCGTAAAGTACATACTTCCACTTGATAATTATACAGAAGCGAAAAGGAGAAGCGCAGAGTTAGTCCCGAACCCCCGTGCCCCGTGTCCCGTGTCCCGAAGCCTCACCCCTTAATCACCCCCATGGGCTTCAAACGCGCCACGCGGCGGGCCAGGCCGGCGTTGTGGACCACGTCGATCACGGCATCCACATCTTTATAAGCTTCCGGAATTTCTTCCGTAATGCCGTCGCGCGTTTCGGCGCGGACGATGATGCCAAGGTCTTCCAGGCGCTGCTTGGCGTCCTGCGCATATTGCGATTTCTTGGCGGCCGTGCGGCTCATCACGCGGCCGGCGCCGTGGCAGGTGGTGCCGAAGCTTTCCTGCATGGCGCCCTCCGCACCCACCAGCACATAGGATGAAGTCCCCATCGAACCGGGAATCAGCACCGGCTGGCCCACCGCTCGGTAGACCTCGGGCACGTCACGATGGCCCGGCGGAAAGGCGCGCGTAGCGCCCTTGCGGTGAACCATCACCTCGCGCTCGCGCCCTTCCACCTGGTGGCGTTCGAGCTTGGCGATGTTGTGGCACACGTCGTAGATGACGCGAAGTTCCTCCTGCTCGCCGAAAATCCGCTTGAACGCCTGGCGGGTAAAGTGCGTAATCCCCTGGCGATTGGCCCAGGCATAATTCGCCGCGGCGCGCATGGCTGCAAGATAAGCCTCCCCTTCCGGCGACTTCACCGGCACGCAAGCCAGTTGGCGATCCGGCAAGTCAATTCCGTAGCGATGCATGGCCGGACCCATTTCGCGCAGGTAATCGGTGCAGACCTGGTGGCCGAGCCCGCGTGAGCCGGAGTGGATGAGCACCACCACCTCGTTTTCATAAAGCCCCAGCGCCTCGGCGCGGCCCGGATCAAACACGCGCTCCACATACTGAACCTCGAGAAAGTGATTGCCTGAGCCGAGCGTGCCGACCTGCGGCAAGCCGCGCTTTTTTGCGTGATCGCTCACCATCCCCGGGTCCGCGCCGTCAATAGTCCCGCTCTCTTCGCAGTGGGTCAGGTCTTCCCCGCAGCCGTAGCCGTGCTCTGCCATCCACGCGGCACCCTCGTCGAGTAATTTGTCGAGTTCGGGATAGGAGATTCGAATGTTGCCGCTGTGCCCGGCGCCCGAGGGGATGTCGCGAAACATTTGGTTCACCAGCTCGCGAAGCTTGGGCCGCACATCCTCGCGGGTCAGCGAACTGCCGAGCAGACGCACGCCGCAGTTGATGTCAAATCCCACGCCTCCGGGTGAGACCACGCCGTCACGGTGTGGGTCGGTAGCCGCCACTCCCCCGATGGGGAAGCCGTAACCCTGATGAATGTCGGGCATGGCGAGCGATCGCCCCACGATGCCGGGCAACATCGCCACGTTGATGGCCTGCTCGAGCGAGAGGTCCTTCAGCAGGTCCTTCAGCAGCCGTTCGTCGGTGAAAATAAGCGCGTCCGTCAACATCCCGGGTTTCGTGCCGCGCGGCACGAGAAAGCGGTAATCATCGAGCTTCTTCAGTTGGTGTAATTCTAAAGGCATGGCGCACCGTAAACGCGGCGGAAAAACTCGCCGGCACTGTCATTCTGAGGAGCCGCAGGCGACGAAGAATCTCGCATTGCCTTGAAAATGCTCAGAGCGTGATCCTTCGCTGCGCTCAGGATGACCGCATTTGAGCGTTCCTCCGCAACCTCCCTAAAGGGCAGATACTAATTTCGCGGAATCAGCCGATCTCTTTTCGGCCACACATCCACGCGCCACACCGGCAAAGCTGAGTACGGTCATGCCTTCAGCGAGGCCGTTTCCGATTGACGGAAGCCTATGGGCCGCTCACAGGGCCACTCACACTACAGTGCCCGCCTTCAGAATCGACGAACTGCGCCAGTTCAGCCCCAAAATCCTGCTTGGTGGGAGGCATGCTGAATTGCACTCCCTTTTGAGTCATTTCCCGATGAAAATCCTGAAGGTCCGGGACTGTGAAGCCTAGTTCGACCCCTCCGGCGGGGTTTTTGGCGGAAGCGGGATGAAGTGCGAGCGTTGTTTCCCCGGTCACGAACTCGCTCCACCCCGGCGATTGAAATTTCAGGGGTAATCCGAGCACATCCCGGTAGAATTTGACTGCACTGTCCATGTCCGCCACAAACTTGATCACATAGGTCAGCTTGCCAGCCATACATCCTCCTTCGCGAACTGCGCCCCATACGTGAACTGATTATAGCAGGGCGCCGGGCCGGGCCGCGGCCATCTAAGGTGATCTTTTAGGGTTCCGTCAAAGTCCGACGGGGGATGAAAAAGACCCCTCACCCACCGCCTTGCGGTCCCCCCTCTCCCCCTGGGAGAGGGATAGAAATCAAAATCA